>Ga0255336_100222_pt1 | contig 116118 bp, 122 predicted proteins | sample MeOH1_35cm_T3_17_FD_189102 | JGI IMG/M metagenome (GOLD analysis project Ga0255336, IMG submission 189102) | Sandy soil microbial communities from University of British Columbia, Vancouver, Canada - MeOH1_35cm_T3_179 | ecosystem: Engineered > Artificial ecosystem > Sand microcosm > Unclassified...
CACCAGGTGTCATGGATATGATATCCGCAGCGGTGACCTCACCGCCGCTTATAACACCGGACCGGAACAGACTTTTGGACAGTACTATTGGGTATCTAGAGCTTCTACAGTATTGGTGGACCCGAAATATTGCCACACAGAATAGGTAGAGAGCAGCAATTCGACACCATGCTTGTCTCAGCCTTTATTAGACTGCCGGCGGGATACCTAAACAGGAATGGCGGCGACAGCGAGGTGTCATGACACAGTGTCAGTGTCAGTGTCAATGACTTCGAACGCTGTGAGTTGAAGGAGCACTGTGTTCATGAGAACGAAAATACGAGCTCGAGAGGCGTAGAGTTGGTCGAAGGCGTCAAATATGCAATCTGTGTAGTCGGACAGGATTTTGCCAGGGATTTGCGAGTCGGTGGGAAAGGCCCAGATCCCGAGATCATTGGTGCCAATTCACACGGCGTAGACGGCGTCGGTGGCGGTGAGCGGAGGAGTGAAATAGGGTTGCGCCGTGTCGTTGCGCACCGCGGTTTTGTCCACAAGATAGGTTGGAATCTCGTATTCGAGGACAGAGGAAAGTCAGCATTGATGGCGGTAAAAGTCCTTGCGATGCAGATCAGCAAAGCGCTTAAAGATGAAAAGGTCATTGTGAGTTCCGCACCTTGGTGAGATGAAATTCGAGCAAACAGCGCCTGACACAGCATAATTGTACAAAGTCAGCTGCGGACTCCAGGCCCCATTCACAGTGTGTCCAGTGTATTGAACGACATATCGAGGCCATGTCCGTCCGCCACTAGGGGTGCTGAAGCTTTCAGGGAGAAACGTTCCAGCCGGTGGAGCTGAGCCAATATGGGTGTAAAAGTAGATGATTCGGTTCTCATCCGTGTAGCTGTCTCCGAATGTGATGGAGTTGAAGCGGGAAACGTCCTGAATAAAATTACCTTTCTGGGCGAACGTGAAGCTAGAGGTAGAGGCCACAAATAGCGCAATCGACGAGAAGACTGGCCACATTTTGCACATTCCTGGCCGTTCCGTGGTTGGCCACCTTGGTCACGCCGGTCGAAATGGACGCCTTGTATAAGAGAGATTCCTACCTTGCAGGCTCCACAAACACATTTGTCTAGTCGAGTGAAGGACAGCTGAGAGTAGGGTAAACCAAGCCAAGCGTGACTCCTTGGGTTGGAAGGATCCAACATCGCTGCGGCGGCAGATGCTCTCCAAAAATGGAGATGCAAAGCTTGAGCTAGAACAGTTGATACACCTAACCAACCCCGAAGGTTTGCGAACAGACACATTGCTCGCAACTTGGCCTGGAAAGACAAATGGTCGGTGGTAGGGTTTCCCGCAAATATAGTTCGGCCCCGCGGGTACATGGCCATACACAACCCCCTCAATTTTGAGGGCGCTTCTTTCCTTCCGCGAGCCTTTTTGCCGTAGCGGGAGTGATGCGCTGGCCAGTGATGTCGTAGTGCTTCGATGCGACTGCAATCCACTTTTTCTGGTCGTAGCTCTCAGCCCATGCTCTGAGGTTCGTGTCCCCCAACTCGTCCGACTTCTTCCCGGTTGCTTCGTCTCCCTGGCACCACTAATGTCAGTATGGCGCAATCGATGCGGAGAGGGAAGCGGTGTGGGGAGCAATAATAGACAATCACCTACCTTCTCCTCTGTTTTGGCTCTGCTGATTCTGTCCTTGTGTGCACCCTGCCTTGCGGGCTCTTTTTCGGCCTTGGCCCTCTCTTCATCGCCTTTGGTCCTGTCCTTGTCGGCTCGAGCTTGAAGGTCGCGCCTCCAGTGAGCTTGCAGCTGTGATTGGGACTTCTTGCCAATTGCATCGAGGATCATTAGCCAAGTGGCCTTTTCATTTTTCATCTTGACGATGGTCGCATCGTCCTCCTGGGAGTATTCCTCGACCTCGGGAGTCGAATGCGGGTTGCCGCTCTTGCACTCGCTATCCTCGCTGTCAGCTTTCTTCCCGCCACCAGTTTGATCATCTTTCTTCTCCGCGCTCTTCGGTCCGTGAACTTTTCCACAACAGGGGTGCTGCCAATGTCGGTCTTCGGCTTGTGCACGTCGCGGCATTATAACCTTGGGCTTTCTCAGCTTTGGGTTGGGAACCCCCTTGAAGGCGTCCCAGATCGACATCCTGACGGGGACTTCTTCCCCTCCCTTGCGCCGAACCAAAGTAAAGGACATATCGAAGATCAGAAAGACTTGTGGTCAAGAGGATAGAATTGGGGTCTCGAATGGGCTGAACAGCGAGCAAACAGTGGAAGTAAAAGAAGTCAGCCCGAAGTGAAGACTGTTCAGTGAAGACCAAACTCATTGCTGCGTCATGGTGCTGTGATCATGACACGATATCGTGTTCACTGAAACAAACATTAATCTCTCGGCCTCTGTGAGCCAGCACAACTCTGTCGCGTGTGCTCCATCAAATTTCATTATTCTACACTGGCGCCGTGGTTATCGGATCAGGAAGCCAGGTGTTAGTGGAGATGCAAAGGCTGCCCTTGGATCAACGCTAGTGGTGCCGAGAAAGCTGAGTGGTCCGTGCGCTCCATCAAAGTCTCAGGGACAATTGTGGAGGACAGATTGCCTGGATGCAGTGCATCGACATCACCGACACTGTACACAAGACTTTCCAATTGGCGGTGATCTTGTCCTCCGACTTGCTCTGGGCTAGATTCTTATCACCATACGATGCGTGCGGGAATTGTCGCCGCCCTTGTGGCTGCCGCCGGATGGATAGGGGCTGTCGCGGGACACAATATCCAACTCAAGGCACACACCAAAGAGTGCTTCCATGAGGAACTCCACAAGGGTGATAAAATGACGGTGACGTTCCAAGTGGGTGACCGCGAATTCGGCGGCTCTGGAAATCTCGACATCGACTTCTACGTCCGTCCCCATCAGACCAGATTGCGCCTGGACCGAACTGACCGGAAGAGCAGATTCTGGACCCCCGAAACAACTACGAAACGAGATCGGGCGCGGTATCGTCGGGCGACTATTCCTTTGAGGCCCGATACGACGGCAAATACATATACTGCTTCAGCAATGAGCACTGGTCCGCGAACAGCAAGGAAGTCTCGTTCAATGTTCACGGGGTCGTGTACGTGCCAGAGTCGGAAGCGCCGTCGGATCCTTTAGAAAAAGAAGGTATGTTGTCGCATACCGACCATCGGCTGGGAAATACTCACGAATCGCACCGCAGTACGCGAGTTGTCGGAACATCTGGCCCGGGTCAAAGACGAGCAGGCATACATCGTGGTCAGAGAACGGACACATCGGAACACGGCGGAGAGCACCAACTCCCGAGTGAAGTGGTGGTCGATTTTTCAGTTGGGCGTTTTGATCGGAGAGGGCATCTTCCAGGTTTGGTGGCTCAAGAGATTTTTTGAGGTCAGTATTTCCTTGGGCGGCATCCCTCCTCCGCTGGCCTCCTCCGCTGACCTCCTATGTAGGTTAAACGCGTTGTATGATAGCGAGTCGTGCATGAAAAATGTGGAATTAGAGCGAAGAAAAATTGAGGAATCCTGGTCTGCTGCCGAGGTTTCAGATCGACAATGCCCCATTCCCTTCACCTTTCCTGTATCGATTCATCCCGTCATGCATTGCGACAGCGAAGACCACAGCTGGCGCACGTGATGCTTGGAAGTAGGTTGAATGGAAATGTGGTCTGACAGGAATCAGACCAGGTCATGTTGACGGTTATGTGAATGAGGGATAGAATCCGTCCGTCATGCTTCTGTGGTGTTGTGATCTCGACCGTGCTTTTGACCACGTCCTTCTATCCGACATCGCCGTGCTGGGACGATCACCATCCATTCATCCGAGATTTTGTCCGCTGCTCTCCCTTACTTTTTTTACGACACCATAGCATCACCAAGATTTTGTCCGCCGTGCCTCCGGCGTACAACGTACGCGAGGAGGATGTGGCAATGGGGTGACAAGCGACGGCATTTGGCCATGTTAAGGTATCATTTCCGAAATCACCAGAATCTTGGGGCGACAGATCAGGCATAGAATACGAGGCTCGGGTCCCCACAATCCTACCCGACGCTGCCACCCCGCCCCGGTCCAATGATCGTTCACCTCCCAGGCAAAGCTGATGATTGACTATGCCGGAATGGTTGCCCGCTCCTTTAACCGATCCCAGGAAAATGAGCGTTATCTGGAGATGGACTATTGAGGGGCGGTTCGGAGGAGCTTCATTCCGAGAAGCCATGTCACGATAGTGATGGCAGCGGCAGAATCCTTCTTTCCAGTCCTTCCTTTCTTCACCAGGTATTAGCGAATCTTATTTACATTCTTCATGACATCTCATCCTGTTAGAGAACGATAAAGTTGTCAGCACAGCGCGACATGAGACTGCCCTGGTCCAATACGAAGAAACTAGACCAACCATCGCTTACTCTAGAGTCTAGCGCTTCGTCTGGTCATTCAATACCTCAAAATGGACGACAGACTGAGGTCACGACGACACTCGAGGTTGAGAAACGGCCTATCATCTCCGCGGATTTGCACGAGGAGAATGCCGCCGAAATCACGGTGATAGGGAAGACGGGGGCGTCTCAGACCAGAGAAGAAGAAAAAGAAGTAAAGATCGACGACGAGAGGGAAGGAGAGTTGTTGCCACGAACAGCATCTGCCGCCACTGCCTCAACGGACTCCGGGGCCCCAGGCGAGGACGATGAATCCAAATATCCCAAGGCGCTACCCCTCTATCTCTTGACCCTTGGCCTCGTTCTCTCCACGTTCGTGGTCGCGCTGGACAACACCATCATTGCCACCGCGATCCCCAAGATCACGACGGTGTTTAACTCTCTGAATGATGTCGGGTGGTATGGATCGTCGTATCTGCTCACCACCACTTCGCTGCAACCGTCGTTCGGCAAGATCTATACCTATTTCAACGTCAAGTGGACATACATCCTGGCCTTGCTGATCTTCGAGCTGGGCTCCGTGCTTTGCGGTGCCGCCGTGAACTCCACCATGCTCATCGTCGGCCGCGCCGTGGCCGGCGTCGGCGCGGCCGCCTTGTTCTCGGGGAGTATGATCATCGTTGCTTACTCTGTCCCCTTGCGGAAGCGGCCCATCTATATTGGACTGATTTCCAGCATGTTTGGCATCGCGTCCGTCGTGGGGCCCATCTTGGGTGGCGCCTTTACTGATCGTGAGTGCATCCTCTGGTGTCCCCAGGTCCCCAGCTAACCGTCGTGTCAGGCGTTTCATGGCGTTGGTGGTGAGTCTGGCGGCATCTCGTTGTCTGTTTCCCTCCGTCGTCCTGACCTCTCTGGCAGCTTCTACATCAACCTTCCGATCGGCAGCATCGCCATCACCGCCGTCTTCTTCTTCTTCCACAACCCCGAACGCCCACACAACAAGATGACGACTCGGGAGAAAATCGCCCAGATTGATCTCCTCGGAGCATTCTTCCTCATCTGCGCCATCGTCTGTCTCTTGCTCGCCCTGCAGTGGGGGGGCACGACGTATGCTTGGTCAAACTCCAAAGTTTGGGGCTGTCTGCTCGGGTTCGGCCTGCTGATCATCGTCTTCACCGCTCTCCAGCTATACAAGGGTGATAAGGCAACGCTGCCGCCGCGGATCATGCTCCGACAACGCACTGTCTTCGCCTGCGCCTTTTTCTCCACCTTCCTCGCCATGAGCCTGTACGCGCACATCTATTTTCTGCCATTCTACTTCCAGGCCGTCAAGGGCACGACCGCGGAGAATTCGGGCATTCGGACCATTCCCTACCTGGTCAGCATCACGCTTGCGTCCATCGTGGTGGGTGGTAGCGTCACCGCCCTGGGACCGTACGTGCCCTTTATCTGGATCGGCTCCGCCGTCTTTTGCCTTGGCTGTGGCATGCTGTACACCCTCAAAGTGAATTCTTCCGCCGGGACCTGGATTGGATATCAGATCCTCGCCGGGGCCGGGGCCGGCTCGTGCGTCCAAATCCCGTTCATCGCCGTTCAAGTCGTTCTGAACAAGAAAGACATGCCGACCGGCAACGCGGTCGCCATCTTTTTCAATTCTCTCGGCGGCGCTCTGTCCATCTCGATCGCCCAGAACATCTTCTCCAACAGCCTTGTCCAGGAGATCCCACGCTTCACCAGTGGCATCAATCCTAAGGTCATTATTGCCGCTGGCGCGACACACATTCGTGAGGTCACGCCTCCGGATCAACTGGCAGGCGTTCTGACCGCGTACAACATCGCCGTCACGCGAGTCTTCATTCTATCGATCGCGTGTTCCGGCGTGGCCTTCCTTATCTCGCTCCTGTTTGAATGGAAGAGCGTCAAGGGGAAGAAGCTCGAGATGGGTGGTGCCGCATAAACTCAGGCCGTGGAATAGACAGTGCTTTCTGCAGGATTTTCCACTGGTCTCGCTGGGCTGCCGACTTCAAGTCTTGCTCTTCCCGATAGGAGCAGTTGGCGAACTCATGCTTCAGGAAGTCCCCAAAGCCATGTTTGTAGATTTTTCCCATGATAAGGAATCGCCATCAATGAATCCACTTCAAGCGCAGTAAATTCTGGGCTTCATGGGCGCCAGCGTACGATGGAAGTACGCCTGGGAGGTCAAGGTCACACAATTTATAACCCCGATTCGTTCATATGGCCCTTGACTCTTCCCGACTTGTTCCAGCAACAGAGGTCAGCAGAGAAGGCTGAGGATGACCTGGGTAACCAGAATAGCAAAGGCTTGGCGTGACGTGCGCCGGAGAGATTATACCCTTATCAAAAGAAGTATCCGAGTTTTTAATTCAAATCGCTTCGGATGCGGTCTGAAGAGCCATGACACTATGGCCGAGTGGTTAAGGCGTGTGACTAGAAATCACATGGTAATTCTCACCACACCAGCGCTTGTGATTCAACGATTCTGATAACATTGCAGGGTTCGCCCGCACAGGTTCAAGTCCTGTTGGTGTCGGTAACTTTTTGCGGTTTTCTTGGCCCAGTGTTTGGGCAGCATTCACATCTTTTTTGCTAGTATATCCAGTGAAAAGACAAAAGGCGTCATCCGAAAGACAAGCTAACGTACTGACCTCTGTGGACATTATTATTGACCCGACTCGACCGGCTATAGAAGCAGCATCAGGCCGCGCTCCGGTGTTTTCTGTGGAGGGAAAACCGAGCAAGGTGGCCAGTCTGTCTTACTGGACAGCCAGTCTCTTTCTCCTCGGCAGTCAATGGACAGCCTGTCCTTTTTTCCTCGGCCGTAAATCTTCCTGTTCGACAGCTAGTCTTTCCCTGCTTGACACCTCTTCAGCAACTCCTTCGGGATCCATCTCCCTCTATTCAGTGCGCGCATATCAGTCAGCTTGGAGCCGAGCCGTGATTGGGAAATCCAAGGGAGTCAAACGTGATGGTCCGTGCTCGGCAGCGTCTATTACGAGTACGCACTCATGACGTGTGTGGAGAGCGTTATGTGTGACGCGCAGTCGGCCATTGGTGCTTACTGCCTCAGTTCCAGGAAGCGAGCCGATCAGGTGTTGGTTGGACATTGATGGTGTCGACATTCCTGGGCAGCCCTGTGGTGGCTAGGTGGGATTTGAAATCTGGACTAGGCTGTAGCTGCTGGCGTGCCCTCTGGGCACAAGTGGGACTTCCCTATCCACACTCGAATGCAGCCAGGCACCGATCAAACACGCCCTTGGCCAAAAACACCTTTGGAATCCATTCCTGTGCACTCTCATGCGTGCAAGCTCAGGATGTCTTCAGCATCGTCTCCCTCCTGCTCGGTGTAGCCTCTCAAGCGGAGACCTGGCGCAGGCATTCTTGTAGCGCCTAGATCGAGGATCTGTCGGGCCGCCCGGCCGCTGTGGAAGCAGTCTTATCCCAGTTATCCAGCATATGCCCACAAACTTCGAGACGTTCTCACCGGAGGAGACAGCTTCGACCAGGACCATGGCCGCAGCTGGATCCCCCAGCACGACGCTGGCCGACCGCACGGCACGGAATGCGACGAGTCAATCGGTCCACGACTTCAACAGTGAGACCAGCGCGACGGAGATGCAAACCACGACGCAAGATGGAGCAAGCGCCAATGAGTCGATGCCGCGGCCCAAGCGGATCGCGTGCATTCTGTGCAGGAAGAGGAAGTTGAAATGTGACGGTAACAAGCCGAGTTGCGGGACGTGTTCCAGACTCAATCATCAGTGCGAGTATTCGGAAGAGCGCAAGAAGAGTGGCCCCAAGAGAGGGTACGTCAAGTTATTAGAAGCTCGCCTGAAGCAAGTCGAAACCTTGCTCGAGTCGCGCGACCACCATGAGTCGGCGGCTCCGCCGACGACGACGGCCACCGAGTCCTTTTCTTCAGTTCCGAGTGCCAATGTGCCCGACTTGGGGGCCGACAGCGCCATGCAGGGCATCATGGCCGGCGACTCGACCTTTACCGATCCCTCGCTCGGTGCAATCCCAGATTTCGGCATGAACAGCAGCGACGACTTCTCCTGGGAACTGATCGGCTTGGGTCTCGAGGAGGCGCTCCCCTCGCAGGAGATTATAGACGAGCTGTATGTGGCGTCACCCTCCTCCCCCGGACGCGAATGCCACTAACGCACTGGTAGAACCCAGATTTATTTTGACAAGATCCATCCTTCGTTCCCGATGATCCATCGAGCCCGATTCCTGGCGTCCATGGCCCTCGCCCCGCACATGCGACCGGCGGTCTGCCTGCGATATATCATGTGGGCACATGCGTGTATGGTGACGGTCAAATATGAAGCGTACGCCGAGCACTTTTACACCCGAGCTCGCAAATACATCGAACAAGACGAGATGAAAGGCCACGGCGAGAGCATCATTACCATCGCTCATTCACAATGCTGGACTCTGCTGGGGTGTTATGAATTCAAATTGATGTATTTCCCCCGAGCGTGGATGAGCATTGGTCGGGCGACCAGGCTGGCCCTCATGATGGGTCTACACCGGCAAGACCGTGTCGGCCTCGATGTCAAGCAGACCTTGCCACCACCCCGAGACTGGACGGATCGAGAAGAACGGCGGCGAACGTTTTGGATGACCTACTGCCAGGATCGATACGCCAGCATGGGTACGGGATGGCCGATGATTATTGACGAACAAGATGTATGTTTTCTCTCTTCTATTTCCCCCCGTAGACAGAAGACACGGCGAGAACGTGCTGACGGGCGGCGCCAGATATTGACCAATTTGCCGGCCAGCGAAGAAGCATTCAACAAGAGCCGGCCCGAACAGACACTGCAATTAGCCGAGATTTTGCGTGGAGATGGCGCCTCTTCGCTGTCCTCCTTTGGCGGCGTCATTCTCCTGGCCACCCTGTTTGGGCGCAACCTGACTCACCTGCACCGACCGGCGGAGGACGACAACGACCAGGACCTCAATGGCGCGTTTTGGAAGCGACATCGGACTCTGGACAACATCCTGCTGAATACGGCGCTGTCTTTGCCGAGCCAACTCCGATTACCTGCAGGCATCTCCGATCCCAACACCATCTTCCTGAACATGAATATCCACACGGCCACCATCTGCTTACACCAGGCGGCCATATTCAAGACGGATAAAAACCGGTTGCCGGCTCAAATCAGTGCCGAGTCGAAGAGGCGATGCATCGTGGCCGCGGATCAAATCACCAACATCATGAAAATGATTAGCCATATGGATTTGTCCATGGTATGTGGAGCCACTCCGACGACCGCAAAGACTAATGCACGCAGATGAACCCGTTCCTGGCATTCTGTCTCTACGTCTCCGCCCGCGTATTTGTGCAATATCTCAAGTCGAGGCGGGAGGATGCGGCGATCAAGTCGTCCCTCCATTTTCTGCTGGCGGTGATGCAGGTCTTGAAAGACAAGAACCCTCTGACCGAATCATTTCTGGTCCAGTTGGACGTCGATCTCGAAGGAAGTGGCCTAGACATTACCCCGAATTATTCGCGTTGGAAATTCGGTCGTCGACCGCCGGTAAGAATCAGCATGATCTTGGAATGCCTGCACTAACGCCGATCCAGGGTGAATCACCGGCACAGACCGACACTGTCAGCTGTTCGCCGTTGTTTGAGATTCGACAAACCCAGGGCTTGGGTCAGCCATCCCAAGACTCTCAGGCTCCGTGGACGAGTGGGCAAGGTTCGGAGCCGACCAGGAGTCAGGCATACCCAAACTTGTTTGTGTCTCAGGACAGAGCTCAAACCCAAGCACCGTCCCATTTGCCCGTCACCGCAGCGACAACCTTCGATGGCATCAACGTCTACGGTCCCCCGTTGCAAGCAGGGAGGTCCGCAGATACTTCGCCCGGCCTGTCTCACAACGGAGAAGTCACGTCGAGGCCCCAATCTAACCACCCGACGCCTTCGACAACCTCAAACCAACCATCATCGCACACGTCTTATACCTCGCCACATAACCCATCGACCACGGGTTCAAATTCGATTGCTGGAGGATCAGACCAGTCCCCCAATTACTTGTTCGGGCCCAATTCCAACGTGGGAACCTGGAACATCGGAACCGAAGGTCAAATAAACGTTTCATCCACTGTTCCCGACCTGCACGCAGACATGAATTTTGGGCCCACTGGAATGACGCCTGATGCGGCTGGCACGATGCCACTGCCAGACTCGACGTGGCAGGACGTTTCGATTAATGACAACAATGACTGGATGTTTGGATGGACCGGGACGACACCGCAGCCGCAGTGATTCGGCGATGGGGATGACACCAGCGATGGATCCCCCAGGAGGGAAGCCGGCTTTGCATGTATGTTACGAATCAGCGAGGTGTCGGCGGGCGAGCAACATATTCCATAACAGATGATACCCTGATGTATCGGCGCCATGGGTTGGCCAACTCACCACTCCACCTGACAACAGGGCCAGGGATAACAGGGCCTGAGACAATAGCGATTTTCGCTTCTCTAGGCTGGCCATCTGACGACCTGCCACTTTTCCGACCGCTCTCCAGGACATAGCCTTGTGTTACAGCGCAGAATCTAGCTGATGAGGGATTCGTCGAACTGGACAGACGAGACTCTCCTGCCCTTTCGCATTCTCTCACAGTGGCTGTCCTGTTACAGCTCCACATGGCCCTTTTGCTCTGATCATCGCTTGCTTTCTGCTAGGCCACTGAATGTCGAGGTATCGTGGGAAAGATCGTAGCCTTGAAGGATTCAGATCTAGATGGCAGACAGAGAGCCGCAGATGTGAAGACCAAGGCCACATTCTGTACCCACTTCAGAGGTTATCAGATATTACGCCGAAACTGGGAGCATGTCTTTGGTGCATTTAATTGTGAGGTCTTGTCCGGGAGTTTCTCATCTTAATGGTCGACCTCTGGGGTGCGTTACTGCCTCGATGTCGTTTGGGGATCATCTCTCAATTCGGGACCGCGGTTCGCTCTGGCCGAAGGATTTGCAGTTTGGAGCGCCTGAAGTTGGCCATCATGCCAGAGTCAGACACTCAAGATGTGGTAAATTCGGAGGCGTCGCGGTGGTTGTCAATTTTTGGTGATCTATGGTGTTGGCAACTAGAATGACTGTGGACTGCCCCATTGAACCGCCCATGCGCTGCAACAGCCCATTGCACCACACGTCAACACTAGAAGACAACCGTCGATTCTAGTCTTAAACCCTTGCATTTTTGTCCTTGAACGAGATATTTAGCAGTGGTCTTCGATATCTACCACATGGGCCAGTGAGTAGGAGTTGCAAAAGTTGTCGTTGATACCCGTTGGCCACATCTAGTTGCAGACACTTTAACTTCGATCGTTGAGCCTTGGGTGTAACTTCCACCAATTATCACTTGTTGCCAGGTGAATCTTGCTCCTTCTTGTTAATGGCTTGCTCTTAAAGCTCTGTAGCTGTCAGGCCCTGTGTCAGTCTGACTGCGACTCGGGTTTTGAAGCTGAAGCTGTCAATTTGTGTGGCGATGAGATGACGTTCTTCGGTGTGCAGCCAGCGATGAATTCCAGCGACCGCGCGAATTGGCCCTTCATCATTTGGTCAATTAAGTCTTCGCTATCTTCAGCTGCTGCCGCCTGGATTTGGGTGGTAAGCCACCAATTGGTCCAGCCAGGTAACTATGTGACTGTCCATGGCTCGCTCAATGGCATCGGCGACGTGTGCAGGATAGGCAGAAGTTTTGGCTAAGATATGGTGCAAGAGTTGCTACAATAAAACTTGCAAGAGCGACAGTAATAATGTTAGGTCATATTCTTGGAACAAGGGTGGCGTGGTACTTCTTGGAAACCTATAATAAGAATCGTCGCCAACAAGAAACAGCAGGTCTCTGAGCTCAGGTTCGTTCTCCAGTTCCGGCTACAGTTAAATACCAATAAACAACCAGTTGGATAGACCGTGGTGAAGAGACTGTGTGGAAGTGTCTGAAATCTGCAACCGCCAAGACCGCCAAAGCTTCTTCCCAGACCTGGCGAGCAGGGTGAGCACTCTACTCACCTTTCGACCACCCTTCAACTCACCCTCGTCTTGACGGTCCCATTTACAACTCTTTCCTGCACGTCCTACTTCCAAACCAGGATCTAAAATCGGCAACACTCGGCGGGACCATTTCTGGGTCATATTGATCTGGTTTGCACCCTTCGTTCCCCTGCCGCTGTGGCAGCCCTTTTCCCCTTCCACTGAATTCTGCCTCCAGTTTCCCTCCCACAAAGTACAAAATGGCGTCCAATCCGGGTCCCAGCGCTCTATCTACCAGATTCTCTCTCGCCACCGCCGTCCCTACCCGCGAGCTCTCCCGTCACCGTCACCGTCTTTCCACAGGCAATCGAATAGTTCCTCCATTCCAACGACACCAACGCGCAGCATAACGTAGTGGCCGGACCTGAAGGAGATCGGCTCGTCTAGCTCAAATGCTATACATAATGACCAGCCACCTTATCGTTCTCGGTTTGGAGCAAACGAACGCCTTAGTGGTCTCGACTGAATTGAAGCACGATTGATCGATGAATCGGTCGCGAACCTGTTAAAACCGCGAAAAATAAACGATTCCGGCTTACCTGACTCGTCCGCGCCAAAGTTCACACGGATCCGGGCGTTGACGGACCGAAATCCCACCATGGGAAATAGACGGCCACTGATACCTTTGAAGCTTGCGTCTAACGCACGACCAGTTTAGCCTCGAAAACACCCGTTGTGCACTGCTGAAAGAGGAGCTGACTTACCTATGAGCTTCCCGTTTTTCGTAAAAAAAGCCGTTCCCTCGATGGGGTCAATACAACAGCCTACAATATCACCGGTCCCGAACTTCCTGTCATCGCTCTTAGACTCCGCCTCCCCGTTGTGGAACAAGCCGCCGTCATCTCCGTGATAGCCCCAGCTGGACGAGGCCCAGCCGGGCATGTCGGTGGAGTCGAATGCTTTGTGGCCAAAGCCAATCCCGACGATCCTGGAGAGTGAGGTTGTTAATATCTCATGCTTCGAGCTAGTGGTAGGCGATATGACGGAAGGACGACTTACCGATCATCGCCACCATCTATCACCTCGATCTCAAAGTAGAACTTCTTCGAAGGATCGATCGGGTGGTCTGCGCGAGCGGCGGCCGCCCAAGTAAACCAAGATCTTGTCCGTATTGTGTACCTAAGACTCCTTCCGTCCTCACCTACGAAGCTTAACTCCTCAGCTTTATTGGCTGAGCTCCAAAATTTAGGCTTCGCAAGGGCCGCTTGGGACGAGGATGGCTTCTCCCTGCGGGTTTCCGGCTTATAGGCGGCAATAATTTGCTGCAGAGTCCAGCCATGTTCATCCGTCTTTTCCAGGTCTGGTCGGCCGCGGACCAGATATTCGGCGAGAGGAACATCGTCTCGACCTGTGGCGAATGAAAACAGGCGGGAAACTTGATCATCGGTGGGTGGTTTTCCTTGACCCTGGAGAATCTCCAAGATCTTCCCTTCTAGTCCGGTTTCACCTTTCTCAATGACCCAGACAAGAATGTCGCAGTGCTCTACTAAATCAGGAATCGTGCTTGGGTCGAATGCCACGATACGGTCGAGCAACAACTTAGTGATCTCGTCATTGCGTGCATTCATGGCAACCTCAAGCGGCGTTTTGCCGTCCGCATTGACTTGATTGATGTCGGCCGCGTTCTCCATGATGAATTCTCTGACGACGTCGATGTTGCCCTTACCTAATGCTTGCATAAAGGGGCTGCTGCCGCTCCTGTCCTTCAATTTGTCTAAAGTGATGTCGTTTTCTCCAGCCAGGCGGATGGCTCCAGGTAGCATTAAGCGAACAAGATCTCCGCTCTCGGCCTTTGCGGCGATATGCAGTGGAGTAACGTCCTCGTGATCGAGAGACAGCGGATTTGCTCCTCTACCCAACAGGAACTTCACAGAGGATTCGATACCACCTCCAACAGCCAGGTGCAACACAGTTTCTCCCTTGTTTGTCTTCCAATGAAGGTCGGCACTGGGCTCGTCGAGAAGCAGCTCGAGAATGTCAGGGTCGTCGTAAGCGGCATGCAATGGTCGCCAACCTTGGGCGTTAGGCAGATCACTTTTCGCTCGATGGGCAATCAACTTCGAAACAACCTCTTTGTATCCCCAATAAGCGGCCAGATATAGTGGCGTTTTCCTGTCGTCGTCCAGGGCATCCTTGTCAGCCTGTGCGGTAAGGAGCTCCTCGATAACTTCGATATGCCCGTCGTAGGCTGCGGCATGAAGCGGCGTCCAGCCGTGTATTTGGTCCCGTGTGCCTCGGTCCACCTTGCATCGCAGCAGACTTCGAACTGCCTCAGCATGTCCACGCCGTGATGCGTACCACAGTGGCGATCGATTGTACGTATCCTTGGGGTCTGGGTCGAGCGTACCATTTCGAAGAAGGTAATCAACCACACTCTGCTGCCCGTCCTCCGCCGCATGTGATAGAGGACTTCGATTTTGATTGTCGATTGAATTTACATTAGCCTTTTTTTCTTCAACCAGGAACTGCACGACCTCAAGATGGCCATTTTGCGCCGCGTAAGAAAGTGGGGTACGATCATTGTCGTCCTTGCCGTCTGGATCGCCGACCAATTCCGCAAGACGATTTACGACATTGAGGTGCCCATTTTGCGCAGCCAGATGAAGCAGAGACCCGTCAACGCCAGGTCCGGGTCCGAGGAGCTCCACAGCGAGGCCTAGATGTCCTTTGATGATGGATTGACGAAGTGTCTCGTCTCGGAGTTCATCAAGATCCACTCCATCAAGCTTTTCGCGAGCTGACCACAAAGCTTGCGCCACCTCATCGGTCGAAGCAGACCAAAGTGGCGTGGCCCCATCGTTATCTCCACTCACAGGGTTTGCCTTATACCGCAACAATTCGTGGACGACTTGCAGATGCCCTGCTGCAGATGCAAGATGCAATGGCGTGCGTCCTGCTGCGTCCTTATCATGCACCTGACCGCTGTTATTTCTTAGGAGGACCTGTACCACGGCGAGGTGACCGCGTTCCGAGGCCAAGTGTAACAGGTGAGGGTCCTGGGGTTCCGCAACCGCCAAATCCTCGTCGGTAAGTTTCTCCAGGAGCATCTCGACTAGTTTGTCGTTGCCGTTTTGTGCTGCTGCCATGATGGGAGAGACACCATTTTCGTCTTCGATTCTTGGGTTGGCATCCTTTTTGAGCAACAGACCAACAAAATTGACAAAGCCTGTCCGGCAGGCCAAGAGGAGAGGCGTCGCATTAGTGGAGTCGACAATGTCAGGAGTTGCGCCAGCGTCAAGGAGGAGTCTGGCAATCTCGATGTTCCCGTTCCTCGATGCCACATGCAAGGGACTCGCTCCATCAACGTCGAACACATCCAGAGATGTGTTTTCCTTGCGGTGTGCGGCACAAAGAACGCTAACTACACCGACATGCTCGCACCGGACGGCGAGAGAAATTGGCAACCCGACACGGTCTCGATGTTCAATTTGTTTTCTGACTGTTAACTCGTGTTCGACAAGGAGGTTTGCCACGTGAAGGTGGCCATTCTCAACCGCTAGGTGAAGCGGAATTGATTCGTCGCTGTTTCGCTTCAAGGTGCCTGGATCCTCCGGGTCATCGAGAGAGAGGAGTTGTGTAACCACCTCCGCGTGTCCACCTCGAGCTGCAAGATGTAAAGGAATTGAGTCTTTAATATCTTTCATAGCCAACAAGGCTTTCACTTCCTTCCGATCCTCATCCTGGATTAATGAGTCAGGATAGCCTTCGAGAAGCAGGTCCAAGATGTCAACTCGACCGGAGTCTGCTACGTGGTGTAATGCTGTGAACAGGTGCTCATCGACAGCACATAGATCCACTCGTTTATTCGTGCGAAGGAGATACCTCACCGATCCAGGCTGTTGCCACCTGCACGCCATGTGCAATGGTGTGGACTTAGATGCATCCGGGGCTTTGGGGTCGACATCTTCTACAAGAAGAAGTTTCGAGATGATGTCGAGTTGCCCGAACTGGCTCGCAATATGGAGCGGGGTCAGGCCTCGTTCATTTGCTGCATTAGCTTTTGATCCCGCCCGGAGTAGCTCTTCGACTGTCGAGACACTCCCACTTTCGCAGGCACATTGAAGAGGAGTAAAACCCCGTGCATTCTCGGATATCAGGTTTTCTTCTGTTTTGAATGTCTGGACAAGATGGTCATGTCCGTAAGATGCAGCAATGTGTAATGCCCGAGGACTCGTTGCTCCAAAGCCAGTGAGGATGCCAATGAGGTGCTCGTCTCCACTCTGTATTGCGAGCTCTAGAGGGACCGTGAGATCATTCTTGCCGCGGAAGGTGTCGCACAACTTCTGAAGGAGTCCCCGACACCCGATTTCTGCCGCTGTGGATATGGGGTCGATGGATCGTGCCTCATCAACGTCGACCTGATAGCTGTTTCTCAAATCACACCAAACCTGCATTAAGTCACCATCTTCAAACCATAAATCGAAGTTGGAATGTGATTCCCCAGCGCCCTCCCTTTCAACTTCGTGATAATGAAGGTGCCAATACTGAACAGCGTAGGCTAGAAGGCCATAGCACCCCTCCACAGGCGGTGGCGGTTGAAGGGACTTTCCTTGTCCGTGTCGCAGGAGAGAGATATAAGTCAGACATTTTTTTGCAATGACAGCGTGGCTGTCGCAACAAAGCAGGCAGACCTCTTCACAAGCGTGATGCTGGCTGGTGAGGAACTCTCGGAGTGACATTTCGGCTGATCGAACTTCGCCGTTTTCGATTTGGACAAGATCGCCAAGTACTCGTTTGAGGTCCCAGCCGAGATCCAGAGATATCCGTCCGTCGATTTCTGAGGCTGGAAACTCATTTGTTTCGATAACCAGAGCGACGGCGAGCTCGCTCAGGCGGAGAGGGCGGAATGCACGAACAATCCATGAAAGGCAGTTCCGGGCCCACTTGCGAGATGGAGGTGGAATTCTCGCCAAGAGCTCGAGATAAATGTCGCCCTCGTTGGCTGGGAGCAGCTCTAACGCTTGCTTCGCCTGAGATTTCGTGATTGAATCGGACAAGACCATCAGGAGAACCAACATGAGTCTAATTATCTTGTCGGTCGAAACACCGTTTAGAAGGCTTCGCTCATGTTTGAGACTTATGCTCTTCTTGATGTCGTTTCGGATGGCGGAAAGGCCCGGTCGTCTGATGATCATGGCGGAGATCTGAGTCTCTAGAAAGGACTCAAAGTCTTTCTGCCAAAATTCCTCAATGTCCTTATTTACATCGATGGTCATGGAGGGCAGTGATCCGGCCAACGCTTTTCTGGACGTGATGATGAACTTGTTCTTCGGGCCTCCACTGTTCGATAATGAAACGATCCAGTCTGGGAACTGTCCGCTTAGGCTTCCTCTGCCTGGCTTGCATTCATCGACTCGTGAGATCAGACACAGAGTCTGACCGTGACTCGGGCAGCTGAGTAATGAGCGGAAGAAGATGCAGAGTTTCTCTACCCGCCAATCACTTTCATCTGAGATCAGGTCGTAGAGACGCGAGACGTGGTCGAAAAGCGAGGGTTTGAGACATAGAAGCTGGTAGCTAAGCGAAGCCAGCATTTGATGTGCACCGCCACGACGGTCGTCGCTGGAGTCGAAGAAGAAACTGATGGCTCTAAGTGTTTTGGTTTCTGTGGCCAGAAGGGATGGGAGAATAGACGAGGTCGAGTCAGGATCTCCGAGAAGATAGAGGGTTCCACCAGGGGTTTTGGTCCAGGTCTTATACGCCTCATGTTCTTTTGCCTGCTCCAGGATTGAATGTTGACCCGAGATACATGTATGAAGCAGCCCAGGTATCTGGAGATTTTGCCCATTGACAAGCACGGAGAGAGTTCGGATACATTGGATGTATCGGACATCGCGACCTAGAATTAGGTCAGACTTGCAAGTAGAGCTATTTTTGTTTCATCACCGGGCCCAGCACTCGAATACCGGCTGGGTGATCAGGGAACGAGCGGAAACTGACCAGACGAGCCGTTGATCTTTTCACAAATCTGCCGGAACGCCACGTCCCGTACGCTAGAAAATCTGCAAATTTCTTGAGGCGTTTCATCCCGGCCGATATATAGCTCTTCTGGGGGTCCCCGGCCCATGGTTGCTGAATATTCAGCAAGTCTCTGTAGGAAACTTAGTTAGATGCTAATTGGATAGAAACGCACACACCTGCCAAGTCCATGTACTAACAGTGGCGTTCCTTGCAGGGCTTTTCTCCTTATAGTAAACATTGACCGCGTCGTAAATCGTGTCGATGGCGCCAAATCTGGCATTCACTTCCTCCAACATCTGGGAGGTCTTTTGCAAATCTGGGGACGGCCGACCGGATCCGAAATCCTTTCCAGAAACGAACATCAGCCAGCTAGCGATGCTCTGCCATGCGTCTAGGTGTGCAACACGATGGGGAGTATCAAAGAAGACCTGAAAATACAACCAAGGTGTAAGCGTAAAGACAAAAGTCAGTGGTGGAGCAGATAAAGACGGGGCACGGACGAGAAGGGAAGTGTTGGCAGCAATAGATGTGTAATCTTCTCTGCTGATGGCGATGGATAGGGCCTGTATTGGTGTTCTAATGTCAGCTCGAACTTGACCCTTTGATCCGAGTATACGAAAATCCGAGAAATCGGGCTGGAAAAAGAGCGTACTTCCTTGACGATGAGTCCTCCAAGGCCATGACCTATGAAGACGATGGATCCGGCCTGGTATGAATCGAAAATGGCACGTCAATCCAGGTTCATTGGTGTGGCTGGGGACACATACATATCGCTCGTGTAACAGGGTTAACAAGTTCGTTGCCACAGCTCTGACGTCCACCAACGAGATGCCATCCCAGTCCATCAGGCTGTAACCATAGGTCATGATACGGGCATGACTGACGTGAAGGGGTAGTAGGTCCTTCAACCACATGACTCCCTTTCCATCCGACTCACAGGTCCAGGTCGAGTCTGGGTCACCACCAAGCCCGTGAACAGCCACAATACTATTTCAAGTCAGCGTGTACATCCCAGGCTTCTCGGGGAGGGCACCTCGCCTGTATTTGGGAGCGATATTATTGACCCCTCGGCAGTCGTCGCAGACCACACTCAATTCTCCCGCGAAGTGTTCCATCGTTATCCGACAGTAACTTGCTCAGTAGGGGATTGTGGTCAGAAGTCATACCCCAGAGTCATCTAAAGCGCCTGTATCGAGACGTTGCATACGGTGCAGCAAGCACACTCAGACCGTGGCGACCTGGCTAAGCAAGCACTTTTCAGGCGACGGGCTGAAGAGTGGGCAGACACGATAACGGACATTTTTCCGTCCCCAACTCATTCGAGACGGTGTGGTGCTGTGGGCTGAAGTCGAAGGGAGGGCCCGTCGCATGCGCTGGACTACCCGCTCAGCCCGCCAGCCCTAGTGCTAAATGAGGGGGTGCAGATTGAGAAGACTGCAGATAGGCGACCAATTATCGAATGCCGAGCTGACATCTGCGGTTGGGGATAGGGAGTTTTGGGCCAATATGTCCTTAGCGCCGTTAGCGCCAAAATTAAGGTTTAGGGCGAAATCCATGCCCAGAATATTGCAGTATTTGTCACGTAACCACGTAATCACATCACGTGATCTGAGGCCTAACTGCGCTAGGCACGGTCAGGCTGAACCTGAGGAATTCCAGTCGCCGAATGCATCCTGAACTCCTATCAAAAGTCAGTAAATTCGGTATCTAAATGATGCCTGAATACTGGCATATTGAGCACTGTACAGTATGAGATGATAGAGGTCGTTGTTGATGAATTGTAGAGATGGTACTTGGTGGTAATACAGGAACTGTGCGCTGAGTGGTCAAAGGGAGCTAAGAGTCAAAACAGCGCTAACGGCGCTAAGGCCAGTTGGCCAAAACTCTCTATCACCGCAGTCATCGGGTTCCAATTGTCACTAGCGTCTACTTGCATGCTGCATGTTGCCCCAAGGGGACTATCACACCCACCCCCTAGAAGCCCATTTCCGGCCTCACAACCTCATCAACGTAGGCGACTTCATCTGGCGGCACAAATTCTTCAGCCTCTTCCCTGTGCAACCTCGCAAGCCGTTCATATAGCGCAGCTATCATTCGGTGTCTCTCTGCTCGCCGCGCCTGGGATCTCGAAGCCGCGTATTCCGTCGTTGTGCCAAAGCCGTTCAGCTGGTTTTGACAAGAACATGAGCTTGCTGCAACCGGAAGCGCTTGGGAATCTCTCCGCATCCCCGCTGCGGCTGTAGTCACTCTTGGGGGAACCTCTTTGGCTCCGTCGGTGACGGCCCGCTCTTGACCGGAGCGGACGTCTGAGAAAAGGACCCTTTTGGCCGTGTTGGACGAGGCTTTCGCAGGGCTGGCTGTTGCCGCGGGATCAAGCGTTGGCTTTCCAGCATCTGTTCCGCCTGATATCGGAGCCCGGGGTGTTTCCTCGCCGCCAGCTGACTGGGCCTCTGTCGTGGACGGTGGAACCGTACCTTCAGACGTATTAGCGGTCATGATCTTCCGAGCAAGAGCGGACATGGACTGTGATGTACCTTCTTCTTGATAATACGTCACTGGAGCAACAAGTTCAGGAAGATGAAGCCCAACTTTCAATCTGTTCAATAGCGCTCGATTCGTCATAGCGGCTTGCAGGTTGCTCACCAAAACCCCTTCTGGTACGTCCTGGTCGTGGCGTCCTGGGCCGTACAATCCCATCGGGTACTGCTGCTTTCTCTTCAGAAACGGGAACGGTTTCATGGCCTTGTCAACCCAGCTGCCGAGACGTCCGTCGGACGAGAAGCTCAGGCAGAACTGGGACTCCGGCGCTCTTTTGATGAGCACAGCAACAGTCAAGCTGTCGCCCACCCCTTGGTCTGGGCTAGCGGCGGTCACCGTCCACCTCACAAGATCTTTTTTGTGGATGCTCTGGTCAGTCTTTTCTAGGTCGGTAGCAATGGTGAGCAAGTCGTGCTCCTGGAATGCTCTGGTTTCAGTTGCTGACCTTTCGGCACCAAGAGTCGGTCCTTTAACTGGCGCCGTCACTGTGATCTTGTTCTCTTTTTGCTTGGTCACGTCGGTGACGCGCTCATCGACGTACTGGGCCCCTCTGTTTGACGGTTCAACCGAGACGATTTCGGGGTAGTCATCCCACTCGTCGTCGTCGTCGTCATCAACCTGTCGGGGGCGCATGAGGAGGCGCAATTCGATCATGAGCTTCAGGACTTTGTGCTCACGATTCTTGGGCTTGGGCAGAAATTTGAACACCAACAAGCTGGCGTTATCCTTATCGACTGGCCATTCATTGAACTGGCCGTGGACTTGATACAGGGGTTCGATCTCCACCTTCAGATCACCCTTGCCTTTGAAGAGCTTCCCATCTCCCCAGGATTTGGTCTCGCCGGGATTATCCAAATTGTCATCATCGAGATCGACGGTGATGATCTCAGAGTCTGCGAGAGGCCTGAAACCCGCCATCATGTCTATTTCTCCAGAGGGGGCCAGAGAGAAAAAAAGTTGGACAGAGTCCTGCCTAAACGATACCCTGCTCAACGACAAGCCCGCACGATAGCATGCTACATGTAATATACTCGCGCTTCAGCTCCGCTTATCACGGAAATGGGGCTCAATGGGGGCTGAATCACATACACCAGTAAAATGTTGCACTTTCGTGTTGATGCTGGAACAGAAGGCTGCGCAAATACGAACTTGAACCCAGCCGCGTGCGGAGCTAATGTATGTGCTCTGCTGTTCTCGGCTGATGTGATGGGTGGCTGACGCGTCAGTGTCAAACCGAACCAAGACCCGGGGTCCCCCGAGGTGCATAGGCTACTACTTCTCGGTGGGGTTAGCCCTCGTTTTCATGCATGTAACCGTGGCCCTCGTCACGGCGCCCACAAGTGATCTGGCACTGTCGATCTCGCGTTGTCATAAGCATCGTGCTCATCACAATTTCAGATCCAAGGCACCATTGAACAAGCTCTTGAGACCATTTGTTATGGACACTTGCCAAAGGACAGAGGTCTTGGCAAGGTGGTCACACTCTCTTGGCACGATTCTCCTGTATAAAACCTTCCTGCCTTGCCGTAGATAGCTAGGGAATATCATCCCTCATCGACCGAAAACCGAAAGCACCATAATACCCTTCCTCGTCCGTCGATTTGAATTCATCACCGAATTTGCTTCATCTCTGTTGTCGCAAATCCCGGATCTTGAAAGCCAGAGCGCGACAAATGTCTGACAAAGCCAGATATCTGAAGCGGAAGGAGGACGCCAACAAAGGGGCAAGAAAGGTAGATCGGCCGAGAGACGCTGGAGAAAGACTTGATCAGGAACAAAAGCAAGCACAAGACGATGTCCGACGCATCTTTGATATGGCCCGGGAAATCAACTTCAATGTGACCGCGGAAACGGACAGGTTGAAGAAGTTCATACTCACTGAAGCCGATCATCTCGGCGACAAGGGCAAGAGAGTCCTGGTGGAGCTGGTCAGCTATCAGAATTTCCGCGAGCAAAAGCCATTCTGGTCCGAAGAATGCGCCGGCGAGCTTCTCGTGTGGATGCTTCGAGAGAGGGGAATCAGCCAATACTTCAGCAAACGGCCGGAGGGGGCCAGGGACGAGATATCACACAGACTGCCCTTACATCTTGCCATCGATAAGGAGTATTACCGTTTCCTGGCCTGCTTTCTTCGTATTTGCAAAGACCCCAGAATTAGAGCTGGGAACGTCATGGATGAAGTTGAGGATCAGAACAAGCTGGAGAACGCCATACATTTTGCCATGAAAAAGCTACATCCCTTTGCGGCCTACATGACCACGGTGTGTTCCAAGAAAGCTCTGCTGGACACAGACAGCGAGGGGAACACACCACTGCTTCTCGCCATGGAATCGGAGGTGCGGCTGACAAAAAATGTCCCACCGGAGGCGACGCCTTATACCGGCGCGTCCTTCTCCCCACATGGCGTTTGGCAGGCGATCAAATCGAGGAAGGACGCAAAAGACCTGCTTCCCGATCTCTTGAAAGTCACCAACCACGCAGGTTTCTCGCCTTATTCACTCCGCCGTAAGGTTTTTGATGCCGCGAAGCGTGGATTTGAGGAGGAAAACCTTCAGACTGACCTGAAAAAGCATATTTTCGAAAACGTCAAGGGCATATCCAACGTCAGTAAGGCCCTTTATGGCACTAAAGGTCAGTTAGGTCATCCTGTGTGGGAAACACCCGGCACTGACGACTTTCCTATCCCTAGGCGACGGTGAGGAATATCTCCACTTCTGCCCCCGCCCACAGCACGGGCAATCCCCTAGGCGACCATGAGTTCAATGTATACTCACGGAGACGTAGACAAGGAGCTATGTCTCGACATGTCCGATTTTAACCAGTCCACTCACGACTTCCTGAAATTCGTCAAACAGCTCACTGCGTTGGATGGCAGGATGGATTTGGAAGGCAGCAACACCGACTTGGAGACCCAACTAAAGCATGCTTTGAAAGTTGAGGACAACGCCGCTGATGTGAAGGCTGAGACAAAGCAAGTCTTGGAGGTCCCAAGCAAAGACATTGGTTCCAAGGTCGAATCGAAGCAGGTCTTGCAATTCGAAGAGACCCTTTTCTTCGTCCACTTGCCAGATTTCAACTACGTCCGGATGCCTCGGCCCCACGAAGGGGTAGGGAAGCTCTTCAGCTGGCTCCAGACGAAGAATGTGAAAACGATCAAGAGGCTCCATATACCTGACAGTACGATAAGCCCGATGAGTGATGAGTTCGTCGAGTCGGCCATTCTGGACAAGTTCATGATTGAAGAACTTGATTGGCGGAAGCTCGATTTGAACCTTGACGTCCTCACACGAGCGAAGAACAAAGACCACATCACGGATCTGTCACTTTACTCGAGCGGTAACTGGAGCGTCTTGTATCACTGGATCAGCATTGACGGCTTGGCGAAGCTGCCAAAGGTAGGTTGTTCAACAGTTGCAGCCTCCAAGTTCCAAGGATCGTTCTACCACTCTGTGCAGTCAGATTGCAAATGGTGGATTGTACTAACTGAGTCCTCTGGCTGTAGCTAAAGACGGTCAGAATAGAGATTGTACAGCTAGATACGTCGGAGGTGAGTCACAGGACCTTTTGCCATCTCGAATTGTGTTCGGTAGATGTTACATACGGGCCCTGATGTCTTCCGGCTAACTTCAATCATTCTGGAAGGGATTACATGATGCAGCGGCTCATAAACGCCATCGGGAGCTTGCAAACAAGTACAGGGAAGAAATGTTCGACAAATGCAAGATGCGCAAGAGTAAGTCTGATAGAACCGCTAATGATGAGGCAACAGAGGTTAGCCGCAACTGGAACTATGTTTCCGAATTGACCATCGAGGTGAACACAAATTGGGACTATCCAATTCGCCAGGATCAGGAGGGTGATCAGCCTGTGGCAGTCAAGTAACTTCACCCCCTCAATCCCACAGAAACTGCGGTTTAACAGAGTGGCTGACCATCACAAGGCACCAACTCAAGGCCCAACTGCTGCCATACACAAACACTCTGGACAAACTAAAGGAGACAGATGTATCAAAGGCCAAGGATGACTCATACGCCAGCTACGCCAAAAGGTTCCGACGGCTAGTCTCGCCCCCCGAGCCAGACGCGCCGGACAGGAGAATCAAGGTGGCCATCATCGACAACGGTGTCGACAGGATCAGAGCGTCCGTCAGAAACATGATAGCCAAAGGGATCTCGTTTGTTGCTGCAGGCGCACAGAGCGCAGACCAGAACGAGAAGAACGAGATCCTGCCGTGGTGGATGGTGGCAGACCCGCACGGGACCCAGATGGCTTCCTTGATTGGGCAGACAAACCCGTACTGTCGTCTTTACGTTGCTCGCGTAGGAAAGGGTCGAGCGGATATCCTCACCGAGAACGCAGTCGAGGTTTGTGCAGTGCCCCCGATTTTCGCCTGGTTTCCAGGCTCTGGGTTGAGTGTTGACCTGGTCATGTAGGCTATCGAATGGGCCCTCGGCCAAGAAGTAGACATTATCTCGATCAGTTGGGTCAAGAAGAGGCACGACCAAAGCCTGGAGAATGCAATCAACGCTGCCGTGGAAAAAGAGCGTAAGCACAAGGCGCTGGTGTTCTGCTCTACGGCAGACGAAGGGGCCTATTCTGGAGCTGTGTGGCCCGCCGAGCACACGGGGGTCCTGCGCGTATCGGCTACTGACAAGTACGGCCATCTGACACCACGCTCCAACGATCTCCAGCCGGTCGACATCCAGATACCCGGTGAAAATATCGATGCCGCCGGGCCGATCTACATGAGTTCGAGCTCTGTGGGCAAAACCGTGTCAGGCTCCTCCGTTGCGACGGCGTTGGCGGCAGGTGTCGCATCGCTGGCGCTTATCATGCTTCAGACATTCAACCATTTGAACGAAAAGGAGCTGGATCACATACACACGAGGGAATGCATGAAGGTCGTCTTCGAGAAGATGAACGCCCACAAATCGGGGATCCAGATCTCCAACCTATTCCCGCCTCTTCCCGATTCTACGGCTAGGCTCGAGGCACTCAAGGAAAATTGGAACAAGGAAAATTTCTGGGATCCTAATAGATTTCAATAAGTTCATGCGCGTTTATGATCTCACTCTCGATTGAATGGGCTCATGGTTTGCTACAGCTTCTGATGAGAGGAGGAACTACGAATGGAAATGAGGGCGGCAAGAATTTAGTAACTCAGTCAAGGGCGCTTGAATGGCATCCTTGTCTTGCTGGATAGAGCGTTGCAAGTGAGGTAGCTGAGGAGCTAACATGAGTCTGGTAATAGCCAACGCCTTTGTGGTAGTCGATGCAAAGCAGCAGATAAGAAGAACAACTCTTGCGCAACCCGATCATCTTCTGTTGACCAGTTGACCTAGGGATTTCGAAACTTGGGAGGCAGGTCACGTGATATGTTTGGCTGAACGTTCAGCGACATTAGCTACCTGTAAACCCCCGTCACCTTCCATTGGGAGGGCTTCTGTCTATCTTATATAAACCAATCTGCATACGAGCAATCTTAATCTCACCGGTGAGGCAAGAAAGGACATCAAAGGACAAAGTGACTCAAGCAGTCACGTGATATTTAGTCACGTGATTATAACCATTATCACGTGATATAAGGCTAGGTCGGATGACTAAGATATAACGCCAAGATAACGCCAAGACAGAGTGGAAGCAGCCTGATTCCTAAGATGAGCTTGTGCCAGATTTTCCCCATCCATGGCACTGCCAGCAGACCAAACCTGACAGTCTCGTGTAGTCAGCTCTGGAGATTGCCTCGCCGGCATGGCTCCTGTCAACCAGCGCAAGCATATTGGCCGAGACAAATTTGGCACTCTCTTCGGCGCCCTGAAAACGCAACAATACCTCGACCCCGCCGCCCGTACGCTCACGCCGACAATGTACGTAGCCCTCTGCCAAAGTGTCGTCGACCAGAGTGGTTGTTTCAGGCTGAATCCAATCTGATATCATTTTTACCGTTCTTCAACAGCCACCGTACCATTTCATGGAACGCATCCGGCGGTCTGATTGCCACGGGCGCGAACGACAAGACCGTGCGGATCTGGAACCCCGAGAGGACGAGTCCGCGCAGCCAGACGGAGCTGAAGGGTCACACACACGCCGTCGAAAAGGTTCTGTTCAATCCGGTCCGAGAGTTTGAGCTCGCCAGCTGCGCCTCGGATGGCACGGTGAGATTCTGGGACACAAGGAGCAAGACGTGCGTGACCAAGTTGGAGGTCAGTGGGGAGCCGTTTACGTTGGCCTGGAGCGTCGATGGGAGTGTTTTGTTGGCAGGGACAAAGGTGGGTTCATCAGCCAGCGACCGGCAGATGCGAGAACCAGAAAACTGAGGCGTGTGCAGGGCGATGTTTTGATCCCGATTTCAACGGCGATTCCGTCGTCTCCGACCGTCCTCGGCCGACATAAGCAGAACTACCAGACCAACCAGACGACGTTTTCGAATGCGTACCCGCCTCAAGATCTATTGATCACCCAAGGCGATGGGTCGGTCAAGATATTGGATTATCCTTCGTTCAATGTCCTCTACACCCTCTCGGCACACACGTCGTCCTGCACCTCGATCGCGTATTGTCCCAATGGCAAATACGTCGCCGTGGGCGGCAGCGACGCCATGATCTCGCTGTGGGATACGACCGACTGGGTCTGTCGGCGCACCCTGTCGAATACCAGTTCGGGCGGAATAAGAGGGCTCAGCTGGAGTTGGGACGGAAGGTATCTAGTCGCGGCCAGTGAGGACATCGGCTCCGGCGGCGGAGAGGGTATCAGCACCGGCTTCGAGATATACCATGCCGAGACAGGCGATGTGGTTCACACTATCGCCACAGGGGCCAGTGGCATCCCGGCTGTCGAATGGCACCCAAACCGGTATTGGTTGGCTTACACACAGATTGAGGAGTCGAGGCAAGGGAAATCGTCGCTCAAGATTGTCGGTGCCGCGGGAGGGCCGCTGATGTAGCGGATGAAGATGTGGAAGGAGAGTGTGTGGCAGTGCCACCGATCTGCCCATTTCACAACGTCACGCCGCAGCGTGGAAACTGATCGCGCCTTGGGAATGGTGACAGCACCGTTCGGCCGATTCTTCTGAAGAACTCATGGCCCAGTCAGGCGCGGACTGTTCGTTGACTATGTGCCACCCTGACGGTTGTCACTGAGGTGGTATGGCACTGGATGATGCCCTGGAGAATGCTCTGGATCAATGGATGAAGGCAGACTGATCCAAGAGAGTGGTGATGAGACGGAAATTGGTCGACCTGGACGTGGCCCCGGATTAGAATATCGATGCAAAGAGTGTGTAGGGACTACGAGGTGGAAGCACGAGGGCGACGTATATAAGGCGATCACCCCGGGCATTCTCTTCTGATTCTTGGGAGACCAGCTTGGAATACAACTATGCTTACATGCTCTCTGTGATCCCGTCACCGTGCCCATAAACATAGCTGTTGCCTTCGGGGACAGGACACCTCACAGAGTGCATGAAGACCAATGGATGGATTATCCCAACGCAAATGGAATGGCTTGACGTTAACTATTCACTGTTGTACCAGCACGCCCAGGATGATCTCCTTGACCTTTTCTACGACTTTGCCAATTGACGAACGAACGACATGACACAACAATCTGAATCCCCATCGGTCAGAGAGTAGAATCGACCCAGTGCCAGGTTTGGACGCTAAATGTCTTAACAGCAAGGCTTGTCTGCTTCCAAGGTTGTAGGTATGTCTCCAAGGCTATGCTCGAGAGGAGGATGATACATAACAACACTCTCTTTGTCAGTGTCCCTAAACTATGTCAGCTACAATGACCAATAAAGTCGTGCTCGTAGCAGAAGAACCTAGCGGGAGCCTCACTCATCCTGTATTAAGAATGTGCCTACCCTTGAGCATGAATTTCTCAAGTCAATTGAAGACGTAATAAAGTCTTGTGCTAGTGGATTTCAAACTTTCAAGAGTTGGTTGGCCCATCTCTCGCCACGCCGCTTGGCCATCCATGAGACTCGAGACGAAGCAAACTCCAACATGCGCATAGTGGTGGTCAATCATCCTCAGAGCCACCGGGGCACTTGAGCCAAAGAGCAAGCAGACAACATCACCGGGCTGGCAGCCTTTCGGGCCGATACCTATGTGTCCACTCTCTGTTTCAAATACTCTGAGAAAGTTGCCTACCTCCATTGTCAGACGCACCTGCTCGTCAAGGTCACTTTCTCCAACGCTGCCGAAGCTCTGTCTGACATATTCTAAGAGAGCGGTCCTGTGGACGGAATTCTTGGTCATTTCGTCGTCCGTCCAAAAGTGATCGACGAGCCAAGCCACAGCTGCTTCCTCAGATGCCTGTCCCAGTCTGTCAGCCAGTGCTTGTAAACGTTCCTTGACCGTGGGAAGCCGCCTAAACCCCTTAATTCGCAATTTGATGATTTGAAGGCCGCGATCAAATAATCCCAGTGACATTGGCGACAGATCCATCAACAGAACTCTTGCCACAGCCTGCAAAGAGGGAAAGCCGGTTGCAGCTTGAGAATGGCGGTGGACAAAGCCTTGTAAGAGTGGAAAAAGAGGTCCATCGTCGAATAACGCATGTGCCACGTTTGGAAAGTCCCATACATGACTGATCGGCTTGGTAACGACGCCATGTGTGTATAGACACGTACCAATCACTTCGGGATAATCAGCTGCAGAGGCACTGATACTTGAACCCCAAACAATGTCGGGAAGATATGACAATACACTGATCATCGGGTAATTGGGAGCCCAGGTCGGGAATCCTTGCGGATAATCAAAGATGCCCATGCCGGCCTGATTCAGGAAAAAAAGGGGGCAAATCGGGTCTCCGTCCCCGGAAGCATTCCTTTCATTAAGAAGCACCCGGAGGAGCGCCTTTACATAGTCCACAAAGGCGACATAAGCGGGAGTTGAAGCGCTGCAGTCCGGGACAACCTCTAGGCCACTAAGGCCCAGCATTCCATAGACGTAGTCTTTCGGATTTGTAGCCTTTTTGTGCTCGACCATTCTCGCTAGTATCCGTAGCGTGTCGGCGTCCGCTTTAACTGGTAAGGGCATTCCTAGACTATTGCTGGGCGGCTTCGGCGACAAAGAGCGGAGGTAGCGGAGCATCGATCGAACGGCGTTAGTACCCAAGATAAAGTACAGATGGAAGGCAGGTTCGCTGAACACGCTCCAAACGTCGCTGGAAATGAAGTCTGGCCTTTCATAAAGTGGTGAACTATTGAATCGATACATTGCTTCGACCGCTTCGGAGGCTGTTTGGTAGTCCATGGATCTCGATCGGCACGCGAGCAACAACCACTCGGCGAGAGCGCATTCCTGGACGATCCAGACACGCTCCCAGTAGGAAAGGTTCAGGAGATGATCAAATGCCGCCCATCTCCTATTCCTCCTGAACTCCAACGTCACTTCCATATTTGGATCGTCCACTTGGCAGAGGCTCGGATACGCAGAAAGCCACTGGATATCTGCTAAACCCGCCGGCTCATCCGAAGAAGGGGCAGTCTTGCCAAACTCCCTGGCCAAAATCTCGCAAGTATCGAAGGCGAGGCTAAGTATCTCCTTCTCTGTGCCAAGCCAAGCAATCACGAGCTCCGCTGACGAGTATATCGAGTACATCCGCCGGACTTGTGAGCTTCGTTCGTCGTCATCCTTCTGATTGACACAAGCCGCATCTACCCAAAGACGAAATGTGGACCGGTCTCTGTCCGGGAATTCTTTCTGCCAATGGTTTTCGACTGATCTGAGAGCTGGCACAAGGTTAATCGAGACGGCTATCGATTTTCCATTGAGGGAAATTCTTTCGGTGACTTTGGGATCGCCCCAGACGTACGAGAGCGCGGTGAAAATCGGAGCGCTAGAAAGCGACACGGTGTGAAGTTGGCAGACGACAGTCTTGCCGGAGACATCCAAGATTTCGAGGAGGCGAATCTCTGATTGAGACTCATCCAGAGGCTCGTAGGGCGACGCTCGAAATAGATCCGGGGTACAAGATCCAGGACCGCTGCACTTTTGGGAAGGCCGATGCGTGGACATTGTGGTGCTGAGTCGAAAGTCGGCCACCGGTTCATTCTGTGGGAGTGGATGGATCACAGGTAGGTGGGAGCTGCCAGGAGGGCTAATATAGGGGTGCCAAGAGAGGTGCGAGTTGACCCCCAACACCTTCTTACTATAGCTCGACACATCCAGTCCAAATTTCGCTGTCCTTGTCCATCTATTGGCCCTAAAGCTCGTTGATGCTGCGCTCTCGTTCGCAAGACGTGATCCTGTGTGTTACTGGTACTTTCAACGGTGCAGCAACTTCTGAGCGCTCTTGACATTGTTTTATCGGTCGGAGTCGCCTTGTGGCTTTGGCAGCAGGTGCCGACCTAGGCCATGCGTCACGTGATGTCGTGAGCTACTACAAAGACTGTTGAGGACAGCTAAGCAGTTGCGCCTGATAATTATTAAGCAAAACAGAGCAGGAATCTTGGCTCCATGAAGCAGCACATGATTGTTTAATATTTCACGGCGGTAAGTTGAGCGTGTGGGCATGAGTTCAGCAAAGACAAAGAATCGCCATGACATCCACGCTCTTCCTCACTGGCGCAACAGGCTATGTTGGCGGTGCCCTCCTCCATGCCCTCGTCCAGCATTTTCCTCAATGGTCCATTAAAACACTGGTTCGCACACCTGAACAAGGGAAACTCCTTACCGAAACTTACTCTTGTGTCACCCCCGTCATTGGGACCCTCGAATCGTATGACCTCATCGTCTCTGAGTCCTCCAAGGCCGATGTCGTGCTCCTGGCCGCCAATGTCGACCATGAAGCCGGTACCAACGCTCTCCTTGATGGGGCGAAAAAGCACCCCCAAGCTGTCTTCATCGTCCTGTCTGGCTCTGCATCCCTCCTGGACCTCTCCAACCTCAACCCGGGAAAGCCAGCTCCCAGGCGATACAGCGACGTCTCGGACGCCGAGGAGATCTGGAACCTACCGCGAGACCGGCTCCACGTCTCAATCGAGCGGCGCATCGCCCTAGAAAGCGATGCTGCCGGCATCCGCACCATTATTCTCGCGCCTTCGCAGATTTTTCACACTGGCGTAGGTGTTGGCCGCAAGGACTCGTATCTCCACTACCACCCACGCGCCATCATGGACCACGGGAAGCCGTTCGTCATTGACGAGGGCAACAATATCTGGGCGTGGATCGAGATCGAGGACCTCGCGAGTGCGGTTGTCTTCCTCATCACCGAGGCGCTGAAGCCGGACACGCAGCTGGGCTTCGGGAGGCACGGTTACTATTTCTGCCAAGCAGGAGAGCTGTCGGCACTCGAGCAGGCAGAAGTTCTTGCACAGGAGCTGAAGACAATGGGCGCCATAGAGGATACGCAGATTGAGCATATAACACCCGAAGAGGCGCTGAAGATCGATCCCTTTGGCGTCATGCTTTGGGGCACGAGCATGCGGTCCAGGGCGGAAAGGTTGAAGGTGTTGGGATGGGAGCCAAAGGTGACCGATTGGAGACCGTTGGTCAAGCTGGCGGCGAGGCAGGAGGTTGAAGCGAGGAGGGCAAAGGCCAAGGAGGGAGGTAAGTAAAAGGGTGAGAGGAATTTGGCTCATACTTGAACCTTGAATTCATTATTACCGCCAAATTAGTTTGTATCTCAATGGCTTGACTGAAGGATATGTTGTTACCATTCCCGGCCGTGGATCGGCCGGTTGTTGCTAAGCATTGGTTCATCTTCCGTCCTGTCAGTCTGTGAAGGTTTTCTCTGCTAAGGCGACAACTATTTTTAGGCAGGATGATGGTGTGGAGGCACCATTGTATTCTGAACTAATCTCTGGAGGCGTCGAAGGGGGTTATTCAAGCGATCGCCCTATATTCGCCGCACGAGCGCTGCTTCTTGGCTTCAGCCTTGCTCATGATCCTCACAGTCCGTGTCTCAAGTCTTGTATGCAACTTGCCAGACGGTTAGCTGAATAGAGAATCTCGTCCTGCCTGAATGTTCACTGCATACCTCCAGCTAACCGCCTGACAACGGCCCTCCAGTCATCAGATGGAGATGTCTTTGATAACAAGCTGAAGGGATTACATGACCCATGCTGGCGCTGTGACCTCAGACGCTGATAAATATTTCTCTGTGTCCTTTGGTGTCGCAGTTTCTTCGTCCATAAGTGCCCCGAATTTGAAATGGAAGAGATGAATTTGCAGAAAGTGACGTTGGGCGGAGTCGCTGATTGCAGATATCTTCTGGCTCTGAGCAGTTTGAATTGAGCAGATCCTTCGGACTGCCGGTCGGCCCAGAGGGGTTACATGCAAGGAGGCCACATCAACCGCGGACAGGCTTGCATCACCGCCACTCTGTGCCTAAATCAGGCTGCATTTGACGTGGTGGGCTGGTGGGGGCTGCCATTGGTCGGAGCTGACATGTGCACGACCTCTCGTCGCGAATTCGGCTGTAATGCCCTTCCTGATCGGCGCGGCTTGCTGGCGGCTGATCCATGGTCTTTCGATATTCAATGGTCAGCAAAGACCCTCTCTCATGCATCCCAAGGGTTGCCTTGAGAACGCCTGACAACCCTGGCTCGGCCATGTGGCGTATGAAAAAGCAGCACAGAACTGAAGCCAGGAGCTGTTCACGCTTTCAATTCTGCGGAATAATTCTCGCAGCTGGCGCCTGATGCTTATTGGAGATAAAAAAAGATCTCTTCAGGGGTAAAGCGTGGAATCAAAGTGAATGCATTGGCTCCTGCCTTCAGGGGGTGCTAACCGGTGGCAGCAGTTCTTTGGCCAAACCAATGAGTGAAAAGGCTATGTGCAAGTCGAAACATCCCTGATTGTTTGTAATCCCAATCATTGTCTGAGATAGGTGTCATGCGCACACGGGAAGCGAATAACGCGTTCATCCCCCAGTCGACTCCAGACAAGATCACGACGGCACATCTCTGATTGGACGCAACGCAGTTATGTTTACATATCCGAGCTTTTTTCGTCTATCCGAAGTCCGGGCTTATGCTGTGAAGTAGGTCGCATGCTAGCGGCCCAGGTATATAGATAAGAAACGGTTCCAACAAACTTTTCAATCTAGTGGACCTCGCTGCTACTTATTGCTTCCCTTTACTTTGTGACAAGATTCTAATTAACCCTGTTATAATCTGAAGCAGTGCAGACGATGGACATTGCTAGGGGAAAGCTTGCACAGATCATTTTTGCGGTTAGTCATTGGGTATTTAAAATAGGACAATTGGCTGACTGTAGGATTGGAAGCTTTTATTAATTTCCTCCTTTATCACTTCAGGGTACTCGAAGCGGAGCCAAGGAAAACTCATCTATTGACAAGAACAGGTTCGCTTGGAGGCTATGCTCGAGTTTGTCACTGCCATTAGCGCCGCCCTTCGCAGTCATGAGCGTTTTTCTACCAATAATATCTATCATTTCCATCGTTATATCCAACAAACTTACATGGTTGGGCATTCGGCGCTCGATAAATGCCCCTCTGTTGATTGTATACACTTCTATGGTGTTCTTTGTCGCCCTCATCACCATCTCTGGCATATACTTGGTGCCGATATCTGTTCGATCATTCAGTCTCCAATGGAAGTGGGACCACCTGTTTCGATCGAAGAATGAAGAGGCAATTCGAATGATTCAAACGCAACTACATTGTTGCGGTCTAAACACTGTCCATGATCGGGCATGGCCATTCCCGGCGAAATCAATTGGGGTCGGTGAGTGTGAAAAGAGCCAGGGGTGGCATACGCCATGTTTAAACTCGTGGGAAAATAATTTAATCACCGCTGCAAGTCTAATGGGAGCGGCAAATATCACCGGAGCTCTGTGCGTGGTTCGTCTTATCATGACCAAATGTGCCTAGAAGCTTGCTAAGCCGTTGCAGTTAATCTTTCTCCCTGCCTGGGGGATCCGACTTTCAGGCATCTGGCCCGTGCCTCATGGCAACGGTTCTATCGAAAGGGTGACTGCGAGTTACCCCACATCATATGGTACTCTCCAGCCAAGCACCTCAAGTCGTCCGGATAGCCCCGAGCAAGGCCGATCGAGAGGTCAAGAACGTCTTCAAAATAGTCAAAATGAGGTCCAGGAAATGGATACCACGACGAGCCAGTGAGGGGGTAGGATGATTCTCAGGATAGGAGACAGATATCTCCTGTTTTCCTCTCTTGTCCTTGGCTTGATCCTGACCCACCAAAGACCCTCTATGAGGAGAGTTATGAGGAATCCTCATATTCCTGGAGACGTAAAATACCGCACTTTATGTCAGTATGCTTCAAGTGGTGTGTTATAATGGAGATTCCATGATTGCGGCCGGAGATGAGATATGCTGTTATGGACACTTGCCAAAGGACAGAGGTCTTGCCAAGATCGTCACCTCTCTTGGCACGATTCTCCTGTATAAAGCCTTCCTGCCTTGCCGTAGATAGCTGGGAATATCATCCTTCATCTATAAAACCTGAAAGCACCATAATATATGCGGACTAGAGGAATAAGTTATGAATGATTCGCGTATCTTCGTTAGGTGGACGGTCGGACCTTAAATTGAGTCAAACTAACAGAACCCCACTAAGGAACATCCTCATAGCACTCCAATACATAATCCCACTCGGCTCGCCAGCAAGGGGTGGTCACAAGCGGCATGACGTTCTGGGACGGATTTTCCGGCCTTGGCGCGTCGGCCCACCACAAGTTTTGCGCCAAGCCAACTTCCCCAGCCTTGTATCTCAGCATTCTCATTTTATCCTCTGTCACTATTAGCTAGCCGGCACAAATAGGGCAACGAGTTTCCTTCAAAACTTTGGTAACCAGTCTGTACAGTCATCATGCCTTCCGCCCTCTTCCCATTTGCCACCAATCAAGACCGGCTGGACCCTAAGCTCAATGTCACGCTCGGCACTCTTCCCGCCTATATCGACGCTAAGCAACCACCGACGAAGAAGGCGCCCTGGCGTCAGACGACGCGTGGCATACCCTTTGCGCAGTCCGCAACGCTGGTGTTTCCGGACGAGCTTTACCGCGTGATTTGGGAAGCGGTCCAGATGGAGTTGGTGAGGTGGAGGTATGCGAAGGTAGTGATGAAGTTGGGAGAGGTGTTGGACGGCGATTTTTTTACGCGATATGTCAAAAGAGGTGAGTTTGAATCTGGGAGGAGAATAGATGAGCCAGTGGAATGCTTTAACTCTTCGAAGAGGAGATGTGAAGAGAGAGAAGCTGACATCCGAGTAGGGAATGTACTTATGTTGTCAGAAGGAGTGATTGGCGTCGATGACGTTTTCTCGCTACGAGACGGTAGGTGACGCTTCGGCGTTGGGCGGTGTGACTTCTTCTCATTGAGGAAACCAGTTGGGTGTTCGGAGCTGATAGCCTTCCCTAGGTGTTCTCAGGCTCGAGCTGAGCAAAGAGGTCTATGAAAGAGCAGGATTGCAGGGCCGGCCGGTACGGTCAGGAGGAAGGAAGCATGTCAAGGCCCGCTACTGTATGCGGCGACCGTTCTTCAAACGGCCATCACCCCGTCATGCGTGTTTAGCTGACCCGAGCTTCAAGTGGTCGAGATCGACCTTCGTCAACCGTCCATGCTGCATGGCAAGAAGGGCTTTGAAAGAATCGTCTGGGCTGCGCGCAATGTGTTGAACCACTCGCTTGTCTGGCTCTTCTTGGATCTTGAAAACAAGCCTGGTAGGCTTCTGTTCACTGTGGAAACCGCCGTCGCTGACAGGATATGGCAGACGAGTCGGATAACCCGATACAGAAGCATCATCCTTCATGGTGCGAGGTCAGCCCTCAGAACTCACTGATTGAGAACGTTCTTGTCCCGTCGATATTGGCTTCGACAACCGCCTCTCACACACTGCGACCACTATTACCACCGCGAAGCGAGGACCAGGAAATATTCTACGACATAGTCGAATGGCTCGACATGGTGACTCTGGACTCGCCTCGAGTACGCAGCACTGACACTGTCGATCCTTACATAAGTCGCTATAGAATCCCCGACAGTGACTTCACAACAGCGGCCAATCTGCGAGTGTTGAAATGGCATGGTTTCCTCAGCTCTCAATGGATTACACAACTCCTCATTACTGTGATGTAAGTCGAACGGCCTTCTCTCTTTGCGAGCATCTACACCATATGCTGACAAACAGCTCAGCCGACAGTCTCGAATCAGCAAAAGCCAGGGATGGTTGGCTTTGACGACGACTGCTCATCGCACAGAGGCCGTGGGCCAAGTTGATGGGTATGCCATCGTTCTGCAACCGGACTCGGCAAATCGAGAAACGGCGATGCCTGTCAATGATGATGATGGTGATCAACAAGAGGACCAGTCGGTGGCAGCACAAGGCCCGTCGTTTCAAAGCAGCAGAGGCTTCCAGCGCTTCATCTGCTTTGAAATGCTCGATAGTATAAACTAGGCTGAAAATATGCTCAGGCGCGTTGCAAACTCGCTCCACCGACCTCGGTCCTCCATGAAAGCCAAAATGTCTCCACGGTGCAAATGAAGGAGATTTTCTAACAAAATCACAACGAAAAAGACAAGACACACATACAGAATGTCACAGTCAAGACCAACGAGTCCAAAGATATGCCTCTTCACGGCTTCGCCAACTGCTCTTTCCTGAAGAATTTAAACGCTCCACCATTGACGACGACCAACTGTGCCAACAACACGCCCCAGAACCAACCACTTCTCAACCCAGCCGCGCCCACGATGCCAAAGTTCGGAAAGACGCTGCCGGGTCCCAGTTTGTCAGGGGCCACGGCGCGTCCCAGGATCGTTGCCGCAGCACCGACGACTTGGCCGCAGATAAGCGTGAAGCAGATATGGAATCGGGTCAAGGTCTGCAACAGTATCACGCCAAATCCAACCCCCTGGAGTGTGTCGAGCATGCCGAGCCACAGCCAGAGGACGCGGCCAGCAATCGCAGAGCCGATGGCTCCCCCGGCGGCCCAGGGAATATACGCGGCGATGCCCGAAGTGGCCCACAGGACCTGAGCCCAGCGGGGTGCGCCCAGGCCCATGGCGAAGATGGGCAGCAGCCACGGGTGAGTTTTGGTGAGGTGGTAGAAGAGCGTGAGGATCGCAACCCAGAGCAGGACAAAAAAGAGAACAATCAACAGGATCGTCTGCCACAGCTTGAGATGTTGGGAAGAGTACAGGTACAGCCAGGTCCGCGAGTAGGGTGCCGACAGGAAGAAGGTTTGAATGGCCTGCCCAGTTGAGTGAGTCGTTCCGTTCAGATGTGGATGGGGGGAGAAAGAAGAACTTACGATTGTGGCCAAAAACCAGAGAACAATTTTGCGCCGGAAGATGCTGGGAATGAAACTGGGGATGTGGCCAGGACTTTGGCGGTAGTACTCAGGCAGTCCGACCAACAACATGAGGCCTATCGACCAGAGCAAGACTGCCATGATCGACCCGATTGATAAAAGGAAGGCGGGTTTGCTGAAGAGTTCGGTGGATGGGCTGACGCCTTGCTGCGTCAGCCTCTGGAGTGTGGAGCCCCAGAGCCATAGTCCAGAGGAGTATATTTGCTGCAGCATGTGAGATGGAGATAAGACAATGCAGTAGCATCAAGCATGACGAAACACACCTGCATTCCTTGAATCACACAAGCACGGAAAATCCACGTCTTCACGGGGACACCTCCTTGGTTGCCGAAATTTAGGGCAAAGAAAAAGGATCCGCTCGACGAAGCAATGGCATAGGAACCTGTCGCGACATTGACGACCCAGATCTTTCCATTCATGTCCTTCACGACCGACGAGACAGCAATGAGACTGAATGCGAGGCCGTAAAAGGCAAATGGCAGCGCCATGACGTAGACTGATCGAAGGGTGCGGAAAATCGCCCTGAAGAATGGTTAGCCCCGCAAATCCTGCTCCTTCAAAGATCAATCGACTTACCACCACATCAGGGAAGTCACGAGATAGATTGCGGATATCACGTAGATCTTGATCTCATTGTCACTGCTACTCCCCGTCAGCAGTGTGATCTGGTAGGAGCCGGCGGCAATAATTTGTCCCTGTTTGAAAGTAAGCATGACGCAGAAAGCCTCAACAGGCCCGAAAAACTTACCAGAGCGAGAAATAAAGAGTAAACGGGCCAATCCCCAACGGAGCGCAGCATAAACTTCTTCAGGCCAGTGGGCGGCTTGTAAGATGGCTCCAGGAGGAACTGATCGTCCGCATCGTCCCCATAGCCGGTCGAGCCTCGGGACATAGATTGATGAGGCGAAGCATCTCGGTATCGAAAGATATTGCTGGCTGGTGTCCCCATCGATCCCAGTTTCTTCCGTCGATATCTCTCAAACCAGTCCTTTTCACTTCGCATGATATACTCTTCAACGCACGTGTTCGAAGAGTTTGCCGAGCTTAGGTCGTCGAGCAGGATTTGGTAGGCTTGTGTATATTCACCCGTTGAATCTGTGAAAGACGGGTTGACTTTTTGGAGCTCGAAGCTTTGTGGGCGATCCAGAACAGCTTCCATACTGAGCCTGGAGTCGTTGCTGCCTGAATAAAGAGAGCCAGTCGGACTTGGGGGTCGGCTTCTGGCGGAAGGTAAAGCAAGGCGATTTTCGTCTTCCTCTTCGACAACCTGCGGTGCGAATAATGACCGCGAATTTCTCTGGTTTGGTGACATGGGCGTTGGAGGAATCACTGACACTTCTGCTGGTTGTAATCGGGCTATTCGTTCCATTCGACGGCTGTTGAGTTCGTCCTCTGTGTCCGGCCCGAAACCGTCTTCGGAAGAATCGTCATAGGTACTGGTTGGCCCGCTGTCGGCTCCAGACGGGACCGCAGGCTCATGACCAGGCCCTCTGACGCTTCCCATCCTTGCGATCAACGACGGTCGATACTCAGTGGAAGAAGATTGGCCACCCAAGCTCTCACGACCGCGTGGGGTGACTGACCTACTGCTCGATCCAGAGTGTGGGGATCCGCTTCGTGAAAGGCCAGGTCGGCTGAGGACCACGGGGAACGCGGTGCTGCGGCGGTGGTGGCGCACTCGTGAATGGTGTTGATGCTTCTCGATGGCCGTGCCCTGCAATGTCTCCAAATCCGTCACCCACGCTGACACTGGGAATCGCTGTTTGGCACTCCTTGCCCGGAGTTCTGCACGGACTTGAGTCGGACAGGCAAGTGCGTCTTCAATGGCTTTCTTGAACTGATGCAGCAAATGCTGGGTCGACGTGCTCTCCACCGTGTACCACCAGCCCGGCATTTGACCGAGTCCACCGACTCTCGCGCCCACTCCGAGAGCGCCTTTGCGACCAAACTCAACCGCAACAAGACCGAAAGGTTCGTCTCGTGACGGAATGAGCGCGAATTCGGCGCCTGAAAAAATATACGGCGGAAGAGCGGTGAACTCTGGTTTCGAAAAGACTCGGTCCGGGTAAAGTTGCATGAGCTTTGCGAGCTTGAACGATGCAAACTTACCGTACAGGTCGATGACGGGGCCGATACAGATCAGCTGTGTCTTCGGATGCTTTTCCAGGATGGTCGGGAAGGTATCTGCGATGAGATCGACTCCCTTCTGGTTGGACCATCTGCCCACAAAGACAAACAGCTCTGCGGTCGGATCGACCTTCAAATGGGCCCATTTTTGTGCCTGGACCCTGAGATCAGCTCGCTCAGCTTCATAGTTCTGGTCCACCTGAACATCAGTCGTCGATGCAGGTTCTGTCGTGTTGCACTCGGCTGTGTCACTGGGATCGGGATTGGGAAGAGCGCCAATATTCTTCAGACCCCAGAAGATTGGGTATCGCGCATAGGAGCGTTTGCCGTACTTCTTGGACACGCCGACGGCACCAAAGCCATCTTGGTGAATCCGAAGATAGCTGGCTCCAGCATGGAGGAGGTTAAAAACCTCTCCGAATTTGACATACTTCTTGACGATCTCCGGCTCCAAATTGAAGAGTTTGCAGACTTCGTCAGTTTCCTCTTTAGACCTCATTGGCCACAGTCCTTGAAACTCTGCGTTGTGGAGGGAAAGAGCGCAGGGGATGGTGTTCGGCAGGAGATAGAGGGGCGCGACAGCTCCATGATAGTCGTTGATGTGGTAGAGGTCTGGCTTATATCTCCTGATTGCTTCCGCGATGCATTGATTCCACGCAGAGTAGTACACCGCGCTGTCGACATCGTCCATCCTCGGCGGATAAGGTTCGGATTTGGTTTGCTGGCGGAAGACAGGTGCGTCCAGAATCACATATGTGATATTGCGGAGGACGTGGATGTGGACTTGAACCTGGTAGACTCGATCCAGCACCTTCACCTCCATCGGCTCACCCATGGCGTCCTCGGGGCCGTGTGGATACTCGACGCCGCCGACGCATGGAACCACCCAGATGAGGTCTTGATGGCCCAGGTTCTTGCCCATCAGCTGAGCCATGACGCCCAAGCCTCCAATCTTGACCTTGATGCTCCAATCCTCGATGTCGTATTCTATCGTGGCAATCAGAACCTTCCTTCTCAGCGATGCGCCAGCGGCGACTTCGGTCCCAATGGTCTCCAGGCCGAGACCAGCCGCGGATCTGGCTGGTGATGGTTCTCGGGATGGCAGAGGAGACGATTCCCGAGAAGGCTTCTCGATCAGCACGTACTTGCTTCGGCGGGCCTTTGAAGAGAAGAGGATATGTCGTGATCGTGAAGACCTCTGAGGCCTTTTCCAGAACGCCAATGAGGAAATTGCCATTTTCGTCGTTCCAAATTGGTTGAATTTGATTCGGTAAAACGCTCCCATGTAGGCCCAGACAGCACCAGCGGCCGTCATGATCGGGATGACGGCGAGCAAGACATAGACGATGATCTGGTAGGCTTGAGAACCAGCGGGTACAAGCCGGTAACTGAGAGCACCATCATCTACCTGCAGCCTGTACGCGAGATGCGATGAAGGCGGCGGGATAGTCATGTTGATGACATTGTCCACGAGCGAGTGAGGAGATATCCGATCGAGGACACCATCTCCATCAATATCGCCGTACACTTGTGTTTGATCAAGCTTGCCGTCGGCATCGACGCCCCACACGTTCAACGAGACGCTGGTTGGCCACTCTGCCATGAAGTCAAAATCCCAAAAACCATTCGGTTTGAGATTCATCTTGGTGTTGAGCCCCGTGTCGGCGCCGAAGCTGTTGAAGGGGCCTTCCAGGAACAGATGGGGAAACTGTCGCTCAGAGGCGTCAACATCACCGTGCACGTAATGATCGCTGGATCCGGCGAATCGGCTCCAGTACTGAACGATGACGTGTTGACCGCTCCATTCCTGTGCTTTCGTCCCCGACCAACTAGGGGGGGTGAGTGTGCTGAGGCCGCCGGTGTAAGGATGCCAATCGCTATATGTTGTTCCAAAGTCCAAAGAGTACCGCCAGAGATCGGCCCCGGAAGCGTTGTGGCTGACCTGGAGATGATCACCGGAGCGTTGAAGAAGTGTGCTGCTATAGTTCGCCGTTCTGGGGAACACCATCGGATTTTCTGCGCTGCCCACTCGCAGCAGTAGGTGGTCGACGGCGTTCGTAAAGGTGCCATCTGTGGCCGTTGCGTTGTTGATGGTGATGCGATGGATGCCATGGTGCACATTGATCAGGTCAATCTCCACTACAGCCAAGGTCGAGATGGAGCCGACAAATGACGCCGGGGTTTGGCTCACAGCATTGCACTGAACACTGGAGCTGTTAAAAGAGGCGTCGGTGTCGGCTTGGGTTGTGGATTCAACGTTGAGCTGTTCGACAATCGACGCACAGTTCATCGGATGAGAAAATCCGAGTGTGATGTGCACCGTCTCTCCGACGTCCTGGGAAGAGGTAATTCGGGTATCATGGCCGGGAATAAAATCTGTCAGAATCGGGTGGGCAGCGGCAAACGCTTCGATGGGAACGAGAGCTTTGAAGCCCCAGGCAGGCATGTCCAATTTTGAGAGGCATCCATTCACCTGGTCTTGTCCGTCCAGACTCACAGGGGTATTGCTTCCGCCCAGGATATACTCTTCATAGGGTGAGAAGAGGTTTCTGACCGTTGTTCCCGCCACGAATGGCGCGAGCAAGCTGTCTGTGCCGTTGCAATCAGACTCGTATGATATGCTGCGGTTCTCGTTGGTGTATATCAGCCAAACACCTTGGTCGTCCGTGAGTGACTGGACACCAGGCCAGGCCGATCGATACACAGACCAAATGCCCGTTTCTGTCGCGGTCCCTTGGCTTTCGGGCAGGAAGACCTGGTGAGTGAGATTCGAGAGCTGCTGAAGATAGTATCCATCGTTCAAGACTGGGAACTGCTCCCGCATTTCAAGCATCCTCCCGATAATGCCGCGGACCGGATGGGCGGGATCCCGGTGGTCCAGACTGACGTATTCATCTTTGCAACCCCGGAGCGCGGTGTCGAAAACCAAAGGCTCTGTCGAGCCTACAGTATAGCATCCATGCAGTTGCCATGCCAATGAAGAGGACATTGGTTGCCTCCCTGTCACAGATGAGTAATGGAGCAAACTCGCCTATCAGACAGACTACTTACCGAAGAGGTAGTTGTTGCTCAAATTTTCCAGGATATACAATGCCTGCTCTTCTCCCCAATACAGCGTCGGAATGCCTGGAAGGAGAAGAGTGGTGATGAAAAGGCCCAGGAGCTGTCTTTGGGTCCCGTCTACGATGGCGGGCCATCGGAAAACATCTTGATTAGTGACACCAAACATGTGTCGGGGATCAAACAATCCTGTATTAGCGTTGACCATGTCATTCGTCTGCAAAAGCGCATTCCAGGTCTCAACGAAGTTGACTGGAGGATCGCCTCCGGCCTCAAAATCGCCGTCTATGCCGAGAAATCGTTCCACACCTCGATACACAGTGTAGTGGAAGGCTGCCGCATCCAGGGCACTCTCGCCGCTCGCACGGATGTAGGTGCGATCGGTCTCATTAGTGCTCAGAACGGCCTCGGTCAGGTTCGTAATGGCCATCTCCGGCTCGACTCCCCTGCCGATATAGATCGATCCAAAGGCGTTGCTGGTGGAAATTTCTCCTGCAATGAAGAAGTTGTCCTTGTTGTGCATGTTGGCACAGCCGCGAATGTACGTGCTCCAGGCACCTGCTCACTCATCAGATGAGTCTTGGAACCTGACAAATTAAAGGCTGACCTTGTGCGTCCAAAGTCACTTGAGTGGCCTTGTCGATGCGGTAGCCATCGATGTCCAGCATGGATATGGTGAGGCAGCTAAAGTGCTGGATTTTTGCGAGCACATCCTGCCGCCATTCGCGGACCCTGTCTTGGACAGAGGCGAATTTGATGAGCTGAAGTTCGTATGGCTCGATATTCCCGTTCGTTTCTTGGTCGCCATACTATACACCGTCAGCATGACCGGCGGTACGGCCAGGACAAGTCAGCGGGGTTCACCTGATCGAATTCGCTGTCACGACAACCTGTGAAGTATGTTGACAAATTCGTGAGGAGATGGCCATCTGCGTCCCAGAATCGAGGGTATTCGCATTGTCCAAGCTCGGAGTTTCCAAAGGAAAAGTCGTGATATACCCGGTCAGACTTGTAGACCACATCATATTCCTGTGGATTAAAGACCGCTGAGTTGTTGAGGTGTGCCTTGAACCCCAGCAGATCGCCGAGCGTGGCAAAGGTGTTGTCCAACATCACGTACATCCCGCGACGGTGGATGTCGGCGATGGCACTTCTCCACGCATCGATGTTGCCAAGGTGCCGGTCCAACAGGGTCAAGTCGAGGGGACTATATCCATCAGATCCCCAAGGCATGTTGACAAAAGGAGACCCGGCGAGATAAAGTATTTTAATGCCCATTCCTTGGAGGTAGTCCAACGTGTCTTGCAGGCCTGCCATGTCTCCTCCATATCGAAGCTGGTTGGACAGCAGGTCATGTTCAAACAATGTCCCGTTGGCGTTGTCATTTGTTGGATCACTATATCATTAGCGTCACATATTGAGAAGGATAGAGATGACCTACCCATTGACGAATCGATCAAGAAAGAGTGTATATGCTGGCATCCGCCAATTCTGAGGGGATGGATGATAGGTATGATTCGGCCATTGGCCCCAATAATCTAGCGGATCAACGGCTGTCTGGTTTTCGTTGAGGTTGAAGCCGATCTGGTCGCTACTGAATCTCAGTGCCGCAGTCAATGTCGCCAGCAAGGAGATGAGAGATAGGATGAGCCGAGTGGACATTCTGCCAAGTTTGGTCGCTCGCAGGCAGAGCGAGCGATTAGACACACGTGCCTGATACCTCAATGAACTTTGAGGGAGACGATGGAAAGAAGAACATGGAGCAAGAATAACATTTAAAAAGGAGATATTTAAAGAAATGTTTGAGATCTTGATATGACAAACAACCGGATTCAGCACAGTCAGCATAAAATTAGACACCGAGATCAAAAAGCTTCAAAATCGCTGCGCCGAGTACTGCTACTACAAGCAGCAGCGTCATCGGTGAGTCAAGGGGGGTGATACTGCCTGCGCCCCCGTAAAGAGGCTGGTTCGCCTGGCCATGTCCTGCTCAGCCTTAATGGGCTGGCCATTGTCGGGGATCGCGATCCAGGTCCATCCCTGCAGGAGCATAAGCCTCGATGAGACCGTAGTAATACCGAAGAGATGACGACGCGGTGAAGACCTCCCTTGGCTTGGATTTGGGGACCCCGTAGACATTGTGGATAAGCCTGGTGCAACGGGATGGACGAGAAAGATTGGCTCCCTCCAGCCCATCTGCGTACATTTGCGTGCAAATCGTGTCCGGGGCCTGTCAAGCATCGGGTCGAACGTGGCCATTCGCTGGAAAGTGCATCAACAGCATTGCACACCCTTCGGGTTTTGTTCATGCTTGATGATTAACGACTGTAGACTTATATCCCAAGCACTTACCGAGAGGGGAATGGCGCTGGTAAGGATGAGCGAGACCCAATCATCAGGCATGACCGCATACCTCATTCTGACTCATTCGCAGGGTAGCGGTTGGTTCAGTAAGCAGGATGTCAGGTTCTCGATTCCCTGGGGCGCATGCAGACGGGCAGAGATGGCTGTGGCGGAAATGCTTAGGCCAAGTCGAGCTGAGAGCATGGGCCAGAATTAGCGGTGACAGGGAGAAGGGCTGGCCACACCCAGCTCGTGTGCTGGCTCTAGACCGAAAGACAAGGCAGCGCGACTGTACGAGGTTTTCACTGGGAAGAATAGCCAACGGATATGTGGACCTGCCGCGGCACACATTTTGGGCGAAGGAAGAAATTCTGTTGAGCTACACAAGGATGACCAGATTTTTTGTCACGTGATTCTTGGAGCGGTCAAGCAGACATACTCCATGACATGTCCATGAATACAGTGTGCAAGATATCAATTTGAGTTGATGAATAAGTGATATGAATTGATTGATTAATCAATGTCTGACCCTGCTTGTACCCGACACAACTCAGAGCGTCAAGTCGTCCCGAGGTAGAAAAGACAGAAATTGGTAGAAACCCACAGAACGAGTCGTATTTCCAGTGCCACATGTTTCCCTGGTTCGGTGGCGTGCAGGAAAATGCAGGATCAAAGAGTGAGTGAGCGTGAGGTTAGGGGAAGTCGTGAGCAGGTGGTGTGCAGTAGCGTCAAGTAATTAAGGTGAGGATTACAAAAACTTCCTTGAACGGGCATTCTATTCCCTACAGTTTCAAGCCCGAACTACTTTGACCTTCTGCATGCCCTCTTTTTTGCTTTCCGAGCTCTTGGAGCTGGCCCTTGCTGTCGATGACCTTCACGTTGCCCTTCCTCAGCTCATCCAATAAATCTCGCTTTCCCTGGCCATCACTCTTCCCTATGTTGCTGGCATCACGCTGTGCCGATCGAGTTTTGTTGCCTCTGGCTTTCTTCATTCTCTCCTTTTCTCTTCGCCGCCTCCGGACCTTCTCTTCCCGTGACATTTCCTCCTTGCTGACACTCGCTCCGCTCTTCCTCACCACCTCGCCATTGGTTGGACCTGTTTCGCCGGGCCGGTAGATTTCTTGCGGGGCCAGCATACTTTCTTGACCACCGGCACCAACCGGTCGTGCATCTTCCATGCTGATGACCGGCTTATCCTCAACCGTCTTGATCTCCACCTCGATCCTTTTCGGCTTGAAGTGCAGATTGCTGAGCAAGTCAAGCTGAGAAGACACCTCTTTCCAGAGGCGAGAGATCTCATCATGCTGTTTTTTGGTTGCCGCCGACCTCTTGTCGACATAGCCGGGGTCGGTGCTCTTGAGATGCTCCTGCTCATAGATTTCGGCGAGACCGGCTTGCGGCTTGGTGTCGTCCACTTCAACACGGCCTCTTCGGGTATCGGCCGCATTGCCGATCGCATCAGGCCGCCGTCGGACGACCTCGTCAAAGTCTCGAGCGATGATGCGGCGCTTGATAAGCTGCTCGATTTCCTCCGACACTTCTGCTGTAATCACGGGGACCGGCTTCCCCACACGCTCAAACTCCAGGTCTTCCTCAATGAGCGAGTTGATGGGTCTCTCGGCAGCGCGAGCTTCTCCGGAAAGCGTCCAGTCTTTTTTCGCGACATTGGCAGCTTCCAGGCGTCGTATCTCGGCAGCGATCGCTGCACGTTGCTTTTCATGCGTCGACATGTTTTTCATCGCCGCCGGTCCTTGGCCCTCGTCCATGTCTGACCCAGATTCTATCTCGGAACTTTCTTCATCAGAGTCCAGCAGGTCGCGTCGGACGTCGGCCACAGCTCTCTGGATGTCACTTTCCCAGTCATCTCCGCTTTCCCGCGGCCCTTGGGCGGGGGGCTGTGTTTTGGGCAGAGCTCGCATGCGTTTAGTCTTTGACGCCTTTTTGGGAGGAGGCTCAAAAAAGTTGGCGTAACGGATATCGTTGGTGTTGGCCAGCCCGAACACAGCGTCATCAAGGACATCATTATCCGGAGATTTTGCCGCATCTTCATCGGTCTCATCTGCATCCAGGTCGGCCTCGTCAAAAGTGGGGCCTTCTTCATCGTCGCCGCTGTCCTCCAAATCACCATCGATGTTCTCATGGTCATTGGACTCATCGGCCAGTGGCCGCTTTGCTTTGGCAAGAGGTATAGTCAGGAGGGGATCCGCATCCCAGTCGATCTCATCTTCGTCGCTGGGGTTGTCATCTTCGCCGCGTGCGTCTTGCTGTTCCAAAAACTGAGTCTGACGATTAAAGTCGTCGATGGAGAAAAAACCATCATTCAGGCCGTGGGGATCTTGCACAAACGTTTCCTCCACAGTCTGCTGATCAACGTCTGACTCGATTTCGTCGTCGTCGTCGTCCTCCTCCTCCGCCGTATCCTCGTCTTCGAAACCTTCTCCGTGGTATGCACCTTCATTATTTTGAATTTCAGGGTCTTGTTCCGTCAGACGATCTTCACCGTCTTCCTCTTCACCGTCTTCCTCTTCACCGTCTTCCATGTGGCTCTCGTCACTCTCCCCCGCGGTGTCATATGCGTCTTCGTGGCCATCCACACTGGGAGAGACAACCGCCCTTTGATCCTGGTGTGCCGCCACGTTCCTTTCTACCTCTGCGCACGCGGCGTCCAGAACCCTTCTCGCTTGCTCCCACACTTGTTGGACGCCCAGTCCGCTGGTGTAAACTTGGCGGAGTTGCAGAACCGCATCTTCTGGCTCAATGATCCCCCGCTTCCGTTTCTTCCTATTTTCCTCCCTCCTCGCACTTTGCGCCTCTGCAACGTCGGCCGCGAGGGGATCGAGGAGATTTTTGGCAAATGCGACGGCGTCCAAATGCAGCGCCGGTGCGGGCTGCAGAAAGGTATGGGAGGACGCGGATAACGCAGAGACCACTAGGTCCCCGGAGCGGACGCTGCCATCGACCATGGCCATGGCTGTGGTTGCAATAACTGCTGGGAATTGAATGTACGTCTATTTTTGTTGGCCGTGCGGATTTACCACTGATGTCGGCGCCGAGTACCGAGTGGGTCAATCTGCGGCTGGGTGGGCTGGAAAGGTTTTCAGCTTATCGCAGATCTGCCCAGCCTCCTTCGGACCTTGGTCTTGCGGCGCAAGGTCGTTCCTGAGTGGCGCCAGCTAAGAGACTGACGTGCCGTCAGAGATGGATCAGGTATCGCCTGTGCCTGAATTGACTTTGACAGAGGCTTTATTTTTCGTCAACAGAATTATTTCCTCAGCCCACAATCATGCACAGATTTGATTTTTCCCCATTGGTCAGATCGATCACAATCATGTGCAAAAAAGTTGGCGGGGCGCCAAGCTTGACCAGCCAGTGTTTTCCGTAAACGAGTCAAACCGACCCGCTATGCATGTGCTGGTGTCAAAGCTCACAAGAGGTGGCTGCAGGCCGTTTGAGAAACTGATAATAGTCTATCCAGGTTCCAGCTTCCATGCGGCAGCACAAGCCTGTTCCCCGGCCCCACGTCGTGCTGGTGCACCAATACCTCCCAGCGCTTGGTCCCGGTAGAAATCCAGACCATTGATTGGGCTCCCGCCAAAGCAACTAAACTTGAACCGACCTGTATAACATCCCGGAGCCATCACTCTTCGTCGTCAGCCAGCGGTCCCATACTCGCTTGTTGGTGGCGTCTTTTCCTTCACATGTCCTCTAGTCAACGCTCGGCAGGTTCGGGACTCTTTACACCGGGGTGCCTCTGGGGCTCATGCCCTCGCCTCCCACCCTGGACCACTTCCACTCCTCCCCAGTTCTTCCGGCGTCAGCGGCCTGCACCGGGTGCAAATGAAGAATGAAGTTCGGCGAGACTCTGTACCAGAGATCGGTACCAAAATGGGCAGCCTACAATGTCAACTACAACGAACTCAAGCGACTGATCAAGCTGCGGACCTCTTCTGGAGTCGCTCTTCCCCTCACGATCCCCGGTCAAGGTATCAGTCGGTGGGAAGACTTGGAAAAAGAGCTGTTCAGCCTGTTGAAAGATCAGCATGACAACATCACCCTCTTCCTGCGCAGCAAGCAGGGCGAGATCGAGCGGCGCCTCACGTATCTGGAGAGGCAAGTGAGAATCGCGCAGCACGCCGTTGCGGGTAATACCTCCGACCGACCTGTCCTGCAGGCGCGAAAGTACCAGCGATTGGTTCAGGAAGCAGAAGACATTGGAGACGACATTCTCAATCTCTCCCGGTTTGCCGCGGTCCAGAAGACGGCGTTCCGCAAAATCCTGAAGAAATATCGCAAGTGGACGGGTTCAACCACACTGCAGCAACGACTCGATGTCGAGGTCTTCTCCCTGAATCCAATCCGGGTCGACTATGCCGACTACTTGGAACGGTTGGCGATACAGACCACCATTATCACCGACAAGCTGGCCGGACCCATACCGACTGGCCGAACCCGCAAACCGGCTGGCCGTCCTCGGCTCTCCACGGCCGCGCCCGCGCCCCAAAAAGCCAGTATTACCCGACTCAACGAGGCCGCCGCACACAGTCCTCTCCTGTTCGACGCCACGCTGTCCTCGGTTCCGTATGGCGAGTATGCCGGTAGTGCTTTCTACTGGATCCATCCCGACAACCTGGACGAGGCGCGAGCACTGCTGCTGCGCCACATGCGTGATCTCAGAGGCCCTGCGACACTGTCTCGGGCCAATTCTGCCACGTCTTTCACGTCGGAGGGACGACAGTCAGTGATCGCGACCACGCATACCGTCCTCTTTGACAATGCCCAGAGATTCACCCACGACACCAGCACGGTGAAGCCGTCGAAAATCGCCCTCAGTGCCCGCTGGAGTGAGGAACAAGATGCGACCGTGACATTGTCCGCACTTGCGCCGAGCGTGCCCGACACTCAGGTCCTGATCCTCCGGCGCAAAGAAATAGGGCCCGCCCTTCGACGTGACCTTTCTCCGAAGAGCGATCTGAGGAATGCCGATGAGGTGGGCAAGATCCAAAGTTACTTGGCTGAACACCGCGATGTCAAACCGCTGGTGGAAGTTTGCTCGAAACGGTCGCGGTATACGGGAATTACGAACTCGGCCGACGTCGGCACATGGGCGACATTGGACACTTCTGTTTCGATGGCCCCCGTGGACGTTGACCAGGTAGGAGTGCCGGGGCATGATATCCCGGCTGGAGAGGTCTTTCCCCATGCTGTCCTCCACATCCGCTGGGAGTTCATCCGCGCTCCCACCGTTGTTCGTGCGTTTGACGAGTCACATCTTGCTGAGCGAGTTCCTGGCTTTACACTGGAGGAAGCGGCGATTTGCACCATCTGTAAAGACTTGCCGCCACCGGCATGGCGACCAATTTTGGAGAAGGACATTCGCAAAGTGCCGGTGGTCCCTCGGAAGCCCCGCATCTCCCGGAATAATACCCTTACCGGCACGGAGATTTCGTCTGGCCCTTCGTCGACAGACGGCGCTGCTGCTCACAGTATCCTGTCCGCCCATCAAGGACCGTCTTCCGCGACCTCGGAGGATCTCATGCCAGGTGTGTCAGGAATCGGCACCGCCATTGCACCACGCCCTGGCAAACCAAAGGCCTTGGCAACCGGCGTTCCTAGGAAGCAGAAACGAGCACGAATCCAAACACCCGAACGAAGTCTTATGCGACAGCAAAGATATTGGAACGAATTCGATGATGGAGAGGAAGACGTCAATCCGCAAGAGTCGTACGCGATCTATGTCAATCCGAACGAGCCGTTGTTCCCAGGGGCTGAGACCGTGTCCAAGGCTTTTGGTGCCATGTACGACGGTTTGAGCAAAGGGACCAGCAGAGCCATCTCCCTCATCTCGAACCACGAACGGTCAGGAAAGAGTATGGAACGAACACCTTTACTCGGGCAGGACAGGCAACAGACCACCGATGCCGATGCAGAGTCGTCGGAATCGGATACAGATGAACTCTTCATAAGAGGGCATCCTCTTCCACCGAAACGCAAATCGCATCCACAAAGTCAGTCACAAGGTCCAGGGCGCCCTCCCGTCTACCGACCCCACCAGCCATTGACTCCTCGCCAGAAAGCCTTGGAGAAAATGCTGTTCTATTTTTACACTGGCCTCATTGTCCTTTCGTACGTAATGTTGGCCATGGCCGGCATTCTCCTCGACGCCGGACGAAGGAAAGCGATTGTTCAAGTCGACGCAGGGGTCATTGTCGGCGTTGTTGTGGCCGAGATCTGCGCCATCGTGAGTGTCGTGCTCCTTTTTTCGCGCCGACAGCAGCTGAGCATTTTGCATTGGGCTCTGATGGGTGTGGCTATTGCAGGCGTCGTCGTTGTCGGAGTCGCTATTGTGAGCCTGATGTGGGTCGCCACACAACGTCGTCGTGGGAAGCATAAGCGGGAAGACAGTTTGACATGGTAACGATAACTGGTGGGCCAGGAAGATTGTTTTCATGAATTGTACGCGTACACGGTCATGTTTCTGCTGACGTTGACATGGATACCTCTGCTTCTTTTTTAATCATCCAGGTGATGCGGGCACAGCAGAGGTGAAGGTCTTATGAGTCTTTCCCCCTTCATGCAGCCTGATTAATGCTGGTATTCGGGCGAGGGTATGAATGAGGTTTAGGGAATATGAGTTGGGCATAACTATCACTATGGAGGCAATGACTGTGATTCAATTCGACAGCTGAGATGCACTCTCCTGCGACGCCTCGTGCGTTAGTCTGTACATATCATACCAGGAGAAGTTTTGGAATACTCCACTTGAAGATCCTCTTGGGGCTACTGAGTCTTAGCGCCAACTGCTCTTTGTTCCTGCCGTCTCGTGAGTCCTCGGATCTGGCATATACTGCCTTGGACTCTTGCATGGCCTGGAATGAGATGGAGCACGGCACGGAAACAAGGAGGCATGGGTCGGAAAAGACAATATGCATTTGAACTGACGGTGGAATCTCCTATGGCTTGAATAGGATTTTCACGTGGGAGCACGCAGGATTGAGGCTGCTGCGGGAGAACAGCATCAAAGCCAAATGAGAACATGGGCGTGCCAATGCGCGTCTGATATGCTTTTATTGGTACATTTTGAGGCACCTGTGAGATCATTATGGCACCAATTGGAGGCGCGAGCACCGTCTGACAAGACTCCAAGTCTATGCACTTGCGTCGTCTCCATGACGTGTCGTGCATGGCATTTCCCCAGAGCCGTCACCTCCCAATTGCCGTGCCGTCTATTGGAATGGGTCGGTTCGTGTGCCCCAGTATGTGAGGAACAAACTGAGGCCGACGGTCTCGAAGAGCCGGGCCAGAACACTGACGACAACGGTGTCGAGTGGGCGCTTCTCAGTGACGACGGCGGACACGACCTACATGACGTTAACGGTGCAGGAAGACAAGGGACCAGGAGACGACGACGTACGGTAGGACCAGAAGATGCAAAGAAGATCAAGCTGCCAAGATACGCAGCACCTTTGTAACTCAGAGTGCCAGTCGCATTGATCAGAGCAGCAACGCCGTAGGACTGAATGGCTGAGCCCACGATGGCTGAGCCCCAGCTGGCGAGGGCGGTGGCAGTCTCTTTGGACTTGAAGAATTCCTCCTTGCTTTCGGCAGCTCTCGCGCGGTGGTACGTGTCACCAAAGACGGGGGCCAGCACGGCGGCCGAGGAGACCTGGTTGAAGACGATGCCGAGGGCGATGGCAGAAGGTTTGACGGGGGGAAGATCTGGGACGTTTGAGTTAGCAAGCAAGCGACGACTGCCAGTGGGGTCAAGTTGGACAATGACGTAGGGGTTGGTATCAGGTTCAAGGTCGGTCGCGTACATTGGAGGGTGGCCATTGTGAGAAGCTCTCGTGAGTGTATGGGAACTGGGTTGCGGAGGTGGATGTGTGCTGCGAGCAGTGTTGAGAACAAGAGACACGAAGGATGGAAGCTGAGGGTGAGCTTTTTGAAGTTGAAACGGTGCGGCCAGCTCGGGCAATTAGTGGCAGGACTCGGCCAGACAGTATACGGTCCACCAACGTCAACAATGACGACAGGTCCCAGTGGAAATTTGTACAGCACCGGTCAGACAGGCCGTATCCACGAATCAACCGGGTTGTAGAGTGTAATGACCCTTTCCTTGCGCCCCAAGCGTGGTGGTCTGTTCTAGCCCCGCAGGTCCGCCAGTCCCGCAGCAATATATTCAGTGATGTCGTCAGCCTTCCGGACCGTGCTCTTCCGTTCACCTGACGTGCTCCTGGCTGGGCGACCGAACAAATCGAGAAATGCAGAGGGTTCCGTCCAGGGTGAGAGAACTTGTTTCCAGGCCACGCTTTCGACGCTCGTTCTGTGCGATCGATACTGTGCGCTCAGGTTGATACACCACCCCAAGTGTGTGTACAGTGAGAGCACGTCAACAATAGCTTGCAGCTAACCCCGGATCTGGCACCCGCTAGTTCTAGTCCAATCAGGTTCCAGCTCTTTTCTTAGTGTTTGCGGCCCAAGTCAGAAACCCAAATCCTCTGCCGAGTTTGCCTTTGTCAAAGCAAGGTAATTCGTCGACAGATTGTCTCTAGACGATGAACAGCGGCCGATAGATTCGACCGATTTCAGTGGTCGCGATGGCCTTTCCACAAAGGCACTCTGTCCGCTTCTCTACTTCAAAGCCATGTCCCTGAACACCATGACCGCATCCTCCCGGTCGCCCTCGCCCGAAAACGATGTCTTCGCCATCTCCACGACTCTCGTCCCGGAGCGTCCCAGCAAAGCCGCCTCCACCACCTCCATATCCTTCGATAACCTCCTGGACCCGCCGCTGATCGTGCACGAAGACCTCCAAGAAGGCTGCGGCGGACAACTCTGGCCGGCCGGCATGGTGCTCTCCAAATACATGCTCACATACCACAAGTCTGTCCTCGGACGATCGATCGTTGAGATCGGTGCTGGTGGAGGACTCGTCGGTCTCGCTGTCGCCCTCGGGTGCGCGACCAACCGCCGCATTCTCATCACGGACCAGAAGCCCATGTTGGCCTTGATGGAGAAGAACATCCGACTCAACGGTCTGGGAGAAAAGGTGTCGGCGGAGATCTACGATTGGGGAACGCCGCCGCCGGCGTGCATTTCCAAAAATGGACACCCAGACATCGTCCTGGCGGCAGACTGTGTGTACTTTGAACCCGCATTCCCCCTTCTGTTGCAGACCCTCGAAGAACTCATTGGCCCTGAAACGACGTGCTACTTCTGCTTTAAGAAAAGGCGCAAGGCGGATCTGCGCTTCATCAGGGACATGATGAAGAAGTTCTTGGTGCAGCAAGTCGAGTACGACGGCCAAGGACGTGATCAAAGAGACGGTATCTTTCTCTACGAGGTTCGACAGAAACTTCATGGGCAACAGACAGCAAATCCAAATCACTGATCAAGTCAAACCCATGGTATTCCGGCGAGATCATACTCCCATCTCGTCATAACGCACAGTACATCCGAGCCCCGGCCTTCTACTTCCCTTTGCAACCGTTGGACCACTGATGGCCATGCTAACAATTTAATGGTCTTCACAGACCGCGTCCACCAGTCCCCCGCATTCTTCTGGTGCCAGCAGCCTTCTGGCCGGGTCTCCTGGACAAGCTGCCTCTCAGCTTGAGCAGGACGCCTGAGATTTTGTCGCCAATCTTGGTTCGGCGCCGCGGAGTCGTCCCGGCTCGGCTTCGTTTGGTTCGGGTGGCATCAGGACGTCTGCTGAAGAGGCCTCTGCGTCCCGGCCTTGCATTCGTCGTGGTCGTGCGGGGGATGCTGGCCGCATTGCGAGTCCGCAGTCGCTGCATCAGAGACGGCTGCGTGTTTTCTGGTACCGTGGTGCGAGTACCGCGCATCCTTTTGTGGTGGTTGTAGGTTGGCTCGGCCAGATGACGGGTGGTAGTGGTGGTCGTCGTGACAGTGGCACCACCTGGATGATGACGGGTGCGCGAACCAAAAACCATGGTGGTTGATATCCGAGGAATGGCCTTACGATGGTGATGCGGGTTTGAATTGATCGATGCCAGGAGAATGTGGCCACGGCATCTTTATCAAGCCCACTGACGGCGTGATCAACCTAGTTATTTCCTCGTCCATGCGACCGGAAGACGTCATTGAGTTTTCTTCCATTCGCACTGCTGGTGATCTGGCTGGCAGTCCTGGTCTCAAGAACTGGAAGAGATCCAAGGACAGGACCCCGGCCAGGGACAATCGAGCTTGGGCGGGTGTAGCAAACCAGTGCACAGCTCGAGCTTGGCTGACGTACCATGACCCAGATCTGAATACTCGATCTCGATGGTCTGGCTATTGGAGTCCATATGTGTGACGCCATCGCCCGTGGCGATCGAGCTGGGATGTCGTCATGGATGTGGCTGTGCTGCTGTGGGAGTGAAAGAGATCTGGCACCAGGCCCTACTGAGGCTCAAGTGCCGCTGAGCAAACGGGAAGACCTGCTCTCCCCATCCTATGGTCGATTGCAAGGATTGAACTTCCACTTTACTGTATAACTTAATATGGCAGGGAAGTGATAGTTTAGTGCGTCCGTCTTCAACCCTTGGCTCTTTGCCTTACAGCCCTTTCGTGACATGTTTCCATGCGACGATAACCCTTTGAAAGACGGTGCTACCTGAACAAGCCCATGACACCCATTGTCCCGTGTACCATACAGCAGCTAGCACATGACTTGTTCCATCAGTCATTGCGAGCTTCACCATGTGTGTCATGACGACAATCCGCGACAGTCGCGGGACAGGAGTAATGTGTTTCAGGAGAGGGGCACGAGGCCAAACCCTTCCATATACTCATCGCCCATGCCCCTGGGTGCTTGAGAAGGCAAGCTTAGAGTCTTGTATGCTATATGCCAGATTGTTAGCTAAACAGAGAGACCTCACCCTGCCTGAACGCGCCTTGCTTGCCTCAGATAGCAGTCTGCTAATGTGTCCCTCTTGATCGTCAGTCTCTACAGCCTCTCTATCAGCTGCAGCCCTCCCAGAACTCGTCCACAATGTCCGCCAGCGCCGCTGCATCAAAGACGAGATCGTGTTCATTTGGCGGTACGGGAGGTCTGAGGAAGATTGATTCAAACTCAATGGTGAGGGGCGCTCCAGTAACGTTGTATGATGTCCCGCCTATCTGAACGTTGACAGTTTGTGGAGGTGTGGTACCCGGCTGCGGAATGGAGGGATTTTGAACAACAGCAAGCTCGTGCATCATTGTCGGTACCGGGGAATTCGGATTTGGGTGTCGTCTGGTGGCCGGCTGATGTCGAATATTCGGGGAGAGGCACCACTTTTCCACGAGGAGCTTCTCTGCCTTCTTTACCGAGATGACAATGACCATCTTCACGTCACCGTGAGAGTTCTCCAGCCACCAAAGAACACAAGGTATTGCTGATTCAGCAGACCGTCCATTAACGCAGCCGAGTGCAAGTCGACCTTTTTTTTGAGATCTGGGACTCCTTTGTACTGATACATATCAGCACCTTCTAATCCTTCCAAGGGCGACATCTCGGCTGGTTTCTGCATGTGCGAAATTTCCATCGGCGTAGCCTCTGCTGATTACGTCGTCTTTGACATGGGTGTGCAGGAAAAGAGCTCGTCTCTGGGTTCGGAAATTGTAGGCATGCTGATGTTCAAAGGGCGAGAGCAGGCCGGAAGGCGTATTGCTGAAGCAGTAGGGAAAGCTGGTAGAAGAGTCAGGTGTGCACTGGAGCGAGAAGAGATGATGGGCGATTAAAGCAGCCCTCAGAAGAGAGGGGTGAGAAATCTGGGTGATCTATTTGAGTGCTTTGTTCACACAAGGGAATGACTCCGCCCCATTCCACCCCCCCGGCTTCCTTGGCCACCGCCCCATTACTTGGCACGAAAGGTACGGCGTACCCAGAAGCCAATACAAATTCATACACATTGGCGGGTCGATAGAGCAAATCCATAGAGATGAGGAATTGGGACGTTTGGACACTCTCCCGCATACAGGCGTAAGTTGCAGCTTCACATCGCACTTTCTCATCACCATTTCCAGGACGGAAGTCGTCACCGACCCGGTAGGGTAGTGGGAACCTGATGATCACCCGTTTGGAGTGCCCGATGGTAACAGGGATACACAGATTAAAGCTCCCATTCATCCACGTCTTCACGTCGGCGACATGACATTCTGAAGGCGACAGTAGCCCTAGATGATGAGCGACACGTACTTCGATCAAATGTCGGCGCTTGTACATAAAGCTGTAGCCTGAGGATGTAAATTGGACGCCGCGCATTAGCCGCCGGCAGATCTTGAGTTCCGAGTCCGAGCAGGACGCTGCCGGCCAAATGACGGACGAGTTTCTACCACGGCGCAATGGCGGACGAGTTTACCTGATGGGTAATATACTTGTACGACTATAGCCGTCCTCCTTGGGCGAAGCTTATAGGCGTGATGACTGATGAGCCATTCGCTGATAGCAACGGGCTGAATATTATCCCGGCTGACGCTGGTCAAGGGATACCAACTACGGATAAGCCGTGCAGTCAGCATTAGGCCCCCCCTGCGATGCATTCCAATGGAGAGTTATAAAGATGGTTTCGTCTTCAGTGAATACCCTCTTTCTTCTCCAGACGACTAACTCCAAAACAATTACATGGCTAAACCAACAGTCCTCATCACCGGCTGCTCAGACGGTGGGCTCGGCTCGGCTCTAGCTCTTGAGTTCCATGCGACTGGCCATCGAGTATTTGCGACGGCGCGAAACCCCGCGAAGCTAGCGAATGCAAAGGCCGCCGGGATCGAGACACTGGCCTTGGACGTTCTCTCCGACAGTTCGATCGAGAAATGCGTGGCGGGAGTTCGCCAATTGACAGGAGGAAGCTTAGACATACTAGTCAACAATGCCGGCGCGGTGTATAATGCCCCATTGGTAGATGCATCGATACCAGGCGCCAGAAAGCTATTTGACCTCAACGTGTGGTCGAATCTGGCCACGATCCAAGCATTCCTGCCGCTGCTGCTGAAGTCGACCCACGGGGGCTTGATTGTAAACCACACCTCGATTTCATCGGTGCTCTGCCCGCCGTTCACAGCCTTGTATGGAGCTTCCAAAGCGGCCCTGGCCATGCTGACAGTTTCGCTCCGCGCTGAATTGTCTCCGTTCGGGGTCAAGGTCGTCGATCTCAAATCCGGCCCTGTCAAGTCCAACATCAACAGCAATCAAACCGACCAAAAGCCGGCCGTGTCGAATAAATCGCTTTACTACTCGGCCCGTGAGTGGCTGGATCACTTTCTGAGCGGGAAGACCATTATGGAAGGTAGCATCCTGGCAGATCTATGGGCAAAGAAAGTCGTCGCAGCTCTGTCCCAGCGCAATCCCCCCGACAGCGTTTGGGTCGGCCCCTTGACCTGGACAGTCTGGCTGGGATCTTGTCTGCCCAGTAGTATTTCCCAAGCACTCACACGCAACGTCTCTCGCGTGGACTTTGTGGAGAAGAGTATACAACAGTATGGGAAAGAAAAGGCAATCGCAGATGCTTATAGCGAGCAGTAAATGCTGAGGGCAATGATAAGCTGGGAGAGGTATTGATTATACCTACGGTTAAGTAAAGCGGGACTATACATTGTACATAGACCCTGACGATAGAATGGAATGATATCTTCTAGACGAATTGGAAAAATTTCAAGCCATTAGTTAAACTCAAACTCTCTGAACCCATATATTTCTCTACCTACGTTGTAGGCCTTGAATCTTGGTAAATCATCCAAGTGCGCTCCAGGGTGAAGCCGGTTTGGCAAAGGACTGTAGATGCCAGCAATCTGAGGCATAGCCGCGAACAACCGCTCTTGGCCGATGTCGTTACATGCCGCCTTCCGAGCCGAGCTCTTTTTTTTTCTCTGCATGGTTGCGGCCGGAGAGGCCGTGGACCATTTCAAAGCGGGCCCGTCCAATCTCATGATCCTACAGGAAGAATCTGCTCTAGCGACACGCATTCGCCGACTCTCATGGGTGGTAAACGTCCATGCGGGGACGGGTCTGCCGTGGCAAGATAGCGCCATGATAACGAGATGTACTTCAAAGGCGTACAGATTTTAGTCTCGACCTTGTCCTCACAGCCATGACTCTCTTGCCTTCCCTGGTTGGCCTGAACGGCCTTGTTTCGGTCCAAGATATGCTCTGGTGATGTTGGCGAGATGACTCTGTCAGCGGGCCACTGCTCTCTTTATATGAGCCACGAGGTTTCCCTCTTGCTGTCTCCTTTACATTCTTTTCCTCTGTGACTGTCGGACAGGTCGATACTGTGATCAAGGTCAAGTAATCAAGCTGTTGCGTTTTCGTCTTCTGTTCACTTCCTGTCATGTCTCCATCAGCGATCTCTCCCATCTCGCCACCATCTCCCACATTAGACAAGGCAGGCCCCAATGCTACCTCTGCGAAGACTGAATCCAACATGAGGCCAGCTGTGGCCGAACTGGACGCGTCGAAACTCATCATCACTCCGACACGCAGCCCCAAGGCAGTGCCAGCGCCAAACTCGCCGGAAGTGTGGTCTCAGAACTGCACAAGCGACCACATGCTCACGGTTCGTTGGACGGCGAAGTCGGGCTGGGAGGCACCTGAAATTCGACCGTACGGCCCCCTGTCCCTCCTGCCAACGGCAAGCGTGCTGCACTACGCCACCGAGTGCTTTGAAGGTATGAAAGCTTACCGCGGCGTCGACGGGCGAGTGCGATTATTCCGACCGGACCGGAATGCGAAGAGGTTCCTGCAATCGGCCGCACGCATCTCGTTACCGCAGTTCGGTCCGGACGAGTTCGTGAAGCTGTTGAAGCGGTTCGTCGGCATCGAAGCCGCGAGATGGATTCCTGAACCCGGACGATTCATCTATATCCGGCCCACGATGATTGCGACGGCGCCGGCCCTGGGCATGCAGAAGCCCAAGGAAGCGCTGCTGTACATCATCACGGCCATGTTTCCGTCCCTGGACGAGCCGACTGCTGTTATTTCCCCGGCGGCGCCGCCCAATGGGACCACGACCAACGGGACTGCAAACGGAGCGCAGCACGAGGGTCCAGGGCCAAAGGCGAGCAAGGGAATGCGCCTGCTGGCGTCGAGACACGACATCATTCGCGCGTGGCCCGGTGGGTTTGGTAATGCCAAAGTGGGCGCCAACTACGGCCCGAGTCTGCTGGCACAAGGCGAGGCCAAGGAGAGAGGGTACGATCAGGTCCTCTGGCTGTTCGGCGACGAGTGCTACGTGACCGAGGCCGGCGGCAGCAATTTCTTCGTCCTCTGGAAGAGGCGTGATACGGGCCGGCTGGAGCTCGTCACGGCACCACTTGGGGACGGTATCATTTTGGCAGGCGTCACACGAGCGAGCGTGCTTGAGTTGGTCAAGAAAAACATGCCCGAGATCGACGTCGTGGAGAGGACATTCACGATGCAGGAAATCATAGCTGCCGAGCAGGAGGAGAGATTGTTGGAGGCGTTCGGTGCCGGTACCGCCTTTTTTATCGCCCCTTGTTCGGACATCCACTTCCGCGGCGTGGATGTGGAGTTCCCTTTGGCCAAGTCAGGCGTGGATGCTGCCCAGGGGGCGAGGTACGCCTTGGAGATTAAACGATTATTGAAGGATGTGATGTATGGCCGGGTGCAGCATGAGTGGGGGGTTGTTGTTGAAGAGGAGTAAGACAAGGAGGGACGCGATTGGGCGAACCAACAAGAGTTCCGGTATCATGTTGGTGGTAGCCACGTGGTGAGTCTTCAGTCCACTGCTGATGGGTGAGGGTGGAAGTCTTCAACGACATTGATGCCCTGGAAAAGCGCATTTCTGCGGGAGGGGTTCAACGCAAAATCGTCGGATGCAGACCGTGGCTTGCCGTGGTCGTATGTTGAACTCCTGCAGGAACAGGAACAGCGCAAAAGGCATCGAGTGCCGACACGGCCTGGTTTGGTGATTTGGCCAACTCCCAGCTTTCGATCAATTCTTCCATTACAGAGTTTTGTACATAGTTCATTGTCTTGGTCAGCCACACTGATGGCCGAATTTCTTCGCGGTCAAGATCGACGATTGGCGATTGACAGCACTCTCTCGCGAGCTCTCACCTTTCATGTCGTTGGTCGGCTGCTCTGCTCCGTCGTTGTGCACACCTATTCTGCCTTCTGCCCTTCGCTGTCCTCTTCCACGATCACGCCCTTGGAAGCCAGCAGCTCAGCGAGACTGCCGTCCTTGTGCATGTTCATCAGGATGTCGCATCCACCGATGAATTCCTTATCGACGTAAAGCTGCGGTATTGTAGGCCAGTCGGAGTATTCTTTAATTCCTGCGGAGAGTGAGTATTCTCTCTCCATATATTTCTTGTTGCCCGACGGAGCTAGCTGGTACGTACCTGATCGGAGTTCCTCATCCTCCAGGACATTGAAGGCCGTGAATTTCTGAGGATCGACACCCTGCAAACCCAAAATCTGAATCGTGGTGCGCGAGAATCCGCACTGGGGCGTTTCGGGTGTGCCTTTCATGAACAGTACCACCGGCGCCGATGCCACAGCTCGATCGATGGCTGCGCGGACCTCTTGCGACAGGAGCCGCGTCTGCAGAAGAGAACCAGAGATTCGAGGCAGCAACGTGAAGGGAGTCGCAGAGGGCGAGAGAGCGCAGAGGGCGCCGCGCAGGGCCTGTGCGGCAGGTTAGCAAAAGGCGGATGCCGCCGTCAGAGTAGTCCGAAGGGGCGGGGAAGTACTGGAGTTCTCAATGACCGTGGTAGCATGCCTGCCAGGGTAGAAGGTGAGAATGACGGTGGTATGGATATGGAGCAAAAAAAGTTACAGGTGGTGGTTCTGGCGGCACCATGCCTTTTCGACTCATGATGTCAACTGTTGACAAATTGACGGCCTTGCGGTGGCCAAATGACATGACCCCTCTCCGTGCACCGCAGATATGTCATAGCGACCATGTCTTGTGATTTACATGTCCGGTCCAGATATAAGATTCAGTCGATGGCAGAGCGCGCCTTGTGATGACCTTTCCCTTTGTTCCTGCTCGAGCAGACCTTTATCATGGCTTCGAATCAGACCATCGAGCAGTTCTCGGCCGAAACGCACGCGGAAGACGGAAAGCACCATATCCTCCTGGCCGCGAGCGGATCCGTGGCGACCATCAAGCTGCCTCAGATAGCGGAAGCGCTGGCCCAGCATCCTGATGTGTCGATCAGAATTGTCCTGACTCTCTCGGCCGAGGAGTTCCTCCAAGGTCAAGCTCCGGAACAGCCTGTGTTACACTCCCTCCTCGACCTGCCCGCCGTGGATGGGATCTATCACGACAGTGACGAATGGTCGAAACCGTGGGTCCGAGGGGATAAGATATTGCACATCGAGTTGCGCCGTTGGGCGCACACGCTGCTTTTGGCGCCTCTGTCGGCGAACAGTCTCGCCAAAATGGTCAACGGTCTCAGTGATGGCCTACTCCTGAGCGTCATTCGCGCTTGGGATACCACGGGCGTGATCGATGGGCACAAGAAGTGGATCTTCGTGGCACCGGCGATGAACACGGCTATGTGGAGGCATCCGGTCACCAAAAAGCATCTCAATATCCTGGAGCAGGAGTGGGGAGATGCAGACACGGGCTGGATTACCGTGTTGAGACCAATGGAGAAGGTGCTGGCTTGTGGCGATATGGGAGATGGGGCCATGATGGATTGGAGACAAATTGTGAAGCATGTGGAAGCCCATCTGGCGCTGGGGTCGGCGACCGACAGCACCAGTGTGCGGTAAAACTATTTTATACACGAACAGGCGGCGACGCCGTCTGGGATTGTTCCTGTTCCCGGCGATAGAGGTAGTCGCCGAGGAGACCGAAGGATATGGTGCCGCCGGTAAGCCATGCTCCGTTTTTGAACCACCACCAGCAATTTTTGACGTCTTTTAAGTCGACCCGCCGGACCACGGTCGCCAGCATGACGGCCGCACCACCACAACTGCCGATGAAGAAGATAGGTCCGGCGCCTGCCATGTACCCGGCCACGGCCAGCAAGCCAACTTGGACGGCCGAGACACCAGCGAGGACGGATTTGGCGTTGTGCTCGTGTGCCCTGGCGATCGATTTGATCCCCGCATTCACATCGTCCTTGATGTCCATGTAGGCATAAATCATGTCATAGTTGAGCGTCCATGCCACGCAGCTGGAGTACAACGCGCCGGCTGCCGCAAAGGCCGCAGGGTTCGAGAGCAGGTCGATTCCCAGGGCCGGAAATCCCATGATTGCACCCCAGGAAAAGGTCAACCCCAGGACGAACTGGGGATAATTGGTCACTCGTTTCGCCAGAGGATAAGTGGCCACCAGGAGGAGGCTGGGGATGCCGTAGTAGAGACACGGCGTCGGAAACTGCAGAAGTAAGGCCAGACCGAGCAGTAATTGTCCCCCAAGATACATAATCGCATTATCGACCGAGATGGCGCGTCGGGCGATGGGCCGGAACCGTGTCCGCTCGACGTGGGGATCGAGATTACGGTCCCACAGGTCATTGATTGTGCACCCTGCTCCTCGCATGATCAGGGCGCCGGTAAAGAAAAGCGCCGTCGTCGACAGGGCTTCGAGCGGTGTGGCCATTGGGGTGGCCATGGGAGCAGCCATTAAGGTCGAGAACAAACACGGAAAGAACAAGTAGTACGTGCCCGTCGGCTTGTCGAGGCGGATCAGCTCGGCATATGGGATCAATGAGGATGGTAGCCTGGATACTATTCCAGTGGTCGGTGGGGTGTATGTAGTTGGCAGGGCTGTCGATGCATGACGCCCTTCTGCTGGCGGCGAGCTGGTGGCATTGAGTGCTCTTTGTGACACGGAATATGACAGCAGCGGAGGACTTTTGAGCAGATGGGTCGAGGGTCGCGGACCAGTTCTCAGGATCGATGTTTGTCTTGTCCAAATTCTTCCGGTGGAACCTCTGCTAGGGTACCTCTGGCAGAGGTCCCATCTCAGAGGCCTGGCGTAAATAGGCCGGCAGGTCTGAATCATATTCTAATTCCAATCACAGTCATGGACGGGATGCGAACCTTGGACCTGGACGCCAAGTCGATGGAAGAGCGAAGCTAAGACTGGGACTTGACAACCCTTTACGCGTTGTTGAGCTTCTGCAAAGCTATGGGGAATAGTGCAGTGGACGGGGCGATTTCCAGTCTGGGATGACCCGCCCCATGAATTGCCCACATTGCCAGCTGTGTTTCGGACAGTCGCCAATGGCAATTCAGGCCTGCCTATTTTATCGGACTCAAATTCATATCATATTCAGCGCACGCCTGAGAAATGAGCAAGGCTTGCCATGCGTCTCACCAAGACGCAGGAAGAAACAGGCACTGCCTGTCCAGTACCGGGCCATTCTTGTGTTGGCGACCTTCCAGACCACGACCAAGGTATCTATGATATCGGCATGAATTCCTAGTTCATAGGACGCAGCTATGCATTCATTTCCAAGCTTAAATAGGTCGAGCAGTAGTCGTGGAGAGAACTCATGGGAAGCACAACAGTGGCAGCCAACATTGGCACTTTGAGACCAGGTCAAAGGTCTCCAATGTCGCTTCAGACAAACCTTCGATACCTCGGCAGGAGGCGCACGCTCACGCATATCTGCCATCAAACGTCCTTGGTGAGATATTCGGAGCCAACGCTCGCTATGGAAGGCCGAGCGAGAAGAGGAAAGTGAGGTGGATGATGACGGGAAGGATCACAACAAGAATAGGAGGAAGAAAATAAATGCACCGCGACAAAGTGAGAAGTTTATTCGCAACTCTGCCACGTCGGCTGTACTGGGACCCCGCATGGAAACAAGTGAGTTGCAGCAAATGTGACAAGAACTCTTGCTTGGGAATATTGTTTTGCGCTATGATACGATGCCGAAGATATCATGGGAGATCCTGACTGCAATTCCCAAGCTGCTGCGCTTGTCGAAATTGCCGATTCAAGCAGGATACCGCAAGTACCATCCCTCCAACACCATGCTCAGCCACAACACGAAAGCGATTGCGGACCCTGGTCTGTAGAGAGTCTGGTGGACTTTAGCTATTCCAACATCGCTTGGATTTGAAACGCAGGTGAAGAAAATGGTAATAATACTCGTCACCTCTGCTCAGCAAGTGTCTGGGGCAGAGTGGGGTGATAGTGATATGGCAGAGGACCAGTTGCGGGTGAAAACGCGGCAGCGTCTTCAGCTATGGAGGACAGACTCCTCTGACTGGCATGAATGACGTGGTGACTGCGCAAAGCAAGCTCTGATGAAGAGGAGACATGGAAGGCCCCCAAAGCGACAACTTAGCGGCAGGGAGTCGAGCTATTGCCACGGGTGCGGTCCTAGGAAATCTTGAAGCGCTGTGCAGAGCCGTCGATGTGAGTGCGAGTTGTTCAAGATGCATGATAGCATGAGACCTGTAGTGGTATTCTATGCTGGATGTCCTCTGATCTTGAAGCGGAGTTTGTGTGTCAATCTCCGAAGAATGACATAGGCAACAGTGGAATTCTTCCCTAGCAGCCACAGACCCCGATCACCACGATATTGACCTTGTTTCCACCTCCTCTTTGCCAGCAGCATCACTTGTACATGCTCTGGAGCTTCCTGGATACAGGACTTGGAGGTGATGGAGCCGGTGCGTCTGCTGCAACGGAGGGCCATTCAGCGTCTATTCTACACGTGTCCATTGCACCAGAGCTTCCGCAGCCGCCTTCAGCAAATTCCACAGCAACCCTTCAGAACGAGACCGGTGCCGCAAAATATCTTTCGACGGTCAGTACATACTCAACGGCCAGGATCACGGACGTTTAGGCAGGGAACGACACGGTCCACACATACCACACGCCGCTACAACTCCACAAGTGCTGCCACCTCGGACGAGAACTTGTCCTTCTCTCAACGCTTGAAGAAGCTGACGCGCGAATACGGCTGGTCTGCACTCGGCGTGTACCTGACCCTCTCGGCCCTCGACTTCCCCTTCTGCTTCCTCGCCGTCAAATTGCTGGGCACAGACCGGATTGGACGCTGGGAGCATGTGATCGTGTCCTATATCAACAGCGTCATCCCGTGGCCGTTGACGCAGGGTGAACCGCAGGAGGCGGACGAGGCAAGCGGCCACGTCACGGACGCTATAGGACCGGAGGCAGGGGGAGGGAGGATTCTTGAGGCGCAGGATCACGGAAACAAGGAGGCGGAGGGGGCCAACATTGGTGCGAATGCGAGTACGTGCCTGGATCTCCCAACAAACCGAATGGGATTTTACTGACTCGACGATACAGGTATATGGACACAGCTGGCGCTGGCTTATGCCATTCACAAGTCCTTCATCTTCGTCCGGGTGCCGCTGACGGCTGCCGTGACGCCCAAGGTCGTCAAGACGCTGCGGTCCTGGGGCTGGAATATTGGCAAGATACCGTCGAAGAAGGCAGCCGTAAATACCAAGGGATCCGGCGTCAAGCCCGACGATTGACTGAGTGGAATGGAAGTGGTCGTTATGTTCTCAGCTTATCTCATCTCCTCTAGGCTCGTCTCGTGGTGGAGAGGTGTACAACATCCGAGTGTAAGCTCCAGCAGGCAGCGACCAAAAGCATAGAAGAACCTATAATGTACAAAATTTTTTCCCTTTCCACCACACCGTTTTACGGGTTCAAATCACACGATGCTATCTTGCTGGATTTTGCTGCATGGGGTCGTTTACACCCTCAAATCCAAGAAGCTGTACCACCCTCCCATCTTTCGTCTTCAAGCTCCACTCTGACGTCTGGAAATACCCATCTCTCTTTTCTCTCGCAGAGACAAACTTGGTCAACGCCTTCGCCTTAGTTCCCTTCACCCAGAAGCTGATGTTGATGATGCCGTGCAACTGGTTGAGTTCTCCGTGGATCCACGGCATTTTGTTCGCGAAATAGATCTCGTCACCCAACAGCTCTCTTGCCTGCTCGTTCGTCCGGAGCGCGTAGAGGATCGAATTGACGGTCGACGAAGACGCCTTTTGATAATTGAAGATGGTGAGGGTAGAGACGGCGACGAGGACTGCAAATATCGGGAGTGTTTTGAGCCAGGTCGGCGTGCCTTGGACTGACGGCAGTGCCCTGTCGGGACGGCGGGTGAGAAGAGGTCCGGAGCCCGCTGCAGGCGGAGGTACCAGGTGCCGGACGGTCTGCGAGGGTGATATCTGCGATGCAGAGCGTGTACTCTGGAAGGGCAAGATGAGCTGTGGGCGTGAGGCCGATTGACGGATTGAGATGGGAAGAGCGTGGAGAGGTTTGGCACTACCCCATGACGGCAGAAGCCTTTGCGTCCACATTCTGACAGACAAGCTGCTCCAGAAGATTAAAGGATCCACGTCACAGCAGTCAGTCCTGGAAGGGGACGGTGTGGTTCAAGAGAGACATTAATTAAGAGCTGTGGGTGCAGAGCCCATCACCCGACACACGTGACCTCGGACCAGGCTGTTATATTTGCCCCTCAACATGCCTTGCCAGCGGTACTCTCCACTTCCCCTCTTTCCTTGAGACTCCTAAATTCAGCCACCGCATTATGCGAGTTTTGATATCTCAGAAATGGCATTGGACAATGTGCTTGTTACCAGGATTGCCCAACATCTGTATTCTTAATGTTTTGTGGGAATTATTTCTTGGCCATCTACGGAGCCCTTCCCTACGTCGATGACAGTTTGACAGTGGCACAATCTGCAATTGTCTGACCAATTTTAAGGGTGCTTCGTTAATATGACTTGATAAAGTAATATTCTCTAGCTTCAAAGTCCTGCAATCTGCCGGGTTTGGGGCTGCAACCTATTCACCAATTGCAGGCGCAGAAACGGCTTTCAACCCTCCCTCCAACAAGTCAGCACTTGCACATCAGTCCAAACTTGATCATCTCCGTTCAAGTCGGAAGTCCTTTGGACCTTATCAGGTTGGAGTCTCCAAATGTAGATCAGAGACCTGGATTCTAGTTTCGGCCGTGTTATTGTTGCTCGAGAGTTGGAAAATAACAGATGTAGCTTCTATTATGATTGGAAGGGCAGCTATCGGCGGACAAGAGTACCATACAAGGAAGCCTGTTGCGGTCCTTGCTTTAACTCAGTCTCAGAAACCGACATCCAGCTGTTCTGCTGAGTAGTATCACTGTCGCAGGATGCTTCGTTCTATTTGCTCAGTCGTTGAGGAGGAAACTTAGTAGGCTTCCTCGGGTGAGACAGTGCTAGGCAGCAGTTGCCTACAGGCAGCGCTTTGTCTGCAATTTATCTACTGGGCAGCAGGGTTAACTTGATCAGCAAATTGAGCCCACACAGCCTTGGGAGGCCGACTACAACGTAGTGAATTAAATTTAACTCCTTGTTCGTTTTCCAAATATCACACATCACATAAAAACCAGACATTAATACAGCAAGTGATTCATCCTTCGGGGTTTCTGGTAGGTAGCGGAGCTTGGTCTCTGCATCAGTACGGGTTCCAACGAATGCAGGCGCGAATTTAATTCCGTTATTGGTTTGACATGTGGACGGAGAATTGTAAAGTATCCGTGGAATCGGAAGTGGATGTAGCAGGGCGTTGATGAAGGGCGTCGATGAGGTTGATGAAGGGTGTCCAATGATGAAAGGCGCTGATGAATAAGTGGAAGGATGGCTAAACGGAAGTGCCGCTAAACCTGCCAAGCCACCGATTCGGAGGCAGATTTCCCAAGCGACGACTTTAGGACCAGTACTTCACAGCTTGAATAGGAGCAGTACTCAATCCCCCCTCCTTGCAGTCTCATATATACCTCTTCGTCGCAGGCCGGTCGACCATGCCGCCTTCATCGGCCACCCTGGTGGCCATCCCGTTACCTCCTCCTTTTTTGCTGCCTCGATCTCTCTTCCGAAGCTCGGCCAATGCTTCCCAAAAGCGCGCCTTCGGCATCAAATCCATGGATCCGCCACGGCCCAATCGCTTCAACGTCGACCCTAATTTCCCTCCGCTTCTCTCAAGCAAGACTGCGGCCTTGGAACGGAAAGCCAAAGCAGGCACTCTTCCTTTGCGAACGGGAGCTTTGGCTGTGAAAAAGGGAATGACGGCAGTTTTTGACGTGGAGTCTGGAAAACGTATTCCATGTACGATTCTGCAGTTGGATAGCAACCAGGTGGTCAGCCACAAGACGCGAAAGCAACACGGCTACTATGCTGTCTGCGTGGGCAGCGGCGCCGTGCATCCCAAGAACGTTACCAAGCCCATGCTGGGGCATTTCTCCGCCCAGGGAGTCAGCCCGAAAAGAAAATTGCACGAATTCCGGGTGGCGGACAAGAACGGATTGCTTGCCGTCGGCGAGGAAATCAAGGCGAACTGGTTCATCGAAGGGCAGTACGTGGACACGAGATCAAATACCAAAGGCAAAGGGTTCCAGGGCGTGATGAAAAGATGGGGAATGCATGGTCAAGACCGGAGCCACGGTGTTTCTTTGACCCACAGAAGTCTGGGTTCTGCTGGCCAGGGCCAGGGAGGCGGTAGTCGTGTATATCCCGGAAAGAAGATGGCCGGCAACATGGGTGGGCAGAGAAACACCGTCCAAAGCTTGAAAGTTCTCCAAACGGATGCGGAGAAGGGCATCCTGGTTGTGAATGGTAAGAGCTCCTTCTTTGATCCATTTGGCATGCTGACGTCTCATAGGAGCCGTGAGTGGCCCTAGGGGATGTGTTGTTGCCATTCAAGATGCCCTGAAGAAGCCGTGGCCTGCGGTTCCCCCCCAGCCAGAGCGTGCCGACGTCAATGCAGAACCTCAGGCGGCCGTGGATGCCCAAGTCGAGGCATAAGCGCACCTCATTCTCTCGAACCTGTTCGAATTGACTTTCTCACACCTTGCCATTCAGCTTCCATTCCAGTGCCGTCACTCTGTCACCACTAAGAGCAGCTCAAACCATGACGCTGCACCGGAGTCAGTTGTATTGTACCATTGCCGGCCGGTCATCTCTCCCACGGCTTCTCCGCTATTGCTTTTGGCCATCTCGGAAGCAGTCCAAGCTCTGAAAGCAGCGCTTCATTTGCATTCATCATCCACGCAATCCACCGTCGGCATGCCTGTCAGTCGCTCAGGGGAGATGCCAAATACCCCAATATGTGCCAGTTCACCTGACCAGCCTGGCGTTATGTACCGCAGATCCGATTTGGCCATTCACCAGTCACCGGTTCATGATCATTGCAGTTGGAAATGGAGGAAGGTCCCAAAAAGACGGTCCCTTCAATGGATCAAGCGGTGTACAACGTTGAAGCGTAATGCAGTGATGGAAGGCTTAGAATCGAACTCGATCGCGCTAAGCCCCTTTGTACTCGTACTTCAAACCTTCCAGTTCTCCAATTCCACTCTGGATGTCTGCCATGCTCCGCCTCGCCACCGTAATTATACCAAGGATCAAGGGTGGCAATAAGAGAAACAGCCAGAATCCGTCGTCAACGTCGGTCCTCCCCTTGAAACCCCAGGCGGCCATGGCCAGTAAGGCGCAAATGGCGCCGTTCAAGTAGGGCAGGTAAAGGTGAATCGGGCCGTCCGAGGCGATAAAGAGTGGCTGTCGCTGGGTGGACGGCTGCCGGATCGCGCCGGTGCCAGTGACGGGGATATAGCGCATCATGTAAGCGGAGGCGAGGAGCGACGTGATGGCGAGAAAACACGCGAGCAGCGGCGCGGGGGTGGAGGCAGTAGAGTACAGGGTGTGGTACAGAATCGGCAGCGTAAGGGTCAGCGGGAGGGCGGATAAGATGAGGTTGTAGCGGGCGTTAGAGGTCGACTCGTGCGCCCGCAGCGTGCTGATGAGCTGGTCTTGTTCTGGTTGCAGCCAACGTGAGATGATGGAATTCATGGATGTGCAGATAAATGAACGGGCAAGCAGTTCTGGACGCTGGAGATGCATCTATAACTTTGACCGAGATGCAGAACAGAATGGAGTGTGGGAGAGAGTGAGAAATGATCCGTTCGCTTTTCCTGTGCTTGTGTGGCCTTTCCATGTTCCGCTCTGCTTGGGGGGAGGTGGACAGACACACTAACTAGTACTGACCTTGTTCGTCCATTTCATCGTGCAGCGCATCGTGGTCATCTTCGTCGGCCGGATATTTAAATGTTTTGCGCAGTCTCGCTGCTGCCATTGCAACACCAACGAGTGATGGACGGCAACCTTTGAGAGGTAGTGCCGGCACCGACGGACACTGACTGAAAGCTCTGGCGCAGTGCTTGTCAGTTGTGCACTCAATTAACTGTGTATTGGATGCTACACGCAGGGTAGGATGATAATGTTTTGGATAGAAATATAAGTTTGGTGACGTGCCTTGTTTTTATGGACCGATGTACTCTTGAATTATATCCGCCAAGCTTCAAGAAATCTGCGAACCCCGGTCGGGTTAGGCGCACTCACTCCGGTGGGACCGCCCCCAGCCTCCTACATCCAATGGTGCAGTGCCAAGATTCAGATTTTTTCAAAAGCAGCGTCGACGAGCTCGACATTTAAGGTTAGAATTCTTGGTGATAGAGAGGCATAGCCCTGGAACATTTTGGGAGGCACCTTCAACCGCTCCGTTGTTATCGGGATTCTGTCTCCTCCACATCTTTCATCAGTTGTGATGAAGTTGGTCAGTATTCAAGAGATTTGAATCCTTGTTATGGTGTGATATTCAGGTGTTGTGCTGAGGCAGCCTGATGTCGGGTCCTGAGCATGTGATCAATCACCTTCCGAGGCGTCTGCCTGTACAGCCTGCAACAGGAACTATCTGCTTTAAAATGTATTTCAACTCTCCTTCTCCCTCTCTGTGTCATGTACACAGAAGTGACAAGATCTCTCTCCGCATTACTCTATTATTCTTTAAACTCACTCGACTGCGCGACCGGACGCATGGCTTAGCTCGAGCCGCCGCAAATGGACACGTAGATTCAAGTCGGATCCTGTCAAGCGGCTTTGAAAGTCCAACCGCCATCAAATTTCTGCTTGAGCGTGGCCCTGCGCTTCCCGACGGTCTTCTCTAAGCGCCCATATTTGTGGAAAACGGCATGTGTGTCGACGCTGTCCTTGATTTCGTGATCGACATCGAAAAACAGGTACACCAGCGGACTCCCCTTCCAAACTGCGACGGGACTGCGTGCCGTCTTGGTGATGACAATTGCCAGGAACAGCAACGAGGCAACTACCATGGCGGCAGGCAAGGAGATCCAGACCCAGCGGACGGTGACTCCGAGCTGAAAGGCGGTGCCATTGTAGACGGCGTGGGAAGCCTGATCGCTGCTACGCACGACGTTAGTCATGCTCACTGCGAGGTTCTGCATCCAGGCGTTGAGATTGCTGGTGCCGTTCCACAGCGCTTCGATTGCGTCACTCGAAGGGGATTGAGATTCAAGATTCAGAAGGACGGTGCCGTTGAACATGGACGAAAGGAACTCTTGGAGGGCGATGCTAGCAAAAATGTTGACGGTATAGCTGGTGTGCGGCGTTGGGTTCATGTTGGATGGTAGGTCTGGGTAGGTGAAGTTGTCGGCACCCGAAAAACCACCTGGCATGGTCGAATCGACAGTGGAAAAAGTGCTGAGGACCGTCTGCGCTTGCTGCGCCGACGACATCTGGACAACGAACGTCTGTATACACATCCACAACGCACATTCCTGTGAGACGGGGTCTCTGAGAGGGTTTCCGACGGCGAAGCTGCCATATGGCGCTCCAAAGACGTCGAAATTAGCGATATAGATCCTGTCGTTCTTGCTGCTGTTATACTTGGCTCCTGTGCTTGCAGAGACCTGAAAGCCAAGGCCTAACGATGCCTCGGTCCAGTTAGGGAATAACATGACGGTGCCTGAAGGCATTGTATAGGTGCACGTTGTCAGGTTGCAGAATGTCGAGTACGTAGAGTTGGAGCACTCCCCGCATACGGCCATCGAAGGAGTGAGGGGCCATGTGCAATTCCCCGTTGGGCATGGGGCTGATATTGGCGCAGTGTTCTCCGACAACATGCCGTTATAGATGGCGGCCTTCATCGTCAGGGGGATGGACATTGCTATGACACAATAGTTTCAGGCGAAGGGCCCCCCCAGGTTTGATTTGGGCAGCAACATACCTCCTTCAGCGGGATTGCCAGTAAATTTCTGCCAGGTCTCAGTTCGAGGGATATTGCCCGGCAAGAGATTCGTTTCATCCGCAGGGACAGCGAACCTGGAATAGGCAATCAATTGCTGGGTAAAGGCGCCGAAACCGAGGGATAAAATAGTCACAATTGCGCCAAAGGACGCCAGATATCTGCGAAAACAAGTCAAAGCTGGCATCTCATCATCTTGACCGTAACGCACCGCCATCGAGACACACACAAAAGAACCAGGCTTCCCCAAGCCCCCCGAGAAGCCGCGTCGGTTAATTCTAGGTCCCGTAGACGGCTATTGCACCTCTCTGTCTGCCCTGGTGTAGAGAACCAGAGCCATGCCTCCTGGCTCATGGCGGCACCAACAGGTAGCATCAAGCACACTCGGTTCAAGGTCGAAAGTAAAGCAATGATACCGTTCAGCGTGAGCCAGCTCGGCAGGTCAAGGTGATCTATGCCTCTACCCTTGTACTTTCGCAAGAGGATGACCATGGACAGCAGTGAGGCAACGGACAAGGCGGAAGCCACGATCTCTGGAAGCCACCATTGGAAAAGTGAAGTAACCCGCAATTTGACTCTCGAAGGCGGAGGTTGACAGCCACTTGGATCAACAAGGGGTTCGTAAATGCTTGAGATTTGGGATGGCACCGGTTTCCGAGGTATCGACGCAACATAAGCGGGCCCGGAGTCGGAAGTTGGTGCCTGAAGGCTCCTGTCAGAAAGGAAAGACATTCCGCTTGCACGATCACCGTAAGGTTGCAATGGATAAGCATTGTCCATCCTCGTCACTTCGAGAATTGGCGAACGAAGGATCGGTGACTGGACGGGAGGTTTGGAGAGGGTCTTGAGAGTCCAGGGCCCGGCTGGAGGAAAGGTCGATGTGGTGAGGCTGTGAGGGGCGTTCTTATCGCGTGAGCAAAAGGAGGCGACTGCCAAGCATGTGATATAGGCTCCAACTCTAAATCAGACAACAGCATCCACAATGATCCTGTTCACGAGATGCTCAGCTCAAACCGTCTGTCACCAAGACAACGACAAGATGCAAAAGCGACGACACTGAGGACTAAATGCCCATGCAAAAGCAACGACACTGACGACTAAATGCCCATGTAAAAGCAACGACACCGAGGACTAAAGCCCATGCAAAAGCGACAACACTGAGCACCGAATTCCCGTGCAAGCGTCGATACACGGTATTGCAGGCTCAACTCAACGTGTCTATAAACCATGCAGCAGCGATGTGCAAAAGGTCCCGTCGTCAGTGCAATGGAAGAGGGCTTGTCGAGTAGATGAGCTGCGTTGAAGCATGCCGATCCGTGCCTTCTCCGTTCACATGTCAATGGATTCGTTGAACCTCAAAATGCCGTTGCTTTTCATAACTCCATTTACTCCTTCCGGCACGACGGCCCAGCCGCGATTCGAGTCGTCGGGTAGACTGTCCTGGCTGGATGCATCCGAAACCAACACGAGACCGGCCTGTTTTAAGGTCTCGATCAAAGCGGGAACCATTTGCAAGATTCTCGACGAACATGTCAAGCCCATGAAATTGTTGTTCTGTGCAAGCCGTGCTGACTCCTTGATCGAAGTGCTGTGGGGAGAGAGAGGTGACGACAAGACTGATGTGCACTGGACGGCCGCTTCAGATTCGCGTGAGCCGCCCAAATTGTTACACAAGAGAACGGGGAAGTTTGGTTGCTTCCAATTCAGAGCGGTGCAGATGCTGGGATTCCACGAGCTGAACACAATGGACCGTGAAAGTTCCGAATGCTGTGCGCGCAAAGAACGGGCATGGTCGAAGACTTCGGTGAGGATGGCGTCCGCGAACGTATTGATATCCACGGTCGGGAATATGCCCAATTGCGATTCTTCCACCGGCGATGGATACAGGACGTGGAGGTTGAGATTGATTGCCGCAGGGATGGCCGCCAGGACATCTCGAAGGGCGACGATGGATCCTGAAAATCGGGTCCGCCATTCGGTGATGCTCGCCATCTCCGCTTCCGGCACCTCGATGCCGTGGAGTGAAGTGCCCTGCAAACCCAGTTGCACGATGGTGTCGTAAGTGAGCTGGCAGAGTGAAACGTCGAGTCCCGTGTAGGGGACCAAGTATGATGGGTACACGACCGGGACGGCATCACGCGTGAGCTGTACCGACAGGCGGAGGTAGTCGCCCGACAGACTGGACCCAGTGATGAGGCCGCCCTGGTCGTCCAAGGCGCTGGTGGCCTTCCAGTAAGTGGCGAATTCGGTAATCTCGAGCGGGTGTCCGCGGTAAGGCTTGATCACTTGGTAGCTGAATTGGATCTGTCCCACGGCACGGAGCCGGGGATCGAAAAGCGGCAGGCAACAAGTGCCAGAACTACTTTCCACCGCGCGAAACACGTCGGGAAGGGCGACCGATTTGGCAATCACCTTGGAGCCGAAGGTGGGAAAGATTTCAAAGTCGACGGCGAAAGTGGACAGGTTGTCCACCTGGAAGGAGACGGTTCGGGAATCTTCTTCAATCGGGAGCATCAGATTCCGGGGAATGAGGTCCGAACTCTTGGAAGAGATGGTGATCCGCGCCGCGGGGTAGCGTGCTTCGTTGAAGAACTGAATGGCCTTCGCGCCGCGATCAAAGTTGATGGCCACAAAGGTCTTGGTGTCGAGAAAATTGTGACCGTATCGACGGAGCGGTATGATGGGTGGTGGGAGCGACAGGTCCGGGATCCCATCTCCTTCCCCGGCCTCCTCTGGCGGCGTGATGTCCATCGCGCTCAACTGGCTCTGCGGGGGCACCACGGCTCCCAGGGGGGCCGATCTTCGCTCGGCCAGCCGGTGGCGGCTTCTCTCCCACAGCAAGTCCATACACTCCAAATGGCCTTCCCATGTGGCGTAGTACATGGCGGTCAGTCCTTTTTCATCCAGCGCTTCGGGGTCCGCTCCGTTGTCGAGGAGCGTGCGCAGACAGTCGACTCGGCCTTCACTCGCCGCATGAAACAAAGGCGTCCATTGATACAGCTTGTCACGCTGGTTCAAATCAGCACCGTGTTGTTTCAGGATCAAGAGGAGGTCCGCTTTCTGGCTGGAGCGGGCCACGAGGTGTTGGGGAAAGAGGCCTTCGGCATCGGGTAAGAGTTTGGCATTGCGTTCGAGCAACAACCTGGCCACCTCCATGGATTCATACTGGCACGCGAGGTTCAGGGGGATGTGGTCGGTGTCGGATTGAGGATCGATCATGGCGTTGTGGGCCAGCAGCAGCCGGACGCAGTCGACCCGGTGTCGAACGATACTGTGGATGAGGGGAGTAAAATTGTCGTGGTCTTTCATATCGATCGTGTCCGGTCCGGCGGCGAGCAGCCTTTCGACCATGGCCATCCGGCCTTTTAAGCACGCATAGTGTAAAGGAACGCGGCCATAGACGTCCAGGCGCCGGGGGTCGACCCCCTTGTTCAAGGCGAAGTCGAGCACACTGTCCTTTCCGTAGATGGCGGCCTCGTGTAGGCAGTTCCGCTCGTTGATGTCGTCTTCCGCATGGACGTCGACCAGTGGGGATTCAAGGAGCAGGCGTAACGACTCATCGGGGGCCTCGCTGATGGACGCGAGAAAGATTCTGGTGAATCGCTCACCCGCGTTGGGTGCCACCGTCAACCTCGCGAGCCATTCCTTCAATGCGCCGGCATTACCGGCCGCGGCCGCCTGGAGAATTTGAAGGTCGACGTCGCTTTCCTCGGTGCCGACGCGCTGACCGATGCTGCGGTCGGCCGGTCTCGACACTTCATACTGTATGTTTTCTCCTTCCGCCCAGGCTTCAAGGTCCAGCCTCGCGGTCGTCGCTCGATCGGATAGGTCTCGCAGCACGTCACGGTTGAAGCAGGGCTGGATTTCGACCGCCCGCTGGAGGTAGATCTCTTTCGTCCGAGACTACACATGGTCAGCCTGACAAATCGGCGGTCGTCGCAGCAGCAGCAAGGGTGATTCGACCTTCGAAGTCTTGTCCCACTACACCATGTCAGCCTCACTCTCTTCGTGAAAGGTCAGACGACGGACCTTTTTCAAAATTTTGGAGATGGCCGTCTCATTGACCTCGACGAATTGCTGTCGACTTGTCAACTCCTGTGTGGATTGAACCCCCCCCGCCGACGGCCTTGCGCTCACCTGCAGTTTGTTCAGGTCATTGTCAAATTGTTGAAAGCCCTCGACCAGAGTGGCAAAGCTGGTCGAGACTCTTGAATTCGCCGCGGTTCGTGCTCGAATCACACGCTTTTTGTCGAGGAGAGTTTTGAGTCGCAACGAGAACTATGACGAATGAGTTTGGGCCAGCCAACGACGGACAACAAATATGGTGTCATGGCGCACCTCGGCCTCCTTTTGGAGGTAGAAGACATTAACTTTTTCGATCTCGCGCTCCTGAAGACAGTCGATTAGACTCATAGGGACGAACGGGTGAGGAGCATGAGCCGACCAGACGGAAGAAGAAGACCTCCTTGTTGGCTCGGAGCGCGGCCTGGACGTCAATAACAATGGTGGTTCCTTGTGCCGTGATGGTAGGAGTGGCACTGAGCTGTTTAATGAGCTGGCGCAAGGTCAGCAGGGCCCCAGGGTGACAATCAGGATGGATGCTTGGCGGGCTTTACTTTTTTCAGTGCCTTATAGTTGAGAAAGCTGGCGGCATATTCTGGCAGATCCAGCTGCTGCCGCTGTATCTGCTTGCCGAATTTCCTGAGGCCATTAGAATGGGAAGTCCGGCAGGAAAAGAGTTACTGTACATGGTGTCGAGGCGATCCAGATATTCGGGCCAAATGTGGCCGTAAAGCCGCCTAACTATTCGGACAGGGCCCTATGTAACGCTCACGTCGGGCGCGAGGCTGACTCAGCCTTTTCGACTCAAGCCAGGACCACAAAGATGCCCGGTGGATTCTGACTCTGGTGCATGGATGGGCAGGCTTGGGGTCCAGAAGCTGCCTGTCAAGACTCCTGCGTTCGGACTCTCAGTGCTCGCGGAAGCCAAACATTCGAATCTTGCTCATGCAATCCGCGTATACCGCGAGCGGATCAAGGGTCCTTTGAAGAACTTTTTACCGAAGCGAAAAAACCCAAACGATTGAGGATGTGATGCCAAGTTGGGACATGGGATCGTGGACAGACGAATCAGAGGACTCTGTTTAGGCACGCCCCCAGCCAACCTGAACTTTTCGTCTCTCAAGCCGGCCACACAGCCGGGGGTTTAAGGCATGGGAGCAAAAGGAGTTGCATGGCAAAGAAGAAACTATCTCGACCACATTTAGCTTGGTCAAAGTCCACGCTTCGGTCCTAGCCTATGTCTAATGACGGAGGGCAAGAAGAAAAAGCCAGAGCCGGTCTTGGCATCAGTGCACCTGTTTAGCACAACATTCTTGGCACACGTCTACAGTTTAGGTACATACAGCCTTGCCTACAGGATATGGACTCGGATGGTCCAGCCAGATATATAGCATCTTTTTTGGGTGATCTTTGTGACCAAAGGGACCACGACATGCTCGTCAAAAGCGCATTCTGAGCACCAGCCAGAGTATAATATCTTGTCTTCTCTTCTCTCTTCCTCGCACTCCCCTTCACCCTCATCTGCAGACGTTGCCAGCGCATCTTACGATGCCGGCCGTGCCTCTTTACACCTCCTCTCCCATCCACACCGACCTTCCTCAACCTACTCTTCCCACATCGCCGAGCACGTCTGCTGAGCAATATCCCCCCCATCCGCCGACATTGACGGCCGCCGATTCTGGCCCTTCTAGATCCAATCCTGCCTCTCAAGAAGCACGACCAAGAGCACCCATATTGCCCCAACCGACAGGCGCCGTGTCCAGTACTTCTACCTCCACACCTAGCCCAACACCTACCGTGCCGTTATCAGCAACAGCTTCCATTTCCGGACCTCCTCTACCACAGCCAGGTGCTGTTCCGGCGCCCTACAATGCCCCCTCTCCCCCTCTCGTGGCTCCTCCTCCGCGAGCCGATGACGTAGCCCAGTCAGCACAGCTGCATGCCTCACCCGATCAACAGACCTATATTTCTCCTCCCTCGTTACCTCAACAGCAAAATCCAACATTGCACCCCCGCACCCGCTCACTTCCTCCCGCGAGTACGACATCGACGGACGAGCATTTACGTGACTTGTCCCATCCTCCGGGTTACACTCAAAACTCTCGAGGGTCGTTTGAGGACCGGCGCTTGGATCCATATCGTCCATTCGCGAATGTGATGGGGGATGCTGGAAACGCGAGTGATATGTGGTACCGCGAGCGCACATATCAACCGCCCGAAGAAGAGGAGGAGAAAGGTGCCTGGGATACGGCGATGTCTTGGGCCAAGGCAGCAGGCAAGAAATTGTCCGAGACAGAGGAGCAGATATGGAAGTCCATCAATGGTGGGAACTGAGTGGATAGACGTGTAGAAGGGGGGTGGTGGTGGTAGTACTTCTGGTGCTACCGGTGCTACTGCTGCTACTGCTGCTGGTGCTACTGCTGCTACTGCTACTGCTGCTACTGCTGCTGCTGCTACGGCTGCTACTGCTACTGCTGCTACTGCTGCTGCTGCTACTGCTGCTACTGCTACTGCTGCTACTGCTGCTGCTGCTACTGCTGCTGCTGCTACAGCTGCTACAGCTACTGCTGCTACTGCTGCTGGTGCTACGGCTGCTACTGCTACTGCTGCTGCCACTGCTACTGCAGTTCGATATGGACTTAGACACGGAATGTCACCGCAAGTCACCGCCTTCGAAGCAAACCACAAAAATATCATGTCGACGACCCCCGGAAGACGATCCACAAGCCGCAGGCGTCGAGGTCGAACAGTCCGCATCACGAGTGAGTAGCAGATTGAACAGAAAGAGAGGAATCCATCGAAACCAGTTGCAAGGCAGTAAAGTACAATGAGTACAATGGAGAAGCTCCCTCAACGCTCGATGAACCCCCCTTCGCTTCGTCGTTGCCATGTCTATTTGCAAGTGATGTCTCCCACTCCACTCCACTGCCACTGCCGCTGCTCCCTCTCCACTCCGTTCATCATTCACCACCCCCCGTCTTTTCCCAGTCCCATTGCCAACTGCAATGCCTCCTATTTGTTGATTGTCGTAGGTATGCGGCGACTGATTTATCCCGAACCGCCCTTGTAGGCCTTGCCGAACAAGAGGAGTTGGACCTCTGCCACGATAATTAGCAAGTGTTGGAGTCCAAGAACGTCAAGGAGGTATACATACGGTCGTAGATGGACAGCACACCGGCGCCGGCGACACCACGGAGGATGTTGGCACCAGCACCCTTGAAGAAGGATCGGATACCCTCGGCGGCAAAGATCTGGCGGGCGGCATCGAGAGAGCTCTTGTACTTGACGGCCTGCAAAGGGTGTCAATAGATGGACGACTCCACGGCACCGCGGATGCCGATGGGTTACGGGGAGTACATACCTCACCAGATGTCATCATCATACGACGACGGATGGTGTCAAGAGGATAGGAAGCAATACCAGCACCAGTAGTGACACCCCAGCCGAGCATGAAGGAGGCCAAAAAGTTACCCTCAAGAGGACCGACCAAGAGAACGGGCTTGATGGAGTCGTACATGCCGAAGTACAGACCACGGTAGACGATGATACCAAGGACCGAAGGACCGAAACCACGGTAGAGACCAGCGATACCATCAGAGGCGAGAGTCTTGCGGTAGACATCAACCAGGCCGTTGAATTGGCGGTCCCCACCGCCCTTGGCCGCCGACTTGGCATCGTTGGCGAGACGAGTTCTACGGCATCAGGGTCAGTGACCATACTCATGGCAGATCGATCAACCAGAAGACGCACCGAGCATAGTCGAGGGAGTAGACGAAGAGAAGGGAGGTGGCGCCGGCAGCACCACCAGATGCCAGGTTACCAAACATCCACTTGGCGTATCCATCACGGTCCTTCTTGTACGCAAACATGGACTTGTACGTGTCGCGGAAAGCGAAGTTGAGGGCCTGAGTAGGGAAATATCGGATGACGTTCGCAGTGTTGCCTCGCCATAGCGACATGACACCCTCGTTCTTTGCTGTGCGGCTGAAGCAGTCGATGATGCCATTGTATTTGCGGTCGAGACGACCGGCCTTGAGCATTTCATCCTGCAAGGGTGTAAGTGGTGTGCGGGCTCTCAGACAGAACGCCAAATGTCATCGTTTTCGAATCCACATTAAATCCAAAGACGCAGAGACGGGAGGGAGGGCCGGGGTGTTCAAGGCCGGGTCGTCGCGGCGACGAGGACAGCAGCGGAAGCAATTCGTACCTGATTCTGGATCAAGAGCTTGACTCGTTCAATGGGAGCTGCGGCGGTTTTCTGGACGCGGTCATCAGCTCTGGTGCCTCTATCATCGACCGCGTTGGACGCTTACCGAGACGGCGGCAGAGATACCACCCACTATGATAAGGTGTTAGCGTGCCAGAGCTTCACAAAAGACAAGGCCGGAGCGCCGCTGAGGTGCGGACGCCGCAGCCTCCAGCCAAGGACGTCGACCTCAAAAGGCCTTGTCGTTCCAGTCAAGCCATTCGATGCGAGCTGAGTGAACTTACTCAAGAAGTCCACCACGAACCCCGGCATTCCAAAAGCGCTCCTGCTCGCCTGGCTTGTGTCACCCATTTTGACGGCTGGTAGGTCCTCAGATGACTAGGAAAGAGTGGAGAGAATGTCCAAGGCGGGTGGTGATGAAACTCAGCTGGAAGACGATGGAGAAGGCAGAAAACTGGGAGGTCCGAAGGTTTGATTTTTTGAAAGGATTGGAGCTTGCGACGCTAACGACCATTGAGGACTAGCCACCCCTTCAAGACCCTGGAAGTTGAATACACACCCGAGCTGGCGGAGCGGCTATTTTTCCGTCCGAAGCAGCCCGAGCAATTATCGTCGCAATCAAAGTCCCTCACTTAGGAGAAAAGGAGGGCCTCGGTTTTAGGCTTGGTGAGGCATATTTCTGGCTATTCTCCGGCATTGCCGTGGCAAAGCCAAACAATTCCACCGTGATTTGTCGATCTTTGCGGCTGGCCAGATGTGCCGAGATGCCAGCCAGATTCAATGAGACGGATCTTGTGCCAGATGTCTAGATCTGGTGAGCTGGCACTGTTCCTGGATACGGTGATTCTTTGGCTCATCACCACGGCAACAGCTCCCGGTCAACGCTGAGGCGTGGGACTATTCAGATCGAGGTGACGCTACTTATTCGCTGCTGTTCCATGCGGGGGGGCTTTGACATGATTCTGACGCTTTGGCTCGACGTGACCACTGATGGTCAGCAGCTGGAGTTTGTTCAGCGGCTAGAAGTCGGAAAATTCATGGGCGTGTTCATGGGCGTCGTTGCTGTCTTATCCTTCCAACCGCAGACGTCTGTACATGCCATTGCCGCCAGAGGAGAATGAGAGTTGCATTGGATGAAGCTGGATAATGTTGTTACTTTGGGAAGCGCCGTCCGATCGATCACTGCGTCTGGAGACTGAGGCGCCGTGTCAGGGCCACATGACCAATGCAGAGGCATGTCGGATTGATCGTTGCAAGGCCGATGAAGGTACCGAGAATACCTGTGTCGGGCCGTTGCTCTTATTCTTTCTCCCCTTCCTCCTTCCTCTTCTTATGCCTCCGCCTCGACCTTTTCTTCTCCGCGGTTCTGATGTCGACTCCGCCATGGTCACCATCGACGTCCGCCTGAGTGGTCATATGGTTCTCCCCCGGCAGGAATGGACTCGCTGGCAGACCGTCTTCATTCCCAAACGTCTCCAGGCGCCACTTCCTCAGCCTGGCTTTCTTGCCGAGATGCTTCAGGTCTTTGCGCTTTTTATCGGGGTCTCGGAAGGAAGCAAGCTTCTTCAGGCCCGCGAATTCGTTCAACTGCCGATCATCCGCGAGCAAAATATCTCGTGCGGTCAATCCAAAACTCTTGGGCGACGTTTCTCGATATGGGAATCTGCCCGCGCTCGAGTTCGGAGGTAAAGAATTGTTGAGCTCGAGCTGAAGCTGGTCGTCCACCAGCTGTTCAATAATCCGGCGTTCTCGCTTCGCCTCCTTTTTTTCTTCCTCTTTCCATTGCTTGCGCTGCTTCGAGCTTTTGACCACCGTCTGACCATCGCCGTCGTCATCGGCATCATGGGGATGGTGAGCGCCCATGTCATCATCGGACAGGGTGAATGCTGCGGCATTTTGCTCGTCGTCAAAGTCGGGGACAATATCCTTGATATCAATCTCATCGTCGAACTTGGGCTTTCGCATCTTGCGTCTTGGGCCTGTGACGGACGCCTCGCCGTCGCCCTCGTCCTCGCTGGCGACGTCTTCCTCTGCATAGTATTCGTCGCCGAACCGCCGCTGCATCTCCTCCTCCCATTTTGTGTCATCCCAATCATCATCCACCAATCGGGCCCAATCGTCGGGACGAATATCTTGACTCTTGAGACCCGCTGCCCGCTTGATCCGTCGCACCTTTTCCTCCAATTCTTCCATCTTTAATTTTCTCAGCCGAGCTTTCTCCTCTCTGTGCTCCTGCTTGGCGGCCTCTTTCTCCTGCCTCTCAATCTCACGCCTCCTCTTCCGGGGATTCAACTCCTCCCTGCGCACAGAGTACTGGGCGGCCAGATCTCGGGCGTGCGAACGCAGCTTCTCGTTTGACGTGGCCGGGTCTTCGAAGCGAAAATTGTATGCTTCTTCGAACTCTTCTGCCCGTCGTTCCTCCTCTTCATCATCCGACTCAAACGGGTGGAGATGACGCTCGGATGGCTCCGCCCAGGCCCGTGAGGCCATGAAATTCGACAGGAACGTCTCCGGGTCTTTATCCGCATTTTCCACATCCAGGATGGCCGCCGGTCGTTCTGTTTTGACCCGCGGCTTGGTGATGAGAAATCCATCATTTCCCTTTTCCTCTTCTCCGCTTTCGTCCTCTGAATCGGGCGCGGCCGTCGCGGCATTGATCTCTCCCAGGATTGTCTTCTTGAACTGCTCCTGTTCCTGATCATAGGTCAACGGTGGCGTCTTGTCCTCGTCGTTAGATTCCGGGGCGCCGTTGAATAGGTTCTGCCGGTGATAGTCTTGTAGATGCATCGGTTTGTCTTTCTGTGCTTTTGGCGCTTCCTCCCCGTTCGAAGCCGTTGTGAAGAACGTGGTTTTTTGGTCATAAACGCGAGGGTCTCTTGACCGAATCGCCGTGATGGTGGCAAGTATCTCCGAGTCCAGCGCTTCGGTCGCAAGCTCTCCGTCATCTTCGGACTCGCTGGTAGACTCGTCCGACGAGCCTTCGTCACTATTTGTCTCGTCTTCCCGCTTGCGTTTTTGAGAGGATTTTCCCAACTTTTCTTCTACTGAAAGGATGTCAGTGAAAATTTGATGAACAGAGTATCAGGCCTTTCCAACGCACATCTTTGAAGTTCTTCCCGCTTCTTATTATGCTCGAATCTTTGAGCATATGACTGGTTCACCGGAAGGTCACCATTCTGGAGAACAGCACCGCCGTCCTCACTATCAAACTCATCACTGCTCAGTAAGTCTCTGGCCATCATGTCAGAACTCTCATGCGACGCCAGGTCCAAAGAAGGGTGAAGGATGTGTTAGTTCTCAATTGACATTCACCCATTCCTCCCGCAAAAAAAGCTGCGACTTGTAGTCCTTGGCATAGAGACCCGCCCTTGGCGACAGTGACAACCTGATCTCCGCACCGCCACTGCACCCCAGCTGGTTGACGTAGGCTTCGGCCAGCGCGACCAGACACGCGACTTGTCAACGACGAACCTTGCTGGTGAACTTGGTCATCTTAGTGATCCATGACTACTCTTTTGTAGCGGGGGCAGACCAGCTGGGACAGACTGCAAAGGCTCCGTGAGCCAAAGATGTCGCGGTTTGTCTAGACCGAACCGCATCTCCTGGCTCCTTGGGCCTCGCCACTCTTCCAAAGTCGACATTCACGGCGGCCTGCACCATGGCGCAGCCGCTACAACCAAGCGGAGAGGTCGGCCGACAGACCAACCTCGTCCCAATCGGTCTGAAAGAAGCGGCGATTGACTCGCCCACGTCTCGAGCGACCGTCGTTCACTATGGGGAGCAGGTTGACCTCGTCGAGAAATGGCTGGAAGAGTATATGAAGGCGACGAACCGCCTTGTCAGCGAATCGTTGACGCTGGAGAACGTGCTGAACGGCTTCACGTCCCACGGGGTCATCCCGACGACCATCTCCGAGTCGATGCTGGACCATGATTACAGCGTGCTAGCCATGAAGAAGTATTCGGAAGGGGCCAAGGACTATTGGATGAGCATGATGACGGTGGTCAAGAGACTCTCTGCACTTGTGTCGGAGCCCATCAGACAATTTCTGCAAACCGACTTGCGCAATTTCAAAGACGCCCGACGACTTGTCGAGACGTCGCAGAAGACGTTTGACAACTTACAATCCAAATATGCAGGGCTCGGGAAGTCGAAAGAGCCCTCGTCGCTGAGGGAGGATGCATTTCAGCTGCATGAAGCGCGGAAAGTGTATTTGAGAGCCACGATGGAATTCTTCAGCATGGCGCCACAATTCCGCTTTGCCTTGGATAAACTGTTGATCAGGATATTCTCCGATCAATGGCGAGAAATGCGAGCCTCCAGAGACAACTCTGCCGCCAGCTTTCAACGCGGTGCGGGAGATATGGATCGGATCAAGGCATGGGTTCAGGAGATGGAGGGGAGCGAGAAGACGTTCCGCAAGGAACTCGTGGCGGCGAGAAAACAACTCGAGGACGCGGCCGAGTTGAGTGCTCGACCTTCCAGAGAACTGGACGACTATAGCGTGTCGACCGTTCCTCAGTTTGGGACCCACGCACATACCACGAGCGGCTCAACGGTACATCGGTCGCCAAAGAAAGCCGCCATGAAGACGGCAGAGAAGCAAGGATGGCTGTTCTTGCGCACGTACACCGGTAAGCCGACGCGGACGGCCTGGGTGAAGAGATGGGCCTTTGTCCGGAATGGCGTCTTCGGCTGGCTGGTGCAAGCGACGCGACCAGGTGGGGTGGAAGAGAGTGAACAAATCGGAGTCCTGCTGTGCAACGTCCGCCCCGCCCCGGCGGAAGAACGACGATTCTGTTTCGAGCTCAAGACGAACAAGAACACCATAGTGCTGCAAGCAGAGACCCAGTCGGAACTCGTCGAATGGATCGGCGCATTCGAGGCCGCCAAATCCAGGGCGGTGGAAGACCCTGGGGCCACCGGAAGGCTACCGAGTGTCGGTTATTCGCAAGCGGGGCCAGCTTTCTCCATCACTGCTCCTCTGGTACCTGAATTTGGAACCTATGTGTTGGGTTTGACGGAACCTGGTGCAGCCGGCGAGGATGCGACTGGACCGGACCGGACCAACACGTTGCCCGTCCCGGGATCAGAGCATCTTCGAGAAGGAAGCATGGATCTCCCACGACGGTCCACCGGGGCCGACGAGGCTGGCCATCGGGAGACGGCCTCCCGGATCATCTCGAAGCTTGATCTCACCAGGAAGAGTGGCTCTTTCCCCCAGGGGTCGTCGAACCCGTCGACGCAAAACCTCACCGGTGGTATCGCCAGTTTGATCGCTGCGAGCCACGGGTCCATGCCCGTTGGTCCAAGCATACCCTTCATCCCACCGCTCGAGTCGGAATCCGCCAAACCCCGGAATTCGTTCATCCTTGCCACGCGGGATATGCCACCGAGCAGCCTCGCGCCGTCCACGTTGGTTGCTGTACCGGCGCCGACCAGTCTCAGCAAGTCAGCGGTCGTCGTGACGGGCGAGCGAGGCCTGAGCGCCGCGGTGGACAAAGGTGGCATTCCGACAAGCTTGCTCGCCAACACGTGGGGCGCGTCCCATGCGACGGTCGTCAGCCGCTTTGATCGTGATGGTGAGGGAAAAGTGGTGCTGGAGGAGAAATCAGAACCCAAGCCGAGCCCTCGTCTCCTTCCTTTGTCATCACCGTCAAAGAGATCGTCGCCGGTCCGCGGCGAGGAGATCCCTCATCATAACTCGATATCTCAGCTCGACCTGAACGTTCCTCAGTCCTTCACGAGAAGCCGGACGCCCTCTCCGGGCAAGAGGCACCGGAGCACGATCAGCATCGACCGTGATGTGACGCAGAGATTCCGGGGTGATCTGGCCATCCCCGATTTTCCACATTCTTATCCCCTCCAGCTCAAGTCTCAAGACGCGCAGTTTCGACTCCTCTTCCCCAATGTTCGGCAAGATGAGCGGCTGGTCATGGTGTTCAGGGCGACGTGTAACCCCGCCAATCAACAGGAGTGTCCCGGAAGAGTGTATGTCACCCCTCACGACCTGTACTTTTACAGCAATCACCTCGGATTGGTGTGTCGATCCTGCGTGCCTTTGGCGTCGATTGATGAAGCCACCGCCGCCCCTGGACGGGAGTGTGATTTTCTGTTCCTCCATCTCAAGGAGGGTGGAGTCGACGGGAGCGCGAAGCGGATCACGCTCAAGACGTTCCTGGAACCTTTGAAGCTTTTGCAACGACGGCTGAATCTCGTGATCCGAAATAGCGTCGCCAAAGAGCCTCTCCCTCTTGACGAGCTGATCAAAGCCTTGTTGACGCTGGAGTCTGACACCCGTGATCGCAGCCCCAGCCTTGAGAGCTGGGAAGACGTGTCTCCCAACACTCCGGTCGATACCGGAGGACCCAAGTATCGCGGGAGGGCGTTGACAGTGGGCACGGAATTCAAACCTCATTTCAGTGCCGATCGACGCTCGCATCCGGGCTCTTCTGCGCCAGGAGAGACGGCGGCGAAATTCAAGCTTCCCGCTCAGCCCGTGAGGTATACCCCACCGGGCAATTTGAAGCTGGCTGTGGAGAAAGAGTTTGACATCAGCCCCAAAGCACTTTTCCATGTCATGTTTGGCGACAAGAGCGCCCTTTGGCAGCTCCTCCAGCACGGGCGATGTGCCCGGAACCTCAAACAATGTCCGTGGACGAGGATAGGGGAGGGACGACTGCGACGGGATTTTGAGTTTGAGGTCTCCAGCACCAATATATTTGGCCAGGAGAGGATCACGAAAGTCCAGGATTACCAGGTCATCGATGTCAACAACGACCATCTGTGCTACGTGATCACCGATCGGCGAACGCCGTGGCACCTCCCGTTCCCCGAGAGTCATCGTCTGGTCAGCAAAATCGTCATCACTCATGTTGCCAAAGCCAAATGCAAACTGGCAGTATTCGTCAAAGTTGAGTGGTTGCGCGACGTTTGGTTGGCCCGAGGCATGATTGAAAGACAAGATCTGAACGACCTCGAACTGGATTCCTTGGATCTGGTCGACCTGGTGGCTGATCAAGTCCAAAAACTCGGCGCTCACAGCCGCACCAAGAAGGCCGTGCAAATCTTTGGCCCAGTTGGTCGCTCCACGGAGACGACTGAGCTACAGATTGACGCCTCGGCCTTGAACATGGAGATGAAGAGAACGCTCCTTCCGAAGACGATGGCATCGCTGCTCCAGGAGAACGCCTTCTCTGCCGCTCAAAGTGTCGCCGTTGCGGCGTTGGAAATATTCCTTGATGTGTTGAAGTGGACGTGGAAAACGATTTCCGCCAACAAGATGATCCTGCTTTTCCTCGTACTCAGCACGTTGTACAACAGCTGGCACACCTATCGTGACGCGTTCGACTGGTGGCATGAAAGGAACGCGGCCAAGTTCATGGCCCGAATGGGCGTCTCGCCAAACGCCGTCATGAGCAAGGCCGTCTATGTCCGCGACTTGGATGAAATCCTCAGTCGCGACGGACACTTGCCCAGGAGAGATTCGAGTCCATGCTATGCGGTGTTCCATGACGAGCTTGATCCTGACACCGTATACACGGGGGGCAATTCGGCGGTCCAGCGGGCACAGCAGACCCGTCAACGGCTGGGCACATATCGACACGACTTGCTGGTGGCTATGCGCGTGGTGAACGGCATTGAACGAGAGTTGATGCAGAGCGAGTGGGAAAGGTGGGTTGTGGAGGAGAATCGGCGCTGCCAGTTTGTCGAAGGGATGATGGACCTGAATGCCACCGGACCATCTGCGACTGAAACCGCGATTGACCGACAGAGTGGCCCCGACCATGGAACCGAGACCGATGCGCCTGCGGAATTGAGTGATTGGTGCCATGAATACTGTCAGAGTTGTCAGGATGAGTATATGAAGTTGCGCGCTGCATCTGAGGCAGGCCGGTGAGGTGGGAGGATTGAAGTCAATGGCGTGGGATAGATGTGACGGGAATGGACTGTGGCTTATGGTGTATGGATGAAGGGATTGACGGAGGTTACTTTGAGCTTCTGCTTGTCAGTCGTTCTACAATAAAGATACCCATGGGCGGTGTGCCCCCAAGGCAAGGCATGGAACGGCGAATGATTGGATTAATGTTCCTACACTGTTTCTCAGCTCAGTGAGGTTCTGACTGGAGATGTGCAAAAGCAATTACGAGGCTATCAAGTATAGTACAGGCTCGGCCATCTTCCCTCGTTCTGGCTATACACAATTCTAACATACAATTATTTCTATGGTTGGTCGTTATATCTATCATTCCCTGACGGTTGCCGTCCTACTTTTTGATGTTTCCATTTGATTTTTGCCCTCCCCCCTGCATCTGCTTCTGCCGCTCTTTGGCTCTTTTCTCCGCGGCATTGATCCAACTCTCGGCGGCGATGCCGGCAAACACGAGCGCCACGCCCATCCACTGGCCGTGCGTCAGGCTCTTGCCGAACCAGACGACGCTTAAGACCATGGTTAGCATCTTCCGTGTCACCGTGACGGTCACCAGGAGGAGGCTGGAAAAGCGCTCCAGTGTGGCGTAGATGAAGAGTTGACCGATGGCGCCACAGGCCGCGAAGCCGAGCACGTCGTACAGGACGCGCGGGTGGCGGGTCAGAAAAGACATGGCGGCCGTGGCTTCGTGAGTTTGAGACGATTGAGTGACGAAGGAGGGGATAAGGGCTGACGGAATGTAGGGGGTCAGGAAGAGGTACAGCAACATGAGTGCGGTGGAGAGCAGGTTGAGGATGACCATCATCTGAGGACCAGTCGTCTTGCCGTAACGGGCGGGCGAGGAGAAGATATGATCTTGGACCGTGTTCGTGAGCCCGTCGAAGAGGAGGTTGATGCCGAGGAGGCTGAGACCGTAGACGGACGATCTGTTGGTGCTGGCACTCGTGCGGCCTTGGGACTTGCCCGGTTTCGGCGGGTGGTAGAGTGTGAACAGGGCGACTCCCGTGGTGACGGCGAGGACAATGAGGTATTTGGAGAGTGGGTAACGTTTTCGAAAGAGCGTCACGTGGAGCGCCATCACTGGCAGGAGTTTGCATGATTTGGCCAGGACAAAAGTCAGGTAATCGACGTGCGCCAGTGAGGCATAGCCGAACGGAGAGGCCAGTGTCGTGGTCAGGGTGATCAGGAGTAGAGGGGTCAGGGCCGCTCTGGATGGCAATATTCGAAACGATCTTGTTTTATAGAAAAGGTAGCAGCTTCCGCTGATGAAGGCGAACAAGGCCTGGATCGTGTTGAGGACGATGGGGAAATGAAAGTATTCTTGCGCCGGCGCAGGCAAGTCCGAATTGGGCTCGAGATTGTAGGGTGTGGTTGTGATGCGTTCTTGAAGAAGACCCCATGTCAGAAATGACATGTAGATGCCCCCGACGCAGACGAGCAGCTGGAGAACGCCAGCTTGAGGAGGTGCCGTTTTCGATTGTGAGGTATGATTCGCCTCCGTTCCTGACGTCCATTTAGAAGCGTACCCGTTGGTGTAGACTGCCCGTTTCTCAGGTTCGTCAGGGAGTAACTGCATCACGTCGCCGGAGCCGACTCTCTTCATTGGCGTGACTTGTTTTCTGCGAGCCATGTTGCAGACAAGGCGAATCGCCGTTCGAGGTAGGCAGAACGAGTGACTGGGTCAGTAATGTCCGACACAAGGAGCCAACAAATACGAGGGAAGACACAGGCGTGGATGATGAGCAGATAAAGTGTAAAGTGGCCTGTTGCATGGAGGCGCAGCTTGTACTTTTGATTTAAGGCAAGAGGCTTAACGACTTAGCGGTCGATCAGTGGCTGGTCTGTAAATATAGCACCAGATAGTCGCCAGGGACCAAGCATCAGAATGGCGCAAATTGTCAGCAGAGACAGCTGCTCTCCAAAATAGCCAGGATGGAATTCTCGAAGAAACCATACATTCTGACCTCCGCATTATTCAAGATAACTAACCCCTCCCCCTTCTCAACTCGGCTTCTTCGACTAGGTGCGTGCGACAAGAGCATCTATCTAATCAACCAAATTGAAAGGGATTCCTAAGCTTTTGAATCTTCTGGAGTCTAGTCATCATCGCCATCGTCATCACTCCCAAATATCGCCTTGAAAACGGCCTCTCCAGGCTTCTCTTGTTCAAGAGCTTCGTTCCTGTCCGGGTCGACTTTGGTCGGCGCATTCGACAGATCGAAGTCCACACTGGCTCTCGGGCTTCGTGTGTCGGTCGCCAGGCTTACAGGAGATGGGGGAACGGCCTTGGATCCAGACATATTGGCGGCCAGATTGTCGTGATATTGAAAGCCTGCAGATTGGAAATTGCGCGCGGGGCCTTTGGCAGCACCCGTTGACTCGGCATGCCCTGGCTGTAGAGGTGGTCCAGAATGCGAGTGATCCGGCAATGGCACATTGAATCTCTTGCAGAGAAGCCTGGTTGGATAAAAGTTTGATGTCGATCGCGTCATGGCACCAAACATACCCATCTTCGCGGCCGACTCTGCTGGGTCTTCCGGCTTCGCCGTCGGTTTCGTCAGGAGCTCTGTTGTCGTCGCCGACTCACCGGTCGCGGTAGACGAGGGGTGAGGTGATGAGGAGGAAGAGGTGAACCGACTGGCCATTAAGCCGGTCACAGGCTGGAAAACTTGGGCCGCCCGAGCAAACTCGTTCAATTCGACAAGCCAATCATCCTGGCTCATGTTCTCTGCTCGAGGAGGAATCTCATCCCCTTGGCTGGAGGTCCGCAGCCCAGCTCGTATCTCCAGAAAAGTTCGATATCTCGACCGTTTCTTCTCATCTTCAGCATAGGGCATCCATCCACTCGTCCCGCGCTTCAATGCTTGAAGAGCGACGTCATGGCTGAGTTGGGGCACAAGACGCTGCAGAGCTTCCTTGCTTTGTTGCCGAGGAGGTGCTTCATCGCCCAACGCTGGTCGCTCATTCAAAGCCGGCGGTAAGTTGCTCTTCCCGGTCGCCTGCACAAGACGATGGCGGGCTTCTGGACTCAAAAAATCGAAGATGGACTTTCCGGGAAGCTGGGCCTCTCCTAACAAAGACGCACGGGATTTAGCATCGAGCTTTGATGATTTGGCGGCATCCGCTGTCGATATGAAGCTTGATTCCTGGCCCTTTTCCGAGTCTTTCTCGCGGGCAGACTTCCAGCCCTGGGGGATTTCTGGAGGCGTATACTCCTGCAACGACATATTGCTGAATGAATCCAGATCGTGACCCAGGACAAAACCGTCAAGAGGGAGCCGGCCGTCGTGGCATTTGCGGAACCCCCCTTTCAAGGCGGACAGTTTTTTAGACACAAAGACCGGCTTATTCTTCAATAGAGGATTCGCAGATCCGGCGATGCTTGCGGCTTTCTTTGTTGGCTTCTTGTCCCCTCCAATGGTGCGGCTGTAGGAGATTTGGGGACCCATCGAGTACGGGTCGTCCTCGTCAGACCCATCTTCGTTCAACACTCCCACTCCAAATGCCGACGTCTTTCCCCGTCTGGTCAACTTCGATCCCAAGCTCAAGCCATTTCCGTCCCGACCCTCGTCCGGGCCAGGCTGCGGGGCATGGATCGAGCTGGGCTTGCGGGCATCGGTCTCAGCAGCCAACTCGCCCTCATATCCGAGACCCTTGCGATCGGTCTTGTGTGAGAAAGAGATCATCGGAACATCATCTGGTGCAAAGAGATGCGTGGAGTCGGAAGGACCATTATTCTTTTTCTCCTCCCCTTCATCAGCCAGGTTGGCCGTCCGTCGGACTCGTGGACCAATCCCTTGACCTTCTTTCCAACCCATCCTTTTCAACAGCTTGAAGCCGACGGTCTCTTCCAACGGTCTGAAGATCTCCATGAACGCTCCTTTCCGTTTCTCGTCATCTTCGGTGCCAAACCCCGCAAAGTCACTGGCGCTCTGTAGCTGCCGCGACTCCTCCGCTTCACGGAAGTCTTCTTCATCCATGAAATCCTCTGGGCGTTGTTGGAATACATGTTTCGAGTCTTTCTGCCGATTCTGCCGCGAGGACACAAATGAAGACGGAGTCCATCCTTCCTTCGACCCTACGGTGTTGAAATATCTGCGGGCACCATTTTAGCCTTGATGTTCCCTGGCTTACAGCTCCGCAAGCTCACCCGGCGCTGAAACCACCGGTAAAGGCACCGTGCAAGCGTTTCCTCCCCCGCTCATCGGTGACTTCTTGCTTCCACACCGGAACAAACGATCCATCATCTCGTATTTGTTCGTCGAGTGGTGGAAGTGCCGTGCCGTAGAACACGTACGGTGACGCTTGCTGGGACAGATCTGTTTCAAATGCTTGTCGAGAGCGTTTGTACGCCATTGACAGCAGAGAGGATGACTGGCGTCAAGGCGCATGGTGGGAGTCGCCTCAACCGACAAGGGTAAAAGACTTGGGTGCGGTATTGGCCGCTTGTGGCGGTGAACCCGGCCGCTGGTTGTTCATGGTTAGAGAAGGCCGCCTGTTTGGAGCTTGCGACCGCCACAACAGCAGATCTTGGACTGTGGCTAGAAAGCTTAAAGGTCGCAGCCAGGCCCGCGCTCCTTCTCGACAGTAATAATGCCCGAGATGCGCACTCTCCACGCTGCTCTGAGTAATTTAAAGAATCTCACCGACTTGGTTGTTTCTGAGGCTGCGCTCTGTTTGGCCCCTCGCCGAGCCCAATCCTCTCTCCTGTCACCCTGGTAAGGAGGCTGTTCAGGCGCCGATGCTAGTCGCTGCCTTCCACCCCCCAGCCTCTCAGGGCGGCATCCTAGGACTTGTCTGGCCAGCATCAGCTGTCCCAAACTCCCGCACCTACCGTCACGACCTACACAGGCACCATTTGAGACTTGACCGGTGCCACATAAGCTTCAGAGTCTGTGGTGGGGGGTACATCTGAGAGATCGATCGATCGATCTCTCAGAACCCGACGACATTGTCACCACAACTCAAGGATAACGTCCACAACGAATATCTCTCGTCGACCTTTCCTCCAACGGACGAACCTGCCGGCGAGAATTCCAGCTCAAGATGGCGACGGCAGCTTCGTCGAGCGCTGCACCCACCATAGTGCGCAGCCATTCGTCATCACGCAACCCCCCGTCTTCTTATGCTTCAGCGACGCCAGGCCCGCCTTCTCGAACCCGTTCTACCAACCAGAGACCCGGATCGTCTTCTCATCACGTACGGACGAGCTCAAAATCTCGCGCGCAAGACACTCCTCCGCCTGCCAATTCGACCGGCTTGACAAACATTGCCCGCAGAGATTTCGAGACCTCGAACCTAGCTCAAGCGCCTTCACCACGGCGAGCCTCGCGAGATGGACGGCCTGAACAGGGGAACGGAGACACGGCCAGACCAGGGCGCACGTCTTCGAGACCTGGGTCACGACGCAACAGTCAAGATTTCCCGGCTCCCACGGCCGCGGCCATCAATGGGACATCGGCTCATGCTCACTCAGGCTCGGCGGCGGGAAATGAGAGACAACTATCTCAAAATTACCATTCCGCGGCCGCCGGCAGCGGCCGTCGACGGACATCCATCACTGCACAGACGGGGACATGGTCCTTGGGAAAAACCATCGGCCAAGGGAGCATGGGTAAAGTTAAACTCGCCCGAAATATCGAGACGGGAGAGCAAGCGGCGATCAAGATTGTGCCACGGCAAACCAATGACGAGCATGGACACGCGAAGAATGACCGAGCCGATCGATCGAAAGAGATCCGCACGGCCAGGGAGGCCGCGATGGTGTCGCTGTTATCACACCCGTACATTTGTGGCATGATCGACGTCCAGCGGACCAACTACCACTGGTACATGCTTTTCGAGTACGTGAATGGAGGACAGATGCTGGACTACATCATCGCCCATGGCCGACTGAAGGAGAAACAGGCCCGAAAATTCGGCCGCCAGATTGCCAGTGCCTTGGACTATTGCCACCGAAATAGCATTGTCCACCGGGACCTGAAGATCGAGAACATCCTCATCAGCAAGACGGGCGATATCAAGATCATTGACTTTGGCCTCAGCAATCTCTACTCGCCGAGATCACTCCTCAAGACCTTTTGTGGAAGTTTGTATTTTGCCGCCCCAGAGCTGCTGCAGGCACGGCAGTATACGGGACCGGAAGTGGATGTGTGGAGTTTTGGCATCGTTCTCTACGTGCTCGTCTGCGGCAAAGTGCCGTTTGATGATCAAAGCATGCCCCAGCTGCATGCGAAGATCAAGCGCGGTCTGGTGGACTATCCCCAGTGGCTGACGGCAGGTTGGTGGTCCTCCCCGGCGCCACATGACCACCCTTGGACTGACCTTTTCCCTAGAATGTAAGAGCATCATCTCCCGCATGCTGGTGGTTGATCCCAAGGAGCGAGCAAGCCTCCAAGAGATCATGAATCACCCCTGGATGACCAAGGGCTTCAATGCCCCTCCGGACAATTACTTACCTCACCGAGAACCATTACAGCTCCCTCTCGACCCGGAAGTGATTGACAAGATGCAAGGATTTGACTTTGGCTCGTCGGCCTACATCACTGAACAACTCACTCGGATCATCGAATCCGACGAATATCGGGCGGCGGTCCGGCGGTATATGAAAGACGAACCGGGCCATGTGGCCGCGAGCGGTGAAAAGAAGCGCGGTGTCTTTGATTTCTACAAACGACGCAACTCGATCAGTCGTGAGGGCCTGACCACGCCGTCGTCGGAAGCCATCCGAGGCTACGACCCGGTCAATGCGTACAGCCCTCTCATCTCGATCTATTACCTGGCTCGCGAAAAGCGAGATCGAGAACGCCGCGAGACCAATCCCGGAGCACTCCAGATGCCGCTCACGCCGGGTGACGCACCGTTGCATCTTCCAGGGCTCCCGACTCCAGAGGCCGCCTACACCAACACGTTTGCACCCGAAATGCCCGGCGAAAAGGTGACCGGCGGCCGGTCGAGACCCCGAGCGAGGACCAACGGCGAAGAGGACGTGGTGCAGGGCATGAAGAATCTCGACATCCCGGACAGAAAAGCGACCCAAGGGACGACCGCTCCTCCGAGCGCGTTCCCACCGCCGGATCAGCCACATAAAAGAGAAGGGACGGCCATCGGGCTGCTGAGGCGGTTCAGTACCAGACGCTATCGTGACCGAGATCTGGACCGGCCACAGCCGCCGACTCTCAACATTCAACCCCCTCAAGACTCGGCCGCTCCACCCAGGAAATCTTTCTCGGTTCGGCGGTCACGGCGGCGCGACCCGTCTCCTGCCACCGTGCACGGTGGAGGAAGCCAGCCTCAGCACGACGGCCTGCTCAGTGCCAGTGGCGGCGTGACCACGTCCAACAAGTTCCTGGGACGATCGACCAGCGTTAATTCGGCCGAGTACCGTCCGCGCCGTCTCCTGCACCGCGGCGTGCCCGAGGCGGTTGACTCGCCACGGCTGGGGCCAGAGCCTCCGCCGACCAGCGGATCCGATCACTCGAGCGTCAACATGCCCAAGGCCCGGAGGGGCGTGGAGCTGACCGACAAGATGGCCCCCAATGCCAGTCCGCTCACGACACCACGCACGCTGACGGCGACCCGCACCAAATCCCTCGGGCATGCGCGTCAGGAAAGCATTCAGGCACGGCGACGACGGTACGAGGAGGCTCGAAGGGACCGAGAAGCCAACAACGTCCCAGAAGAGACCGATGCCGATCTGAGAGACGGCGTCGACACTCCGGCGGTCCCGGGCACGCCAGGAGCCGAGATCTCGAGACCGGCCGGTCTCAAGGGGCTGTTCTCGACGGCCACGACCAGCAGTAAGCCTCCAGAATTCATCCGGCACGACATCATTCGTGTCTTGAACCAACTGGGCGTGCAATACACCGTCATCCGGGGCGGGTTTTCCTGCCGGCATGCCCCCAGCATCAACCTGGACGATGTCAAGGATTACACGCCGTTGGATGATGAAAAAAGTGGCCGGGTCAGCACCGGGCACCAACGCCGCATCTCCTTTGGTGGCGCGTTCCGCGGCAAGGAAAAAGAAGAATTAAAGGATGAGCGCTTGTCGCGACCGAGCACGCGGCGCCGGTATCCGGACCAGAGCTTCGTCACCAATTCTGAAGGATCAGAGGAGTTTGTCCCACCGGCCCGGCATGCCACCCACGACCAACCGCGGGACATGGCCGCGACGACCACTCGCGTCCAGGATGACACGGGCGAGCGTCTGGTGCTCAAATTTGAGATTTCCATCGTGAAGATCCCTCTGCTCTCTCTTCATGGCATCCAGTTCAAGAAGGTCCAAGGCGGCATGAACCAGTACCGGTCCATGACCTCGGCCATCCTGAACGCTCTGAGGCTGTGACGACGCTGGAGAGCCTGGTGCGGACAATAGGAGTTTGGATTACTATTGACAGAAACATTTCAGACGACAAGAGCTGCTAAGGTGGTGCTTTCATGTTAGATCAATCACCCCATTTTCAGGTCTGTCTCGGCATGCCGTGGCGTTGGAGGACGATGTCGCCCGTGAGTGAGCAAAACACATCCCGCTGACTGGGCGCTGCCGCCAGAGATGAGAAAGAGAGACGCTGGTGGTGATGTGGGAGAGCCAAGCACGTGAATATGACCTGATTGCACTGGACTCGTTAGTGAGCCAAGGGAGGGAAGGGAGGGAGGGAGGAACGGGACCCATGGCGCCACTATGGCATGGCCAATCTGAATGCTACAGCTCTTCGTGATTGGCCCCCCCCGGCCTGCGCGGGATATAGTGTGAACAACACCTAAACTCCGTTGAGGAGCCCAGCCTGCGCCCGATCTCCTCAAAAGCTAAATCCAAACCACAAGCCAGCTTCATCTCGTCGACTGCCTCGACTTTCCATCTCACCCTGCCGCATCTGGTTTTGTTGCGCACTTCGCACGCACAAGGTCTGGCATCTTGTCACCTTGCCCGTCGCGCCCTTCATTTTTCATTTCTTGTCGCTGCCGTGGACGTACCGCTTTTCCGCCTGCAGCGTCCAAAAGTTCCGAGCGTGGTGAGGCTCGTGCCCGTCGGTCGTCGAGCCCGCACACCTGTCTCTGTTCTCGGCCTCGCATCGAAATTCGCATTACGCCCTCGACGGCGCAGACCGTTGCCCTCTTGTCGAGGCGGTTCCGTCGAGACCGTCGTGCGACATTGCCATCGCCTCCCCCCTTCCCCAGGTGATGGCGTCTGCTGCCGCCGGCGTTACGTCCAATGCCAGCACCAGCACATCTGGCAGTCCGCTCAATCCCCACCCACCCAACAGCGCTCTGGGCCGAGCAAGCATGAGATCCAGCAGTAATGTCAAGAGTGTCGATGCTGGGCGCAAGCAAAGTCCCGCCGACGGGGTTTCACGGTAAGGGCATCTCCTATCCACATTCCAACAAAGCCTTCACTGCCTCCCCCCATACAAATCTATCCTGTCTCCATCGAGACCCTCCACTCATTGTCATATGCTCCGAGTCGACGCTGGTGATATCGTGCCGCCGTGCGATGATCCACACTGACCATTCTTTCACAGCCGGACCTTGTCACAGAAAGCCTGGTCGACGCCCGGGTCGAACCCCCTCACGCAACGAGGCGTGACATCAGTACAGCAGAATGGCCATGCGTCGCAGTCCCGGAATGCTAGCCACGTGGGGACCATCACCCCGAAGGAGGTATTCGGTCTGTCGGACCGGCACGCGCATGACAGACTGACGTTCCTGCTGGGGGCCACGATTGTAACTGCTGAACCCCGCCTCACGAGAGCGAATGATTGTCTGACAGAGATAGGGTCTGCACATGACGGTCACCAGCAAGTCGGGGGAGAAATTCGAGGGCTGGTTTTCTGGCTTTGCCTCGACGGCGAACTCGACCAAGCTCACATTGAAGATGGTCAAGAAGTTGGCGAATACCTCTTCGATCCATGTCAATGGCGCTACAGCTCGGGAAGCGGCCTTTATTGGTTCGAGTCCTGACTACGCGATGAACTTCGACCTGCGAGATGTGGCTGAAATTGCGATTCCAGAGTTCTCCCTGCCCGAGACGACCAAACTGACGAATGGTAGGAGGGTCGGCCCTGTCCTCGATCCTCGGTGCTAACGACTCTAGGCGCGACCGCCAGCTTCCAGACCGACACCGACATCTCCGGTAACCAGACTCGCGGGGAGCGGACGCTTCAGAAGTGGGTGCCCGAAGGCCCCGACCATACCGATTTCTCTCTCGATTCGAACGTCGGGGCCGGATGGGACCAATTTACCACCAATCACCAGCTCTTCGGCGCCAAGAGCACGTACGACGAGAATCTTTATACCACCACCATTGACCGAAATGCCCCCTCGTACAAACGTCGCGAGGCCGAAGCCGAGAGAATTGCTCGAGAAATCGAGAGTTCGACGGCAACAAATGCTCATGTGCGAGAAGAGCGTGGTCAAGGCGTGGAAAATGAGGGCGAGGATGAAGAAGACAAATACAGCGGCGTCCGGAGGGGAGGGGACGACAGGAGCGTCGCACCCTTGCCGGTGGGCGGACCGAACAAATACACCCCTCCTGCCCGAAGACCTCCCACCGGCCAGCCGACCGTTCCCGGAGCTCCTGTGGATACTGCCATTATTGAAGCCAAATTGTCGCAGCCTGATGCCCCGCCGCGGCTACTGCAGGACACAGAGAACAGCAGCACGACCGAGACGAAATCTGCTCCGAAGCCTGCTGTTCCCTCTGTGACGGGCTCTCGTGTCGAGGCAAAGAGCCAGCCGGCGCCGTCCGCTGCTCCGCCGCCACCTTTATCACCTGTCGTGGAAGAATCAAAGGACCACCCGTCGAGCAAACGACAGTCACTGACGACGACCAACAAGTCCGTTTCGCCGCCGACCAAGATCCTCGGAACGGGACCGACGGAAGATGTGGAAGTCAAGGTCTTGAATCAATTCCGGCAATTTGCCGATCTCGAGAAGCAGAGAGTGATCGAAAGAAGAAAGGCCCAGGCGAGTCAGGATCGTACGGCGAAACTGAATGAACTGCGTCTTTTCTCCAAAAGCTTCAAACTCAAAACACCCATTCCTCGGGACATGGTCGGTATCCTCGCCAAAGACCCAGTGAAACAAGAAGCGATCATCGAAAAGGCCCAAAAGGAAGCACAGAACGACGACGAAGAAGCCCGACCGGGAACGGCCAGCCCTTCGGCGACGTCGTCGACGGCCCCGGCCGCTCCCCCTCGCAAACCGGAGGCACCTCCACCGACCAGCCCAAGCGTTCCAGATCGTCCAACGTTTAATCGGACCCGCGGAGGCTACCCTCAAGCAGCGGCCCGATCTGACCGTCCCAACAGCCAGCAACAACAACCGCCTCTCTTCCCCAGTCGCGGTGGTGCGACGGCCACGGGCTCCTTCGCCCAACGGTTTGGTCCAACACCGGACCGCAAAGGTGTACAGGCTCATCCCATCCCTGCTCCGATCCCGATTGTGGACGGGCGTGTCCCGCCTTCAGGACCGATGGCCGAGCAAGGCGGGATGGCCAGCCCACAGCGGTCGAATTTGCACACGCCCACGTCGGCGGCGTCGTCCAAGTTCAACTTGAACGTCAAAGCATCCGAGTTTCGCCCCAATGCTGCCGCTCCCACTTTCAATCCTGTGAGCTCCACCCATACGCCCTCCAGTCCGGCCTCGGTGCAGCGAGCGGGGTCGATCTCGCGGGCCGCGACCCCTTCGACGTTCTTTGGCGCACGGAAACCCAAGCCTGCTTCTGAGAGGCCGTCACTCACCCACGATTTTAATCCCATCGAGCGCATGAGGGGGGAGGTCCGGGCCAAAAAAGCGAGTGACCACGGGAACAAAGGCGAGGAAGGACAGCCGAAAGACCAAAAGGACTATGCTGCCAATGGAGGAATTCCCCATGCCTTCCAGACCATCCCCAGATGGGTGGTCAAAGCAGAGAATGCGGAGAAGACGTATCTCCAGGCGTTTGAGAGACCGCTGGCGCCGGTGGCCTCACCAGCACAGAGCCGATCAGGTTCGACTCAACACATCCCCTACCAGGGTCCGGTCGGCGGTCCTCCAAATGGACCGGCGGGCATTCCACACATTTCAACTCCTCAGCATGTCCCCCACGCGGGCCCGCACCAGTATGCACAGCAGTATGACGATGGGCACCATCGCATGCCGCTGAGCTCGGGATCTCCGGCCATGTTTCCGTCGCCCAACATCTCCTCCCGCCAGCTGTCGGCCTACGCCTCGCCCATGGGTCACCCCGCTCAACTCTCGTATGTCCAACAGCCATATTTTGGCGCCCCGGTGGGACAAATGCCCATCCAGATGCGACCCTATCCTGGCACGCCCGGCATGATGCATGCCCAGATCGGCGGCCAAATGACAGCGCCCATGATGGTCCAACAGCCGTCGAACGGTCCGTACATGACCGTGCCACAGCAGTTTACCCATCCGATGTCCATGTACTCGCCCAACCCGGCTCACGTCTATCCCCAGCAGAATGGATATTCGAGCCCGGGTCGCGTGGCACCGATGATGATGCAGCAAGGGTCTCAGCAAGGCCACGCCGTGGCCCCCAACATGATGTATACCCTGTCCGCGCAGGGAACCGGAGGTCCCATGGCCTATCCGCAACAACAGGGACCGATGGGGATGGTCCGAGGAGGCTATGCCGGTCACCACGCGTATGGCTCTAGTCCGCATCAGCCGTACCCCATGGCGCAGCGAACGATCAGCAGCGGGTATGGACAAAAAGTGTTGCCTCAGCCAATGCAGCACGGACCTCCCTTGAATGTACCGCAGCAGCCCGCTGCCTATTCGCAGATGGAAGTCGGACAGGACGAAACCAAGTGATGACGCCGTGGTGATCGTGTGTACAGCTTTTCTGGACCTACGGGCCGTGTCCTGTCCAAATTACCGCCAATGCCCCGCTTCAGGGTCGGCGAAGCTCTCGCCAGAATGACGTCCTTGGGATGCTTCGGCTTCGAGCTTTGACGACCGAGGTCATACCACCATGAAAATTGAAAGGCTTGCCTCACGATGCAGCCGCCCTACGAAGGCCATATTCCTTTGCTGTTGGTGGACATGTCTGGCTCATCGCCATCACTATCCTCGGATTCTCCGTACCTCGCTCGTCGAGATGAGTCTGGGAGAGCCACCGGGCAGAGCCACCGGTCACATGTTCGAGGATTCTCTGTCTAGCATGTCCAGAGTTGTGGACGGATCGAGGCAAACGCAGGTGGTCCATGCTCCCAAGGCTGTGTGGATGTCGTAAGGTCTTATTTCATACCGCAGCGGGAGGGCGAAATGAGGGGGAAATGCTTGGGGAAGGCATCAAGCTAGATTAGGAACAGGGGGTCAAAGAAAGATGGTGGGTCGACTGCCATCGACGCCGTCGCGGGTCGGGTCGGCTCAATTGAGTTGCAACGTAGTCGATTTTCAATGGGATATCCGTACACCAGCGCAGTGGAGACTGGAATGGATGAACGAAGGATTCCCGCTAAGCATGGTGACCGCCACAGCCCGAGTTGCAGTGCTTTCTTTTGTGCATAGCACGAGGATGGTGAGACTGGCCCCTGATGTCCGCCCGTCCGACGAGCAAAGAGCCATGGAGCCTCTCCTATACGGTGGCGCCGTCCTGCCGAATACAGATCCTCCGTCCAGGATCCGGAAGATATCCTCAGGGGGATTGCGGACCGACTGATTTCTCGTCGCGTGGGACTCCAGATGTGGGCGTGAGTTACATTTGTTTTTAAAATAAATATGCTCAGCCACTGCACGCGACAGCCGCCACAGGCTATATCAAGATCGGGTGGCGGCGGCCAGGCTCGACACAGTGGAACTGTGGTCCTGTACTGTGGTCCAGTGGTGTACGATGTTCGTGCATCAATCAGGTCCGTAGTGCGGTGATGATCCGGCGGCCTTCAGCATCCTGGCCGTGCCACGCCTCCTGGTCCTGGTCGGTCCTGGTCCGGCTGCCGGGTATTCGTGCCATCTAGGAGTTAGTCGGTCCGCCGGGCAGTAAGTCGTGCCACGTAGCAAGCAAGCACTTCCTTTTCCTCTCCCACCCCGTCGACGGTCTCCGTCAGTCTCTGCTCGCCTCGCTCCCCTGGGTCGGCTGGGTCCCAGCCACGTCCTCGTACCCGGCTAGTAAGTATTCTTGCACCCTTTGTTGGACACGCCATCTCCTTTCAGCCAAGCGCTTGACCGGGATGATGCGCGAGATGCGTTGGCATCCTGCCAGCTTGCGGCTCCAGCACCGAACTGAACTCTCTTCTTTCCATCTGGGGCAGCTGTCCAATCCACCGAGATGATGCGTGCGCTGTGCACCTACCGCCATCCACCGCCCTTCTCTCGATCTTGACCAGATCGCAGATGACAGGCACATTCTCGCAGGTGAGAAGCAACGCCTCCCGCGGCCGCTTCCCTCGACCTGTTTTTCATCTGGATCTGTTCACACGCCCGCATCAGCTTCGGAACTCGGAGAGCTCTCGACTGCATCCTTCTCCTGCTCTTGCCCTGCTCCTCCTCAACGTGTGGCCTGGACTACAAGGACGGCCCGTCTCGGCCAAGGTTGAACTGGTGGCACCAGTGCTCTCCTTCCCAACTCCCCAAACTCGGGCATCGACACGCTGAGGTGGAAACCCCCGCAAGCCGCCACTCACCTGACGAGGACACAATGCGTCAGAGGAGACCAAGCGGTACCCGACAGCCTCATTTACAGACCTCCTGCGACCGCAATTCCGACCAGCTGTACCTGTCCCACGCTCATTGGTTCCAAAAACACGGTGCTGGGCGAATAGGCGCATTTTTCTCCCCATCTGCGGTTTAGCGATCCAATTGGAGGTATGTTACCAAGATGGCGGTTCCCGTCACACCGATGTCAAGCGGAAGCCATGCAGCAGCTGACGGCACGGGCAGCTACCCAACGCCTTTGCACCTTTGGTCCTTTGAGCATTCGCTGTCCTTTCGTCCCGACACTCGTTTCTATCCGACCGGCGGACCTTGTAACACTATTATCCCCTCGGGACATATATAATACCTACGGCTCGCGCTCAGATTTCCCACGCGACATTTGATCATTTTGCCAACACATAAAAGTCCGCAATTCGCGCTCTCTCCGCAGGCTGTCCATCGCTTGAATCAACCAGCCCACGAACCCACCACTTTCGACGTTCGTTTTCCACCATCTGGCACGGATCAGACAAAATACCATTCGGAGCATTGGTGGCGGATCCTCTTTGCTGTAACATTGTGTTTCCCGGATTTCCCGTTGAACTCGCAGTTCACAAGGCCCTGAAAGTTGAATCAAAAAGTGCCAAAGGAAGATTGTCTTTGAAACAAGTCCTGGTGCGAAGCCGCCTGCAAGCGCTTGAGTGGATGCTGCGCGGCTAAAGGTCAGTTTGGCTGTCTCCTTTCCCTTTCACAAGTTTCCTGTCCTTCAATTCGTTTGGTAATCTTCTCCCATTCAGCAACAATACACTGTACACATCTGCCACCTCAGTCATCGAACTGGGTCATGTCATGATTTCTTGGCCATGTTTCATGCCTAACCCTCCACTGGCACTCCCCTTCTGACGCCTCAAAGGAAGATGGCGTTCATGGAGCTGACATATCTGTCTGAGCAGTGGCAGCCGCCGGTAGAACCCCCGTTGTATTCCTTTTGGATGGCCTCCTCGGAAGTTGATCAAAAGTTCCTCGGTCATTTTGCAAAGGTCACCACCACTGAAAACAACTACCTTTCAAGGTGCGTGCGGACCAGGCCCCTCGTCTATCGTCACTCTAATCCAGACGCCAGTTTCCTGTTCCGTGTTTTGGGTCTCTCGGTCATCCTCGCAGAAAAGCTCGTTCGGGCGCGCAAAGCGAAACGGCTCGATCCGGTACGCGATCCCAAAGCCAGACACCTGGTTCATCACATTCTATGGCTCGCTCGAGAAGGCCTCGTGATGGTGGAGCAGTATGTGCTTCCCATGGTCGGACATTATGTGGAACTCAAAGTTCTTTCCTATAAATTGAAGGCCTCGTTCTACCACATCTTCGTCCTCTTTCACAACGACCCTCCGGTGAATGACAGGATCAATCGCTCTCGCTCGGGCGGTTCCTTTTCGCTTTTTCCGGATCCACTCTCACCACGCCCGTCGAAACCACCATCTCGGGAACCGACAACGCGATCCTCGACCAGCCGGCAGCGATCCCCGGCCATCAGCCTCGGCGGCCCGGTCGGCGGGACGATGACCAGGACCCCGCCAGGTTTGCCGCCGCCTTCGTCTCATGCTCATTCAGCACGGACGGAGCACAACGGCACTGCCAATTTTCTTCTGCCGTTGCAAGATTACACCCCACACGCCACGGCGGCTTTCAAGGAAGCCAACGACCTGGCTGAGCGCCTGTTGCCCGGCTCTCATCCCATCCGCCTGTCCGTCAAAGTTGAGTACGTGGCCTACGTATATGATTGCCTGCACGAGGCTGAGGCGAGTAGACGCATGGCGCGAATGAGTATTCGCCACGTCTACGAGGCCCAAGAAGGCATGGACGACGAGAGTTTTGAGGATGCTGCCGAGATGGTAGAAATCCTGGGCCGAATGATGAGACGCGGTCTTGGGACCGGTAGTGGCCAGGGCAGCTCTGGCAGTCAACAAGCCGTTGAGAGTCGGGAAAGGGTGGTGGCACCGAGTGGAAGTCGGAACAGACCGGTGTCGAGTAGCATGACGCAACAGCCGACCACTTGGGTATAAGGATGGGAGTGGAGGTTACTCTGTTGTATATAGACCAGACCCGGCATGGGCCTCTGTTGTATTGTATTGTATTATATGGCACAGAGATAATGTCAATCGATCTCAGGCTTGCTACCACAGCACGACCCTCCCTCTCCACGGCCGATCCATTTGCTGTTTGTGCAGAAAGTCGCACACCGTTGGCGTGTTCTCAGGGACTTGTTACCTCCCATTGTTACGTCTGCAGGCAGCACTGGGAACACCATTGGCTGGGGAACTTTCTTCGCGCCATTGGCTAATAGACTTGGGACCCCAGCAAAAACCGTCCTCTAAGTTTGACTGAATGTAGATCATCCAATTCAATCAATAGCAGCAAGCTGATTAGTATGACGCACCCACACCCAGGCTTCAATGACAGGAAGCAAACTCGCAATTAAACTGACCGGGTTTTGAGCAAGAAACAAACCCTGGACCCTGTCGCACCATGCTTATGGCCAAGAGTCCAACAACTGAAATCTAGACTGCCAGCTGACATCGACACGTCAACTTCTGACCAATTTTTCAAATAAACGCGGCGCCACTAGACCTGACCGATCAGACTCTTCTTTCTCAATCCCGAGCAATCACGGCCCAAGCAGTCAATTGTTTCCTCTGGCGAAACACCTTGAGAATAACTGCTCATTGATCTCAAAAATAATGCGACGAGACTAAAATTAAGGATAAATGAATCACAGGGTCGTCACATGCCTTTGCTTCAGATTTCTTCCTGACAGTCTAGCCTTTGTGGCTTCGTGTGGAAGTACTGCATACATACACATACGTAGTCATAGATGGAGTCAAATAAACTGCAGTGCAAAACTTGGTCTGTTCAGAGAGTGGACTGAATTCTTCTGACACCTGCCCCTGTGATCAAATATCTTTAACCACAAGTTAAGAACCAGATGAAATTGTTCGTGGACGAAATAGTTTGCATTCCATATTTGAGAGTGACTGTTATGGACACTTGCCAAAGGACAGAGGTCTAGGATTCTTCTGTATAAAGCCTTCCTGCCTTGCCGTAGATAGTTAGGGAACATCATCCTTCATCCACAAAACCTGAAGTCACCATACTAGTGACGGCCTTTCCACTTATCATACCAGAACTCCGCCCACAGTAAATCAATGCAGGATTGATTTTATCCTGGTAGGGAAACAAATTTGGAGTCACGCAGGAAGGCAGACTTTCAATTCGGCAATGTAACCTTCAACCACGGCACCTGCTCCGGTGTATACTTGTACGCCCTGAAGAGCGCGTTCGCAGGAAAATCGAAGCCAATCTCGACCAGTTCCTCGGCACCGTCGCCCGTGACGCCCGGGTCGGTGTACGAGCCAAAGTCTGGGTTGACAAATTCGAAGCAGACCTGGCCGTCGGGCGTGACTTCGAAGATGCGGCCGAACACGGCCTCGGTGATCAACGTGTTGCCATTGGGAAGGCGCTGGGCGCCGCCCATGAACGGGGTGAAGAAAGACATGGGCTGCGAGCGGTCACGGTACGACCAGACGATCTGCTTAGTGGAGCGCGACACCTCGAGGACGCGGGAGTATGTCGAACTCTCATGGTGGCGGAACGTGCCGTTGTCGAAGATGAGGATGTTGCCATTGGCGAGCTCCGACGCGCAGTGCTGTTGAGCGACGGTGCGCGAGTCGAGATGCCAGACGATGTCACCAGTGGCCCGGGAGATGATGACGACGGCGGACACGCTGCGGAGGGACGCGAGGATGTTGCCGTCGTGGAGCGGGTGGACCGAATTAATGAGCGGCCAGTGCTCGCGGGCGTAGTGTGGTTGCAGAGGGAAGACGGCCGGGTCGAGGTGGTCGATGGCTTTCCAGGACCACAGCAGCTCTCCAGTGTCGGGGTTGACGTGCTTGATGCAGTCGGCGTACACTTTTCCATCTGAGGCCTCGCTCCTGGGGATGCCACCAGGGATGGTGTTTGCTTGCTCTTCAGTCAAGGGTTCCAGAGTCGTGTACAGGATTTCGCCGTTATCCAGATGGTGCTGATCGTGATGGGCGAGAGGATCATGATACTCTCGGAGGACCTTGCCTGACGGGTCGACTTCCATCATCACGCCGCCTCGGTATTTTTGCCAGATGGGAAATAGTCGGGGTCCGTCTGGGTGGACGCCGTTGTAGGCCAGGTTGCCATTGGCAAGAATGCGCGCGTGTCGGCCTGGGCGGTATGGGAGGTTGAATCTATGGACTTCTTTGCCTTCATTATCGATCAAGTGGACGATACCAGGGCTTGTGAGACTCGTGAAGAGGGTGTATCCGGGACACACGTTGCTGTGATCAACGCCCCGGAGCCCGACGCCTCGACGGTGTAGAGTACTTTGTTCCATCTTGCTAGGGGTGAATGTGTATCGTTTCACTGGCGAATTCAATGCTCTCTTTATAGCATCCCGTCTTCATATCATCTCCGCTGATTGACATGCCCGGCATCCCGTTGGATCGGAGAAGCCGGTGGCATGCCGCGGAGAAGCCGATGTATGCCGACGGTATGCCGGCGGAAATTCAATTGTCGATAGCGAATATCTTGATCCAGCTCCAGCTCATGAAACTCATAGGACGGAGGTCGCCATGAACTCCAGCACGCCATCGACACCAATATTGCATTGGACTCCTGGAAAGAGGTATAAAGTTGGATATGATGACCCTTTCAAAGCGACATGCAGACCATCGCACATACCTGAACGGATTCCCACAGCATTTCTCTACCTATCACCATGGGCAAGCTCCAGTCAAACAGAGACATTTATTCCGCAGAAGAAGTCAAAGGAGAAGGTGTCAGTGCGAAAGCAGGCGCCTTCCAACTTCTTCGACAATGGGCAACAAGACTCTCTGTCGAAACGACGGGCATCGAACGCGTCACCGACGCAGATAGACAACATCACACCACGCATGTCTGGAACGCCGCGACCTTTTGGTAAGTCCTGAGTGATCATCTGGTGACCGTATATTCACGGCGATCAGGCTGAGCGCCAATATGGCCGTCGCAACTCTCAGCACGGGAATGGCAGGCGGGTCCATGGGCCTTTCCTTCTGGGATTGCTTTGCTATTATTCTTGTCGTCAACGTTTTCAGCTGTATGTTGCCTGCCTGGACGGCGTCTTTTGGCTTGACCGGTCTGCGAATGACAACTTTCTCGTGAGCTGCCATCGATGCTATGGTATGCGGCCCAGGCTGACGGATGATAGACGATATTCATTCGGGTACTGGGGAAATCTGTTGGTGGTGGTCTTCTCCATGGTGTCCACCACCGGCTGGAATGCGATCAATTCAATCTCAGGCGCGTCCTGCCTTGCCGCGGTATCTGACGGGAAGTTCCCTCAATGGGCTGGCGTTCTCATCATCTGCACCACGGTTTGGATCATCTGTTGTCTCGGAATCAACTGGATCCACCGCCTGGACGCCTATTTGTGGATCCTGCCGTTTATTGTCTGGTGCGTGGCCGCAGGAACTGGCTCTTCCCATTTCCACGGGGCGGCGATCAGATCTCCGACGGGACCCAATGGCGCAGCATCTGTGCTCTCCTTCATTGCCATCATCTTCTCCTTCGCCGTGTCGTGGATCAACTGCGCGGCGGACTACAACGTCCGAATGCCGGTGAACACCCCACGGAGCAAGATCTTCGCCGCGACTTACATCGGCATCCTCATTCCCACCATTCTGGTCCAGACCCTGGGCGCCGCTCTCTACAGCGGAGCCGAGGCGGACGCCGCTTGGAAGCTGGCGTACAAGGCTTTCGGAGTTGGCGGGCCGCTGCAAATGGCGCTGGAGCCGGCGGGAAAGTTTGGCAAGTTCTTGATGGTGCTGGCGGGTTTGAGCTCGATTCCGGTCGGTTCCATCCATCTCCCTTCTGCCTCCGTGGACGCTGCTGACGCGAGTAGAACAACATTCCGAACAATTATTCCTTTGCGATGCACGCCCAAAACTTTGGTCCCGGGGCCATTCGGATTCCTCGGATTGTGCTGGTCTCCTTGGGCTATGTCGCCGCGGTGACGGTTGGTTGCTGTGCGGCTCAGTATTTCCACGACTCCCTGCAGACGTTCCTCAGCATCATCGGTTACTGGACCATTATACACCTCGTCGTCATTGCCGAAGAGCACATCCTCTTCCGTGGTCGCCGGTGGAGCCGATATGATTTCGAGGCGTGGGACAAGGCGGCACTGCTCCCCTTTGGTTGGGGGGCAATCGCCGCCTTCTGCTTTGGGTTCCTGGGAGCGGCGCTGGGGATGAAAGTGACTTGGTATACGACTCCGATCGCGGCACTGATCGGTAAAGGAGCGAACATTGGACATGAGCTGACTTTTGGCTTTTCGGCTCTGGCGTTTCCCTTCTTCCGATGGCTGGAAAAGAGATATACGGGCAAGTGAGGGATGTTGGGTTGGCGCAGAGGTCAGGGTGTTATCCGTGGTGACTTACGTCGTGGTATCTGAAATGAATGGATCCCAGTCGGGCCACAATTCGCCGTTGCTGATATCCATCCACTCGGAGCCGAGCAGGTCGGGAAACATCAATGCCATGTCTGTTTGAATGGATTGGTCAGTCTCCGAGTCGGCCGATGTAGCCGCCTGAGCGTCTGGACGCAGCTTTTTATGCAGTGCCGAGATGACATCGCCCAAGGTGTGGGCAACATGGACCGTGAGACCGATCGAGCGCATCCAGGCAACCGATCGTAAGACCAGCGCGTCGAGTTCTGCGACGTCACTGGTCCTTTGCAGCTGTGCTTCATACGTATGCACCAAGCGGCACAGAGTGACCGATGAGAAGGTGATGACATGGTAGATATGGTCCGTCAGGTGTCGGGTTCTCTCATCGCTCGTGTCCATGGCAAGATTGATTATGGTCGCACAAAGGCGGACCATTTCAGAGAGCAACGACTCTCTCATCGCTGCGGTGCCCGACCTGAGCAACTGGCTAAATGCAAGGAGCTGTGCGAAATGGTATCCCATCTGCAGGAATTGAGATCGCGGTTGATCTGGGAAGTACGTCAGCTTGTAAGAGCGCTCAAGATCGCCGGCGCCGCCAGGACTGACCAAACAGCACCCTCCATTCCTGCTCCCACGTACGGAGAGATGCCTGGACCTTGGGAAGCTCCACCGGTGCACGCGAGCACTTCTCATAGATGATCCAGTACAGATTCACCTCGGCCACCATGCGGGCCTCAAAATTCGTCGACTGATCAAACTCCAATACCTTTCGACATCGATCGATCTGGCTCCGGCTCAGCGAGGCTTTTCTCCGCGTTCCGACACAATACCTAGCTCGATGTGTCAGCGACGAACAGGGACTAAAGTGGGGGGAATACTTGCTGAAGGTGGGCCAGGCACAGGTGGTTCCAGATGCGATATCGATTCAGATGGCGCTCATGGGGTGATGACTCAGGCGCTGAGTTCAGAACAGGATCAAACATGGTGGTGGCAAGACAGTGCTGCAGCGCATAGCCCGTGAGAAGCCAGCTGTCGATGCTGAGTGGCACTTGGCCGATCGTTGTAGACCACAAGCTCAGGACGATGACCGCTTGGAAGAACTCGATGGACTGAGGCACGGTGAGGAGACTGGTCGACAGGAGGTCTTTGGCCTCCCTGAACAACGACGGCGCCAGGCGCACAGCGAGATCTTCTCTTGTGTGTCGGATCGCTATCAGACAGCAAGAGCACAAAAGTAAGGGCGACTTCCTGACTTGAGCAAGGAGTCTTTCAGTCCGCATCGCTTCGTCAAACGCCACCCACCGTCCATAATGCTCCTGAAACCTGACGTTCGTTAGCAACTCAACGGCGACAGCTCGAGAGACACACAGGCTGAGCATATACAGAGCATCCTGCATCGTGAGAAGCCCTCTCGAGATGATGTCGGAAGTCTGCTCTGGCCGGGCAGCGGTTCGCTGATTGGGCTTCAGCCCGACTTCGGTGGCTACATCACGGATCAGAAACACGGGCGCCGCCGTCGATTCAGCGGCCTGGATGTGCGCTGGAGGCTCGACAAAGGAGTCGGTACTGGCAGCACCATCGGAAAGTGTCCCCAACCGCTCGACCAAAGCATTCACGGTGCGTTCGAGCCGAGCAAGCCTCCAGAGGTCAGCGTCTCCGCAGATGTAGTAGACACGTTAGCTGGCACCTTCGAGCGGTGGTTGATGTTGAGTCTCCGACTTCTTGCGAGCCAGTTCTGGAGTTCCTATGGTCGGCTGCCGACTGCTCCAGAGAGCATGTCTGCTTCAAGGTTTCACAACGGAGACAAGTGCCTTTGCTGTTCCCTGATTCATAGCATCGAGTTTTCCGTTTGCGACAGGTCGTACATGCTTGAGAAGCACGACCTTGTCGCAAAGGTGGCATAGAGAAGACGGGCTATACGGCCACCAACACCTGTGGTCGCTCCCTATCGCGTCTCAGAGCAAGCACGGCATGATTGGAAGTTAGCTAATTGTAAAGTCGTGGACTGGGAATTCCGCCTCCGGTTTAGCCGGCACTTCCTTTGAGGAATAGCTCAGGTCTTGGCTGCCCGCCGCTTTTGACGTCTATAAGAACAGCCCTCCCCATCCTCCTCGACGTCGACCTTTTCCTCCATCCTACTCTCCCCTATCTTACCCCTGCACTCTCCCCTGCTTCACATGGCGCAGTCAAAGCCCTGTACTTTCAGGCCTCCCAACTTTCCCCCCCTTCCGCCATCTTCCGCCTGCCACCGTCCGACCGACCCTCCAATCATCGACCTCCCCTTCGTCACGATCTCGACTTGAGGAGTTTCGGCCCTCCCGAGTCTGAAGAGCTCTCTGCCATGTTTGGCCGCTTCCTAGGATCGCTCCCATTCGTCTCTCATTGTCTGACGGATGGTGGATTTCGTGGTTGCCGTTAGGGTTCGGAGTGATCCTGGTTCTGGCTGTGGTTCCGGGGTCGTTCGTGCACACGGATTGTGTCCTGCAGCTTCTTTGGCTGCTCGGTCGGCTGCTTCGTTGCCTGGCACGCCCAGGTGTGCTGGAATCCATCGGAGCTGTACCTCCCATCCTTGATCTCGGAGCGTATCTAGTGCTCGTATGGCCTCAACCAAGATGTACTGTCCGGATGGGCATTTGGGGTTGGCCATCGCTTGAATGGCGGCTTGATTGTCAGTAATCTTGGTGACTGGGAAATCCGCCGCTTCTGCCGTCGCTGTAAGAACCTCCCTCAATCCTCTTCTAAGCTTGAGAAAGCGCTCCACTGCTCAGTCGCAACACCACTGACCTTTCCGCATCGTCCCTTGTTTGTCCCCCTGTGAGCCGGTCCTGGCAGCCCTACTTCGGTTCTTTATCTTCGGGGTCCACGTACTGCGACGCTATGAAGGCATGACCGGCAAATGGACCAAAGTAGGACATCCAGGAACTGCTATCGACAAGCCCGGACCGGTTTGGCAAAGTCATGTCATCCGCAGTTTCGGTTGTTGTGTACAACATAAAGAAATCGTCCGGTCCAGCAGCCTTCTCCCTCTCCTCAATGTATTTTTCCTCGTTCAACTTCGCCTTGACAAATTTGCACTGTCCTATTTCACGCACAATTTTGCTCTCAGAATCTCCATATAACGTAGACCGCGTCCGGATACTGAGGAAGAAGTCGCCGGCCGGCGCGCTCGGAGCGTTGAGGATGACATGGTGCAACTGTTTGCCCAGGTCCAAAGTTCCGGTGTGCTTGGTGACGACATCTTGAGCTGAGGTCGCCTTGGTGCCGTATTGGTGGGTCGTTTGCGCGTAACGAAGGTATTGATTCACCACCACAGTACCTTCGTCATCTCGTAATTTTTTGCACCCGAAGTGCAAGCGCTGGAACATCACCTCCTCTCCATTTCCAAATCCTAGCGACCGCAAAATGCGAAAATAGCAACAGAATGTCTCGAAGTTTTGCCAAGTGACATTTCCGGCGTGTCCTTGGCCTGTTTGAAGGTGAAGAAGCTGTTGGTAATCGTTGAATTCCCATTGCCTTAGGAACTGGCAAAGGGGCTCGATGTTCTCCGAGAGTAGCGACCTAGCAAGCAGCCAAAGCCAGATGTAAGGGGCTGCAAGGTACCCCGGCGTATCGTAATCGGAATCGGAAGTGGAAGGTTCCCCATTTTTTTCAAACCAGAGAAGCCCAGGCGCGGTGATATGCTCCCACAGCATGTCCGACCCAGGGATAGGTCTTTGGAGAAGAATTGGTTGTCTAGAGAGGACACACTGTACGACCGGAACGAAGTTGTATGCCGTCGCGGAGATGACTTCTCTGTAGCGCTCCTTCAATTTGATCATGACAGCATCAGCCAATTCGGTGATATTTGGCTGGGACTCACTTCGATACTGAGCCAGCTCGTCGGCGATTGTTTCTATTGCCCGCGCGTGCCCACCAACGTCATTCACGAGAAGACGGGTGCCTGGATCGTCGTTGAGGACTTTCGAGTTGTCACTCTTCCAAGTCGGCGCCTTCAACCGGTTGAGTGGTAGATATACGCGCTTCCGGTGGGTGTCGGCCAAAAATCGTCGTGTAGGCCCAAGGAAGGTCGCAGTGACGCAAGTCATGATGAAGGGTGTTCGCCTCAGTATTCCCCCTTCGGTTTCGGAAGAACGGCGCGACATTAAACCTAAATCACCAATGTCGTTCAAGAATCCATAAAAGCCACTGGCTTTATTCATCCTGTCACCGTCCCCCGTCATGGCTCTTTGAATTCCGTCGACAACCAAAATTCCAGTGAAATCGTTGTACAGGTCAACGTTTTGGGCCGCCGCGACGAGTTCGAAAATTTCATCAGGTGTTGCGACGTATTCGCGTCTGATGTCTTTAATCTTCCCGCCAAGTAGCTGGTGCAGCATTCTGGTACCAACCGCATTCCATGGCTCCCTCTGTTCTTCAGCCTTCAAGGATGTCCCGTTCTCAAACGAAGCATGAAACACAAAGGCCGTTTTCAATCTCTCCGCAAGCTCATGGTAGAGGTGGTGTTCAGTGCGGAGCGCGATTGCTTGTTGGACCGAAGAGGCGAATTCTGAGCCATGTCTCGACTTTCCAGTTCCGGCGCCCCCCAGATAGAAATAGATGGGAACGTATGTCTTGTCAAGTTGATTTTCCTTGTATTTGGTGTAATGGTCGAGAACATTCGGTGCAAGGGCCTTGTATAGTTCCGGGTGTGGCTGAAATACCCAGTTCAGACCGCTCGTACCGAGAAGAGGACGTGGGGACTTGTACGGGATGCCGGCCTTGAAAACATCTTTTGCTCTCCTCGGTCCTGTGAGATTGTTAGCTTGCTGTCTACGTGGTATGAAAGATAGTAACTCACGCTTCATATCGGCGGCGTCGGACATGTCCACATCTTCGGCCTGCTGTCTGTTTCCTGTGAGGTTGTTAGCTTGCTGTCTACGTGGTGTGCATGACATGAAAGATAGTAACTTACTCCTTTTCTCCTCT
>Ga0255336_100223_pt1 | contig 115939 bp, 109 predicted proteins | sample MeOH1_35cm_T3_17_FD_189102 | JGI IMG/M metagenome (GOLD analysis project Ga0255336, IMG submission 189102) | Sandy soil microbial communities from University of British Columbia, Vancouver, Canada - MeOH1_35cm_T3_179 | ecosystem: Engineered > Artificial ecosystem > Sand microcosm > Unclassified...
CAACAATCCCTTCCTGACATCTGCCTTAATTTTAAGCGTCTGCTTACCTAGACTGTAATCACTGGTTTACGAACAGGGCTGTTCGTAGCAGGACAAAACAAAGTCTGGAGGTAAGTACCATGAAGTCCCTTATTCAAGCCGTTGTCGTTGCCGCTGCCCTTGCTGCTCCGGTTGCCGTGTTCGCCCAATCGAATGCGCCTTTAACCCGTGCGCAGGTGCGTGCTGAACTGGTTCAACTCGAAAAGGCTGGCTATAACCCGGCTCGCGGCGAAGACCCTTATTACCCCGCCGACATCCAGGCTGCTGAAGCCAAGGTGGCCGCACAGAACGGCGCAACGAGCGGTTATGGCGGTGCTGTGAGCGGTTCGTCGGACGCGGGACGCCCTGCCGTGTCGAAGGGCGACTGGAATGCGATGTACAACCATCCGTAATGGGTTGATACCCGAATGCCAACGGGATGCCGAACGCATCCAATCGTTGAGCACCACCCTCTGAGCGCGCAGCACCTCTTGCGCGCCCCTATTTAAAGAACTGGCTCGCTATCGCGGCAGTGCCCGGCAGCGGGCCAGTTTCGTATCGAACCTCCTCCAGTGGGTGCTCCGATCCCGCTGGATTTGCCCGGACCTTCATGGTCTGGGCGCTTTTTCGCACTCGCGACAGGCGCAAGAGGGTTTAACCATAGGCATTTCCCAACGTACTGCCCTGCATCTACTGCGACGCACCATTATGGTGCCGACAATTTGGCGTCAAAACACGGCCATTTTGCCCATTGAATCTGCATGCTCATTTTTTCTGTATTTTCTGCAACCGAACCGACCAGCACACGAAGATGCGGAGGATGATCGTGGTACGTGATATCTAATAGCTTGCCGTGTACTGCAGCGCCCTAACCGCCCCTACCAATTTTAATAGAGGCGCTCCCTAAACGACATCTTGGGGATGATGTCGTTTGTACTTTCAGGAGGCGACATGATCGTGGTGTGCCCACTACACGGCCCAACGACCATCATCCGCACGAATTCGTACGGGTTTCCGGTCTATGCCTGCTGCTGCGACGACTTGACCTATGTGACGCCCCCGGATGCGTGTACGAGGGCCCCGACGCAACGCGGAAGTGACCCGCTGCCCGAACAGCCGAAGACGAAAAAAGAATGACACTGACGGTCAAGCCGGCAGCCTGATCGCTTTGTAAACTGGGAGATATCTGCTGGATATGGCATGTTTTGCGTCCGACTCTTGAGCGCACCCCGGAGGTCCGTATCAACCCATCCCGGGCCCGTCGTCGACCTCGAATTGCGGCAGCGGCTCTGGTTTCATCGCCGGCGCCCGCTGCAACTGTATCCGCTGCCGCTCCTGCTGGATACGCTCCTTGAGCTCCGGATTGCTGATCCTGAAGCCATGTTCAGCCGCGAGCCTGACGCACATGGCCTTGTATTCGTCGTTGCCGGTCACCCGGAAGCTACCCCACTTCTGCCTGGACAACTGCAAGGCGGCAAGCACGCTGTCACGGTTACACCAGTCGTAAATGTCGATCACGCGTCCCCTGTCAACGAACGCTGCACGCCCGCCCAGCCCGGCTTTTTCAATTTTGGTGTAATGCACCTGCTGGTCGCGGACTTCCCACACATAATCGCGGATGTCCCGCGGCGTCGGCTGTTCGGTCCCGTCACCCTCGATATGCGGTGGCTCGCTTGCCTGATGCCAGCGTTGTCCAGCAAAATCCCCGGGGCGGTGCTGCTGTTGCCACTGCTCCAGGTCGGGATAAGGCCGGTACTGCTGGCGTAGCTGCTCACGTTCTGCCTTGTGACGCTCCTTCAAGGCGGCCTTCTCTGCGGCCTGCCCGGCCGCGAGGATGCTTTGCGTCGTGTTTCGTAGCGTGCCCCGGCCCCTCCAGTTGCCCGTCAGAACCTCTTCCCGGCGCGCTCTCTGATCCTCGGCAAGGCGCCTGTATTCGGCCTCCTGCCGACTCTTCTGCTCGACCCGGGCTGTCTCTTGGGCAGCATGGTGCGCCTTCCGGCCGGTGATGTAGGTCTCCCAACCTGGTATGTCGTTCCTGATCGGCTCAGGCGCTCGCTCTGCTAGTCGCAGGGACTGCGAAGAGGGCTCATACATTCCAAGCCGCTTTTGCAGCCTTGGGAGACTCGCACCAGGGTGGGCGCTGCTGGCCTTCACCTGAACGTCACCGACAAAGAGACTGGCCCCGCTGCCGGTCATTTCGTATCTCATGCCGATTTCGGCCAGTCGCCGGTGCAATTCCTGCCAGCTGGTGGCGCTCCTGATAACCGGTGCCCCATCTTCAATGGCGATGCGCTCCGCGGATTTCTCACCGGTGCGCCGTTCCATGTCGCCCTTTGTCTGGCCCGGCTGTCGTGGCCTGTCCGGACGGCACGTCGGGCGGACTTCCTTGTCCACTTCCTTATGCGCAAGCACCTGCTCTCCGTCATACCGCCCATTGTGCTCACGCTGCCAGCCCTGCAGGTATTCGATGACAGCTATTGCCCTGTGCACCGCCTCGATGTCAAAGCCGCGACTCGGCTTGATCACCTTGAGGCTGTCCGGATGCACCCGGTTGATCACCAGGTGCAGATGGATGTTGCCCGTGTCGGCATGAAGGGCATAGACCACCTGATGCCCGTCCAGGCCGAGTTTCTTCATGAAAAGACTGACAGCTTCCTCAACGTGCTCCGGGCCTGGATGCTCGCCTTCCTGCCAGCTCAGGACATAGTGATTGATGGTGTCCTTGCTCCTGACGGCCTCTTCGGACAGGGCCAGCATTTCCGCCTTCTGGCTCTGGGGCCGCTCGGTCAGGAATCCACGCGCACCGGAATAAATGCACTTGCCGCTTCTGTTCACGGTTTCGGGGTTGCGGACATAGTCGAGAAGCCGGCCGATGCGCACGGCTTTGGAGGCGGATTTCCGCGGATTTTTAATCTTCTTGCCGATCACCGCTCAATCTCCCAATGCACACATTCAGCTTTACAAGCATTCCGGCCGTTTCATGACTGTAAGCGCCACCGCTCTGGTTATGAACGTGTTTCAGCAAACCGCTAATTCGCTTCAGCTCTCTGATCGCCACCGCGTTCGAATTTGCAATGATCGGCCTGCCGAAATAACGGCGTCGGACGAGTGCCGACATACTCATTGCAGCAAGATCGGCATCTTCCTTCAATCTGGCTTTCTCGGCCGAGGTCAGGCGCACATTGATTACCGTGTCCAGTGGCTCCAGCCCTGATGTTTTAAATGGCATTGCCATATCTCCGCATAGCGTGAAGCAGAAGCGTTGTGGAATGTGAGAAGCGTCAGCGCCGAACATTCCCGGGCGGGTCAAGGAGGCAAGCCCCTACGGGATGAGCCGGACTGTGAGAAGCGGAGCGCCGAACGGTCCGGCGTCCCTTGTGATCACATGCGACAGCATGTGTGTGACAAGGGCCATCCTGTATGCAGAGCACCCTCCCTCATTTCAGAAAAATAATACACGTACTCAAACCAGAAAAGATAGCTTTTAAATTTACGCAAAATTTTGTCAAATTTTGTGATGACCACATAGGTTTGCGGACGACGACAAAATCTTGCTATCTTCACAATCGTTTTACAAAACCTCAATATTTTGTTTTTTAGTTACAAGAACGTAATTCGCGAAATCAAAATCCGGATAAACGGTCTCCCCCCAAAAAACTCTCGTATTTTTTATGGTTTCCGGAGGCCATTTTTATAAAATCGACACTGACAGACGCTCCCCCTTTGCTGCGTATCGATTCCAGCGTCAAACTCCCGCTTCCGTGAATGTGAATCATGGAGAAGCCTTATCGCGCAGTGCATCGCTATCGCCGCAACACGTCGGGCCGCGATTTTGTCGTGGGAGACCTGCACGGCTGCTTTTCGTCGCTCGATGAGGCACTGGCTGCGCGCAGCTAAGACCCGACCCGCGATCGCCTGTTCAGCGTCGGGGATCTCGTCGACCGAGGCCCGGAGTCCGCGCAACTGCTCGATGCCGTTGCTATTCCGATGTGGGCCACTGCTGCCGCGCATGCAGCACGCGCAGGATCTGCACCACGTCACCCGCGATGCGATAAACCAGCAGATAGTTTTCGGTGATGACGCACTCACGCGTACCGCGCACGCGACCTGTGCGGTATAGCTTCGGGTTCGTTTCGAGTTGTGCGGTCTTGCTCTGGATGCTGGCTGACAGGTTCGCCGCGGCCTGCGGGCTTTCTTCGGTGATCGCGTCGAGGATATCGGCCAAGTTGATCAGCGCTGCAGGCTGCCACTCGATTCTCATGCACGGCCCTTCCGCTTCGGGCTGGCAGCGGGCTTGCCCCGCGCGAGCGCACGCAGCGCGGCCGTGTTACCCGACAGCAGCGCGGCGCTGACCTCGCTATGCGGGATCTTCGCAATGGCCGGGTCATTGGCCTCTTCAATCGCCCTGCCGACCTCGGCGCGTAGCCACTTGTCATAGGCGGCGGCCTGATGTGCGGCCTTCATCTGTTCGCGGGCGCGCTCGGCCCTGGTCTGGGAGCCGGCCGACACTGGGGCGTCCGGATCGTACTGCGTGGCGTCCACATCAAAATGCACGATGCCCATTTCACGCAGATAGGACACGATCGTCTCGAAGCGCTTGAACACGCGCACATTGCCCCGCTGCGCAGCAAGGGGCCGCTCGGTCATGCCGTACCTGAACAGCACGCCCCAGCCACCTTTCTGGCCAACAACATGCGCCGCGCGCACCGCACCCGCTTCAACGAGCTGCGAAAGGGTCTTCTGATCAATGGTTTCGGTTGCCATGAAATGTCCTTCAAAACTAGCCGTAGGCCTTCAGCCGCTCGACGAGCGAACGCATCGAGCGCCTCGCTGCAGGCCATAGATCCGCGATGCGTGCGCTCAGGCGAGACGTATCCATATCAGCTGCGCCCACTTTCACCACGAGGCACAGCGACACATGCAGCAGCGCATTCGTGAGGCGCCGGTCATCGAGCTGCGCAGCATAGCCGCTGTGGTCGACCAGCGCGGCACGCACGGCCAACGCATCGCCGGCGAGAACACTGTGCAGGTAGCTGAGTGGCCGGTCTGCGCGCTCGCGGGGGATGGGCTGTATCAGCTCCATCAGCAGCGCCTCGCCGTCCTGCGCCGACAGGCCTGGATGCCCGTCGCCGGGTGCGATCGCACGCGCGGCTTCGAGCGGCGACCGCGACAGCAGGAATGCGGCAAACGCCCGATCACGGCGGTGGACGGGTCGCATCATGTCCTCCTGAAAGGGCGGTTCACTTTCCCGTTCCTTTTGATGGAACAGCGTACAGGATAAAGTCTATCAGACTTCAGGATATGGATAATCACTTTACAGGATATTGATGCTAGGATGTGACATAAGATCCGGTCACACCTTTTGCAGACGGCCCGCCCGTGCCGCTGGCCGGACCGTGGAGTTCTGGAGCATCGCCCATGAATGTGCGCAAACACGCCAGGCAGCGCGCCGAACAGTCCAGGCGCCACGCCCTGCGGCTTTACGCGGCAGACGACGATACAACCGGCCTGTGGCCTGCCAAGCGGGCGCAGCAGGCGCGCGACCGTGAGCTTGTCCGCACGGGCCAGTGCTCGCAGGAAAGCATGCTTTTCATTGCGCCCGAAGACATCCGGCAAGCTACCATCCGGCGCCGTTCAAGCGAATTCTGACCGTGAACCCAGGCCGCAACACAGGAATACCGATGAACGACGCTGACCGCTCAGCCCTGCTTGCTGCTGTGCCCGTGCATGAACACAAGGGCAAGCCCTATTACGTGCGCCTGGCCGATATTCCACCGCCGTGGCAGGACGCATTTCGCGCCGCATTGCGCGGCTCGGCCTGTCCCGTGATTGAAGGTCAGGGCGACTGTGCTTATGGATGGGACTGGTCTGACTGGTTGCAGGGGCGCTTTCCCCACGGCTAGATCCACACGCGCTCACAGTGTCGGTCCCGTCGCGGACGATACCGGATGATTTCTCCGTATCGTTTTTGCTAAACCCCTGATTTGGTTGAATAACAAAAGTTGGGTACAACCGCCAAAAACCTGTCCCCAGTGGGGAAAGCCGATAAATCAATCGCTTACCGAGATAGCACTCTTCTCGACCGGTATGCTCACTTCAAGGGAAGTTCTGTATGCGCGACCAGCCAATGAAGCGGTTCAGACAAAAGCTGCACGCGCCTGATACGGACCTGCTCCAGCCTGTGCAACGGTATCCGCTCAATACCCGTGGCCGTGATTTTGTGGTGGGTGACATTCACGGCTGCTTTTCGATGCTTGATGCCGAACTGGCCGCACGCGGTTTCGACCCGGCGCGCGATCGCCTGTTCAGCGTGGGGGATCTGGTCGACCGTGGGGCAGAGTCGCCCATGGTGCTCGATGCGGTGCAGCGTCACAACATCAGGGCCGTGCGAGGAAACCATGAGCAGGGCATTCTGGACTGGGCACTACGGAATGACATGGACCCCACGCAGGTGCAGGCCATGCGTGAGAATCCCAGCGAAGCCATCGCGGAATGGGCCTATCACGATGGCCACACGAGCGAACTGGTTTACAACGGCGGCCAGTGGTTTATCGAACTGTATTGCGCCGAAGACAATCCGGTTAAGGCTCGCGATATCGTGAGCTATTTTTCCACGCTGCCCTACGCCATTGAGGTCGAAACCGAGCACGGACTGGTCGGCATCGTGCATGCCGAAGTGCCATGTGGTCACTGGCAGGAAGTGACACATACGCTTGAGGTCCGTCGATCCAGTCAGGTGCGCGAAATCGTGCTGTGGGACCGTAGCCGCTGGACCGGCGGTCACATACCGGAGCATGTCGGAGGGGTAAGCGCCGTGGTTGTCGGGCATACCCCGCATCGGGAGATTTTCCAGCGTGGCAACGTTATCGACATCGACACGGGCGCTGTGTACCGTTACCTGGGAAATAAGCTCACGATGCTGGACCTGCTGGATATTCCTGATCTGTTGACGGACGGCAAGGCGACTCCAGTTCGTCCAGCTCATCGGCCGTGATCAGGCGAACGTCGAAAATCAACCACTTGCAGCGACAAGATCCATCATGCGCGTATTCGTCGATACCGAATTTACCGATTTCATCGACTGCGACCTGATCAGCGTTGGCCTCGTTGCCGACGATGGCCGCGAGTTCTACGGCGAGCGCTCCGACTATGACGATGCGAGCTGCAACCAGTTTGTGCGTGCGGCCGTGCTCTCGCAGCTTGGCCAGTATCCGGGCCGCGTGTTCACACGCGACGCGCTGCGCGTTGCGCTGCTCGCATGGCTCGACCAGTTTGCCGGCGAAAGCGAGCGCCTGCTGTGCTTCGATTACGGCGGCGATTGGGAATTGCTGTGCGATCTGCTCGACGGGCCGCCCGCTGGCTGGCTGGCATGGCACGTTGGCCAGCTGCTCGATGCGGGACGTCAGGAAGATTACTACCGCGAGCATCGCGGCCGACATCATGCGCTGGGTGACGCACGCGCGAACCGCTACGCGGTGGCCGACTTCGATATCAAAAACGACTGCTGAAAAAAGAGTCCTTGCGTCGCGCAGCACATCGAGGCGACCGTGCACCGCCGCAGCCGTTTTCCGAGTTGGGCACGTCAACCGGGACCGGCAAGCGGTTGCAGGAGCCGAATGGCGCCCCGTCTTCTGGCCGTTGTGGTTCTCCGCGTATGGACAACTCCTCAGCCAACCCTGCAAGGGCGTGGACGGCGACTGTCGCGGTTCGCGATTTGCCCACACTCGATGCTGACGCGCCGCTGCGCAGCTTGCCCCCAACCAGAGAGAAAAACCCAAAAACCCAGCGCGGCAAGCGCTGAACTCGGAACCGGAAAGGCAGCATCTAGAGCGGTCGTCCGGTAAGCGGCTCCTCCCTGCCATGGCCGCTGATCAGGCAGGCCAGCTACAGCCCGGATAACCGGGAACGTAGGCCGTGGCAAGGAAATGGAACCACCTCTGTTTCTGCAAAACTCTAGGGCGTTCGTGATTCGTAAGCGTTCGCGGCGAGGTCCGGAGGATTCGAGTTGAGCGGGCGGGCTGTCCTTCGGCCATCCCGCCCGTGATTTACTCGAACTGCCGGCCGATACGTCGGCTTAGCTCGCTTTACCGCTGACGTTTGCACGGGTTTGCAAGCGTGAACGGCTGCAGGGGGTTGTGTGGACACCAGTCCGCTAGTCGGCCAGGAGCGTAGGGGAAAATACTTCTCGGTGCATGGCGTCCCACATCACGCGCTGCGCGCATCAATGCCCGACGACCTGCCTGTTGCGATTTCAGCTGACAGGACCGGCGTCGGGGAGAAACCTCTCGACATGCCGAACTTGTAAAACCAGAAATGGACCTTTAGAGCGGTTGGCCGCGCGATGACCTTCAGGTACTAGTGGCGGCCCAACAGCCCCGCTACGGCCCGGATAAGCGCGCACCTGTTTTCTTTACATCTCACGGCGGAGGACTCGCCGCGGCCGGGGGTTAACCCACCGCTTGAATCCGCCTAGTTATCAACAGGTGCTTGTTTTGCGCCTTTGTAGAGATATTTGTCCTTGTTTGTAAACCTTGTTTGTAAACTTGTTTGTAGGCCCGTCGAAACCAATATCAGTAAGGGTTTGCGGGCGATGACCCTGACAAATTCCGGGGTAGTCGGGCTTTTTTCGGGGTAGTCGGGCGTTCCTTGGGAGGTATCTGACAAATTTCGGGGTAGTCGGGCTTTTTCCGGCGTGAGCGCTCGTTTTTTAAGCACAAGTTTTTTGCTGCTCTCGCACGTCCTGACATAAAATTCGTTATGTCAGAATAACCCGGGAAATGTCAGAATGGGCGACCTTGTCGAGCAACGTGATTCGACCACACCGGAGCGAAGCGTAACGATTAAGAACGAACTAGTGCGCCGGATACAGCGCATGAAACTGTCTGAAAAGCGTCTGCTCGCACTCGCCATTGCAAAGTGCAACCCGAAGAACAAGATGCTGAAGCACCGCGCCATGCACCCTGACACGGCAACAGGCGCGGCGCCTGGATGGACCATCCGCGTAACAGCCCAGGAATTCGTTGAGGCCTATCCACACATCGAGCCTAAGCATGCCTATTCGGAATTAAAGAGTGCTGCAGAGAACCTTTGGGAATGCGAGGTGGTGTGGTATGAGGAGGTTATCGAACGGGGAAGAAAAGACACCAAACGCCGCGCCGTGCGGTGGATTTACGAGAAGTGCGACACGACAACCTCCGGCTGGGTGGATCTCAAGTTTTCGCCCAGCATCGCGCCATACCTGCTCGGCATCGAAGATGAATTCACCAAGTACAAGCTGCGACACGCTGCCGATTTGCGGTCTATGTATTCGTGGCGGTTACTTGAAATCATGGCGCAGTACCGCGATAAAGGCCTTGTCGTCATTACCTATGACGACTTCTGCGAAGCCATGGGTGCTCCAGAAAGCTGTGTTAGGGATTCCGGCCAGCTACGCCGTCGCGTGATCGAACCAGCAGTAAAAGAGTTGCAGGAAAAGAATGATCTCGCGATTAAATGGGAGCCAGTCAAGCCGGCTGGCCGCAAGGTCACAGGGTTTCGCTTCACGTTTAAACCCGACCCTCAAGGGCGGCTATTCTGACATTAAAAACTTGCGTCAGACTAACCCGGGAAATGTCAGAAAACAAACTTTGAAAATTGATCGCGCGCCGACTATTCCGCATAACTTTTTTTGGAGCAGAATGTCACTGCGCGAGTTGCGAATCGTTCGAGGCAAGGTCTCCGGGCCTCGCTAGGTCCATATAGCGGCCGTCCTGCGCCCCCACACGGGGTCCCTTGCAAGGGGGCATTGCGACCGGCGCGATCGCGGCCGGTGCAGCTGCGGCTCATGGCAAGGGGAGAGGTGGCGCCGAGAATTCGGACAGGTCGGTAAGTGGAAAAACTGGGGCGTGAGTCGATCATAATGGCCCGCGACAAGGAACCAGAAGATGACGGAACGAAACCAACGGGCACACTCACCGTTCAAGGCAAAGGTGGCACTCGCAGCACTCAAGGTGCGACAAGATCCTGACGCCACGCACCGCGCGGCAAACAGACCAGCGCGTTCATCGGAGATGCGTCCCGACCTGTCGCTCTGCTTGATCACATCGGCCTGCACCGCTGGCATGGACAGCCCCTACCCAGTCGAAAAAACCCCGTCCATACACTCAGAAAATGAGTGAAATTCAAGAAAAATTTCCTTGTTTTTCCTGCGACCGCTAGGCGACCCAAAGTTAGATGGCTGTAGTCTTTATCGAAATCATCGGCCCGTGCCGATATAGCGGCCACTCCAACAATAGACAGTGAGAGCAGCCATCAACACTTCGCGGGAATCGGCGCCTCAATGAGCCGGGCATTTCCGCTCAACACGAGCGAATACTTCAGCAAAACACTCCGCCCGCTGCGGGCTCTGATAGTAATATCCCTGCCCGAACGGCACACCGATATCGCGGAGCACACTATGCTGCACTTCAGTTTCCACTCCTTCCGCGATAATCCGCAAACCGAAATGGTTTGTGAGGTACGCGATACCCTGAACGAGTCCGGGGCCGGTCCTGTCGATGTCCTTCGTGTATTGGCCATCGATCTTCACAAAATCGAAGGGAAAGCGTCCAAGCAGATCCAGGTTACTGTTATCGGTGCCAAAATCGTCGATGGCAAACTGAATGCCTGCCGCCTTTAACGTCCTGAACACCTCGTCGGTACGCGTACTGCGGTTAAGCAGGAAGCGCTCAGTCAGCTCCAGAACCAGTGTCGCCTCGGAGGGTAGGTCCTGAATGAGCGCCAGCACGTCGGCCGCGAAATTCTTGCGCTCAAGGTCCCCGGGTGCGACGTTGACGCCAATGCGCAAGGGACGCGTTGCGGCGAACGGGCTCATTTCTGCGAGCGACGTGCGCATGACAAAGCGCGTCACCTCCGCGAGCAGTGGGCTGGATTCCACCTCGCCCATAAACACCGAAGGGCTGACGGCTCCCCACTTCGGATGCGTCCAGCGAAGCAGCGCCTCGACGCCAGCTACACGGCCATCGACAATGGCCACTATCGGTTGATAAACGACGTGAAATTCCCCGTTGCGCAGGCCGCGCCGGATCGCTCGCAGCAGCAGACGGCGCGGCGCAACCGTCAGCAGGTAGGCGGCCGCAACGAGCACGTTCAGCAAAAGACCGAGGGTGCCGAAGATCAACCCGTACTTCCAGCGCACATTCGAGACGAAAACCGGGGACGCAGAGACCGATACGGAAAACGACCACGCCGACGACGAAACACGTGCAGCGTTCCCGTAGGCGGGCATCACGGGCTGGACGAAAGTGCCATCGTCCAGCAAAAGGCTGTCCCGGTCAACCGACAGCGCGGCCCATCGGCCCCCGAAACGGCTGCCGTGTGCGAGAACATCAGCGATGTATGCGCCTTCGATCAGATACAGGATGCCAGTACGCTCATGTGTAGCATCGAACATGGCGACAACCGGTGCGTTTGCCTGGTACGGTGTCTGTTCAAGCAATTTGAGACGGGGGGAGTTGCCGGCAGGATCCACGTAGTCCGACAGACGCAGGTCGATCGGCCCGAGCGCCGACGAACAGTAACCGTGACCGTTCGACACGAGGATCACCGCACGAACATATCGCACATGCGTTTGTCCTTCCGACAGCGCGGCGCGCACCTCCGTGTCGCACGGACGTCCGACTAGCGCAACCAATGGCGCCCGGTATCGCGACCGCACGCCAGTCAGCATCCGGTCGATCGACGTTACGAGATCATTGTCGATCAACGATTCGCGGCTCCTGACGGCGCCGGCGCAATAGGCCTGCGCCAGCAGGAACGAACCCAGCGTGACTACCACGCTGAAGGTACACGCTGCTATCAGCGACAATCGCTGAAAAATCCCATTACGCGGCGAAGCTGCTCGAGCCGACGCATTTTGTTCAGCGATTTTCGACAGGTTGTGCATATCATCTGCGGCGAACCCCGCCAATCGTCTGGTGACGCGGCACCTCGCCGTATTCCCGATTTTGTCTGATGTGGGCGATTTTATCTCTTAGGACGCTAGTGCTTGCGCGCCTGTTAGCAGAAACGAGCGACGCTGGCCGTGCGGGCGACAGCGTCTTGAAAAGGGAACGATCTGACGACGGCCGTCAGTTGCACGGGAAAAATTTGGCTATGTCGATCAATGCCCGACCATGGGATGACAGTTCCGCCCGGTCAGATTTCGGCATGACGAGGGGCATCCAGTACTATGCCTCCCTTAAAAGTAAGGGTTGGTGCAGGGATGCAACATTTCTTTATGACGCGAGCGCGCGCGGTCGCCTATCTGCTCGTGATGCGTCGAGCGATGCCGGATGGAATTGACAATCTGCTGGTTGGCAAGGCTGACTCGAGGCTACAGGAACTGGATATGCTGAAGCGCCTGCTACTCGATGTCCGTGCGGGCCGGCTTCGCGAATTCCGACTGAACGAGCCCGAGGCAGTCGAGATAGTGGTTACGGATTAAACCATTAAACAGCCGCACGGGGACCATCCCCCACTACCAAACGTGCGGTAAACCTCTGCGAGGGTCAGATTTTTTTGACCTTCGCGAAGGTCTTTAGCGCGCAATTTCCAGGCCTCGCAAAGCGTCCCGGTAGAGCAATATTCCATTCCGTTCACGGCCATGAGCGAAGCTTCGCGACACCCTTTCGCGCATTCAGCAGCCATTCCGCCGGAGCATTGATTGGACTTGCTCAGGCAAGCGCATCAGCTTATGCCGCGTGACCCCAAACCCATGGCCACCTGATCATTGACGGGACAGGAAGTCCAATCTCCACACGGATCCGCTCTACCTCGTCCAGGCTGATGTCGTCGCGTCGCCGTCGTGTGGGCGCGTCGACACATGGTTGGCCATCGCCGCGGCGTTCTCGAGCGTGCCACCGTTCTTCAGGTGCCAGTGATCCTGGTCGCCCGGAACTAGAATGGTTTGAACTGCCGACCAGGGACTCCATCCTGAACGGGTCTGCAAGCCGTATACGACTGGGCGCCGCTGCTGCCCGGGTGGTTGACATTTCAATCTGGCCTCGACAAGCGGCGCTTTGTGCCATTAGACATAAAAACCCCTTCCCAGACGCGCCGGATTTGTGAGTACAGCAACGTCTTGGCTGACAATTGACTGGATCACTTCTCTCGCAACCTGACCTGGGTACGTGCGCAGGCCGCAGAAATGCAGACATGTTGAGCGTTCTCTACGCTCCTGGTGTCCGCCGGGTAGCAGGGTAAAGATTTGCGTATTGCATGTCGTTAACCAATCTAATAAGCAGCGACCATCTGACATGCCTGTGCGTCAGCGTGGCGCCAGCTGAACAAGGGATAAGCTCTTCGGGGGAGTGAATTTTGAATCAACAACGATCGTCATGGTCCCGCACCGCGGCCCCTGGCGAGGTCATCTACTCTGAAGGTTACGCAGGCGATGCCGCTATCTTCGTGATCGCAGACGGCAAAGTCGAAATCTCCACCTATTGCGATGAAAAGAAGGTTGTCCTCGCCACACTTGGCAAGGGCGAATTTTTCGGCGAAGTAGCCCTGTTGTCTTCTGAACCGCGAGCACACACCGCGAAAGCACTGAGCTTCTGTCAGTTGACCGTTATCGCGGCCGACGTTGTGGAAGAGGAACTTGAGCGCGTACCGCCGCTGCTGCGCCATATCGTGCGCACCATGATTCGACGGGTCAAGAAGAAGGACGACATCCTTGCCACTTACACGCACGCTGATTTCCTGCCGGGCGTCGTTTCATACGCACATGTTCTGGCGCTGATGACGGGCAGCGAGGGCGCGGATCGGCCTGACGCACGCATACGCCGCGCGCGAGGCGAAGAGTTCTCGGTGCCTTTGCCAGAAGTTATCAAGAAGTGCCATGCCATTGCCGGCCATTCCCGGCCGCATGTGATGGCGATGCTCAAGCGGATGGAGAAACTCAACCTGGTCGCGCTCGGACCTGGCCGCCCCGACCGCCTGAGCAGCATGTCAACGCGATATTCAGCGCAAGACGGCGCGACCGGCCGGCAGCTCGTCACATTCGATCCCATCCGGATCACAGATCGTGCCCAACAGGTGGCGGACCAGGAACTGGACATCTCCATTAGCAGCGAACTCGAGCTGATCGAACTGGCTGACCTGGAAGCGCTGATCGGCGTCGATAAAGAGCTGATCCTGAACAAGCTGTCTCACGCGGAAATCGCGGAAGATATTTTTGCATTCCGCAAAACCAGAGTCCTGAATTACGTCGAGGAAAAAGGCATTACGTATTTTTCGCGACGCAATTCGCGTAACGCTAGCGATCTGAAATCGCTTGACGATCTGGAGTTCGTCGACCAGCGAACCCTGTTCGAAGCTGTGAATGCTTTCGACACCTATGACCTCGCCAAACTGCTCTCCGCGGTGACCGGTCAGCCTGTCGGCGAGCACCTGCTATCGGTGATGACCGAGGCGAGAAAGAAAGAGGTGTCGTGGGTCATGCGGCGGGACATCAGGATCGATCCGCTAGAGATTGCCGGGATCGAGGAGCGATTGCTCGATACGGTGCGGGCCATAAAATTTCCGGCGGGCAACTCAGCGCCACTTTCGAGTCTGGGGGCCTGATACCGGGGTCCCGGACACCAGCTTATTCCGGTTTGGGTTCGTCGTAAGCGCGGGCCATTGGAGTGGATGTATGGATCTTTTGGCACTGCTCGGTGCATTGTTCGGCGGGACGGCCATCGTCGCCGGATTTCTGCTCGAAGGTGGGGAATTCATCCCCTCTTTCAGGTGGATGCGTTCGTGGTCGTGTTTCCCACAGGATGGTCACGATTGGCCGGGCTGATAATTCCCCTTTGATTCTCGGAAATACGGCGGCCGCGCATGCTGCGAATCGGCGCGTGACCATCTCTTGGAGGATTGAGCCACGGAGAGAAGCAGCGCGTCGTATGCCCTGGATGAACGGATGACATCGGAAACGACCAGCAACCTTCACGAGCGTCGTGATCGGACCGGCCCAGACCAGCTCGTATAGCTGCTGTCGCATGAACAGATAACTCAGATCGGCTCCTTCGGCGGGACAGTCAGCGGCGGATCAGAGATGGATGCGTTCGACCTAGTCGAGACTGATGTCGACACCGGCGACGATCGTACATCTGCGTGGTCCGTGTCGAAGCGTGATTGGCCGTCGTCGCCGCGTTCTCCAGCGTGCCACCATTTTTCAGATAGGCGATGATGCCAGTCGCGCTGGACCTTACGGAACAGCAGCCCCTTCGGCTCATCGGCGATGCTGGCGCCGGCGCGGTACGCATGGAGATACGCCTCTAGCGTATTGCCGGTTGCCGCTTTTTTCACGCAGGCGCACCCACGGTCGCCGGTGCTGCGCATAGACATCATCGACCCGCGCGAACGAAAACACCATCAGCGCGATCGGCGCCCGGTCGGGCAGTTGCCGTGCTTCAGTCGCGTCGCGAGTACTGGCGTTTTCCCTTTTTCTCGATGTGACTGGATAGCATCCCGACCCGGGTGTGGTTGACGATATCCAATTTTGCTAAAGTCAGTGCGCGTTCTGCCGAAAACATCATCATGAACACACCAAAACCTTCCGAGGCCGCGGTCATCCATGCCGCCCTACAAACCCTTACACTCCTCTGCAGGATTCGCGGGATGGAGCCAGCCGATCTTGACGACGAGGTGGTCGACAAGCTTCTCTGGAGTTCGTTCGAAGAGTATCTCGGCAGCGGCTCGATTGTCGCTGATACGGCTTTCGCCAGGCGGCCCTAGCGGAGGTGTCGCGCGGCTGATAGTTTTGGTACGGTGCCGCGGTCCGGTTGTTCAATCTGTGACCGTCACCTCGATCGCTTCGGGCTTGTCCAGCCGGAATTGTCGAATCCGGCCCGCGCGGACATCGAGTAGCAGGCGGTCCAGCGTATCCAGTTCCTGTAGCCTCACATCAGCCTCGCCAACCCGCAGGTTGTCAATGCCATCTGGTGTCGCGCGGCGCATCCCTAGGAGATAGGCGACAGCGCTCGCCCGCGTCAAGAAAAAACGTTCCATCTGGTCGAACCCTTACTTCCGAGGGAAGCATGGTACTGGATGCACGTGCTCATGTCGAAAGATCGAAAGTCCGGGCCGGACGCAGGCCGATGCCGACCGCGCAACTGGTTTCCCTGCGTGCGCCTGATGGTATTTTTCCATCAGGTGGCCCCTCCCCGGCTTCGCCACCGCAAGCTAAAAAATGTCTGGCAACATCGGCTACTGCGTCTCGAAACGCCGCTCCTCTCGACCTCCCCGAGACTGATGTCGTTCCGTCGGGTCGTACAGCTGTGTGGGGGCGTCGAGGCATGGTTGGCCATCGCGGCAGCGTTCTCGAGCGTGCCACCGTTCTTCGGATACGCGGTGATGCCGGTCGCGCGGAATATGTTTACCGATTGCCGTGCCGATGCCAGCTACGAGCGCGCGGCGCCGCACCATCGCATACGCTTTCGCCTGCGGCAGTGGCCGTGTGTTCAGCTGCCCGGTGCCACTCGCGATCGTCAGGAACAAAGGCCCTTTGGGCTCATCGCTTTTTCCCGAGCCCTGCTGCGCCGCCCTGTCATGCGAGCTCCGTCAGGTCGACATCGGGATTCTGCGGCGACTTGAAGCCGGGATACGCCGGCGCGATCACGACCTTAGTCGACTGGCCTTTCCAGCGGGCCTTGGCCTGCTTGTCGGTGAGCGTGCGGATGACGCGGGACTTCTTGGGGCACCTTCCGGTGCCACCGCCAAGCGGGTCGCCTGCCCGCCGAGTTTGCGTTGTTTTGTTTCTTTGGCGCCCGTTTCAGCGCATCGGGGACAGGCGCTGTGGCGGCAATCTCAATCGCCCGGCGGCGCTTTACCGTGACCGGGATAGGTGCGTTGCGCATGAAGGAGCATTCTTCAGGAGGCCACGATCACCTGGGCACGTAGTGCAGACCGAAAGGCAATCCAGAAGCATGTCCACGGACTGCAGAGCGGCTAGCCGATCTCCACGACAATGGAAGCCGCTTTCTTGTGCTATTTTTCGTGCAGTCAAATTTTGAGGACCCAAGAATGGCTATCGTAATAACCGCCTCCCAAGCGACAGCGTTGCTCCCGCTGGCCCGTAACGCCCTGCTTCGCGCCATTATGGAACTGGAGAAAGCTGGTCACACGGACCTTGAAGACGAGCAACGGGAGCAGAATTTGCACGCGATCGTGCAGGAATGGCAAGAGATTGTTGAAGTCCTCAGTAAGGGATAAGACTCCGGACGCCATCTGCCCGGTGGCAGGCAAGGCGACTGCGGTCATCCTGCCATCAATCGCTGGTTCGTGGAGGCGTTGGTCGATTCAGTCGCGGGCCGTACGCAGATACTGTCTGGTGGCTGCCGCGCGACGCATGGCCTCCTGGTACTCCGTGTTTAACTCTTCTTTACCGGTTGCCGCCAGTGTCAGCACCGATTCGTCGAGTGCCCGAATGTGGCGAATGATATTTCTCGTCTCATCCTCGACGTCGCCCGTCAGCGACATGAGCAACGGCGAGCGCTCTTCGGTACGCCGGGCGGCTTCCGGCCAATCGGCCAGCTGCGCGGCGCGTTCAATTGCTTCGGATAGGTTAAGCAGGCGTTCGATCAGTTCACGCGATTCCATTCCAAGCTCCTTCCTTCATGCTTAGCCCTTGCCATTCGCCAATGCGCCGGCACTATTCGTGCCGCCGAATAATTGGGTCAGGTATTGCGAGTTGTTGTTCATCGTTGCCATCAGGGTGTTGAGGGCGGTGAACTGCGCTTGATACTGGCTCGTCAGCTGAGCGGTGTAGGCGGTGAGAGTTGTTTGCTGCGAGGCGATGCTCGTAAGATCGGCGTTGATCGCAGATGTTTCGGTATCCATGATACCGCCCGTCTGCGTGAAGTTCGTAATGCTGTTGTTCAACTGGGCGGCGACGCCGTTGGTCGAGTTGAACAGCGAGGCAACGGTCGCCGGCGAGTTTGTCAGCGCGTTGTTCAGCGCAGTGCTGTCGGTTGTCATGGAGCCATCGGCGTTCAACGTGATGCCGATCGATGCGAGCGTCACAGCGACATTACCGTTCTTCACGCCGCCACTCACTATGCTCGCAAGCGAATTCTCGATTGTGTTGGTCATCGAGTCGCCTAGCAGCGGGCCAGCTTGCGAACCTTGTGCCTGCGTACTATCGAACGACGTGAGCGTACCCATCGTCGTCACCAGCGTGTTGTACAGGCTGACGAAGTTGGTGATGGCCGTGGCCTGCGAGGTTGTATCGGATGCGATAGTCAGTGTCTGCGCATTACCCGTGATCGTGCCGGATGAAGACGTGGTGCCGAGCGCGGCGGCGGTCAGGTTCAGGGTGACGCCAGCAATCGCTGTCGTTGAAGAATTGGTGGAACTGCTGACCGGCGTTCCATCCACGGTGAAGAGCGCATCTTGCGCGGACTGCGGTTGTTTCCATGCACCGCTACCAGTCGAAGTAACCGCGGAAGTTGTGACCATGCTGCCGAGGCTAGACAATCCCTGATCGTTCGCTACGCCACTCGTGGTTATGCTGATCGAATTTGAACTACCATTTGAGGGGGTCACGACGAGCTGCTGTGAACCACTTGACGTGGAAACGACGTTCGCTGTCACGCCCAGATCAGCGTTCGTGATCGCATCGGCGATCTTTTGCAGAGTATTGTTGGTGCCGTCGATGGTGAGGTTCGTCGACTTGCCGCCAACGGATATCGTCATCGTGCCGGTACCTAGGGCCTGCTGGGACGAGCTGAACGTGCCTGACGTAAGCACGGGTGAAGATGTCACACCAAGGCTCGACAGTCCTGCGTCGCTTGACGAAACGCTGATCGTGTTTGCTGCACCCGTTGACGCCGAACGCAGCACGAGGTGTGCACCGTCCGTCCCGGTGACAACCGTCGCCGAAACGCCAGGATTGTTGCTCGCAGAGTTGATTGCCGAGGCAATACCGCTCAATGTGTTGTTCGTCGAGTCGATTGTGACGCTCATCGACTGGCCGCCGAGCGAGACATTCAAAGTGCCGGTGCCGACAGACGCAATGGCGCTGAAGGCACTCGATGAAATCGTCTGCGCCTGCGCGATTTGCGAGACTGTGATCGCATAGCTTCCTGCTACAGCGCCTACGCCAGCGGTTGCGCTGAGGCCCGAGCCGCTCGCGGTCGCGGTATAGGACGCCAGCGTTTTGCCGTTCGCAAGGTTGGTCAGGCTGGCTTGCAGTGCCGACAGTGCGGCCTTGAGCGTGCCGACCGCGGAGATCTTGGTGTTGTCGGCTGTTTTCTGCGCGGTCAGTGCCGACAGTTGGCCAGCTGTCTTCGAGTTGACAAGCGCTGTGACCAGTGATGAGACATCAAGCGACGAGTTGCCGGTGGAGCCGCTGATAATCGACTGCGCTGCTTGCTGAAGCGCCGCGTTGTTGCTCGCGGTTGCGGCGGCGGCTGATGCCGTTGAGACGGTTGACATGGAGCGGCTCCGTGCGTCGGTAAGTCATTAAGACGTAGGTGTTTGTTCAGAATGCCGTGCAGGAGGCTGTGCCTCCCGTGAAACCCGAACTATCGCATACGCGCCGCACGATGCGTACGGCGCGTATGCTTTTTACTGCGTAAAGCCTTATTGCAGCAGCTTCAGAACCTGCTGCGGCAGCGAGTTGGCTTGCGCCAGCACCGAGATACCCGCCTGTTGCAACACCTGCGACTTGCTCAGGTTCGCCGTTTCCTGTGCGAAGTTGGCGTCCGTGATTTGCGATTGAGCTTGCGCTAGGTCGGTTGACTGGGCCTGCTGCGTCGTGGCGATCGCCGTGAAGCGGTTTTGTGCTGCACCCAGCGTTGCCTGGATGTTATTCACCGATTTCAGCGCGTTATCGATCGATTCCATCGCTAAGCTCGCGCCGGCCGTCGTGGTGACGTCGACGTTGGCGACGGTGGTCGGCTTGTTGTTGGTGTTGATCGAGGTAGTGACGCTGGTGACAGATGTGCCAGCGGGCGCAGTAAATGCTGCTGCAGTTGCAAATGTCTTACCAGCAGCAGTGTTAAGCGAGAGCGTCGCACCGTTTGCGCCCGCCGCACCGACGTTGAACATCGAGGATTGCGCGGCTGCCGACAACTGGTTTCCGGTTACCGTAGGGTCGGTGCCGTTGATGCCGAAAATGTAACCGCCAGCTGCGTCACCGTAGATCTGAACCGACGAAATAGCTGCCGGGCCAGTTCCCACGTTGAGGGTCCCGTCGGCGTTCAGGTTCAAGCCCGTAATGGAGCCGAGCGCGCTGGTCGTGAAATTCGCGGAGGTTGGCGCCGGGGCGGCCGTCGCGAAATTGGCTGCCACGATTGCGCTATTCGTGCCGCTGAGCGTGTTGACCGTATTGGTGGCAGCAGCCAGATCGGCAGTTTGCGCTGCGCCGACCGTAGTTGCTGCAAGGGCGCCCGCTGGCGTGAGCGTCAATGCGGTGGGATTCGCAGCATTTCCCGTATTAGCGGCAGCGCCGCCGAAAAGCGCGGTAACGGCTGCACTCTGCAACACTTGGTTGTTCTGGTCGGTGAATGTGAAACCACCGTTCCCGTCTGCGAGGACATTGATCGAGGTAAGAGTGGCAGCGCCCGCCCCGGCCCAAGTTGCGCCGCTCGTTGCGTCGAGGCTGAGGCCAGTGTACGTTCCGAGCGTGGATCCATTGGCCGGCACACCCTGCCCCATCTGCGCTGACGATACGCCTTGCGTCAGGTTCAGGTTGATCGTCTGGCCAACATTCGCGCCGACCTGGAAGCTCACATTGCCTGCTGAACCGTCCAGCACGCTCTTGCCATTGTACGTGGTTTGCGACGCGATACGGTTCACTTCAGCGATCTGTTGCGCCACTTCCTGTTGCAGTGATGCCCGGTTGTCTGCCGTCAAACCGCCGTTCGATGCCTGCACTGCCAGCGTACGGATACGTTGCAGGCTGGACGTGATCTGGCTCAGTCCGCTCGATGCTGTCTGGATCATCGACACGCCATCGTTCGCGTTCGACACACCCTGATTCAAACCGTTGATCTGCGTTTGCATGCCTGTCGAGATCGCCAGACCTGCTGCGTCGTCAGCCGCGCTGTTGATGCGCTTGCCCGACGACAGACGCGTGATGGCTTGCGAGAGGGCGCTCTGCGAGCCGCTGAGGTTTTGCTGTGCAACCAGCGAGTTGATATTGCTATTGATTCCGAGCATGGAAAATCTCCTGTATAGGCGTTGAGCCTTACATGCCACATTGGCATCGGCGGAAGCATTTCACTGCTAGCCACCTCAGTAGGAGATGTCGGCCTCAGATCACGAAACTTTAGATTTCATCGGATAAACTAACATCAAAAATCGGAAGCAGACCAGTAATCGGTTCATCATGCGACCTGCAAGGAAGCTTTGCCAAGGACTAACCGGTCTCCGACACTGCCGTTAGCAATAACCTTTACATCGAATAACTGTATCCATCAGCCCGCTGCAAAACGACGCAGTATCGATGGTGAATCCCAGTAACCGGCCCGTCTGGCTTGTGCACATCAAAATAGCCGCGCGAACGGACCGCCACTCGCCCCGTATGGATACCAGCTTTCTTGCCGGTCGGGACGGTGGCGCGAACGCGATCACCGGTCTGAACGTTATGTATGCGCTTGTTGCGCATCAGGTGGGCACGGGGGAAGCCATACGCGTTCACAAGTGTTCGCTGGTATCGGCCTCGGCCCGTACACTTTATCTTGATGACGGGAATACGCCAGCAGACGACAGCCGTGACTGCGCCCACACATACCGCATCCAGAGCCTGCGACTTGGGAAGAGCAAGGCGTGTACGGTTCCATTTCGTGCGTCCGCCACTGGACAGCTCGACAGGGAGCCCCGTCGTTGCGAGGAATTGCGCGATGGCCGAACGCGCGCCATCTACAGCCGCGCGATCTCTCTGCGGCGCTTTTGTCCAGTTCCGCAGCCGCTCGAGCCGCGCCCGATCGGTGACGAACTCGCCAATGTCACGTCCAGCTCGCCGCGCGATGCAGGAAGTACAGGCCAGGATCAAACCGGATATGTGCCTTGCCGGCTCGCCTGCCGTACGAAGATCGATCGGGTCAATCTGCAGATGTTGGCGATCGGTATCGCAATAAACGCATTGGCGTCCCCACTTATCCAAGAGATACGCGCGTATCTCCTGGGCGGCGATTTCAGCATGCTCCTTATTGTCGGAGGCTCTCTCGTCACCTTCTGCCGCTGCGAGGTCGTAGCGCACCAGTTCGCTAACAAGTCCGCTCACTGGTGCCCACCGGATAAAACGCGTCACCCATGATTTCGTCGTGTCGATCCGATGTCTCAAGCTGGGTGGGAGCCAACCACTTGTTCGTGCGGGATTGGCATAGTGTGGGGCCCGGTACCGCAGGTTAGCGCTGCGCCTGCGTCGGCGGAAGTTGCTGCGGGCAGATAGGCCCTCGCTGATCTGACGACCCCGATGTATCAATTCAAACAGGTTAAGAACGGCGGTCGACTCGCCATCCTCTCGCACCAGTGCGAGCCCGGTTATCTTGCTCCCGGATTCAATCTTAATGCGTACCGGCTGCAATGTGCTTTCCTCGAGGAGCCGGTCGGTAAGACGAATGACAAACGGCATCACGCGATGAACGCGTGCTCGCTGACGCTCAAGCATCAGCCGAGCCCGTTTCTCCGAACACGGCATTAATGGTCTGCCGCGTCGATCCAGTACGAATACTGCCATGTGTTCTCAATTGTCCCTTACGGAACCTTGTTACGGGAGCCATTCGGGCTCCGCTCCCCTCGCCAATGTTGTACAGCAGCGTTACCCCGCGACCCGTTTCGTGCTTGCTCGAAGCGTGTCTACTGCCGCAGGTTCCAGTGTCCGCAACTGAGGAAGCATCGCGGAGTGGGTCTTGAACTTCTGCACAACGTAGCCCCTTGCAGGGCTCTGGCTGGTCAACCTCAGGCTTTTGCAAGCCTCGGCCGTTAGGCCGGAGCGATTGACTGCTGGCCGCCTCATCTTAGGATTTCGGCAAAACCAAAGCGAACTTGAGGGTCGTGTCCAAGATTAACATTCTTGGCGAATCGCTCCCTGCCAGTTGCACCAGATTTGACATACATCTGGTCCCGCTCGACAGGCGCTCGGCAGGCTCAGATAACCTGATCTGGACGAAAAAAAGCCGACCGGGTTAGGGTCGGCAAAGGATTCTGGCCATTCCGAGGGCCTGCCAGAACCTGAGAGAGCCGCATTATGCCGCACTACGTCTCAGACTGGCACAGCAAAAGGATATCCGCGCGCCAGCGCGCAGGGGATCGCCATGGATCTGGCAACCAGTAGCGCACACGCCGGAGGCAAGCCCGTCCACATCGCATACACGATGCTATGTTGATCCCATTCCCACTACGGAAGAACCGCAATTGACACTAGCCGGCCGGTCATGGATGTGACATCGATGGGTGATGGGTATTCACTGGTCCATGAAGAGCGGTGTTTCGCAAACAACGTGAACAGCGCAGCGCCCGACAGCATCCAGCGGCACCGCATGTCCATGAACTGCATTGCCCGCACCGCGGCCACGCAATCGGTGATGTCGATTTCAGGCGCCAGCACCTCCCATTCGTGCCGCCAGCACGGCGAGACTCACCTTATTTCCGTCGTGATTGCGAGCGACCTGAAGGCAGCGTGCATGCGCAAGACACATAGCTTCGTGAATCTTGAAAGAGCCCCGTTTTCAGGGGTCTTTCGACCCTGCTCCGTTCGAAAACAACCTGTTTTCACGTAGCTTTTAAAAATTCACGGGCATTCCGTAGTCAGGCCAAAAAACGTGTGCTAACGTAGCCTCGCTTCTCGCGTCTCTGACGCATCGACCTACGATCTGGCCTTGAGCCAGGTCCGATTTTTATTAAGCCGGCGACCCCGGCCGCTGTGATTGCTTATGGCAAGCGCATCGGATTTCTCCGCCCTGCGCAGCCCCCTGAGCAACAATTTCTCCTGAGTGCTTCGGCGGGCTCCCGTAGTCCGTCCATCGAAAACGCACCCATCCCTGCATCACGGGTATTCGCCCGTGCATCCCCGTTTTATCCGGGCACGGCCTGAGCACACCCATTCCAGCTCTGGCGTCCAACGAGTCGCCCATCTAGCGCATCGCGCGCACGCTCCCCGTTTCGCTGTGCCGACAGCAAACGCCTGCGAGCCTCCGCACGCTGACTTCACCGCCTTCCGCGACCCGCCCGCCGGGAACGCTCAACGAAGGCAACCACATGGCTTTTTGCGCGTTACTGCTTCGCATTGCGGAGCAGTGACGCGCTGTCGCGCTCCCCTGTCTTCCGCGCCAGTCAAGGCGCCCGTCTCCCGACGTGATAGTTACGCGCAGGTCAGCGCGGCGAACCGGCCAACCGGCGAACGACAAACGACCTGATCGGCATGCATTACCCCGGCCACACAAACCCACCTCCAGGTGGCGGCCACACATCCCTGAACGGAAGCAGGACCCGGCTCGCTGGAGCGCACCGGCACTACGTAAAACCAGTGAATCACCAACGAACCATCCCAACGAAGATGAGCATGAGCAAGTCCACGTCACCCTCAAACCGGCCGCGATCAATCGAAGCGAAGTTCATGGCCGCGTCGCTTCATAAGGGCGCGGCGACCCTGACCCGGCAGAAGATGCGCACCACCTTCCTGGCGTTCGCCGCGCATGCGAAGCATCGACGCTATGGGCCAGTCGATCCGGCCACCGTCACGGAGAAACAGCTCCGGAACTACGTGGCCGCGCGTATTGAGGCGGGGATCACGTCGCGCACGATCCAGAACGAGGTCAGTCATCTGCGCCGCGCGTTGCGCGGCGCCGGGCGCGGCGAGTGGGCCGATACCGTCACGAATGTGCAGCTCGGCGTGCCCGCCGGCACGCGCATCGGCACCGGGCGCGTGGTCGATGCGCACGTGCTGGGACAGGCCATCGAGCGAGCACCGGCCGACACCCGCGCGTGGATCCAGCTCGAGCGGTGTCTGGGCCTGCGACGCGAGGAAATGATCGAAAGCCACCGGAGCCTGAAACAGTGGGAGGCTGCGCTAGCGCGCGGCCAGAGCTTCATCACGATCCGCCACGGCACCAAGGGTGGGCGCGTGAGGGATACCGCCATCCCGGCGCCCTACCGTGAGCGGGCGCTGGAGGCCGTCAGGGCCGCACTGGAAGTAATGACGGGACGGCAATACCTGGTCGACGCCCCCACCGATCGCGCCGCCCAGAAACAGGTTCACGACCGGTTTGCGGCGCTGGGGCTAACGGGCGGGGACTCCGGACACGCGTTGCGCCGCGCCTTCTGCCGCGACAACTACGAGCACTACCTAGGCGAAGGCTACAGCACCAAAGAGGCGCTCGCACTGTGTTCGCGCGACTTAGGCCACGGTGAGGGCCGGGGCCGCTGGATCTGGAACAACTACCTAAGGGCAAGCTATGAGCAACCCGGCTGAATTCGTGACGACAAACCGGCCGTTGAAGGGAGCGGGTGGGGGTTAAGTCCGAACGGATCAGCGGAATTTATCTTTATGGCCTGCCGAGGGCTTCGGAGGCACTTTCCAAGATCAGGTGGGGACGGCTAATCTGCAAGGGCGACCACCGAGCTGTGAGAATTGAAGGCTGACGTTCGGTATGTCGCCACGCGGCGGAGCTGACAGAAAAGTGTCAGATAACTGACACTTTTGCCGTAAGAGCGGCGGAGTCATTGTGACCGAGGCCCAAACTGACAGAAAAGTGCCACTTATCTGACACTTTGGCGGTATGACGGCGTTGCTCTACGCTATCGAAGAATCAATCCGGTGGGCGACATGCCGGCGCGCGTGCAGATCAATAAGGCGGGCGCTACTCGACCCACGGTCGTGCCGATACGCCTGAGGGCAGATAACCAGCGGCCCTTCGGGCGGAAGCCGAAGCGCTTATGGCGGGGGACAGCCCAGGACAGCGGGTAATAGACGATACTTTTCCACCTTGAACTCTATCGCGATTTATAGCGTGATTGAAAATCGACTTTGGACGCTATGCTGCGGCTTTCGGTTGACGAGATTCAATACTTTCACGCCATGCGGTGGCAGCGCGATCCAGTTTAGCGAGAAGAATTGCGGCTTGGTCACTGATTCGCCCTGGCATATCAGGGAGCGTCAACACTGCGCAGATGCGCGTCCGCCAGTAGGCTATTTCCACCACCGCACTGGTTGGTGCGAATGTCTCGGCACCATGACGTTCCAGGTAGAAAATCATGGACTTGATGTGATCGAGTTCCTTCTGTACGTGAACATGCGAGGACATAGTTGCGGTGCTCTCGAATATCGTTTTTTCATCCGGCGCGCCCGCCGGCTTCGCTGTCCGGTTGGCTCATTAGCGCCTGTGAGTGGTGAAGCGGCACCAGTCGTGATGGTCCAAATGTTTGAGTAACTGCGCACGACGATGTTCGCGACGATAGTGGCCGGCTACGCATGTAGCTGCGATCACCATCACGAACGTACCAACCACAACCACAATCCACGATTCGACCATTGCAGTCTCCATCGTTAGCAGTTCGCGAATGCGTTCCGCCCGTTGTCAATTTCTTGAATGACTAGGTCAGTAGCGCTGGCGGCTCGTTAGGCCACGTCTTCTGCCGGTCAGGCGAACGCACTCAGTGAAACCTTGCAACAGCTTGCAGGACGGCATGGCCGTGTCGCGTGACGCGTGGTCGCCGTATGCCAGATGCCAGCAGTTCGACGATTACCAGGTGGCGGCGCAGCAGCGTATGAAGCTCGTCTCGGTCGATTTCGACTTGCTCCGGTGCATCCTTGATAACCATCAGCGTGGTTAGTTCGTGCGGACTCAGCATGCATCTTTCCCCAGTGCAAACAATTATTAGAAACTTCGGGCCGGACGAAAAGTTACAGCGTTGCGATGACGGGTGAGTGTCGTGCGGGTCAAGCCCTGGAACACTCGAGCGCTAAGTCGTAGTTGCGCCGCCAGCGTTGTATGTGCGCAATTAGAGAAAACATTCTAACTTTGTCAAATATGCATTCGCAACACACCTTTATAGGTGGATACCCGCACTTCAGGTGAACGCGAAAAAATTTACTCGTCTCTTTGCGCCACAGTGTCCGATAGTGACTATTTCGAAGGCTCCCGCTGTAACAGGTCGGCGCTACGAATCGTCCGAACGCGGTGATCCACCGGCCGGGTCTATTGCCACGCCGCTCTCAGCAAATTTGGCCTAACTATGGAATGAATCCTGAAAAACCGATCCGGATTGACACCAGGAGTCATATCGGCGAGGTGATCGCAACGGCACTCGACTACAGCATGAAGCGCTCGGCGGTGCTCACGCGCTATTTGGTCGACGGGCACCGGCCCGTTGACGATGATTGACTGGAAAGGCCAGATTCGTCCCGGGGGAACTGGCTGTTCGCCGGTTCACCGCAGCGAGACAACTCGCTCCCGCGATCATGATGAGCCTGATCCGCTGCGTCCTGCTCAACGGTTAGGGCCGTACGTCTATCTGAAAGACGTCCTTGCGCGATAGACAACTCACCGGACCGACTACATCGCCCAACCGCTGCTACACCACGGGCTTCCCCTTCCCGCCTGGAACGGTATGCCGTGCCTTCGGTAGTCGCCTACGAATGGACATCCGCAACACCACGATCATCGATCGACCGCTGCCGCCGAAGCGTGTCCACCACCTACCGCGGCCCCTTCGAAAGCCCCATCAATCGTCCCATTACAGGCCACTTCTCAAGCGCCTGCGCATACCCATCCTCCGCCTGCTCGTCCACGTATTTCGAGGGATCGATTTCGGTCACAGATCGGGACAAGCCGGCAATGTCGTTGAGCAGCCATTGGCGCCGGTTCAACTCAGGCTGCAACGCAGGTTTGTTCATTTCTCGTCCACCCACACGCCGTCCGGCGTCTTAACTACGTAACCGGTCGCCGTCTTCATCGTGACAGTGCCTTCGTTTTCGCCGACCATTTCCGTTCGCGGCAGATCCGCCGCGTACTGCGACAGCGTCACGCCTGATTTGAACGGACTGTTCGAAACCAGATTCGAGAGCAGTTGCGCAACCGCCAGAAAGCTCACGGGCTTGTCAATCACCATTGCGGCCCCATGGTTGCCTGGGAAGTTGACGAGCCGCACGCCGACCGGCCCGTGCACGATACGCGGCGTCGGAATTTCGCGCAGACCCGCCACCTGATTGGCATCGCCGCGCAGCGCGGCGCCGTGCTCAGGCACGAACACGATCACCGCTCGCCGGCCCGACGACGCGATCAGATCGCCAAGGCGGTCGAAGTCCTTCATCAGCTTGTTGACTCGTTCCGGGTAAGACTCAATGCTGGTCCGGCTGCTGCCCGGCAACTGGTTGCCGTCGTGCAGGCTGATCGTGTTGTAGTACAGCGCGACCGGTCCGGCTATCCGCTGCCGCTGCGCGAACCACTTCGCGAGCACGCCGTAATCGTCGTGAATCGCGGAGCCGTCGAATGCGTGCATGGCGACCGGCACGTCGGTGTTCGAGAGCATCGGCACATCCGGCACGCCGAGGTTGTCCCTGATGATCTGCAGGAAATTGTCGAAGTGTCCGTCATGGTTCAGGATCGTCTGCGGCACGTAGCCGGCCTGCGCCAACTGCGAAAAAAGATGACACTGCTGCGCCGCCGGCTTGTACAGATCAGCATGCGCCTCCTGTCCGCAGGTCGCACGTAATACGCGGATTGCCGCCGGGCCGCTGTAGCTCGCCGCAGTACTGAAGTTCGTGAACAGGTAGTCGAAGTGGCTCAACATTGGATTGTTGCGCGCGTTCGACACATCCAGGTCATCCCACGACAAGGAGCACACGTGCAGCACGATCACATCGAACTGCTCATTCGGGTCACGCGTCAGATGGGCCATTGTCACCTGACGTTGCGACTCGCTGGCACGGAACGCCGCCAGCGTTGCCGTGTGATCCAGAGGCGCACCGGGCTGGGCGACGCCGCCATCTTTCGCGCCCGAGCGCAATGTTGCGGCAGCCTGTATCGTGGCCAGTGCATTGGTGCCCGCCTGCCAGACCGGCAAGGCCACAAGCGCAATGATGACGAAGCTCGTCACGCGCAACCAGCGATTCACCACCAGATAGCCGACCACGGCACAGGAGGCCACGAGCAGAGCCGCGGGCGGAATGAAGCGCTGCGCCAATTCCATCCAGTAACCGAAGCGGAACGATTCGAGATTGCCGAACTCTTCTACGAGCCGCGCAAACGGCGGTATTGCGGCTTCGTGGTACATCAGCGCGACGCCGACCACAAGTCCAATGACGACGCGCAGCACCCGCACGAGGCGATTCCGCAAACCGCTCGTCGCGGCGAGCGCGAGCGCAAAAGCGATGTTCGCTAACCACAACGGATGCAGATGGGCGGCACTGAACAGATACAGCTTCAGCAGGAAATAAAGATTCCAGAGACTCATTCGATCCAACCTCAGGTTCCGGCGCTCGCGCCGGCGGTTCAATAACGGCTTTCGTCCAGCGCAAGGAGCGCCTGCAACCTGCGCGACAGGCCTTGCAAAAGGCGGGAATAGCCTTCAGCGCCCATCAGCACGACTTCCAGCAGACCGCGCAACGGCGCATCTTCTTCGGTACAGGTTTCGTCCGCGGCGGCAATCCACGCGTCCGCGCGGCCAAACGTGCACTGCACAAGTTGACGCTCCTGCTCGAGCGTCAACTGATCGAATTGCACACCGAGATGCCGCCCTGCTGCACGCACCACGTGAACTGGAAACGCAAACTGCCGGTCGCCGCGGCTCACGCATACCTCCAGCCAGTCGCCCTCGCCCACTGGCAAGCCGGGCACGACGTCGAGACCGAGGCCACCGGTCGAGTAATCGCTTGTCCTGCACGCGACGGTGGTGCCGTCGCTCAGCAGCAGCGTGGCCGGCATGCTCATCGGAACGCGGTGGGTGCTGCGAATCTGCTTTGCCTCGCGCGCGACGCTCACAGCCGCGCCCAGCATTACGAGGTTGTAGACGGTCCAGAACACGTTCATCAACACCGTGGCCAGCTCGTCGCCGGTGCCGAACGCGATGCGGTACACGCCGGCGAGCATTGCTACCGCGTTCAGCGTGAGCAGCACGATGTAGGGCCTAGACACGGACCAGTCGAGGTACCCCTCGTCCATGCGCCCACCCTTGTCCGTCACGTTGAATTTGCCGTGCTTGGGGCTGAAGAACGCGAGCGTGGTCGGCAGCGCGATGTACCAGGCGAGTACCGATTCGTAGACCTCCGCCCAGAACGAACGCCGGTAGCGTCCCTGCAAGCGCGAATTCGCAATGCTCGACAACATGATGTATGGCAGCACGAAACCTGCGATGGTCGTCGCTGATGCATTGATCACGTGCATGTCGAAGAACAGATACGCCATCGGCATGGTCAGGAAGATCAGACGCGGCACACCGTAGAAAAAGTGCAGCATCGCGTTGCCGTAACAGATCCGCTGGAACAGGTTCAGCCCACGCCCGAAAAACGGATTGTCAACGCGGAAAATCTGCGCCATGCCGCGAGCCCAACGGGTGCGCTGCTTGATATGACCCGCAAGGCTTTCAGTAGCGAGCCCCGCGGCCTGCACATACGGCAGGTACGCCGTCGTATATCCCCGCCGATGCAGCTTGAGCGCGGTATGCGCGTCTTCAGTGACGGTTTCGACGGCGACACCGCCCACTTCTTCGAGCGGTGCGCGCTTGATCACGGCGCATGAGCCGCAGAAGAACGTCGCATTCCACAAATCATTGCCCGACTGCACGAGGCCATAGAACAACTCGCCTTCGTTCGGCACGCGGCGGAACGTATTGAGGTTGCGTTCGAATGGATCGGGCGAAAAGAAATGATGCGGCGTTTGCACCAGCGCGCAACGCGGATCGTGCAGGAAGGTGCCCATCGTCGTTTGCAGAAACGAGCGGCTCGGCACGTGATCGCAATCAAAGATGGCAATGTAGTCGCCATGCGTTTTCGCGAGCGCTCGGTTGATGTTGCCTGCCTTCGCATGCTGGTTGTCGCCACGCGTCAGATATTGGATGCCCGCTTCGTGCGCGAATACCTCGAACTCCGGGCGATTGCCATCGTCAAGCAGATAGATTTTCAGCCGGTCTCCCGGCCAGTCGATGCCTTGCGCTGCCAGAATCGTCGGCTTCACGACCGACAGCGGCTCGTTATAGGTCGGAATGTAGACATCCACGCTCGGCCAGCAGGAACGGTCGGCAGGCAATGTCGATACCTTCCGTTCAAGCGGCCACGCAGTCTGTATAAAACCGAGCGCCAGCACGAGCCACGTGTATGCTTCGGCGCCGAACAACGCATAACCAATGATCGCCTCGCCGGCGCCATGGAAATCGAGCGTCTGGGTCGAGCGCCACCACACGTAGCGCAGCATCACCAGAAGCGACAGCGCAGCGAGCAAGAGCACCGGTAGACGGCCCGGCAAACGGCGGATGATAAGAGCGAGCACGATGGTCAGCGCGAAAAACACATACTGGCTCGTGCCGGCGAGCGGCGAAGTGCCCACAATCGCCCACAGCACGGCGCCGACCGCGACGAGCATCAACGTCAACCAGCGAATTCTTCCAGTGCGCACCGCACCCGCTTCCAGCGATTCGCCCCACCGCTGCCACGGCAGTCTTGCAAGTTGCCGGTCGAGCGCGGCCCGCCCGCGGCGCCACAAGCGGTAGCCGGGCATCACGCCGTAACGCCCAATCAGCACAAAGCCTTGGCCGACCTTCTCAGCGAGGGACGGCCCCATGCGCCGCTGCCGTACGAATACCCGCCACAGCCATCTGCACCACGGCGCAGGACGCTCGACATCAAATCGCGTCGCAAGGAGCGCGATCGAGACGCGCGCGAACCACAATGGCAGATCGCGCCGGCCTTGGACGGGTGGCCGGAAGAATAGCCGCACCCACCATTCGAGCACGCTCGCGCCGGCACCCACACCAAGACGGCGGGCCAACCCGTTGCGCGCACGCAGGCGCCATGAGCGCGCCGATGGCTTCGCGCTGCGCCAAGACCCGCCTTGCTGTCGTGTCATCATTTCAGCGGTGCTCCGGGTCGTGCGACGGCTCGTCCGACGCGGCGAGCCACTCTTCGACCGAACTCGCCAGCCCCTGCAGATCGTGCGAGGTCTGTGAATACGGTGCATCGTCGAAAAGCCACGAACCCCGGGCGAACGCTTCCGGCAACGCCGCGTCGGCATGCAGCCGAATAACCGGCGCAACGCTGTGACCTAGCGCGGCTGACAGCATAGAAAGTGCGTCGCGCTGCATTTCGCGAGCCGGATTCACACGGTTGAGCACGAACAACGAGTGATTGCAGACAGCGCGTAGCTCGGAAAGGCGCCGCACCAGCGTCGCGAGAGCGCCCGGCTCGGGAGGCGTCACGCACAGCACGAGGTCGGCGCAACGCAGCGCTTGCACTGCATGCAGCGACGGATAACGAGGCGTGTCGATCAGCACCACGCCTCGCGCCGGCAGATCGATGCTCGCTAGCGAGCCGGCCAGCCAGGCCGGTTCCTCGGCGAGCCGCAGGCTGGTCGGCGGAAGACTGGCAAACGGCACATCGGGCACATCGCCGTACGGCACGAAAAGCACGCCGTCTTCGTTGCGCCACGTGTGCGCATGCCAAGGCACATCGGTTGTGATGGCTGCTCCGATTCCGGAGGGCGGCAGCTCGTCGAGTCCGAGATGAGCGCCGAGCAGGTTCTGCGGATCGAAATCGACCGCGACGACCGGACGGCCGCGCCGCGCGAGCAGCACCGCAAGCGCCGCCGTAAGCGTCGTCCGTCCAGCGCCGCCCGCCGTCGAGAGAATTGCAATCGTTTTCATTTTGCGGACGACGCCTCGCTGGAAAGCGCGCTTGCGTCTCGAGGAGCAGCAGCGGGTTGCGGCACCGGACGGCCGTTCAGCACGAGCACGGCCACCTTAAACGGGACCTCATGTCGATGGTCGAAGCGGCGCGTGGCGCGCACGTCGTAGCGACGGCGAAAGTGCTGTGAGACGATCCACACCGGAATCCCGCCGACCAACCCGGCGCCGAAACACATCAGGAAAAGCAGCGTCATTCGGCCTCCAGCTTACGCAATGGCATGGCGGCAGGCTCGGCTCGGCGGCGACGCGCGACCGGCGCGGCGCGCCGTTCGGCAGAAAGATTTGCCGGCAACGCTTGCGCCGAAGTAGGTGCCGCGTTTGTCACCGCGTTCTGTATCGAACTCGCTATCGGGGTGTGAGCCAAAGCATGTGAGGCTTGCTTCTGCCCCGCGAACAAATCGCTATAGTCGACGCTCGGCAGGCGACGCTGCTCGGTCTCAAGCCGCTCGATCTCCGGCAACAGCTGCTCGCCGGCAATCAATTGCGTCATATCCGCCAGCGAATTCACCGGCACGTGAAAAATGCGCGCCAGCGACCCTTGTGCGTCCGCCAGCCTGCAGGCGAACAGGAAAACATAGACATGCATGCCGTCTGCAGACATCACGTCGCCATCGCGGTTCGGCCGACATTGGCGCAACGCGTCCGTATGCGCGACTTCGGGCTTCAGACGCAGCTTGACCAGCACATGCGGCAGATTCAGCAACTGTCCGCGCCCGAGCACATTGCGCACCTGGGCGACAAAGCCCTTAACGGGCAGGTAGCCGCGCACTTCATCGCTCAGCGCGGCAGCGAGTGCGGCGCGGTAGTCTGCGGCGACCGGACGGGCGTTCAACTGTCCTCTTAACGATTGCATCAGCGACTGCATTCGCGAAAACGGCACGTCCCGACCGATTACCAGATTTGCGCCTAGATTCAGCACCAGCAATTCGAACTGATGACGCAGCACTTGGCCACGCTCGACCAGCACAATCTTCAGTGCGCGGCCGCATGTCCGGCGCAGCGTGTGCACGGTCTCGCATACCGCCTCAAGCTGATTGCTGCTGGCGTAGTCGAGCACGATGCTCGCCGCGTGCGCGCCAAGACCGGCTCCGAGCGCCGCCTGGAGATCGTCGACGATCTCCCACTCCGGAGGCACCCACGATTCGTTCCCGACCACACCGCGCGTTGCGATTACCCGCATTTCGTCCTGCGCGATGCATGCCTGCCCGACACTGTCGGCCTTGTCTTCCTGCGGCGCGACCATCAACCGGCCGGCTCGCGTGAAGCGCAACGCACGCACTTCGCCCGCGGCAAGCGCCGAGCGGGCGCGCCAGAAATCGACATGCCACAACAGCTCGCCGTGCGTATGCTGCAAGCGCGCGACGCCTTTACAACTGCCGTGAAACGCGTCGCGCTCCAGATCGCGGGCCTCGTGTTCGAGCCGCTCTTCGGTCGCTTCCGCATCGAGCGGGAGTTCGTTAGTAGACGGCGCCGCGCTGCCTGCCAGCAGCACCAGCGTGATGCCGCGCGTCTCGCACCAGTTCGCGAGCACGCGGCCTTCATAGGCGAGATCGTCGGGGCGGTCCCAGCTGAACCACTGCTCCGCCCCCTCGACAAAAAACATGCTGCCGCGCTTGAAACCGTACGGCTTGAGCGCGCGCAGCGCACCGAACAGGCGGGCGAGCGGACGCGCGGCGTTCGGCTCTTCGTCATTCGCATTACTCGCGGCATCGACGGCCGGCTCGCGCGGTCGCAGCGTGAGCACGTTCAGGTGCGAAGGCAGACTGCGCGCCCCCTCTTTTTCCTGCAAGCGCGCAAGTGGCTTCTCGCGCGCGGCGGACAGCACGAGCGTCACTGCGCGCGCGGACGCGTCGCAGGCGCTTTCGAACAGCAGCGCGTCGGCTGCGGCCGTGCCTGGGATGCCGTACACAAGGTACAGGCTGCCCGGCGCGAGCGCCGTCCAACCGTCGGGCAAACCGCTGATCGCGAGGCGGTTCTGCACCTGCCGGCGTCCGGCGAGGCGCTTCAGGCCGGCGCCCACCGCGCGCAGCGTCGACGCAAAACCGGGCGCATCGCCAAACTTGTGGCGGGGATCGTTGGAATCTGGAGTGGCGGATCGCATGCCGTCTATCCTCAGTAACTCGAATACAGACGCGTCGGCGTCGGCGACAGGCCCGTGTTGGGTTTGCGTGCGCCCAGGTTGTATCGCACATAGACCAACGCGGAACTCGGCGCGTAATCGTGCGAGCGGTCGATGTCGAACAACAGCCCCGCGACCAGATGCGGGTTGAAACGGTACTCGACGGTGCCGGTCAGGCCGTAGAGGAACGATATACCGCGCGTCGAACTGGACGGATAGGAGTCGTTGTTGAGCGCGCCGGGCGGCTGGAGGCTCGCCGCGGCCGGCAGGCCATTCGGATAGAACGGCGAACTGCGTTCGTACGAATTCGACACGCCGACCGTTGCGGTCAGATCCCAGCGCAAACCGTCGCGGCGCCCCTGCCATTCGACGGGCAAGCCGAGCGACAGATACCGCTGCGGGCTGTAATAGCCACCCTGGCCAAACGTGTAATAACGCAGGTTGTTAGCGTAGTGCCACGCGTTGCCGACCACGCCGGTGCTGACCTTCATGTTGTCGCGCTCGAGCACCGGCACGGTCGCGCCAGTGCGCAAGGTGACGCCGCTATTCGGCGCGACATTGCGGCCGGTCAGCACGACCGCGCCGACATCGGCGAACAAGTTCACACGGCCGATGTCGAGAGACGAATGCACGTCGAGCGCGTCGCGGCGTACGCCGCCCCAGACCGCCCCGGTCCACGGATCGCGCAGGCCCGCGTACGAGAGTCCGCTGCCGGTTTCCGGCCGGCGCGACAGGTTCACGGTGATGCCGCCGTCGTCGCCGGCGATATGGTAGCGCGCGCCGCCCACCAAGTAATGCACCGGAAAGCCCATTGGCGTCGTGCCTAGATCGACCCGCAGGTTGTCCGACTTGTAGCCCACGCCGCCGCCCACACCAATTGCATATTGATGCGAGCTTGCGACGGGCGGCGTCTTCTGATCCGTCAGCGCCGCGTGTGTGCCGAGAGTGTCCATCACACTCAGATGAGCGGTATCGAGGCTGCCGGTATCGAGCGTGCCGGCATCCAGATACGCGGCGTCGATATGCGCGAACACATGTCCGTCGTAACCGACCGGCAATTGCGCGTAGACCGGCTTCTGCAATGCGAAATACTTCGAGATACCGCTATCGCCGGACTTGTACGCCGGAAACCATGCCGTTTCAATGGATGGATCGCGCCGCTGCTCCAGATCGCTCAAAGCCACTTGCGCCGGCGTGCCGTTGAGGCCGGCGTTCACGCCTTCGCTGTGCTCCTCGGCCTGCGACTTCCGATACAACGCGGCGGCGGCATCGTACCGGCCAAGGTCCTCGTCGATGCGACCTTGCTGCACGGTCACCTCCGAGCGGCCGGGGAATGCGCTTGCGAGTTCGTCGGTCACTGCCTGTGCTTCGTAAGGCCGACGCAGCGCGGCCAGCCGGCGCGCCGCCGAGAGCCGCGTGTCGATGTCGTCCGTGGAAGTTTGCTCGATCACGCCGTGCACGAGTTCCAGCGCCGCGCCACGCTTGCCGCTTTCCTGCAGCACGCGCGCGAGGGCAAGTTGAGCGTCCGGATTGTCTGGGTTCGCTGCCAGCAGTTTGTTGAGCGTGGCGCAGGCGTCGGCGAACTTGCCCTGCACGCGCTGAAGATCCGCGACTTCGAGCGCATAACGCAGATCGCGCTTGCCCGCTTCGTCGACGCCTTCCAGGATCGTCGCCGCGCGCCGGTAGTCGCCGGCGTCGATCGCCGCGTCCGCCCGGCGCAGCACAAGCCGCAGCGACTGGTCTTCGAGACGCGCGCTCTGCTCAGGCGTCAACGCGGACTCGGCGCGCAACTGACGCAGCCACGCGTCGAGCTGATCGTCACGATGCGCCGAGCCGAGCAGATCGCCAAAGCGCAGCTTGACGTCAGCGTCGGTCTGCTGCGGGTGAGCCTTCATCCAGTCGGCGAGCCGCGCGAGGCCACGATCCGGCTCGCCGATGTCGATTTCGAGCGAGCCGACCGAGGCGCTCAGATTCGCGTCGTCGGCGCCGAGCGTGGCGGCCTCGTCCAGCGCAGCGGCGCCTGCCTGCTGGTCGCCAGCGGCATACGCCGCGCGCACGGCAGCGAGCGCCTGTTGTGCTTGCAGATTGCGGGCGAGCGAGCGCATCGAGTCGGTCTGGTCTTGAGCCGGCACGCTTGAAAGCACGGCGCGCGCGCCGGTAGTGTCGTCCGTCGAATTGCGGTAGAGCGCGACCGCGTAATGCATTTCGGCGGTATTCGATGCCGCGGTCGATGCACTCAGGCCCTCGTCCATGACAGTGCGCCCGAGTTGCGGCAGGCCCATATCGCGATAGATGCGAGCCAGCGCAAAGCGCGTCCACGGCGCATTCGGCGCAGCGCGCAGCGCCGCTTCATAACGGTCGATTGCCTGAGCGCGCAAGCCCTGCTTTAACAGCCGCTCGGCCTGCGCGACCAGATTGTCCGCGCGAATCTGCGCGAGCTCCGTGCGATCGGCCGGTGCGCGGAACCGGCTTTGCACGGCATCCAGCAACGGGCCAATGCGCTCCTCGCGCCCGGTACTGTCGAATAGCGTCGCCGTGCTGCGTACCACCGGCAGACTCGGGTCGCGCGCGCTGAGCAATTCCCGCAGCAGCGGCTCAGCGCGCGTCCAGTCTTTCTGCGCGAGCAGCGCGTCGGCCAGCACCAGCTTTGCGTCGGCGTTCGACACGTTCATCGCGAGCGCCTCGCTCGCCGCCGCCGCGGCGTCGGCGGGACGGCCGGCGGACGCCGCTTCGCGCGCGCGAGCGAGCGTGGCCCAGAAGCGCGCGGTATGCGCGAGGCCGGTCCACTTCGCGCGATTGTCCGGCGCGAACTGCGCGGCGCGCTGAAACAGCTTTTGCGCCTCGTCCTGGCGTCCCTCGCGCATCCGCAACAATCCGAGGCCGCCGACGGCGTCGGCATCCTGCGCGCGTGCCTGAGCGGCGCGCGTCAACAGCGGTTCGGCGGCGGCCATATCGTTGCGCGACAGCAGCGCAAGGCCGCGCTGCTGCGCGATGTAGTCGGGATCGCTTTCGAGCCGGCGCCGCGCTTCCACCTTTCCGTTCACTTCGACGAGGCGGTCGCGGAACTCGGCGTCGTCAGGCACCAGCGCGACATAGGCGCTCAGCCCTTGTACATAGGCCGGGTCGGCGCCCGCCGATTGCAATATGCGCCGCCACAAATCCATAGCCGCGTTGTGATCGGCGTCGCTGCGGGTTGCCAGCGAATGCGCAATGCGCTCAGCCTCGGGACGCGTATCGCTGCTGCTATTGAGTAGGCCGGCCAGCACCATCGCTGCGTCGGCGTCGCTGGGATCGGCGGCGAGCCGCGCGCGCAACGCGGCCACCGCGCGTACGCGGCCAGCCGGCGTGCCGGAAATGATGTTGTAGTACTCGGCGCCGAGCGGCCCCGACGGCGCGCCGTGCGGAAACAGCAGCTCGAGGCGCTGCGAGGCTTCCTCGGCATGGCCGCTGCGCGCAAGCAGGCGGATTGCCGCGAGTTCGCCCCGGCCGCTCGTCACCGCGCGGAATTCGTCGTCCGACTGCTGGGTGAGCATGCTGCCAGGCGCGGCCTGATGCAGCTTCGTCAATGCGGCCTGAGCGGCCTGCGCCTGACCGAGCCGCAAATCGATCCGGACCTGCTCTGCGAGCAGCACGGGCGACTGCGGTGCAATAAGCAAGGCCTTGTCGATGGCTTGCTGGGCCAAGTCGTCGCGATGCTTGACGCTCCAGAGGCGCGCAGTCGCGTAAAGCCGCGCGACGTTTGCGGAATCGGCGCCTGAAAGCGCGCGGGCGACTTGAGCGGAGCTCGCGCCGGCCGCTGCGGTCGCGCCGGGTTTCGTGTTGCCATTGCCGTTCGCGCTCGGAGCCCGCGACGCTGCGGCCTTCGCCACGACCGGCACGGCCACCAACGAGTGCGGCAGCTGCACCTGCTGCCCGGCGCCATGCACGAGCGACGGAGCGCAGCCCGCGACACCGGCCATCCACAGCGCACGCGCGATCCGCGATCGCGCGCGAACCACGGCGCTTAGCGTTTGGTGGGACGGCAAATGGAACTCCAAGGCAAGTCGAGCGAGCCATCAGCCGCAAAACGATAGCGGCCGTCGCGCCAGCCGAGGCCGAACAGCGTCAGCGCGCTCGTGTAGTAACCGGGCGCGGTCTGGGTATCCAGCTGGTCGATGCGCGCGGCCTGCTGGTCGGCCAGCGCAGTCTCGCCACGCGCGATCAGAAACGGAATGGCCGCAGCCGAAAACCCGGCGTTGCCGTCGTTCGGTTCTGGCTTCGCGTTTGTCGTGTCGATGCGCTCCGGCGGCGCACCGTGCGCTTGGATGTAGCGCGCGAGCGGAGCGAAACGGCTGAGAAGGGAGGCTCTGAGCGGATCGTTGCCGTTGAGCATGCCGGCCCACAGGTAGACGCGAATCGCGTTGTACGCGCTTTCGGCGTGCGTGTCGGTATCAGGCTGGAAGCCCTTGCCCGTGCGATAGAGCGCCCAGTCAGGCGAAAACCCCTGCGGCGACGTGTCGACCAGCACACGCGCCGACGAGTCGACGAGTGCCTGCCAGCGCCGGTCCGAGGGCATCGCCGTCGCGAGGCCGCGCAGCAGCTGCACGGGCGTATAGCTTGGATTGACGCGCCACAAGTCGGGCTGAAGATGGAAACCCGTTGGCCCGGGCAGCAGCGTGAAACCAAGCCCTGGCACGTGCGCAGTCTCGTTGTCGAGCACGCGCTTCGCGAGCGACGCGCCGCGCACTGTATAGCTGCGCTCGTTCCAGACACGACCCGCCTCGACGAGCGCGTAAGCGATCCACAAGTCGGCGTCGGAAGCCCCGTTGCTGTCGAGAACGCCCCATTTGCCGTCCTCGCCTCGTCCCCACAACCAGGCCGGCAGGTGGTTGGTGAGGTCGCCCGCGGCAAGATTGTTTTCTGTCCAGTGCAGAATACGGTCGAACGACGCGCGGTCGTTCGCGATCAGTGCAAAAAACAGTCCGTAGGACTGGCCTTCCGAGACGGTGCGATCATCGTCCGAACCGACGTCGATCACCCGGCCATCCGGCGAGACGAACTTGCGCCTGAATTGCTCCCAGGCGGGCCAATCGGCCGACACCTCGGGTGCAGAGGATTGAGTAGCGCCGATGTTGTCGAAGGCATGGAAAGCGTGAGCGGAACAGTCGGACGCTTCTGAGCCGGCGTCGGACGTAACGGCCATGGGCATGGCCGCCGCGCTCGTCGACGACAGCACCGCCGTCGCGGCAATAGAGGCTAGTGCCGCGACCAGCCTGCCAGACATGGCGCGCGACGTGACGCGGGCGACACGCGCGAGGCCGGAGCGTTGCAGCGGCAAGGGCATTGTCAACAGCGCACTGTTCGTGCGGGCATGGGCAGTGAGCTTCACCGTCAGATGCCCCTTCGGCGCGCGGCAAGCTCCTGGAGTCCGACGAAGGCGCCGATTGCCAGCAGCAGACCGCCGAACGCACCCAACAACCCAAGCAGCACCGGATGCTGAATCGCGCTGCTCCAGATGCGCGCATACCACGGCACGTAGCCGATCAGATAAGTTTCCCCGACCCGCAGGCTGTCGATCTGACCGTCGCGGACAAGCGCCAGATCGCCCTGCAGCCGCGACACGCTGTCGGCCCGTTCAAACACATCGAGCATGTCGGTCAAAGGCGCCGGGCTGGTGGCCTGCATGACAACCACGCTGCCACCCTTGGTGCCCGGCTGCTGGAAGCCGAAGAGCGCTGCAAGAGCGCCGTTCTGCACGATCTGCGCGCTGCCGCCGGATACCGGCGCGCCGTTGCGCCAGCGCTCCTTGACCGAGAACGACGTGCGCTCCGCCCCTGTACCGCCAGGGGCGCCTTGCAACGCGGCGAGTGTCAGTGGTAGCGCCGATTGCCACGGCGTCTGCCCAAGCCCCCCGGGCGATCCGCTGATGAACAGCATGTCTTTCGTCTTCGCCAGCGCAGCAATGGCCGCCGGACGGATCACCTGAACACGCAAGGACGGATAGCCAGTCCATTGCCCCATGTGGCCCATCATCGTCAGAAACGCCTCTAGTTCCTCGGCGCCGGGATGCGGCGGAATCACCACCGCCGTCTGCGACAGATCCGCATAGCGCGTGAACGGGAAGCCGCTATTCGCGAAGAACGCGAGATTCGGCATCTGCGCGTAGTGCACGAAATGCGAGAAATCGATGGTCGAATCAGGATCGACTGCAGCCTGCACCGGATTGGCCGCGACGCCTTGGCAAAGGCCCGTCTTCTGCGAATCGAGGTTGAAACGCAATTGCAGCTGGTTGGAACTGCCTACGCGAAATGCCGGAATGTCGATGGAGTTAGTCGCGTGGCTGGGCTGGTCCGAGAGGACCGGCAACTGCACGCGCCCTTGCTCGTCGTCGGCGTTCGCCTTGGGCAGGCGCAGGGACTTCACAAGCTGGTCGTTGATGTTCACTGCCAGCGCCGAGTTGTTGACGACGGTCGGCGCGGTATAACGATAATGCAGATCGAGCGGCACGCCCGTGCCGTTCCACGAAAACAGGTCTGCGGGCACCCGCAGGTTGACTCGGATCGCATCGGGCGTACTGCCGCTGACCTGCAACAGCGACGGATTGTCGACGAGTTCCTTAAACGTCACCGGCCGATCAACCGGTACCCAGCGTGGCGCGTCGTAGGGCTTGCGAGGTTCGCCAATGTCGATTTGCGCAACGGTCATGGCGGAGCCCGACAGCGCCGCACGGCCCAGCACCAGCGCATTGACGGCCTGCTGCACTTCGGCGTTGTCGCGACCGCTCACGACAAGCAGCTTCTTGTCCTGTGCCGCAGGGTTGTCCACCACCATCAACGTGGGACCGGCGAACGTCGGGAGCTTCAATTGCGCCGGCAGCGAAGTCGCTACACCGATGACGACGCCGTGGCTATCGGCGGGAAGCGCAGACACCACGGGGAAGCGCGCCTGACGGTAGTCGGCCAGCATGCCGAACCACGACGCCAGCACGCCAGCGCTGCGAACCATGTCATTGTCCGGATTGGCCGGCAACAGGAACGGCAGACGCAGGCGAGACGCATCGCGACGGTCGAAAAACGGCGCCGGCAGCAGCGCCAGATCGTTCGGCAGGTGAACGGCCGAGCTCGTCAGGATCACTTCGCTCGTCGGGCTGATATCAGCCCACAGCGCGGAATTTTGCGGGTCTTCGCAATGATCGAGCGTGTAATGCGCGATGAGGTTCAGGTTGACCTGGTTGTAATCGGTAAAAAATCGGGGGTTGAGTGCAATATCTCGCGTGATGACCTGGCCCGCCTGTTCACGCTCCAGCGGCAAAGTGGCGACGGTCTCTCCGTTGACCGACACTTTGATATGTGACATGGAAAACACGAGCGACGGCGAATACGTATACCGCAGCCGCAGCGTGGCGGCCGTCACGACGCGGTCGAGCCGCACGCCGACGTCAACGGTGCGAGTGTCGTCTAGACCCCGTAAAGCCAGTGTCTGATATGCGCCCAACATGGCGAATGGCAAATGCAGCGCGGGCGCGCCGCTTTCAGCGGATGGCGCGCTCGGGCCAGCCATAGAAGATGTCGATGCAAGCGGGGCCGCGACGATGCTGGCTGGCCCATCGGCCGCTTCGGTTGACGACGCGACAACGGGGCGGATAGCAGCAGCGCTACCGCGCGCGGCCTGCGACATTGAAGGACACACGCCCCCCGTAATCGCGCAGGCGGCCGCAACCAGTGATACAAAAAATGAAACAGCAGGCTTCATAGACCGGTTAGATTTGTGTGCCCCCGCAGCACAATTGCTGGTGTTGTCATGGCAACACCAATTCCCCGGCCAGCATGCTCATGGGATAAAGAGGCAAACCCGTAATGATAAGACAATAGAAGCCAGCCCACGCTGCTTTACGGAGCGCGCTCGAAAAGTTGAAGGCCAAATCTCAAAAATATGCCGCGCGATGTCGCGCGCGCACGACAGGCGCCTTGCCAGACGCGCCCGCCAACACAGATCTCAGCGCGTGTGGCATTCTGCTCCGGATGTCAAAAAAACCCCGATCGATGCCCCGCCCTAACGATCCGCGTCCTTCTCCCATTCTCACCAAACGTAGCGGAATGATGCGCGGGCTGTTCGCCCTGCGTCACTCCTACGACGGATTCGTGGCGACCATCCGCGAAGAAAGTGCGTTCCGTCAGGAAGCCGCGCTCGCGGCGGTGCTGCTTCCAGTTGCATTACTGCTGCCTGTGACGCCGGTCGAGCGCGTGCTACTGATCTCATCGGTGTTGCTCGTGCTGTTGGTCGAGCTGTTGAACTCGAGCATCGAAGCTGCCATCGATCGCATTTCGCTGGAACGCCACGAGCTATCGAAGCGCGCCAAAGACTGTGGCAGTGCGGCAGTAACGCTGTCGTTGCTGATCTGCGCCACTGTCTGGCTCATTCTCGCCGGGCCTATCGTGGTGAAACTGGCTGAAGCTCATCTATAAGCACCGTGCATGAACCGCCTCTTTCCACGGCTTTTCAAGCAAACCCGGACACGATTACATTGACGTTGCCTGTCCACTCTTCGAGCGCCACAAACATCAGGCCGCTTCGCGGTGCCCGGGCGCTGACGCATCGTAACAATCCATATCCGCCCGCGAGCCGCCCGTCGCGATAGCAGGAATGTCAGCGCAGGTTCATCAACCGGCTGGCAAGCAGTTGCGGCCGGAGCTGTTCAAGCGGATAGCGTCCGGCCGCCCGAACGGTAGTCGGCAACGATGTCGTTCACCTCGCTTGGCGCGCCAAGCTCCGCGCTTTCATCCTTAACGGGGGCCTCGGCGCAGATGAAATGCCGTGGGACACCGTCTGCTACGGTGAAAATCGCGCAACGAAACGACAGCTAAATGACGTTCAAGCGGCACGCGAGACGTCCCGAGACCGCGATGCTAGCGATATTGCGCACGGACAGAATCAGCCCTGCGATCACGGTTCCAGAGCGAGTCCGAACGCCTGCCGCATCGGTTCTAGCTGCCCCCTGAGCCCCACCTCCGTTCTCGTTTTTTGACTTCCTTCCGGAGAACTTCATTGCTGCACTCGTATCATTATCTGGGGCCGCTTTCGCATGTTTTCATTACCTCGCCAGCGAGCCCATTGATCATTGTGGCCGGTAGTTGCACGTTATCGGTTTTTACTCACCGCGAAAGAGAGCGCCGCATATGCCACTATGATCACGTGGAGTCGACCACCGAGGCGCCAAACGCAACTGCCGACTCATAGGACAAGCAACATCGCGGCATTGCTGCCGCATCGTTGGCAACCTCGGGTTACAACATCTCTTCTAACGTGCTTCGTCCTTCATTGCTCCTCTCGTTGCCCACATTTCGGCAATGTCAGAAAAGGCGCGTTCGGCAATGGTCCGGAGCACATTGGAGTCCATTCCCAGTCGATGAGCTTCGAGGATGTGATATTCCACGTATTTATTAGCCTCGACGAAATGCTCTACGTTTTCGTCCATTCCCGGCCATCGTAGGCGTAAGGAAAACATGTGTATATCCGCAGCATCGTGTGTCGGCGGCAACCAATCTACGACACACCCTGACTCGAGATGAAGAACATGGGCGTGCTCCCTTGAAGGCGCAAACTGTGGAAGCGTTCCTAGGAACGCGACGATTGGATTGAGTCGCTGCATCTGTTGGCCCAGTTAGTTTTTATCTAGTTTTTATCGCTTCATGCACCCTGTTATTGAGGTACGCACAAAGCCCACCGCGTGCGGTTTGATGCCGGCAATAATCGCACAATTAGAAAAAGCACGGAATCAATCTACTCACTCCATTCCTTGCGGCCTACCAGAAGTCGTCACGCCGGCAAGCGGTTCTGTCACTATCCGGTTGCCGAGTGGCATTGATCGTTGAAATGGGGCTAGCAAGCTAACCGCTTTTATTTGGGGTGATGTTTTGCTATTGATAAAATATGTTATCAATAGTATTGTCATTGCCGTTAAGGTGAGCTTATTCGGGGATGGCATGGGGCAACTCGCAGTCAGGGGAGCAAGTGGAGAGATGGGCCTGCTCACGCAGTGCGACACGGAAACGGGTCGTCTTTGCCGTTCGGTGCACCTGCAGGCGAGCGGGGACGGCAAAAGCGTGCTGCTCGTCGAAGTCGACGAGCGAAAGGTCGGGCTCCGCCGCGAATACCGGTTCGAGATCACGACCGGCGAACTGATCGCGCTGATCCGCGCCCAAGGCGCTGAGCTGCCCGGAGAAAATCATGTCCGTACTGTCGAGGCCAGTTGAACCCGGCCAACGCCTGACCGCTGCCCAGTTCCACCAGCTGGCGGCGGTACCGGCAGAAGTCGAATGGTTCGCCAATCTGGATAATCCACGTACCCGCCGCGCGTACCGGATCGATCTGCAGGACTTCATGGGCTTTGCCGGCATCACGCGGCCAGATGAGTTCCGCATCGTCACCCGTGCACATGTGCTGGCATGGCGCAAGGTGCTCGAGGAACGCGCGCTGTCGGGCGCGACGATCCGGCGCAAGCTCGCCGCGCTATCGTCGCTGTTCGAATACCTGTGCGAAAAGAACGCTGTCGAGACCAATCCGGTCAAGGGCGCAAAGCGGCCTAAAGTGGAGAGTGGGGAGGGAAAGACGTCGGCGCTCGGCGATCATCAGGCGCGGGCTCTGCTCGACGCGCCGGATCCGGAAACGCTTAAGGGCAAACGCGACCGCGCGCTTCTGTCGGTGCTGCTTTATCACGGGTTGCGCCGCGAGGAGCTATGCCTGCTGAAGGTCCGTGATATTCAAGCCCGGCGCGGCGTGCTGCATCTTCGGATTCACGGCAAGGGCAACAAGCTGCGTTATCTGCCGCTTCACCCAGGTAGCGCCGAGCGGATCCATTCTTATCTAGAAGCCGCCGGTCATGGCGAGACGCCGGCCGCGCCCCTGTTCCAGCCAGTCCGGCGCAGGACCGGCTCAGGCCTAACCGCCGATGGGGTTTACAAAGTCGTCCTGGACTATGCGGCCAAGGCACGGATCCAGCTGCAGGGGTTTGGCGTGCACAGCCTTCGCGCAACCGCCGCGACCAATGCACTCGAGCACGAAGCCGACATCGCCAAGGTCCAGGAATGGCTAGGGCACGCTAACATTGCAACGACGCGACTTTACGACCGGCGCAAAAGCCGCCCGGAGGACTCGCCGACGTTCAAAGTGGCATATTGAAGACTATGCGGGTATTACGCTACGCGGACCGCCGCGTGGGCATTGATATCGTGCTACGAGGTGGCAGGCGATCGAGGCGGAAAGCGTTGAACTGCGCACACGGGAGCAAGGTGGCGCTGATGTCCTGCTGCGCCTGCCGGTCGTAACGGCGAAGCAGCTCGGGCTGCATACCAACGTATCACCGACCGATGGGAGGGCGCGCGCCGGCAATCCGGATGAAACCAGGCAGCCGGGCAAACGACCGACGTTTGATGCCGATGTCGCACAGCGTGCCGAAAGCATCGACGAAGACGGCTGAATGTCATGGTATGCAGCACCATCAATGGCCCGGCCGACTATTTTTTCGAAGGTCCGCATTACGTTGCGGCTCAGCTCGTGCAGGATCTGGTGCGCATGCAGCAAAAAGACGGCTACACGAAACTCTATTTTCAAGAACGCAATCGTTTGCGTGTCGAAATCAACGCGATTCCTAAAGAATGAATACCGATTCAATGGAATAACGACTGGATTGCTTGAGAGTGCGTTTCTCATATGTTAAGGTCACTCGCCTCACGCATTTTCATATTTACGAGTGCGGCGACCGAAAAAAGATCGAGTCTGCATACGAGAAAAATAATGACCAACTACATCCCCTATACATGCAGCTGCGGCTCTGCCTTGAGCGAAGGCTGGGGTTGCCCCTGCAACCCAAACTCTCCCTCTGCGAACATGAGGGACGAGAAGAACGCGTCTGACGCGGCCGAAGTTGAAGACGACGGAATTTTTCAAAATAGTTGTCGCCTCGACGATTAGAGTTCTGGCTGTTTTTGGTTTTTTGTCTTGATGTCGCAAGATCGCGCTGTTGAGGTCAACACGATCGGGATTTGGCCTGTTACAAACGTGGGCTCTTCACGAACCGCTCCCCTTAAAAGTACTAAAACAATCGGTTCGGTTCCGCGTAGCACGCGTCGCGTCTACAACTACCGCTGCATGGCCAAGTGGTCCGGCCGAAAAAATTTACACGGCACCCTAAAGTTCGCTCTGAGGTGACCGTCAACCTATTTGTAGCCGTTACCTTGCGCGACAACACTTGCCAACCCGCAGCCTTATCGTTATAGTATTTATAACAATGAACCTGAGAGAACTGAAGCAACAGAAACGCGCCGTCACGGTCGATGGAATAGTTAAAGAATCTCGATCGGTCGGCTGCGTTTCACCCGAGTGGCTCACGTGCTATCCGATCTTTCAAGATGCGCTGCAAGGCGGCGAAACAACGTTTCGCAAGCTGCCCTTACATGCCAAGCTGGTAGCGCTCAAACGCACGACTGAAGACGCAGCGGGGCAAGCTATTGCATCGAGAATCCTGGATGATGTTGCGGCCTCTTTTGTTGAACTCTCCACAGGTCTCGTAGAAGACGCCGTTCGACGATATCTTTCGATGCAACCTGATAGCGCAAATTGCCACGCCACCCCCAATACCACGCTGCTCGACGACCTCGCCCTAGAATTCGTAGGCGTACATCAGCCTCATGTTGCGAGACCACCATGCGTGCTTCGACCTGGACAGGGTATTTTTCTTGATGGCTGGATGCGATTCTTTTCATATCGCGCCCGCAGCGATAAAACGATTCCGCTGCTTGCTATAGATTGGATAAATTTCTACCAGCGACTCTACCCCCTCCATTCTTGAGAGGGGTCAAATAAATTTAACCGAGACCGATCAATTGCACGTAACTCGGGATGCCCGTTAAAAACTCGTTAGCAACTTCTATCGTGCTACGCAAACTACATCATCTCTTTTCTGCTCCCAGTACGAGAGTCTCCCAAAGAAATTCTTTACTGCTCTCTGCCAAGGTAGACAACGGGGAGCGCGCAAACGATACCGATTTCGGCTTATGCAACCCACTCGAAATTGAAACCTTTCTACGAGATCTTGCGACCAGGCAAGACTTCCTGACGGTTGACTATGGCAACGGCCAGATCGTCACACGTGTGCTACAAATCGACACAAAAGCGAATACGTTCATCTTCGATTATGGGGCCTTGAGGACTGGGAACCGCGGCCTACTGGCAGCCAACAAGCTGCGTTTTAATGCATTGCCAGACGGCGTGAAAGTTGAGTTCACAACTGGTAAGCCACGCGAAATCTCATGCGATGGTGCCGCCGCGTTCGAAGTGGAGCTACCGCAAGTGCTTTTTCGCGTGCAACGGCGCGAATATTTTCGGGTTGAAACTCCCAGGATCGATCCGTATTTTTGCAGCGGGACGCAGCCAGAGGGACAGCCCTTCCGTCTTGAAATGCATGATCTGTCGCTTGGCGGGGTGGCGATAAGGACTCCGGACGAAAATATCGCCAACCTCGAAATTGGCGTGACGCTAAATGGTGTCATGCTGCACTTCAAGAATCAGAGAACCGTCGCATTGGATCTGCAACTTGTCTCCCGTCGCTTTTTGACCCTGCCTAAGGGCGGCAAACTATTCATACTGGGGTTCCGGTTTCTATCGCTGCCCGCACACGCGGAAAAGATGCTTCAGCAACTGATAGCTCAACTTGAAATCAAACGCGGAGCGTTCCTGCGGTAGGTGTTGGACTCCGAATCGGCTCAGAGGGGGTCGCGATAAAACGCTTTGTTACCAATGTGCGGGTTAAACCGACAGGTCCGATATTCGGACATGCGGGACCCTCAGCTTAAGCCATACTTAAGGGCAGGATGAAAGATATCGATATCCCGTGCCAAGGCATCCCCATACTATCGCAGTTGATTGTTGTAGGCGCTGTCTAGCGCCACCCGAACCCTGCACATGCCATCCGTGCGAGCATGGCCCGGTTGCGCCGGCAGAAAAGCCAGAATGCCCTTCATTGTGTATAGCATGATTAACGCGCCGGTCAGGTCGCCTACAAACATGCTGAAGAAGCTTTCGAACCAGTTTTTCGTCGTACCGCTCAACGCAAACCAGATGTGGTGCAGCAGCGGGTTCGCCACCGAGTACGCAATGGCCAGTACGAGCAGTCGCTTCGGCGTGAGATTTGTCAGCGACGCCTTCAGGTCGTAGCGCTCCAGTGCAAGCCTGTAAACCAGATAGGGAGCCACCGAACCCAGAACGGCCCCCGCGATTGCGCGAACCGGGTCGTGCGGGAACCAATAGAAAAAGTCCATCAGCAGACCGCCAGCCAGCAGGCCAACGAACCCATCGAACCCAACCAGCAATGTACTGAGAAGCCGAACACCGGACGGCAGGAAAATCCAGTTTATGCCTCGAACGAAAGACGTGTGAGTGAACACCTCCTGATTGATCCACAACGAGACCAAAAACGCGATCAGAGTCCCAGTGATCGACCAGAAATGCAAACGTAACCTAGACATTGCGGTAAACTTCCCTTCCATGTTTATTATCGAGCGAATCATAACGCGCCTGCAAGTCGTCTCGCGAGCGCCTATCTTCGACAGCCTACCCTCAACAGTGCGTACGCAATGACACGTCCTGCTGATATCTACCTCCGATTCCTGCAACTGACCGAGGCATTGCGCGGTTTGCCTACGCTTGCCGCGCTCGATCCGCTCGAAGAGAAGATTCTCGAATTCGTCGCGCGCACGGCCCAAAAAAACGATCGCCTTTCGGTTCGGGACATGATGACTCACAGCGAACTCGGCTCGCCCGCGACGCTTCATGCCCGCATCACGTCGATGCGGGAGAAAGGCTGGCTAATACTCAGGGATACCGAGGACACGCGTCGCAAGCAGATCGAATTAACCCCGGCTGCGCTTCGACACTTCGACAAACTCGCCGAGGCCTTCGCCAAGGCAGCGAAAGGCGCCTGAACAGCCTTCCCTCCGTCGATTTACCCGACAGTTCGGGTCAGAAAAAACTCCGCATACCCATCGCAACACCTGTCTGGTTGCTGCGTCCCGGCGATTCAACAGTCGCCGTGCCGCTCACCCTGTTGAAATCGACGGTGCCATAGACTTCCGTCCGCTTCGACAGGGCATACTCGGCCAACGCTACTGCCGTATAGCGGGTACCAGTGCCAAGCGAGCCATCGGCGGTCACTGCATTCCGCATGTGGTCGTAGTAAAACGCGCCGGTAAGCAACAGCGGGCCGCTCACCTGCCACGACACACCAGCAAACGGACCATCGTCGATGCGACCGGTATTCTTCAACTGCCCGATGTCAGGTATCGGCTGCTCCGCTAGGAGCGTGTCGACCAGGCCAGTATTGTCCTGCGAATGCATATACCCGAGATAGAGCTTCGTCTGGCTAAATACGTACCTGATCCCTACGTGATAAAGCGTCTGCTTATTGTTCGAGTTGTCGCTGACCTGCTGTACACCGGCGCCGATGTTCAGTGGGCCATGCGCATACGATGCGAGAAGCCCGAGCATATTTCCGGCTCCCATATGACCCGGAACCTGCCCAGAGAAACCGCCTGCACCGCTCGACTCGTAGTTATTGCCGAACGAGTAGATCGCGCCGATATACAGGCCACCGAACTGGCCGACGTACTTGATCGAGTTATCAACGGTCAGCCCCGCACCAAGTGCATAAGGCAACCACGAATTTTCTGGATAGTTGGCGTAAGTCAGCGGGTCGTACGTGAAGACCAGTTGATTAAACAGCGGTGTTGTCTGACGACCAAACGTCAAGGTACCGATGTCACCGGACAAGCCAACATCTGCCGTACTGTCAAAAAGCCGGCCGCTATCACCAAGGCTACCGTTCTGCGGATTGATATTGCTCTCCAGCTGGAAGACGCCCTTCAGCCCACCTCCAAGGTCTTCCGACCCTTGCAGTCCAACGTGACTGTTAATGACCGCGCCGTTAGCCATAAACAGCCGACTGTCGTTCTTGGCATCAGCATTCGTCAGATAACGGATGCTCAGATCCGTCATGCCGTACAGCGTCACCGAACTCTGTGCCGACACATGCTGGCAAGCCAGCGCCAGCGCAGAGCCGTAGACGGCGGCAGCGATCTTCGTGGTTCTCAAGCGAATTCCCGATATTTTTCTGAGCGATACGTCTACTGGCGAGCCCTGCATATCGGCAATGTGGCAGGGAACTTTAGCATGTCGGTTAACCGCCCAGACGTGCCACCAAGCGCAACGCCTCGTTGAGCTTGGTAGCACTGGGATACGCGTTTTCGTGAGCAAGTGTGCGGCCCGAATCTCATCGGATCGAAGAACAGATGCGCGTCCAAGTCGGGGCAAGTTCGCCCGAGCCGCATAAGATGAGTTACGCGCCAAGCCACCACAAGAAACCGCGCCAACGCACGCTCAAGTCATTCAATCGTGCCCAACTGCATTTCTTCGACTTGATAGCCGTTCTTCAGAACGTTGAACAGGATGTGGATTTCCCATCTCGCTCGATACCATTCGATCGGCTTGACACCAGCAGGCGCCCGCGTCGCGGTCGGCCACATACGCCAGGCGGCTCGACGGCATATCCGGCACCATCTCGGCGATGCGCTCGTAGCCTTCGATCCAACGCGAACTTTCCTTGGCGCCGCCACGTTGGCCGGAGTCGTCGTTCTTTTCGCGGGCCCACATCTGGGCGTCCAGGATGACCTAAGACCGAGAACTACGCATCCTGGCCAGTCCGGGCCTTTCGCTGCCCGGGTCTTAGATCGCACCTCGTCATCACGTTCGGCCCGGTTGTCGTGACAGGAACATTGGGTTGTCAGCTCGTGAGAGTCAGCCCTTCAGTATGTGTCTATTTTCTTGCCCGCCTCGCGCAGGCTTCTTTTTTGCCTATGAGCGATGGCGCACGGTGTCGCGCCGTTGGCCCAATAAACTAGTGTGAGAGAGGCTCAATAAACTATTGCGGGAAAACTTGACTGACAGGACAGCCGTGCTTATCGGCAAGGGCACCGGCGAACCGAAGGCACCGACATGGTTACGATTGATTTAACAGCTTGGCAAGAAGGCTTTAACGCTGCTCGGCGTGGTAACTCTTTGGATGCCTGCCCGTATGAAAACGGGAGTACCGAAGTATGGGTATGGAGTTCTGGATTTGTCGAAGGCCTGTCTAAGCCGCTGCGCATTGTCACCGATCATCCGCTGGAAGGCGACGACAGCGCATCAGCCGACCTCGCTTCATAATAGGCAAGCATCGTCCCCGGTCCGACGTCGGTCGGGCGGGTACGAGTGTTGGAACTACCTTGTATCCGCGCATGGCGTGGACGAGCGGTGTCACTCGGCCAATATGTCAGTGATTTATGACGGGACACAGAAAGACCGGGAAGAATGGAATCGCTGGTCGTTAAATTGGTTGTTGAACTGAGGCATCTATTCAAAAACTTTTGGCGCATCCCTTTAGAAGGACAGCCCAATGCGATCGACGTCCAAACCAGCTAACGGCATCGTTCCGGCGCTGACCAGCATACGTTTTCTCGCGGCCCTGACCGTTGTGCTATCGCATTATCGCGAACTCGACTTGCTCAATGTGCCGGCCTCGTTTTTCACTTTTGTTGATGGCGGACGTTCCGCAGTGTCGCTCTTCTTCGTGCTGTCTGGCTTTATTCTCACGTACACCTATCGAGAAGAACTCGCGACCGGGAGTGCGCAGGACTACTACGTCGCGCGTTTCGCCCGCATCTATCCTAATGTGCTGTTCGCACTCGCCATCGCATCGGTCACAACCACGTATCTGCTCATTACGCACAACGACGCATTGTTCCTCAAATGGTTCGCGCTGAAGAGTTCGATCTATCTCTCGCTGGCGGCCAGTCTCGTGTGTCAGGTGCTCTTGATCGCCGCATGGTTTCCGTTCGCAGCGATCCAAACGCCGTGGAATGGACCGTCATTGAGTGTCTCGTGCGAAGCATATTTTTATGTCATTTTTCCGTTGATATTGCGCCGTTTCTTGAAGATGCGCGGATCGACGCTCGCCGTCGCGATGGCCGCGAGCTGGATCGCGGAAGGACTGATGATTGCGTTCTTTCTTTATGCGCTGCCTCCGTCGCGCAGCTACTTTCTTGCGGAAGCGTTGCCGCTTTGCCGTATCGCCGAGTTCATTCTGGGCATTGGGGCGGCGTTTGCCTTCCAAAGTTGGCGAGCGCGTGGTGCATCGACGCACGCGAGCGGTATCGCGCTTGTGTCAGCTTCGGTCGTTGTGCTGATCGTGCTCGCACTTTGGCAACCGCTGACAGATGTGTTCTATCTGCAAGGACCGTTCTTTGCCGCGCTGATCCTTGGTCTCGCGCTGCTCGAACGGCCGGTGATCGGACTGTTGAATCAGCGCTGGCTTGTGCGCCTCGGCGAAGCAAGCTACGCCCTCTTCCTAATTCACGTGCCGCTTGCGTATCTCGCGTGGCTCGTAGGCTTTCGCGCGAGTAACGGATGGATACCGCTCGCCATTACGCTGATCTTCAGCGTCGTGATATTCAGGAATTTCGAAGAGCCAATGCGTCGTCGCCTTCGCGCGCGCTTCCGCGCCCCCACCAGTCCGCCAGCTTGTCACGGCGCTGCGCCTGGCGAGATGGCCTTAACCACCAGCTCCCGCGTGCGGTCCAACTAATTTAGAAGGGGTGTTACCTTCGGATCTGTTTGGTAGAGGTATCGCGTGGCCGGCCTAGTTGCGGTGATTACATGAGGCGATCACGAAAAACTAGAATGTCGAGCGACCAATGCGCCTTCAAAGCGGGCCCCGAACTGTGCAAGGTCGGACTGCCGACGAGGGCCGAGAGCACGCGTCCGCTGATAGTGAGACCTGACCGTCAGATTGGGGCGGATTTCCTCATTGCCCGACATGGTCGCCTCGGCGTCCGACACCCTAGCCTGACGATCTGCCCGCTAAACGTACGAAAAAATCCGAATCTTGACGTCACCCCAACCTCGTCGGGGCTGATACCGGCACGATGCCGGTCGTACAACTGCGTGGTGCGCGTCAATGGGTGATTGTATGTTTGCCGATCGCCGCACCCATGCCGACCATTAGCGCCCGCCGGCCCACCATCGTGTACGCGTTCGCCTGCAGCAATCGACCTCGTCACGTCGACGCTGTCCAGTGACTGCTCGCCTAGGTCGCATCGAGCACCGGCGGCTTACCCCCTTTTTCATGGTGTGACTGGATCCGCGCACCGGACGGGCCGGCTTGTACGGGCAGGGCAGGAGCGCAGACAAGGACAGCCGTGCGTTGCATGAAAAAATGTTAAAGGAATTCTCGGAACTGCCGTTAACAGATGGTTTGCGCAACGGTGAAGCGCTCTGCACCCGGCCCCCGCGCGCCCTCTCTCAGGTCCTGACCGCATTTTCCCCTCGGAAAGGTCAGGGCCTTTTTCCAGCCGGTCCGTCTCACGGACCGGCTTCTTTTTCAGAAGCCTGGCAGCGGACAGGAAGCGGCGCTTGGCATGCTCGCGCTGACTGCAAGGGGATTCCTATAGCCATGAACTGCCCGTGGCGGCTTACTCCATGGCCCGCTCATAAGAAAGCCAGCGCTAACAGGCCAGTGGCCTGAATCTGGTAGTGGCTGCGATCACGCTCTGGAACACTGTGTATTTCAAGCGGTCGATTGCTGCTTTACGGCAGCAGCGCGAGATCGACGAAAGCCTTCTCCACATATCGCGCCCTTGGGCTGGAATCACATCAACTTGACGGGGGACTGTGTGTTGCACGCCGACAAACGCGTCGCTAAAGGCCGATTCCGTTCGTTGTGCCGCGAAAACGACCACGGGGAAATCTTAACGTACGAAAAATCCGCTTCTTGAGAGACCCCGACTTCTTCGAGGTACGCCAAGGCTTCGAGCGAAAGCCACGCCGTGACAGGCTTACGATCAGTGCCAGTTTGGCGCACGCGGAATCGTCGCTGTTATCCGTATTTTGTTCGGCCCTATCTTGGGCGCTTATTTGGTGTGTCCCCCGCCGTTTCATCGGTGGTTCTATGCGTTCATCAGCCATAGCGGCATCTTTTCTTTGATTACGTGTCACTGCTTTGCGGCGGTCACGGGTTGCCTTGGACGGCCAGATTGACGAATGATGCTCCTGCTGCGGATTGCTTTCTCTGCCGACCAAGGACTAAGGTACGCCCGGTAATACGAAAACGCGTATGTTGCACGCCATGCAGCTTTTCCAGTCAATCTTTGAGCTTCTTGGTGCCGCTGGTGCGCAGCATGAGTTCCAGGGTCGCTTCAAGGCGGATAACACGTTCGGTCAAACCCTCGATCTTCAATTGCTGTTCCTTGACCATGCCTGCCAGCGACACGACCTTGTCATTCATCTTGATCACGGTCGTGAGCGCGTCCCACACCTTGTCAGTGACACCCATTAGTGATTCCCTTCTGCCATAGCGGCAATCCGCTTGTTCGACTCCGCGACAAACGACAGCGCATCATCCAGCGCATCGTTTGCCTCTTTGGTGGATGCATTGACGCGTTCAATCAGCGCGTTGATTTCCTGTGCGTCGTCGGACGGGGTAAAGCCCAGTGCAGCCTGGCGCATCAGCTCACTCACGTTCAGGCCGAGACGCTTCGCGGTACTCGCAATTGCTCGCTTTTGAACCGTCGTTACCTGCACGACAATCCGCTCCGTTGCTGCAGCCATTTCTATACCCCTATGTACATACACATGGTATGTACATTTTAGGCTGGTTCGAGAGGCGGTCAAGTCGTTTTGTGATGCAACCGCGTGCACTTTATCGGCGGGAACAGCGTTACGCGTGAGGCGGTTGTCTGAGTTGGCAAAAACCCGTCAGACAACATTTCCAGCTCTGCGGAAGCTCGGGCGGGGGGCCGGTCGATGTACCGCATGACATAATCGAGTTCGGAGTGTCTCGAATGGGTTTGAACTGTTTCGATGGACTGGCCTTGCGCCAGTAGACGGCTCGCAAAGATCCGAGACGACCTGAATGAAAACTGTACCCCGGCTTAGGTCGGCAGCGCGATAGCCATCAACCGCTTCGGTCTCGCGCTGATCCGCGTACATTGGAACAGGTACCCACCAATCTGCCGCAGCGCCTGCCGCGCTGTGCGGCCTGAGCCCGCTTTTTCAACCGAGAGGAGTCGTCAGATGAACATTGCCCTGATCGGTATCGACCACCTGCGTGACGTGCTGGAACACTTTCCCGAACTGGCCGGCGTGTCGCACTTCCGCGTCACGATGGCCGACCAGACCGTCGTCCACCAGGTGACCCGCGCGGGTCTTTTTGAGCTCGCGCAGACCTGCGAGGCGCCCCGCATAGCGTTCTCGCCAGCCGAGCCCTTGTAAAGAAAAAACCCCAGGATGCCAGGGCTAGGCGGCCGGAGCGTCGGTCAAATCGATCGAGCAACCGACGGGCGTAAATCAACAACTGTACCGCTTGCTGGAGTGGGGCGATGTTGCTACATCCTGACGGCCGAGCCTGTGGTTTTCGTGCCTTGATCCGTTACACACGTATTGCGGTGTATAAGCGGGTACAAGACCTCAATCGCGAACGTGGCAGTTATGGTGCGCAGGCCCATTATCCCGACTGCGATGCATCGGCCCCGGTCATCCGTTGGTAGTAGCCGGCGAGTTCGCGCCGCACGCGCTTCCTTTCCGCCTGCACATAGATCGTGGTGGTCTGCAGTGACGCATGACCGAGCACCTGCTGCACGACGTCGAGCGGCACGTCGACGGCCGCCTGGGTGCCAAACGTATGCCGGAACGCGTGCGGGGTGGTGCCGGCCAGTTGCCGGCGCTCGTCCTCGGTAAGATCCAGCTGGGCGCGGATTTGCCGCACCGCCCAGTTGACCAGCTCGCGCAGCCCGTTGCCCGAATAGCCCACCCCACCCTGCTGCTCCTGCCGGCCGTGCCCATCCGGCACACCGACATGCCGACGCTGCGCCGTCGGCGTCGCGGGGATCACCAGCGGCGCCACCAGCGGCGCCGACGGCGGCGGCGCCTTGAGATCCAGTTCGCGATCCCGCCAGTGCGCGGCCAGCGCCTCGACGCACGCGCCGCTGACCGGCACGATGCGCTGTTTGCGGCCCTTGCCGGTCACCTCCAGTTCCCAGCTGGCCGGCACCTCACCATCGGGCGGCACATAGCGCAGCTGCTCGCGGCGGGCGAGCGCCGCCTCGGCGTTGCGCAGACCCGAGTCGCCCATCAGCAGCAGCGCCGCGCGCGCGGCGCGCCAGCGCGGCGCAGCCGGCCCCAGACTCGCGCCGCGGTCTTCGGCAAACCGGCGCACCCGGCTCCATAGGTCGAGTGGCAGCGCCCGTTCAATGCGCATCGCGTGCGCACGCGTGACCGTCACCGGATCGCTGACCGCCTGCCACGGGTTGCCGGCCAGGTAATGCACGTTGACGAACCAGTCGAACGCGGCGCGCAGCGCGCGCACTGCGTAGCGCTGGCTGTCCGGGTTCAGGCCGTCCGGCGCGAAGGGTCGCCAGCGTGGCGAATCGCGCCGTGTGCGGAGACCGACAAAGGCCGCCGATGGCACCGCGAGGAAATCCTTGTAGGCCTCGCAGTCGTCGACCGTGAGCGACGACAGGGCCGTGCCGCGCACCGTGACCGCCCATAACAGCAGGCGCTCGAGTTCGCGCGTGTACGCGCGCAACGCCTGCGGCCGGTCGCGGTAGCGGTGCAGCCAGGCGCGTACCGCGTCGAGGTCATGCTGCGCCTGCAGATAGCACAGGCCAGGTGCGCGGTTGAGGCCGCGCGTGCCGTTTCCATGAGGCCCCTCCCCGCCGGACAGCGCGTGGGGCAGCGCGACCCGCTCAAGCGGCGCCAGCTCACTGGCGCGCCCGGTGCCGGCCGGGACCAGCGCGACGCGCGCGGCGCCCGACGGCGCCTCGAGCGGATCTGCGAGCTCGACGTCATCGGTCACCACGACCCCCAGCGTTCCGGCGTGCCGGCGCAGCCACGCGACCAGCACCCGAGCGCGCAGCAGGCCGATCCGCGGCACGGCCCGCCACCAGCTGCCGCCGCGGCGGTTGCAGAAGTCCACCAGTGCGCCGAGCGTCGGGATGCCCTCCCCCACCAGACGCCGGGCGACCAGCGGGCGGAACCACAGGCCGACCGGGTGCGTGGCGGCCGGCGCCGCGGCGGCCAGCCGGGATGCCTGCTCGACCATCCGCAGCGTGACGGCGGTGAGCTTCGCGCTGCCGTGGTGCCGGGTCGACGCTTTCAGGTGGTCGGCCAGGACCGACGAGCCGTGCAGGGTTGCGAGGTGCACCAAGTCATCGCGCATCGTACGCAGGTAACGCTCGAGCGCGTCAGCGCTCGCCGCATGCGGAGCGGTGTCCGGATCGAAGTACAGCCGTGCGATGGCCGGCAGCGGCACGCGCTGCACGAACGCTCGGAGCGCTGCGAAATCGGTGCGCGTATAGCTGCGCGGCAGGGGCAGCGTCAGCTGTTGAGGGCGGTTCGCCATGATGCGCTCCCGGGTTCCTGATACGCGTCTGCCCGACGTACGTCCGCCACGGCGCGGGGCCGGGCGCAACGGACATGGGCGGGAGTGCGGGCAAACGGGCGGTCACGATATCGCATGACTGTTGCTCAGAAAAGGATCGCGGCGGTGTTGCGCGCGCTATGCAGCACGTGAATGACGTCGACCCGCTCCGCGGGCTGACCGACGACGCGATAGAAAATCTGGTAATGGCCGTGCACACGGTGCCGCACGCCGCGCCCTTCGTAGCGCGGCACGAGCGGGAACGCGAGCGGCATGTCAGCAAGGCCGAGGCAGCGCTCGCGCAGTTCCCGCACGAAGCTCACAGCCCGGGACGGATTGTCCCGGGCGATGTAATCGCCGATCGCCTCGAGTTCGGCCTCCGCGGCGGGCAGAATCCGGACGATCATGAGTCGCGCTGGTCCGTCGCCTGCCTGGCCATCGCCTGGTACTTCGCTTCGAGCCGGTCGAACACCTCGTCGGCCGGGGTGCCCCGGCCCGCGTCGGAATCGGCGAGGCCGCGTTCGATCACAGTGTCGAGCGCAGCGAGCTGCGTCTCGCGATCCTGAATGAGCCGCACGCCTTCGCGCAGGACCTCGCTTTTCGAGCGGTAGCGCCCGGTCTCGACGAGCCGCGCGATATAGCCTTCCAGTTGCTGCCCCAGGTCGGCACTGATCATGGTGATCTCCTCACAATAGCCACGCCTCCACCCTACGCGACTTGATAACAGTTATCAAGTCGGGACGGTACGCCCCTGATTTTTGGGGCATAACACCGTTTCCGCGCATTCTACCGATTAACTAGCATGGTGCTAATAACAGTTATCACCCTTCACTGCCCGCGAAAATGCAGTGAACACGGGGCGATGAGGATCGCTTACCGGCGTGCGTAGCGTGGCGAAAAGCGGCGAGCGGGGTTGTGAAGGTCTGTGACGTTGGGGCAGATTCCGCGTGCGGGGCTGCATGCGCCGCGCGGCAAGCGGCATTGATTGACCGCGAAAAACCGAGCCAGCGGGTCGGTAGATCTGGGCGCGCTGCGCTTTTATAGGAACTGTTCCGACAGCCGGCCTTTCTCAAAAAGCGGCGTCGCGTACTGAGGTGCCGAACAATACTCGAATGTCCGGCGTGGCAATCCAATGCGCTCGGAATGGCGGCAAGCGGGTGCCGACTACGCAAGCCGCGGATGGCGTCGCCCACGTTCGGATCAGTCCGGGTGGGTTGCGGCAGGATTACCGCGTTTTTCGGCGGACACAAGGGCGCCGTGCGCGCGAATCAGCGCAATCAGTTCACCAGTAGTGATTTCAAACTGGTATTCGTGCGGAACTCCAGTCTTGCGCTCGACCGATTCAATCAGTCGCACGCTCTTACCATCCTCACTGGCGCGCAGGCTAATGAACGGGAGAGTCGCCCCGTTTCCACTTCGTGTTGCGTCAGTAGACTCATTCCGCCTACCGTCCCTTTGATTGCCAGTTGTACCGTATGCCTGCTGTTCCCGAATCCACTCACCTTAGAGTCGCGGATCGTAATCCTGACGACCCTTTTCTCAAAAAATACGCGCCCCTCGCCATGCCGACGACGTCGGAGACGAACGCTTCCCCGGCAGCATCAGTTGTCTTCCGCGGCACGAGGTCTCATTTGCCACACGGGCGCGGCAACCGCAGAACATGCCCTGAAACACGGCAAACACGTACTGGTACCAGCGGCTGGTACTGGCTCCCTGGCGACAGACCGTCACCTTCCCGGGATGACGCTCCAGAAACGTCCAAAGTTTGGACAAGCCTTACTAAGCCAGAAGCTCCAGCACGAACTGTTGAATTTTCAGCTTCTGTTCGTCCGTTAGCACGTTGTTGGCGACCTTCATTATGAATTCATGGGGGGTCTGGGAAAACGTACCGACCTTTGCGCCCTGCTTCATGATATGAGTCGGTCTCTGACGCGTCCCTGCGGTAGCCGTTGCACTGTTACACAAAAAGCTCGCTAGCTTCGTCTGGTCGAGCTTGCCGCTCTCCAGGAGTGCCCACGCTTCCTCGAGTTTCCGGCTGATGGATTCGTCGTCGCCCGCGTCCTTGAGGACCCTGACTATGTCTGCCGCCGCAGAACGGGAGAGAAGCTTCGGCCGGGCTGCCAGCCGCTTACGGATACTGTCAGGAAGACTTGCAAACGACAGGTAACGATAGAGATCGGATCGTTGAATACCAAGCGACTCGGCCAGCTTCGTTCGTTTGGGAAAATGTTCTTCGAGGCGTTTGATGCTTTCCCCTATCTCAAAGTCGGACAGGTCTTCACGTTCAATATTCTCCGCAAGCGCAAGAGTTGCACTGGTCGCCGCGTCAGCTGATATGACTAGGGCTTCAATTGTCGGCTTGGTCAGAAGCTTGTGCGCACGCAGGCGCCTTTCCCCTGCTATCAACTCATATCGTTCACCCACCGCCCGTACGCTGATGGGCTGCAACAAGCCTACCGCGCTAATGGAGACGGCCAGTTCGCGGATTTCCTCTTCTGGAAAACTGGTCCGCGGTTGATACGGATTAGGATCGATCCTCTCGAGAGGAAGCTTGGTGTGCTGACGACCGACATCGAAGTCGTCGCGATAGTTTGCTTCGCGATGGCGTTGCGTGTTTTCCTCCGCCTTCTGGGCCAGCAGTGCCTTCAGGCTTTTACTCATTTTTTCCTGCCTCCTCTGCGGCGTTGAGGTTTAGGGTCTGCGCCAGGCTGGCGGCCAGTTGACGGAACTCGCGTGCCACTTTCGAACTGCGGTCGAGCGCGTGAAGGCTCTGCTGCATCACAGCCGCCTGATTCACTTTCGTACTAGTGGAAATCTTGACGGGCAAAATGTGGCCAAACGTCTTGAGAGCGGTACTTTCCAGAAGCTTGCACACCGTCTGCCGCTCATCATGCTTGATGAGAAGTGCTCCGAGCAGTTTTACTGACGGATTGATGCGTTTGATTTTGTCGATGTGCTTTAACAGATCGTCTGCACCGTACAGTCCGTACTGGGAGCCGGACTCCACGGGCACGATAATGTGCGTCGCACTTGCCATCGCATTGCTTGTAAGAAGCTTGAGACTCGGCGGACAATCAATCAGGATAACGTCATAGATCCCATCGGCTGGCTCGATCTTGCTACGCAGTTCTTCTGATGGCCGGGGAGTGACGTCCTTCAGCTCGTCTTCGGCTTTCCCCAGCGCGAGTGAGCCGTAGATCAGCGAAACACCGTCTATGTTTGTCTCTTCATGGATAGCCGCTGGCAAGCTCGCTACGTTGGACAGTAGTAGTTCTGCACTGGTGAAATCAACCCGGCTCGGATGAGTCTTGCCAATATGAAGGCTCGCATTCGCCTGGGGATCCATGTCGACGACCAGGACCTTGAGGCCAAGACGTCCGAATTCAGCCGCCAAGTTGATGACGGTGGTCGTCTTGCCGCACCCGCCTTTGTGATTGGCGATTGCAATTACTTTTGTGTGATCAAAGCTGGTCATCGTGCCCGGTATATCCATTTTTCGTGCACGATACGCGTGGTGCGCGCCACTGTAAAGGCCGCCGTTGTAATCAGGGCAAACGTGGCGGTCGTTGCTACCGGGTATGACCCCCTTGCATCGCTGGAAGAGGTGACAGTTTTCGATGCTACCCTGAGGCGCCAGAACAACAGGCATAAGCGCGTCCAAACTTTGGACAATTTGCGTCCAATAGCCTGGACGCAAGATGGCTACTAACCACGAGCGGCCCGCGAAAGGTGACTTATTGCGACCCGAAACGCGATGGTCAATTCGCTGGGACCTTCTCACGCTCTGCCGACGCCCAAGTAACAGGTTGCACCCTTACGACGCGGCACCGGCCACGAGCCACTTTTTCTTGCCTGAAAATTCCCTGACCGTTAGCTATTCCAAGACTGACGCTGCTGCGAGCCCCAACGACCCACGAAAGGTGACCGATTGCGATCCGGCGCGCATGGTCGGTGGCTGCAGCGTTCCATGGCGGCCCATGGTCCTTGAAGTGACAGATTCCGACCCATTGGGCCGATTGTTCTCAACGTTCGCCTGCTATGGGACCGGCGCCGAGTTCTATTCGATGGAGCCTCCGCATACGAAAGGTGACGGAATACGGCCCAGAGCGCATGAACAGTGGACGAGGCGCTCCATGGTCCTTGAAAGTGACAGATTCCGACCCGTTGGGCCGATTGTTCTCAACGTTCCCTGCTACGGGACGGGCACCGAGTTCATTTCGATGGGGCCTGCATACGAAAGGTGACGGATTACGACCCGGAGCGCATGAACGGTGGACGGGGCACTCCATGGCGGCACATGATCCTTGAAAGTGACAGATTCCGACCCACTGGGCCGATTGTTCTCAACGTTTGCCTGCTACGTAACGGACGCCGAGTTCTTTTCGATGGGGCCTGCATACGAAAGGTGACGGATTGCGGCCCGGAGCGCATGCACGGTCAGACGTAGCGCTCATGGCGACTTATAGACCCCGAAATCTGGTCTATCGGCCGGTTGCTTCGCCTTTGGCCTCCTAGGAGACGTAGCGTCGAACGCCTTCGATATGGTCTGCATCCGAAAGGTGACAAATTGCGGCCCGTCCAGCATCCAGTGCGATTGCATGAACCCGAACGCTCTTCGGTGTTGCCTACATCCGAAAGGTGACGGATTACGGTCTGTCCCGGCATCCGGTCTCTCCCAACAGCGGTTCGTTGATCTCCACACAATCACCGAAGAACTACGCGGGTGGGTCTTTTGTCTGTTTCTCAAGTCCAAACTTTGGACAACTTGCTTCTAACGGCAAAGCTTTTATACCTGAGGGACGAAAGGTGACCGATTGCGACCCGTTAGGTATTTGGCCTAGGTTGCCAAAAACGGGACAGATCGCCCGGTAACATTCCGCTCGGCCCCTCATGTTCAAACCTTGTACGGACGTTTCTTAATGTCGGACATCCGGCCGCCCCAATATCCTCGCAATGTCGCAGACATGGATAAGCGTAACTGGGCGATCGCACGACTCGAACGCGCGCTGGTGCTGCTTCTGGTCGTGGCTTGGTGAATCGTCCATCTGATGCAGACGGGCCGCAGTCGCCCCGATCTGGATGCCGAACTATTGTTTGATGCCGATGAGATCCGCAGCGCGTGTTTGTTGACCGACGTCAAGCAGCCGGCCTGGTCCAAGCTAAACGAGGCGCTGCGTTTGATCGCGCGCCAAGTCGAGTCCTTGGCCGCAAAGGCGACGGTGAACCCGGTGCGAAAGCCATCTGGCTGAAACTCGAAAGAGGTTCACGCAGCCGCGAAGGAACAAGACCTCGATTTCCCAAGGCGCCTATACCAGATGATCAATTCAAGTGCTTCCTGCAGCGTCGTGGCTTCACGGTTGGTCAGCAAGGCCATTCGATCGGCTTGATATCGGCTAGCGCATCAAACTCGCGTGCCACTAGGGTCGCGGTCGCCACGGCTTTACCCACGCCCGGCGGCAATTCGATGCGCAGCAGCAGCCGCACGTGCTGACGCACTTGCGGTGCCGTCACGCCATGACGCGCGCCCATCGCTTTGCAGTACGGCTTTGGGGAAGATAAATATTTCTAAGCTTCTTTATAAAACCTTTAGTAATACAGTTTGTAGAACCTTTGTAAAACCTTTTGTAAACGCTTGGGCGCGGGTCTGTGAGCCTTACCTGGCAGGGCTTTCAAGCCGATCGTCTTTCACAAAAGGTGACATATTACGGTCCGGCAGTGACAAATTCCGGCCTAGAGTGGACAAATTCCGGCCCAGAGTGGACGAGAACCGGCCCAGACGTGACATTTTCCGACCGTTGTCCACAATGGTGACTTGCAGGTCTCGCGTCATCTTTCTACAATCATCACTTTATTGGACATGGTTATTTTCGTGCGGCCAGCTAGGAGAAGAGAACTTTGAATGACCTGCTGCGAGCCGTCCGACCGCTGGACGAGGAGATTCCGTTGGAGGCCGCGGAACTGATAGCATCCATGGCAATTGAGCTCGGCGCTTCTCCCGACGAGATACTCGAGGTTGACGGCCGCATCAAAGGGACGGTGGCAATGAGCAGGGCATTGGTGAATGCACAGCACGGCCTGTCGTTGAACGAAAAGCGCCTGATGATGACTGCATTGCGCAGCATTGACAGCCGCAAGTCACCTTATCAACACGGCAAGGCGGATGGATACGTCTCTGTGAGGATAAGGGCTGAAGAATTTGCCGCCGTTGCTGCGTTGGCACCTCGCAGTGGGGAGAAACAGGCTGCCGCCGCGTATCAGGGCATGAAAGAGGCTTGCGCCAGTCTGTTGGAGCGGAAGCTGAGCTACATGGATGGAAAGAAGAGGGTGCAACTACGGTGGGTGTGGAAAGCCACATATCACGACGGCGAAGCTTGGGCCGAGATCTGTTTTTCGCCGGACCTGACGCCTCATATCTTTCTGCTGCAGCGCAAATTTGTGAGCTATCAGCTCGATTTTGCTCGTGGTTTGCAGTCAATCTATTCCTGGCGGCTTCTGGAACTCCTGATGAGAGAAAAGGACCGCGGCGTGCTTCTGATCACGGTCGACGATTTACGCGCGGCGCTGGAAGTGCCCCCCACCTATCGCTTTGCCGACATAAAGCGACGCGTGATCGAGATGGCGGTCAGCGAACTGAACGAGAAGGCCGACTTGGTGATTGATTGGAAAGGCATCAAGCGCGGTCGGGCAGTCCATTCGCTCGAATTTCGGTTTATCGAAAATCCGCAGCGACGGCTGCCCATCGACATGGCTGATTAGTAGGCCGCCGGACAGTCGAAAGTCAAGGCATCCGGCCATTCTGGGCAGGGCTGGTAAGAAGCGCGCATGATGGAGAGGCTGGCTGAGGATGGTATCCCAGATCAGCAAGGCGCCTAAGCAGACCTTGGATGGTTTTGCTGGTGTCGAGGCGACTGAAGTATTTGGCGCAAGACGCGTGCGTCGAATGACTTTGAGTAGCGGCTGCATCCGGCTGCGGCGTACCTCTTCGAGCGGCTGTGCGGCTCGAGAGCCGTTCCACCACCGCCCCGGCGATCCACTTTTTTGGGCCGAGGCCAAACGTCGTTACGGGGGTTAACGTCTTTCCATCAATGAGCCCTCGCGGAAAAACACGCATCCCCTTTCTGCGCGTGTTGCGACGTTGCCGGGAAGTCAAAAATGATACGAAATGCCGATTTGCACGGTCGGATACCAGCGGTAGGGTGATGCCTTTTCTCGCAGCTGCTGTAAGCCTGTTTCGGCGATTTCTTGGCTCAGCGCAGGGCCGGCTGCCTGAGTGAGGGGGGCAGACAGCGTGTAGGAGGAATGGGATATGCCGTAAGCGACCCCAAGTTCAGCGACGAGTCCGAACCCCTTCGCCGCGGCCGGAAACCATAACCCACGCCCAGATAAGGCATCGCGGTGGGATACTTGACGGTGGCTGTCGCGTATTCGCCGGGAAAGGCGGGGGTGGTCTTGCCCTTGAACGTGTAGGTGCCATTCGTGGGGACGGAATTGCCGCTGACCTCGTCGTTGGTGAGACGAAGCCGGGCGATGATGCGGAAGCCGCTATTAGACCATGGGAAGAAATCCTCGTAGATGCCGCCTTGGCGAAGACGCACTCCATCCTCGCCGCCCAGTGGAAGGTCGCGCTTCACGACGGACAAAGGGAGAGGCCAGCGGTTCATTCGGTCAGCGCGCCGGAGGCCGATATGCGACTGCAGGCCGTTGTGGATCTGATTGAGCTACACAAACAGAAATGGTCGCTGCCCTAACACGTGCGCGTGGTTGTCAACTATGAAGCGGGGCAGGATGGATTCTGGATTCTGCGGGCGTTGTCCTCCCGCGGCATCGACTGTTATATGGTCGATGCCGCGAGCATTCCGGTGGAGCGCCACAAACGGCGTGCGAAGACAGACAGGCTTGATGCCATCAGGCCGGTCATCAATCTGCGCGCCTGGTTGCATGGCGAACGCGACCGTATGCGCGTGGTGCGCGCGCCCTCCGCGCAGGACGAAGCGTTACGTCATCTGATTCGCGATCGCGGACAGTTGCACAAGGAAGTGCTGCAGCATCGCGAGCGCATGCGCAAGCTACTCGTCACGCGGGGTTGCTGGGACGAAGCCGACCACCGGTCTTTCGCCTGGCGACTCGCAGCCGGGCAACTGAGCTGTCACGACGGCACCCCATTGCTGGACGAATTGCGCGAACGGCCGCTGCGCGAGAACGCACGCCTCGAACTTGCGGAACAGCAGCTCGCCGCACTTGAGCGCACACTCCAGGAGCGTCTGCCCACGCCCGTGCGGGAGCGGATCACCTACCTCAGGCGCCTCAGGGGCGGTGGTCACATCGGCGCGTCGCGCCTCATGCTCGAACTATTCTGGCGCCAGCTGGTTCAAGGCGACATTGCCGGGCGCTTACAGCCAATGCAGCAACGCGAGGATAAAAAATGCGGTCCTCAGCCCTAGGCGGCCGATGGCGCACAGCAACCAGCTCAGGTTGTAGCCGGCAGCACACAGTACCGCGTGCAACGCATCGCTGGTTTGCCCTTGAGAGCGGGCAACGCCGCATGCCAGTGCTCGTGGTTCACATGGCCGATGATTGATTCGATCGCTTGCTGTCGCTTGAGCCAAGTCGCTGCGTGCTGGTCAGCGCCTTGTGTTTGCCGCCATGAATAAGTTGTACCGTTGACACTTTGGCATTGTCAGCGTCGGATGGATACTCCCCATTTGGGGAAATTGCGCCCGACGTTGACAGGCATCGACGCCACGAACCCGAGATCAACCAGCACGGTCTTCGGCGGCGGTGTACCGGGCAGATCCTACAACAGAATGAAGCTCTGTTCGAGTCGCTCCGTGAGCGTGCGGTCGGTGTCACCGCCTTCATCTCCATGGCAGTTGCAATCGTCGTCGCCAGTTGCTCCTCGACACTTGCTTTTCCCAGCGCCTGCCGAAAGCGCACCAGGCTGGTCGGGTCGCACGACAGACGCGGCTGGAAATACTTCTCGCCGCAGAAGTACTGGAAATACACGCTTTCGGCCCAGCGCTCACCCGGCCTTCGCGAACGCACCGCTCGAAGATCTGCGTCAACTTCGCTTCGATCGACGATCATGGCATGCGGTTGGCCAGCACGGCCAGCGGGTGACGTAAATCGATCACTGCATCCAGGCGGCTGCGGAAGAAATCAGGCGTGCTCATCGGGGGCTCAACTCCTAGAAGATATACCAATTCAATATTGATTTCGGGAGTTCCGCAACCGTTGATTCAAACCCATTCCACGTTTGGGTTCACGCCTTCTGCAAGACCGACTAGCTAATTCCGCTTTCACTTCGCGCGCGGCAAGAATCGCTGCTGGAAACGCCATATAGCATGGTGCATTCCGTTGCATGTCCAACGAATGGCTTTGAGGAGCGTTCGCGTCCAGTTGCCGCGCACCTTTTCTAGAGGACGGGCTGCCTGCGGTGCGAGCTGATCGACCACCGCTTCCGGAGTCGTGAAAAGACGCGTGCGCCAGTCCCAGTAGAGCGGGTAGTGCAGCAGTACGCCCGCGCACAACATATCCAGCGTTAGTGTTCGATGCCGCCACGGCACTGGCGCGAGCGCGTCATGTGTCAATCCCCAACCCGCATAGAAAGGCAGTCCATAAGTGAAGACGGCTTTGCCGCGCAACAGTGCGTCGAAGCCTGCGAGGGACGACAACGTGTGCACTTCGTCCGCCACGTCGACGAGCGACAGCAAGTCCGCTTCAGTGTCGACAATATCCGCGAGTTGCTGCGCGTCGATCAGTCCATTGCGATTACCCGACAACACATCCGGATGTGGCTTGTAGATCACGAATGCGTCGGGACGCAGCGTGCGTACTTCGCGCAGCAGCGCGTCGGCCGTGCCGATGACGCGTGTGCCGAGGCGGATCGATGCGTCGTCGGCGACCTGGCCCGGGACCAGCACGACTTGCTTGCCTTCAGGTGCGGTCCACGCAGGGCGACGCCGGCCGAGGTTGTATTTGGTGACACCGAGCTTCACCACCTGATAGCGCAGCGCTGCGGCGCGTGCCAGTTCAGTTAGGCCGAACTCGGTTTCGTTGAGTAGGACGCTGAGATCGCTCGGCTGGTTCGCATCGAAGTAAAGGCCGCGGCGGTCGATCACCTGGCTGCGCGGCGCGATCATGTCGGAGCCGAGGCCTGTCGAATGAAAGAAACCGTCTTCGATTCTAACGCGGCGAACCTCAGGCGCAAGACCGTCCGCGCTGCGCGCGCCCCACAGTACTGCACATTCGTTCGTCTGCACGGAGTGCGGCTCGCGCGTCCAGCGTAATGTGGCGCCGCCGGCGCTGACGTACGGCGTCGCAAACGGGCGCTTCCACCATTGAAAGCGTATCCCTGCCACATGCTGTAAATCCGCGAAACGGTGCTGGACTGCTTGCTGCAACTCGATGCTGTCGAGCAGATCGTTGAGCGTGCCCAGAGTATGCGTGAACGGATTCAGATAGCGTGTGAAGCGCAGGAAAACTATGTCGAATAGTGCGGCGAGCGTTGGGCGTGCGCTGCGGTTCGGCAAGTGTAGATCGTCGTCGGTCAATCCCCAGCCCGCGTAATAGGGTGCACCGAATACGCGCACCGGCACGCCAGCCAGCAGCGCGTGCATGCCCTCCGAGGCGCCTAACGTATACACGTGATCGACATGAGGCAATGCGGCGCACAGCGATTCGTGATCGGCGAGGCGGCGGGTGCCGGGTGGCATACCGTCGACCAATGAAGAAAGCCAGCGCCCCGTGCCTTTGTCATCTGATCGCGCGATCCAGAAGTCGGCTTGTGGATGGGCCGAGCGCGCGGCTTGCACCATTCGCATGAAGGTTCGACGTGAGTTGCGAACCGCTATCGCGCCGAGCCCGTGAGAACGGGCGCGCTCGTCAATCAGCATGACGCGGGTTAGGCCTTTGGTCTCGAGTAACGCGGCGGGGCAGTCGGATTGCGATCGACGCTTTGTCGAGGCGTGGCTGCGCGCGAACCTTTGCATCAGTCGCTCGACTTCGGGCGACGCATCGGCGCTCCGATCGTATTCGCGCGCTGCGGTGAGTGCCGAATTGATTGCGAGAGCGAAAGCATCGGCACCGGCACCGGTCATCGGTACGCTGAACCACGACAACAGGGGCGTACCGGATACGCCGCGCGACCAGACCGGCCCTGGCCACGCGACGCTGACACGCTTGCCGCCGACGCGGGCGAGGCGTAATGCAATGCGCCCGAACCATCCATCGATCCACAAATGCTCCGAGTGCCCTCTCATCTAGCGCAACGTCTCAAGGAAACTATCAACATGCTCAAAATGCTCTTCCCATGTCGGCTCGCGAAAGCGTTCGATGCGGGTCAATTGTGCGTCGCGCGCCGGGCTATTGGCTTGGGCATAGGCCTGGATGCGGGCGAGCCAGCCGGGCCCGTCGAGCGGGTCGAGATAGTCCGGAATGTTGTCAGCGATTTCATGAAAGACGTCGAGGTCGCTGGCGAGCACCGGCACTTTGAGCGCGAGCGCTTCGGCGAGCGGCATGCCGTAGCCTTCGACGAAGGACGGGAACAGTAGCGCCTGAGCGTGTTGGAGATAGGCGTGAAGCAGCTCATCGGAGCAGTGTGCTTCTTCTATCACGACGCCTTTGAGGCTTTCGCAGCGCTCCAGCATATCCACGACGTTCTCGCATTCCCAGCCGCGCCGGCCGATCACGACGAGCTTCGGTGCGGCTGCGCCGAGCTGTTCGACCAGGCGTCGCCACACGTGCAGGACGAACCAGTGGTTCTTGCGCGGCTCGATGGTGCCGAGCATGACGAAGTAGGGCGTTGGCAGCGGGCGCTGTGAGAGTGAACGCTGGGTGACGCCTGAGGCCAGACGTGCGACTACGCTCGGAGGCAGCTTGAGGCCGGCGCGTTGGGCTTCGGTCGCGAGCGAGTCGAGCGTGGCCTGCGAATTGGCGATCAGGCCGCTCGCGTGCCTGATTGCTGTGTGCATACGGTGCCGATGAGCCACATCTACTCCCGGGCGGCAGTATTCGGCATGGGTCAAGGGAATTAAATCGTGGACCATGAATACAGGTCGAATTTCGCGCTTTGTCATCGCCCGGTAATAGCGGCCGAATTCCATCCCGTTGTGACTGGTATGCAACAGCACGCCATTAAGTCTTGTTTCTCGCAAGCGATTAAAGCATGCGCGTGCGACTAAAGCGCGGATGGCGTTTCTATTGCGGATCGATGATAGAAGCATCGCAAACGTTTGCTGTGAATCTCTCGCAGTCAAAACTGTGGAAAAACCGCGTTCGCTAAGAATTGCGCGCGCTCGACCGCCGTACTTTTGAATGTATTGGAGGCCGACGCGATCTACGCCGGTGGGCAAAAGCCCGTCGTAAAGGCGGGTGAGGAGGCGCGTGACGTCCAGGTGGATAGTTGACACTGAGGTGCTTTTTTCTTGGCTGTCGTGCGGACTTTTTCAGTCCTTCGAGTGTGGCTTTTTCTTCTACAGCGAACCATTTTAGCCGAGAGCGTGAGAGAATCCGTGTTAACGTTTGGTAATATCTTGGTAAAGCGTTAGTCGGCTGGTTGCGCGCCGGGTTGCTCCCCATTGCCGAAAAGTACTTGGGTGTTTGGCGCTGCGTGGAATGACGATCGCGAATGGTTTCTCCCAAGATGCAAAGGCATTTTTTGCATGGGGGTAAGCCTTAGGCAGACGTGTGCTAACTAGATGGTAAAAAAATTGACAGCCGACGTGCAGCCAAGTCAGTGTGACCTTTGCAGGCAGCGTTGGAGCCACATGCGAGGTCGCCCATGCGGCGTCGGTCTGGATTCTGCGTGTCGGTTTGGTCGCGCCATTCAGGCGGTATGCGCATTTGATAGTGGTTAATACATATATATCTGAGAGTGATGGAAACAAGTTGCAGCGGTTCCGTGGTTCCGGCAGCAACCGAGAGTGCAGGGAGCAGCCGGATGTCAATGAAGCAGTCGCCGCTGGTTATTTGGTTTACCGGTATGTCTGGCGCCGGTAAGTCGACGTTGGCGTGCATGCTTGAGAAAGAATTACAGACCCGTGGTCTTCGTACGTTTCTCCTCGATGGCGACCATCTGCGACTGGGTTTGAACAACGATCTCGACTTTTCCGATGCCAGCCGCCACGAAAGCGTCCGGCGAGCCGCGGAAGTGGCCCGATTGATGGTCGATGCGGGCATCGTCGTTATTGCTTCATTCATTTCCCCGTTTCGGGCGGATCGCGACGCGGCAAGGGCGTTGTTCGCGAGTGGGCAGTTCTTTGAGGTGCATGTGGATGCACCGTTTGAGGTTGTTGAGGCGCGGGACGTCAAGGGGCTCTATAAAAAAGCGCGCGAGGGAACGCTGCCGAAATTCACCGGAATTGATTCGCCATATGAGGTGCCGGTTAATCCAGAACTCCGCATAAATACGGCAGAAGTTGCAGTGCACGACGCTTCGCGGGAGGTTCTTGTGGCGATCGAGGCGTTGATTGGTGCGCGTGAAGTGGCCGATAGTCCGTGTAGTACAAAGGCCGAATTAGCGGAGTTCAGTTAGAGCGGTAAATCAAGCCCTTTTGCGACTCGTGTCGTATGTGAGGCACAGTGCGGCCTTGATTGACGCATTTTGTACACTATGCGATGTGCGCTGCTCTCACACATGGGCCTAGATGGGGACAAGTCAATCGGGTCTGTCGAGCGTGTCGAGATAGTCTAGGATGTCGTCGGCGATTTCGCGGGGCACATGCCATTGAGGTGTGGGAAGCGTGGCGGAATCGGCCGAAACTTGATGCACTCGCTCATCAGACGCCGCTGCACCGATTCGGCGAAGAACTCGCCACCCCTGTCGGTCTGGATACGCTGGATTGGAAATGGCATCTCCTCGATGACACGATCAAGAAAAAGCAGCATATTTCGAGCGTTTCTGCGCGGGTAGACCGCCAGTACGCGGAAGCGCGAGCAGTCGTCAATGGCCGTGTATTGATAGACGCCTCGCGCGATCTTCATCGTGTCCATCTGGACTCGATCCCCGGGAACCGGGCGGCTATAGCGTTTGGGATTTGCCGGCCGCCTGGAACGCACTAACGGCTTCACAGACGCCTCGGTCAGAACCTTGTGAATGGTCGCTGACGTTTGAGTACACGCCGCAATCGCCTGAACTGCTTCGCATGCGCATAGCCGCCCGCGCGGCGACGCAGCCGTTTGCCTTCACGTTCGTATGCGTCCAGCGCTCGCACACCGATTCATCGCTCTCGTTATAAGTGTGCTTCAAATACAGCAGCCCGACCAACAGCCGCACTAACACCACCGGCCAGTTCCTTAGAACTCACACCAAACAGCTCCACCGCTTCGCTTAACGGGCCATCGCATGAGCGCAGCTCAAACAGGGGCGAGCCTCGCTTCGATGGCAGTCCACGGAATCCCCGTGGCCAGCACCGCAAGTGGGTGGCGCAGATCAATCATCACGTCCAGACGGCTACGAAAAAACTGTGGTGTGCTCATCGGCCAAAACTCCCAGAATTTTTATATCTTCGATAATCTTCCTGGGAGCCAGGTTATCCGAAAACCAACTGCTACGCCAGGCCAGACGGCGCTTCACAGTTTTTTGCAGATCCGACTACATATGACAGCATTCCATCTTCGAAATTTGCTTTGCGCAAGCTGCCGGTGCGTGAGCGCACCACTGGGTTCCAAATCGAGTCCGATTACGAACCTATGATATTAACCAGTCAAACGTTTGCAGAGAGTTGCGCTCTGTTAATACGGTGGAAAGGCCGCGCGCGCTTATGTGGCGTTAGGTTAGCCCACGTGGTCTCCTCGGTCGGCAGCAGTCCGTCGCAAAGGCGGCCTAGCAAACGCAAAACGTCAAGAAGAAACGTATTGGAATACTTTTTTGTAAGCTTCCGCATGAATTGTTTCAATCGTTCGTGGTGGTGCTTTTTTTGCTGCAGTTCGCTATTCAAGTCGACATCGTGCGACAATCCGCAGCAAACTTAATTCACCAACTCGTGTAATAAATGCCGCGTCTGCGTAGAAGTACTTTCCTTGTTGTATCCACTTTGGCCGTGGCGTTCCTCACCGGCTGTTCTGGTATCCCTACGTCCGGTCCGAGCAAATCGCAAATTGATCAGGCTTCCGGCGCATCCAGCGCGTCCGGCATCCAGATCGTGGATGTTACCGACGAGGTGGCACGAAAGCTTCTCGCTGAACGTCGCGCTGGCGACTTCTCGAAGACGCTCGGGCACGACGCGGTGCGGCAGCAGAGGCTCGGCCCCGGCGATGTTGTCGAAGTGTCGATCTGGGAAGCGCCTCCCGCCATGCTTTTTGGCGCGAGCCCGACCGATGTCCGCTCTGGCGGAACATCCACCGCGCGCGTGACGGTGTTGCCTGAGCAGGTGATCGACAGTGACGGCAACATTAACGTGCCGTTTGCCGGGTCGATCCAGGCTGCGGGACGGACGCCGAATGACATCGAGCGCTACATCATCCAGCGGCTACAGGGCAAGGCAAACCAGCCCCAGGTCTTGGTGCGGCTCGCGCGCAACACGACTTCGTATGTGACGGTTGTAGGTGATGTGGCGTCCAGCACGCGCATGCCGCTAACACCGAGCGGCGAGCGGCTGCTCGATGCGCTGGCGAGCGCCGGCGGGGTGCGCCAGCCGGTGGATAAGATGACGATCCAGGTCACCCGCGGCGACAAGGTGCAATCACTGCCGCTCAATACGATCATCCGCGATCCGCGCCAGAACGTGCCGCTCCGGGCGGGCGACGTTGTGACCGCGCTGTTTCAGCCGTACAGCTTCACCGTGCTCGGCGCCACCAGCAAGAACGAGGAGATCAACTTCGAGGCGCAGGGAATCACGCTCGCGCAGGCATTAGCACGTGCTGGCGGACTGCAAGATAATCGCTCGGATGTGCAAGGCGTTTTCATCTTTCGCCTAGAGGACGGCAAAGCTCTCTCGTGGCCGACTTCTCCCGTTCGTACGACAGCCGATGGCAAAGTGCCGGTGGTGTACCGCGTGAACCTAAGGGATCCGAACTCGTTCTTCGTTGCCCAGAGTTTCATGATGGACAACAAGGACCTGTTGTACGTGTCGAATGCGCCCGTTGCTGAACTGCAGAAATTCTTGAATGTGATTTTCTCCGTGGCGTATCCCGTAGTTACTGGAATCCAGACATTCAAATAATCGCGATCACGTATCAAAAGATGTGATGTTGTTTAGGTTTGCGGCATGCCGGCACACAGCTATGCCGGAGCCTGCCCGGCATGAGTATCGGCTGAGACGTTCGTCCCCGACGTGGCTCCGGGTCAGGAGGGCGACTGGGGGCAGCAAAGTCCGGCGGTCGGGAGCGTGCGGCATCACAGTCCATTCGGTCCCCCACCCCAAAATTGTCTACGGGTTCTCCACCCATTGCCAGACGACCTCTTCGTCGGACAGATCGAACGCGTGCTGCAAATACAGCAGCCCCGCAATCAGGCGCGGCGAGCTCGCTGGTGGACCCTTGCGTGATACGAAGCTCTCGCTCATCGATGCGCCCAATCGGTCCCAGTTGATCAGGTCGGCCAAACGGACTAACGGTCGCTTCAGGTTGATCTGTTCGCGCAGGGGTTGCCGGAAGAAATCTCCCTCCGCTACAGGCGTCTTCGGACCCATCTGCACTTCCTCAAAAACTGCAGGATTCACGCGTTAATGTGCCAGGTTCCTGCAATTCTCACAACCGTATTTGCGGTTCAAAGCCTCACACCGCAAGGCTTTGAGGCTGGAATGGTGTTGTGAGATTTGCAGGAACCTGGCATGTATGGATCCGACGCCTCTCGCATGCGTCTTTTTCCTGATGGCGAAACGGTCTGCATGGATGTATTCGGCTTGCCCAGGTAGCGGATGTCAACGTCGGGCGCAATTTCCCCAAATGGGGAGTATCCATCCGACGCTGGCAGCGGATTCAGGCCGTGCTGCATTAATGGAGCTGATTGGCCGCACAAAGCGCATCCTGTCGAAGGAGCCAATGGACAAGAGCAAGCTCTATGCGCTGCATGCGCCGGAAGTCGAGTGTCTGGTCAAGGGCAAACGCCGTACACCTACGAATTCGGCGTCAAGGTGTCCATCACGACGACTCACAAGGAAGGTCTCGTAGTTGGCATGCGCTCGATGCCGGGGCAATCCGTACGACGGTCATACGCTCGCCGAGGCCTTGGAGCAGGCGGCAATCCTGTGTGACACCACACCGGAAGTCGCCATCGTCGACCGTAGATACAAGGGTGTCCCGGTCGACGGCGTGAAGATCTGCCAGCCGGGTTTGCGGCGGGGCGTCACTCGCGGACTACGCGCGATGATCAGACGACGAAGTGCAATCGAGCCGGCCATCGGCCACAAGAAAACAGACGGAAAATTCGATCGCAACTGGTTCAAAGGCGCTCAGCGACGCGGTGCACGCGGCGCTGGCCACAACCTGCGGATGATCCTGAGGAAGCTGCGGCTTTTTTGCGCCTTCATTTTCGCTGCTTTGCTCAACCACAGCATCGCCGCTGACGTGATCGTGTGACGCCGGCGGAACTAGAAACGAATTGTTCAGGTTCGACTATTTAAGGTCTGCGGACAGTTGCGGCCCGCGGTTGAACTGTCCGACGATGAGGTCGAGGTTCGTGCTGCAGGTGTTCACCGGTGAACGTACCTGCAAGCCTTGCCGCCGATCCATGGCTCGACCCTGTCACGGTGGCGCAAGCAACTGGGCGAAGCTGGCGTTGAAGAGTTTTTGGGTGGCAGGATCAAAGCGGCAAAACATGCCAGCTTGGATCAACGCAATGACGCCCGCGGATATCAAGTGTCTGGTCTGCAAGATGTATTAGGCCGAAAAAACCTCACAACTCGCATCGGCGTTTCGAACTCGGGCTTCGCTCGGAAAGATCAATCGATCTGAGCTGTACTTGTTCGGAGGTATTTCGACCACGGGGATGAAATACGCGGCTTGTGGGCCAATGTAAAATTCTCCTTGTCGAGCGTAAGATTGGGGTTGTAGTAAGGATCCGGCTTCGAATCAGTTTTCCAACGATTGCGCATATAGATCTTTTCTCTGCGGAGTCGGGCCCGCGAAGCGGCTGTTGCCTGATCATCTCCCCTCGAGTAAGACTCGTGATGGTGAAGCGTGGCGTACGGGGTCCATAAAACCCGATATCCTGCTTCACAAGCGCGAAGACAAAAGTCGACGTCGTTAAATGCAACTGTAAGATCCTCTTCATTCAGACCACCCAGAGAACGATAGACGGCTCGCCGAACCACCATACAAGCAGCTGTCACGGCGGAAAAATTTTGCGTCAAGACGGCGCGTCCGGCATATCCGGGATGGGCCTGCGGATGGAGCCGATGAGCATGCCCTGCGAATCCACCGATCCCTATGATGACTCCGGCGTGTTGCACAAAGCCATCGCTATAGAGCAATTTTGCACCGACCACACCGATCTCAGGTCTGATCGCATGAGAAACCATCTCTGTTAGCCAGTCCGGAGAGATTACTTCAACATCATCATTTAATAGTCCTATAATCTCTCCCGTCGCAAATTTCTCGGCAAAATTGTTTATGGCGGAGTAATTGAATTGACTATCGTAGTTGACTACTTTTACTCGGCCGTTTTGTGAAATTTTGTGGAGATAGCTGAGGGTGGCTTGGCTCCGGCTTTGATTATTGATGACGATAATTTCGAAGTTTTTATAGTTCGTTTTCCTCAGGATACTGTCGATGCATTTCCTGAGGATCGTATCTCCATCGCGCGTCGGTATGAGCAAACTAACTTTGGGCAATTTGGCGGGCAATGGGTAGCGAATACGATATGTCCCAATGAAGCGACCGTGCTCAACAGATACTCCGGGCGAGTCGCTGAGAAAATCGGTCAAGGCCTTTTTTGCAGCCTGATATGCGTATGCCTTTGCATCGGGGTTCGATGCTGTCGAACCCTGATGCAAGCGCCAATGATAAAGAACGCGAGGGATGTGCCGGATCTGCTCCGGTTCGCTTAATTTTGCGCAACGCAATGCCAGATCGTAATCCTGACTCCCCTCATAACCGGATCGAAACCCATCAATTTTCTTGACAATCGCTGTCCTGTATATGCCTAGGTGAGAGATCATGTTGTGCGATAGGAATAAATCGGGATTCCAGTCACTTTTAAAGTATGGATCGCTCCTGGTCCCCTCGTCGTCGATCTTGTCCTCGTCGGAATAGATGATATTCAGATTTGGATGCTGATTGATTTCCACAGCGGCGTAATACAGGGCATGGGGGGGAAGTAGGTCGTCCTGATCCAGGAGAGCGATGAACTCGCCTTGCGCAATGCCGAGAGCCGTGTTTGACGCTTCCGATATATGGCCATTTGTCTCTCGAAAATTGACCTTAATTCGCTCATCAGAGCTGGAGAGATTCGATAAGAACTGCCTTACATCTGGGGCGCTGGATCGATCGTCGGCGATGCATAGCTCCCAGTTGCCATATAGCTGGCCCAACACTGAATCGATAGCCTCCCTGAGATATTCTAATGGCGGGTTGTAAACGGGCATCAAAACTGAGATCAACGGCTTCGCTGGAAGATCGGCTATGTGTGTCTTGATGGCTCGTTCATCCTGCGAGCTGAGTTCATCGTACGCTTTGATGAAGGCGTCATAGGAAGGCGGCGCGGAATGGATCCTAAGTTTAGCGCAATCACTATAGGCGCCTTGCAAATCAAATAGTAAGCGACGAAAGTTCAACCCGTACTGACGAGCCTGGTGAGTTTTCCTGAATTTTAGGATGTCACTGGTTACCCACTCGGCCATCCGACCAACGCGCTCCACTTGAGTTATTTCGGTAATAACGATAGGGGACTGCACGATAGCACCCTTGCCGCGCATCGGAACCCAACGCAGCATGCGTGTGCGCGGCGGAAGCTTGAATATGTGCTTGATATTGCCAGGGCGCGTGGTGGGAATCGAAAAGCTATCGACCTCCGAAAAACCAGAACCGCTATCCACGTAAAGCTGTGCCAAGAGCTGCGCGCCACGGCGCACCAGCGAAGACTCCATATAGACCCAACCTTGCGGATATATTCCATCGTGGGGAACAAGCTCGAACGTAGGATCTTCGCCAACAGCTGTCCATGTGTTTGCGCGATCGTCCGCAGGCACGACATCCTGAATTGGAGTTAACTCAAAGGTAAAGGGTCGGTGAATTAGCGACTTAAAAAAATTGAGCATGGAGTTTTTGCTAGTGCTATGTAACGAGACTCATAATTGTCGGGCCGACCGGTAGCCCAATTCCCTCATCGTCAGATCTCATATCCGCAATCTTTGATTGCGGATATGAGATCTGACGATGCAAATTCAATGCGCGATCAAGAATCCGAGATAATGATCGGGTTGTTTCAGGAGCATCGCAACGATGCGTGAGCAGAAAGCGGCCATGCAAAAAGTTATTCTGCTTTCATGCTGCCTCCGCCGTAGTCGACGGACGTTCCGCGGAAAAGCCGAAAGCCCCTTTATATTGCTCCCAGGCCGGGTGCCCATAACCCATACGGCGTAATGAGTGATAGATAGGGGAAACTCGCTCGTGCAGATATTCCGCAAATTCGGAGGGTATCGGTATATCCAAAGATGGGTTGACCTTCTTATCTGTCGGCGACGGTGCCAGTCCTTTCGGAGAGATGTCTAAGAATTGACATAATTCATTCAACGTCTTAGTCTCATGCGAACGGAAATCCTCGAAGTAGACAATCATCAGTTCTTCTGGCGCTAGCGATTGCTTGAGGCGTTCTATCGCCTCGTCGTACAACGCAAATTGCCAAAACCATGGTTGCTCGCAGAGCTCCTTGAAGTAAGCGAAATTATCCTTGATTTCCTCTTCCCGATTGATAGTCTCCATGTGGAACTTGAAGTGGGACCATGCTCGTTCAAAGGGGTCTCTCAGCGTGTATACCACTCTCAATGTCCGACAGTTTCGCCGGACATGACGCCATCCTGACGCATCAAGTTGACTGTTCAAGTTGCAAAAATCGGCGCAATATTTTGCTTGGGGCGCCTTGAAACTAAATAGCCATTGATACCACGAATCCTCTAAGTCGGTGGCGCTTGCATACCGGGCGTACCATTCGATTTCGGTCGTTTGCTTCAAAAAGAATTGCAAATCGAATCCGTTTTGGGCCTCAAAAAAATTAAAAAATTTCTTTACTCTATTCTCTTGAGATAGTAGATCGAATATACCATTTTGATGTGCAAAGTAGTGAATTTCCTTCTCGGGAGTAAAGGAGATTTCCGGGTGATCCTTCAGTCTTTCGCATAGCCAAGTCGTACCGGCTTTCATTGCGCCAACACTGAGAAAAAGGGCGTCAAGCACGTTTTTCTCCATTAAATTGAACGGAAAATCTTAACCAGCTCAGCCGTCTGCTGTTCCGAATAGCGGGGCGAAGCAGGAGAGGCTGGTTCTTTATATTTTTGAACGTCGTGTTCAAGCTTCTTAAGGATCGCGAGAATTGAGTCCTTGGTTGGCGAAATTCGAAATCCACTTTCATCGTTAATGTCTTCTCCGATTGCACCGACATCCGAGGCAACAACCCAGCAACCGCAAGCGGCTGCTTCGCGGGAAACCAGGCCATAACTTTCCGGCGCGGTTGATGGCGCGAAAAGGACGTCGATCTGACCATATAGCTTTGCAATGTCTTTTTGATCGACGTGTCCGATAATGTTGACCAGCGTGCTTCCCCAGCGAGTTTTTAAACTATAGCTTCCATTCTTTGTGTGGTCGACCACGATCACTTCGATTTTGTCGGATTTTAATTCAGAGACAGCCTCTTTAAAAATCCAAAAACCTTTGTGGTTTGAGATTCCACCTACGTGTCCGCATATCAATTTCTCCGTCGAGGACGTGTCCTTGCGGAGCCAATCAATTTTGCTTGATATGCCGTTTGTAACCGTCATCAGATTATTGATGCCGTTTTTCTCGTATATCTTCTTATAAGTTTCCGATACTGGCAGAACGGACACAGCATCGTTCAGTCGGCGTTTCAAGTAAGCCTTGCGAGTAAGGGACTGCTCAAGACCAATTCCAGGCGGCAGTTCAATTTTAGCGAAAGGATCTGGATGTCCGTCAGAGTAGATCTTTCCGGCTTTGTCATATAAAAACTGATAATCAGAGATCCACCACGCATCATGGACCGACACAAAGTAAGGGATGCCCTTCTTCTTGGCAATCTCCAGAATGCTTGCGGTTAAAATCTGAACGCAATGAAAGTGAATTAGGTCAGGATTTTCAAATTCCAAAAATTGCTCAAAAATCTCGGCGACTCGGTCATCTTTGTGATGCCAGTTGCTGAGTGCCGTTGCTGTGCAGGAGACGCTATAGACGCGATAATTGTGGTACGGGTATACATCCAGCTGGTATGCGGGTTGACGTTCTATGTCCGCGGCAAATACAACAACCTCGAAGTCGTCACCATACTTCGTCGTTATCGTATCGATTTCGTCCACCACCACGCGCGTTGCCCCCCCCAAGGCTTTGGGCGGATATAGTACGTGCACAATGGCAATTTTCTTTCTATTTATACTCATGGTTACCTTCACTTCAACGGAGTTCGAGGTTTCATTGATTGATGCGCCACAGCCTCGCGTATAACGGCGTCGATATTAAACGATAGTGCCTCAATCGAATATTCTGCCTGAACGCGATTGAAAGCGGTTTGGCCAATCGAACGGCGAAGCAGCGGGTTTTCTATCAATCGTTTTAAGGCGTCGTACCATTCTTTGCCATTGCTGACGACGATACCGTCTACGTCCTGCTTGATCACGTCCATATAGTTGCGAGTGCAGCTGACGATTGATGGCACAGCGAAGGTGGCGGCCTCGAACCATTTGAGTTCACTTTTACAATCAGTCAGCTCATCTTGATTGAGTACCGCCAAATTAATGTCAGCGTACGAAAGATACGTGAGGTACGTGGAGATTTCCCGCGTAAACGGCAATCGAATTAATTGATCTTTGAATTCGTTGAGAAATGATTCGGGCAGTGTCAAATAGCCGACCATCATCAGCTTTATTTCAGGATATTCTCGAAGAATTTTCTGGATTGCTGGTAGAGCGCCGTCGACAAAGTCACTGTTGTGCGCAAGCGTACCACTTCCATAAAAAATAGTCAGGCTCGGTCCATTGTTCACGTTTTTTTGAATGGGGTGATTGTGGCGGTCTAGGCCATTTCGATGGAGAAAGCTGATATTGGATCGAACCAATGGGCCAAGTTTGTCTGCCAGCGGAATGGTTGACGCAATCGCGTAGTCACACTGCGAGGCGATCGCGCGATAGGAGCCGATGTCTTTCGTCAGGTTTGTATAGGCCGATAGCGGCACCTGCCCCCCGTACGTCTCGAGAGGCGGCACGCTGATCTCTTCAAATAGTAGATCGTCAACCTCGAAAAACGTTATTTTTCCAAGTGACTTCGCATATTCGACCTGTTTAATTACTCCAGGAAAGCCAGGGACGCGATAGAAAATAATGATATCGTAGAAATTTATTAAATTGAGTGCTGCGTCCCGGGCATGCCATGGAATAGTTTCTGTCTCGTATCCGGCATGCTCAAGCTGCTCCATTTTTTGTTCGATGCGATATCGAAAGCACTGCGGAGCGCTCTCAAAATCTAGGCCAACAATCAGCACCTTCTTGTCATTGAGGCTTATATCGAGCGACTTTGTCGAGTTGCGGCGGAAAACTTTCCTATAGCAGGTGCAAATGAATTCAACTACGCGACTATACTCGCGAATTAGCTGACTTCTATCCTGAGTTTCAGCAATGCATTCGAGCACCTGTTCCATCTGCTGCCAGTAGTCCTGGATACACTGATCCAGGATCGACAGCAAGAGGGTCGATCCTGGATGGGCCACGATGCCGTCGCAGAGAATTTCGACCGCGTCCTGCTGCCTTCCAATCGTGCTCAGGGTTTTGGACAGATTGTAATATACCCAATGTGATTCCGAATTTCGCTCGAGTGCTTTTTGGTAGTGCGCAACGGCTTGATACGGGCGATTCAGCTGCTGCATCAAATTGCCAATGTGCTCGTGGGCTGTAGGTGCGTCGAAGAACAATAGCGAGAGCCGATGCAACTCCAGCGCTTGATGCGTGCGGCCGGCAACCTCATTATGCATCGCGAGTCTGACGTAGAAATCCGCGTTCTCTTCGTCATTGCTATAGACGCGGATTTTTCGCGCAGTACGCTGCTGAACGGCCGCAGCAATCGCGCCTGCAATACTGTCAAAGTGCTCATCCGGATTTAACTGATGGATTAATTCCAGATTCAATTCAATAGGCAGGCTCGTGGGGTCGATTCCGTGTGAAGAGAGCAGATCATTAAGGGTGGGAAAACGGCCTTCGCGCCTCCCGTGCTCGACCCAATGTCTTGCCGCGTCTTCTAGGCGATCAAGTCCATGAAGATCCTTGTAGAGCTCTTGATAAAACTTATGGTCAAAGCGAAACGGCCTGTTCTCAAGATGGCCATGCAGAATGTAATGGTACTTCGCGATATAGCCATTTTTCATTCCATCGGCAATATCGGGATTTAGGCGGCCGTACATCTCGTAACTGAAATCTTCGGGGAGGGACGCGATATCCGCGCCGCTAGCAGCGATGAGCGCGGCGAAGTTCGGATGCCTGCCTTCCATGCTGCCGTGGCGAAGCCAATGCTGAACCAAGCTGCGATCCGGTAAATTCGCAAGGTCGTCGTACCAATGACGATAGAAATTCAGATCAAGTTCGCCAGGAATTTCTAATTTTTGACGAGTTTTTGTTGTCGGTTTTAAGAGATTTTGGATTTTCATGAACGTCGGAAATTCGGAGACGGATCTAGTACATTAGGTTATCGTTCGGTACGAATAGGAGGCGGGTGCCTTGGCTAGTCTAGCCGTGAGTATAAAAATGTAGTGCTTCGCTGACATCAGGGAAGTTCAGCAGCTTCCCGTTATCTAATACAGCGGCACGGTCACAGTGGTCGCGAATATAGCTTGCGTCGTGGGAGACAATGATCATTGCTCGATCTTTGCGCTTTTCAAACAACTCGTAATGGCACTTTGCGTGAAATCTGCTGTCCCCCACTGCAACAATTTCGTCAATTAGAAAGCAATCAAAATCTACAGCTAGCGAAACCGCGAACGCCAGACGCGCGCGCATCCCCGACGAGTACTTTTTAACGGGTTCATTCAAATAAGCACCAAGTTCGGAGAATTCTTCGACGTAAGGCACAGTCGACTCGAAATCGGCGCCGTAGACTCTGCAAATAAAGCGTACATTGTCAAGTCCAGTCAAGCTTCCTTGGAAAGCCCCTGTGAATGCGAGCGGCCAGGAAATGCTCATACCTCTACTTAGTCCGCCTGAGGTGGGAAGCTCAGCGCCGCTTATAAGGCGGATCAAGGTAGATTTACCGGCCCCGTTTCGACCGAGAATACCGATTTTCTCCCCGCGATTCACCGAAAGATTGACGGCGCTTAGAATCGTGCGCGGTCCTTTGTGCGTCTGGTATACCTTCGTTATATTGTTGAGCGTTATCATTCTGGTTCAACTCGCCGACTGGCCTCTCGCACGAGTGAGAGACCAATGAATAATAAAATCAGGTTTGCGACGATGAAATACGTTGGGTTTTCGTGGGTGATAATTGCGGTGCCAAAATATCCGTGCCGAATCATTTCGGCTCCATGCACCATGGGGAGTAATAAGACAAGGCCCTGTACGGAATGAGGTAGCCAGTCGACCAAGAAGACGGCGCCGGAAAAAGGGAACATCAGGTAGGTGACCGTATGCCAAATCCGGTCTACGGCCTCGGATCTTTCGGAGAGTGCCCCGACAATCAGGCCAATAGACGCCCCATACCAGCATTGTAATATCCAGCCAAGCGTCATCGTTAAGATGTCGGCCGGTGCGCTTATCATGCCTATGGCCATGAAAAACAGGATGAGTGCAGTTATCGATGCCGTCGCGCCAGCTATTTCTAAAATTAATCTAGCCAGAAATACATCAAGTATTCGGACGTTCCTGTGGTACAGCAGGGCCATATTGGGCTCGATAGCTTTGGCGCAGCGGTTGGCTGAATTTCGCCAAACCAATAATGATGAATAGCCGGTAACCGCAAACGCGGCGATGGGGAGGTTGGAGCCGTGGGTCATGTGGCCCAAGGACCAAACCGTGGTTACGCCCAACGTAAACATCATAGGTTCAACAAAAATCCACATAAAGCCTATATTGTGGCGACCGTAGCGTGTGAGAATCTCGCGCATTAACAGCGCGAAGACCACTCTGCGCTGAATGGCGAAGGATTGCAATAACGATGTGCTATCTGTTTGCGTCATAACGTTATGCCCGATGCTCCTTGATGCCTGCGATCAAAACCGTCAGCACGCCCCAGAGGATCAAACCGACCACTAACGTCGAGAGTACATTTCTGAGTCGACGCGGCTCTATCGCCTTGTCCGGCTTCGAAGGCTGAGCAATTCGTTCAATATAGAGTTGCTTGCGTTGAGCATCCGTATGGGCCTGTTCGAGGGCGGTAAGGGCGACAGCAAGCTGCTTGTCGGCAAAATCGCGCTCCAAGGAAAGTCGTTGATATTCCGCGGCTTTCCCAGCGAGGGATACTTTTCCGCCGGCGACTTTATTATTTTCGACGTCAATTTGGTTCTGAAGCGTTAAGATGCGATTAGTGAGTGTTGGAATCTGGGGGTTGCTTTTTGCGACAGACTTGATTTGATTAAGTGCTGCTATCGATTCCAGTAAGTCCTCCTGGAGTTTTGACACCTGCTGCAATTGAATCGTCGACTGTCTTTCTGGATCTATGACGCCTTGCTGATCGCGGTAGCTCGCCAACGTGATAGCGGCGGCTTTGGCTTTTTTCTCCGCGCTAGCTACTTCGTCAGACGCAAACTTAATCATGTCCTGGCGCGCACGGGCATTTAGCTGATTCACCAAATTCTCGCTCATTTCGAGCAGCAATTCATTGATTTTATATGTATTCTCAGCGGTGTACGCACGAGTATTCAGTGTAATTATTGAAGATGACGTGTCGAGCTTTGCTGTAACTTTGTCTTGATAATATCGATACAGTGATTCGAAGCTCTTGTCGAAATTCAAGCATGAAAATCGGCTGATACAATCAATGTCGCTTTGAGAATACGCGGATTCAATGTGAAGTTTTTTATCGAGAACGCCAAGGGCGTCTCGCGAGGTGATGTAGTCTTCGACTGTGTAGCTGTCGTCTTGCGAGCGTGAAAATCCTGCTCCGGTGAGAAGCGCGCCTAGGGATGAGGTACTTGTGCGGTCCGGGCTGCGGATCAGGAATTTCGATTCGGAGACGTATACATCGGACGCAACGAATCCGAAATAACCAATGGATATAATGGTTGGCAGCACTGCGCAACAAATAAATAAAATATTTGCTTTTCTAATTTTTTCGGTGGCTTTTTTAAATTTCAACTTATTCCGGATAACGGAATTTTCAGTGTTCAGGCTTTCAGAAACTATGTTCAATTTCCACTCCAAAATTTCAGTCTGCTATATGCATTACGCTGTTGTGATATCTCGTTTCAGCTACTTTCGAGATTGCGTCGAACTCGGTAACCGCTGGAACACTCGAGGTCGTGAGTCTCATTGGTGACGCTGGCGTCAGGCGGATTTGGGGTGGTCGATCGCGCAAATTCGCTTGCCAGACATCTCATTTGCCTACGACATCGGTGGGCGGGGCGTTAACGATCGGTCCAAGTCGCGTTCGCGTCAGCTTCCTTTCTTGAGGGGGCTGAAATTGCAGTTCTCGCCATATCCTGTTTGTGGCCCACGTGCGGCTTGACGCGACGGTTTCACGCTGGACCGCCGAGGCATGAGTGCTCGGGTGAGTGGCCGCGCGCGAAGTTGGGTGAGGATGTTTCACCGACCTTTTCCAGACTGATTGGCCCGGCCTTCTTTTGGCGCAGCTATGCCCAAAACCAGGGCATTGATAAAGTTGCCTCGTAAACATTTCGATCTGACGGATGGCCCGGTCGTGTCGTGTGAGTGGCCCTACGGCAGAGTGCGTGCGCCCTTTGTCAGAGCGATCGGCGCGTGCATGGCCGAAGGGAGGCTGATTATAGCTACCCGATATAGTGCGCGCCATCCATCTTCGTGCCCTTCCAACTACTTTCTTAAATTTTCCTATCCTTTCTTATTTTTTATCTCGTAATGCTGTATTCTCCAGTCCTTGCTTAAGACCAGCCGTAGCTATTCAAACTATTCCGAGGTCACCGGGGGAAGGGCGCATCTACAAGGCGCTCGAAACGGCAAGCTCGGCTGCTATTTGACGTCCTCACATGTACCGCTCCTTTCTTGCCTTGCAAGGCACGGCTTCTCCGTTTTTTAGCCGACTTGCCGTTGCACTGCGCGAGCGTGGTCATGCTGTGCGCAGGGTTAATTTCTGTGGCGGCGATGTTACCTACGCGGGTATTGGCGACGCGTGGAATTTCCGCGACGAATCGGGTGCTTTAACTGATTGGTATATCAGTAAGGTGAAAGGGGGCGGCTTTACCGACGTGATTATGTTCGGCGACTGCCGCGAAATCCATCGCCCTATGCATTCGGTCGCTCAATCCAATGGCTTACGCGTTCATGTTTTCGAAGAAGGCTACGTCCGCCCGCATTGGCTGACGCTAGAAAATCACGGTGTAAACGGCCGCTCTAAACTTCCGCGCGATCCCGCCAGGTATCTCGATCAACGCCGCTTTATCCCACCAAGTCCAGTAGGTCAACCCACCGGCTATAACCTCTACGAACGTGCTTTCCACGACATCCGCTATCGCAGCGCGAACGCGCTTTTCGCCACGCGGTTTCCGCATTACCGCAGCCATCGGCCGAGAAATGGCTTCTTCGAGTACTCAGGGCTTGCCGTCCGCGCATTGCGTCAGCGCCAGCATCATCGCGATTCCGATAAAGTCACCCGCGATCTGCTCGACGCCGGTCATGCGTATTACATGTTTCCGCTGCAATTGAATTCGGACACGCAGATCGTCGTCCATTCGCCGTTCGACGGGGTGCGTGAAGCAATAACCAAAGTACTCAAGTCATTCGCGCAGCGCGCCCCGGCCGATAGCTGGCTCGTGATCAAGAACCATCCGCTCGACACGGGCCTGATCGACTACCGCCGTCATGCGGAGCAGCTTGCGCGCGAGCTCGGTATCGCCGATCGCCTGCGTTTCATCGACGCCGGCCATCTGCCGACGCTTCTCGACCGCGCACGCGGCGCGGTCGTGGTCAACAGCACGGTCGGTTTATCGGCACTGCATCACCGCCGTCCGTTGATCGCTCTCGGCACAGCGATCTACAGCATGCCGGGCCTAACTTGGCAAGGCTCGCTGGACGATTTCTGGCTGCACGGAGAACAGCCAGACATGCATCTGTATCAAGCCTTTCTGGACTACGTCGTTCACCACACCCAGATCAACGGCGACTTCTATACCCGCACCGGCATTGCCATGGCAACCGCCGGCGCAGTGCGGCGTCTCGAGGCAGCAGCACATGCCTAACGCCAGCCCGCACCACATTGTGATCACTGGCGCGAGCGCGGGACTCGGCCGCGCGCTCGCGCAGGCGTATGCGGCACCTGGCGTTGTCCTCGGTCTCATCGGCCGCGACGAGAAAAGACTCGAAGGATCGGCCAACGCCTGCCGCGCCAAAGGCGCAAAAGTAGAAACCGGCCTGATCGACGTCCGCGACGCCGTCGCCATGCAATCCTGGCTGCATCAATTCGACGACGCCCACCCCATTGACCTATTGATCGCCAACGCCGGCGCGGCCAGCACGCTTGCGTCCGCGCTCGACTGGGAAGAACTCGAACGCACGGCCGCCATCGTCGACACCAATTTCTACGGCGCGATGCACGCAGTCCTTCCGATCATCGCCCGCATGCGCCGGCGCCGCAGTGGCCAGATCGCGCTGATGAGTTCGCTTGCCGCATTGCGCGGCATGGCAATCTCGCCGGCCTACTGCGCCAGCAAGGCAGCGATCAAAGCCTATGGCGATTCAGTCCGCCCAATCTTGGAGCGCGACGGCATTCGCATGTCGATCGTATTGCCCGGATTCGTGAAAACGGCAATGAGCGACGTCTTCCCCGGCGACAAGCCGTTCCTCTGGTCGGCCGACAAAGCGGCACAGCATATCCAGCACAAACTGAAAGCAGGGCGCGCCGAAATCGCTTTCCCCGGTCTGCTCGCTTTCGGCATGCGCCTTCTGCCATTGCTGCCCGCGGTAATGGCCGATGCGATTCTCGGTGGGCTGTCCTATTTGCCACGCGAGGAGCGCTGAGTGGAAACGACGCTTGCGCTCAGTTTCGCAGCCGCCGCCGGCCTGGCGCTTCTGCCTGAAGCGATCGCGGTGCCGCGTGCATCGCTGCGCCGCTCGCCGATCGCCTTTGCTTTGCACGTTGCTGCAATCGTTTTCATCTGTCTGTGCATGTTGCTGGTCACGGGACGCGTCAGGTTTTCCACCTTTGTCGCGATCGCTCTGGTCGCGCTGTTGGCAGGCGTGAGCAACGCCAAGCACGCATCGCTGCAAGAACCGTTCGTCTTCACCGATCTGAGTCTTTTCAGCCAGCTTTTCGCGCATCCGCGGCTCTACTTGCCGTTTCTCAGCATCGGCACGGTGGTGGCGATCGTCATTGGCATCACAGTGGTGATCGGCGCTTTTGTCGCGGACAAGCCCCTTGCTCAAAAGCCTGTTGGAGAACTCGTGATCGCTGCCGGCGCCTGTCTCGCCGTGGCCTACGTGTTTGCCGCGCGCTTGCCGCTCACGCTGATCCCTGTCGACGATCAGAAGCGTCACGGCTTCTTAGCAGTCTTTGTCGCCTACCTGCTGAACGGCATGAAGCCCGCCACCGCGCGTCAATTACGGGATGCCTTGGCGGCCGGTCCTTTCGCGATCGGCGCGCCGCAAACCGCGCCCGATGTGATTCTGATCCAGAGCGAGTCGTTCTTCGACGCGCGGCGTCTTGCTGCGTCGATCGATCGCTCGATCCTGCGCAACTTCGACACCGCGCGCCGCGAATCGGTCCAGCACGGTGAACTGACGGTGCCAGCATGGGGCGCCAATACGATGCGCACCGAGTTCGCGGTACTGACCGGCATTGATCAGACGCAACTCGGCTATGTGCGTTTCTATCCGTACGCGTTCGTGCGGCGAGCGTGCAAGTCACTGGCCTCCTGGTTCAAGCAGGGCGGCTATCAAACGCTGGCGATCCATCCGTACTACGCGGATTTCTTCGGCCGAGAGCGTGCTTTCAAACATTTGCAGATCGACCGCTTCATCGACATTGCCGCATTCGCCGATGCACCGCGCGCGGGTCCATACGTGTCCGATCTGGCGGTGGCCGATTCGATCATCAAGGCGCTCGACGAACCGCGCGACAAGGCCGCCTTCATCTTCTCGATGACGATGGAAAACCACGGACCCTTGCATCTGGAGCAGGTCGAGGCAGGCGAGGGCGCGGCCTTCCACGCGCTCGGCGACGACGTCCGCTGGCGCGATCTGACGGCCTATCTGCGCCACCTCGCCAACGCCGACGCAATGCTCGGCCTTCTGCTTGCCGCGCTGCGCACGCAGCGTCGCCATACGGTGCTGTGCTTTTACGGAGATCACGTTCCGCCGTTGCCGCACGTGTTCGTCGATCTCGGTTGCGAACCGACACGCACTGACTACTTTATCTGGCGCAATTACGGCGATGCGCCTGCTACCCGAAAAGATCTGTATGCCGAGCAGCTCGGCGTGGCCCTCGTTCGAACTCTCGAACCGGTCACGCCGCGTGATAAGCCGGCACACACGCTGCACCCAATGACAGAACGATGACCAAACAGATTGCAATTGTGGGGATGGCCTGCCGCTTCCCAGGCCATGTCGAGAGCCCCGACGATTTCTGGGCGCTGCTCCGCGACGAAAAAGATGCGGTGACGCAAATCCCGGCCGACCGTTTCGGCACGGAGTTTTACCAGCACCCCTCCAAACGCGAAGCAGGCAAGAGCTACACATTCTCCGCCGGTGTGCTGGACGACGTGGCCGGTTTCGACGCAGCCTTCTTCGGTATTTCGCCGCGCGAAGCACAGCAGATGGATCCGCAGCAGCGCGTGCTGCTCGAACTCGCATGGGAAACCTTCGAGGACGCGGGTGTGCGTCCGCGTGACATGGAAGGCAGCAACTGTGCGGTCTACGTCGGCATCGCGAGTCCTGACTACGGCAATCGTTTCGTCGATGACCTTAACGCGGTCGATCCATATTCGGCGACGGGCAACACGCTGAGCATTGCATCGAACCGTCTGTCGTATCTGTTCGACTTGCGCGGGCCGAGCGTATCCGTGGATACCGCGTGTTCGTCGTCGCTGGTCGCGTTGCATCAGGCGTGTCGGGCGCTGCAATCGGGCGACGCCGAGATAGCGCTCGCCGGCGGTGTCAATCTGCTGCTGCATCCGTTCGGCTTCGTGACGTTCTCGAAAGCGTCGATGTTGTCGCCACGCGGACGCTGCCGCGCGTTCGACGCAAGCGGCGACGGTTATGTCCGTTCGGAAGGCGGTGCGCTGGTGATGCTTAAAACGCTCGAGAGTGCGTTGGCCGACGGCGACACGATCCACGCGGTGATCGCCGGTTCCGGCGTCAACTCGGACGGTTACTCGCAAGGCGGCATCAGCGTGCCGGGCGCGGTCGCGCAAGCGACGTTGCTGCGCACGGTCTATGAGCGCGCGGGTGTCGATCCGCGATCACTAGCGTATGTCGAGGCGCACGGCACGGGCACGGCGGTCGGCGATCCGATCGAAGCGCGCGCGCTGATGGAAGTCGCGTCGGCGGGAAGGCCGGTTGATCGGCCGCTGTTGATCGGCTCGGTGAAAACCAACGTGGGCCACCTCGAAACCGCCTCCGGTATGGCCGGCCTCGTGAAAGCGATTCTGTGCCTGAAGCATCGCGCTGTGCCGAAGACGCTGCACTTCGAAACGCCCAATCCAGCGATCGATTTCGTCGGCGGCCGGTTGCGCGTGGTGGACCGTTTGACACCGCTCGACAGCGGCGCGAAGCCGTTGGTGATCGGTGTCAACTCGTTCGGTTTCGGCGGCACGAACGCGCATATCGTGTTGCGTGAAGCGCCGGCGCAGGCAATGGCCGAAGAACACGTCGAATCAGTTGACACGACGCTCCCGCCGCTGATCCTGTCGACCCGCACGCCGGCCGCTTTGCCGGCGCTCGCCGCGCGCTATCTGTCGATGCTCGATAATGGCACGCCGTGGGCCACGCTCGCATCGAACGCAGCACATCGCCGCCAGTGGCTGAAGCACCGTGCGATCCTCGCGCCTTCGACGGAATCCGAAGCGCGTGCGACACTCGCCGCGCTTGCCGCGCCGACGCCGGAGCAAACGGAGCCGGCGCTCGTGCAAGGCGAGGCGCCCGGCGACGACACACGTCTCGCGCTCGTGTTTTCCGGTAACGGCTCGCAGTGGGCGGGCATGGGCAAGCAATTGCTCGAGCAGGAGCCGGTGTTCCGTGCAGCGCTCGACGAACTCGACGCGCTGTGGCGCGCGGACGGCAGTCCGTCACTGCTCGAGGTGTTGCTCGACGGGGTGAGCGCTGAATGGCTGGAATCTACCGAGCATGCGCAGCCATTGCTGTTCGCACTTCAGGTCGGCGTGGTTCGGGTCATCGAGGCACGCGGCGTCGGCTATGACGTGTGCCTCGGCCACAGCGTCGGCGAGGTCGCCGCGGCATGGGCTGCTGGCGCGTTGACGCTGAAGCAGGCCGTACACGTGATCAAGATCCGCAGCCGCGCTCAGGGAAGCACGCGCGGCATGGGCCGGATGGCCGCCGCCGGTCTAGGCGAAGGCGCGATGCGCGCGCTAATGGCGCAAGTCGGCGTGCACGGCGAGGTGGAAATCGCGGGTGCGAACAGTCCACAGGCGGTCACGCTGGCCGGCCCGCTTTTAGCGTTGCAGATCCTCGAAGCAGCGGTGAAGGAAAGCGGCCGTTTCTTCCAGATGCTGGAACTCGACTACGCGTTCCACAGCCGTCAGATGGATCCGATCGAGCCGAGTGTGCTTCATGGCCTCGCCGATCTTGTACCGAAAGCCGCGGCGCGCAGCTTCGTCTCGACGGTCACCGGCGCAGAACTCGCGGGTACGGCGCTCGATGCGCACTACTGGTGGCGCAATATTCGCGAGCCGGTGCGTTTCGGTGACGCCATCGCACAGGTCGCCCAGTCCGGCGTGCGTCTGTTCCTCGAAGTCGGCCCGCATTCGATCCTGCGCAGCTACGTCACGCAAACGCTAGACGACGCCCACGTAAGCGGCCGTTCGCTGCCGACGCTCAAGCGCAATCACGACAGCGCGCAGATGCTGCATCACGCGATCTATGCGGCGCTCGCGAACGGCGCGCGCGTCGATGCCGAACGCTTTGCACCGGCCGGCGCACGCGTTGCGCTGCCGTCCTATCCGTGGCAGCACGAACACTACTGGCTCGGCCCGACCCCCGAGGCGTACAACCTGGTTAATCGCCGCCGCGAACACCCTTTGCTCGGCTACCGTCTTCGCGAGCACGCGCTCGCATGGGAAAATCAGCTGGATCCGGCCGGCCTTCCGATGCTCGCCGACCACGTGGTCGATGGCGGAGTGGCGTTCCCGGGCGCGGGCTATGTCGAGATGGCGCTCGCCGCGGCGCGCGTGCATTTCGGCACCGATAGCGCCGCGGTGGAGAACCTTGAAATCCGTCTGCCGGTCGTGTTCCAGCCGCAGCATTCGAAGCTATTCCGTTTCACGGTCGATGTGCGCACATCGGGCTTTACGATTGAAACGCGCGACCGCATGTCCGACGAAGCGTGGTCGCTCAACGTCACCGGCCGCCTGCTGGCGAGCGGCTGTGCGCTCAGTACGGAAGGCGACGCGGGTGCACTGCCAGCCATCACGCTCACCGGGCTGTTCGCGCAGCCGGTCATGTGCGGCACAACGTTGTATGCCAACACCACCGCGATCGGCTTGAGCTATGGTCCGGCATTCCAATGGGTGCGCGCGGTGCACGTCGACGCGAACGCCGACATGGCGCTGGCGGAAGTGGAAGTCCCCGCCGTACTCGCGCAAACCGAATCCGAACTGAGCGCCTATGCGCTTCATCCGGCCTTGATGGACAGCGGTTTCCATCCGCTGTTCGCCCTGCTCGCATCTGCGGATCCGGCTGGGACCGAACACGCTGCCTATGTGCCGGTGCAAATCGGGCGCATCGACTATCTGCGCGGCGACGCGGTCCGCTACGTGGTCGCCCGGATCGAGCGGCGCAGTCCGCATTCGGTGGTGGCATCGTTCGACTTCGCCGACGCGCATGGGGCGATCGTCGCGCGGCTCGGCGCATGCCGCTTCCGCCGCGTCGATCTGATGGGGCGCCGTCATCATGCACCTGCACGTTACGCCTATATTGTCGAGGCCAAGCCGCTTGACGCCGACCGCGGCGCACGCAGGTTGCCGGAGCCTACCGCGTTGCTGGAAGATGCCGCCGCGGCGTTGGCTGCGCAGGAAGATCAGCCGCGCAGACAGGCGCATCTGACTGAAATGCTGCCGTTGCTCGACGTGCTCGCCAGCGCCTACGCATTGAACGCACTCGATGCGATGAACGTATTTGCAGAACCGTCGCTGCCGGACTGTGCGCATCCGGCACTGCTGACGCGTCTCGTGCAGATCGTCGTTGAAGACGGTTTGGCGCAGCGCGACGGAGCGCGTTTGGTGCGCGACGCCGTGGCTTGCACAAACCTGCCTGGCATCGACGAACTGTGGCGCGACCTGCTCGCGCAGTCGCCCGCGCACGTGGCCGAACTGACCTTGCTCGCGCATTGCGGCGCGGCGCTGCCGGCTGTATTGCGCGGCGAGGTGAGCGGCGCGCAGATCCTGCCGCCGTCGCGCAGCAGCCTGGTCGAGCATTTCTTCGAAGCGTCGCCGACATGGGCGCACGTCAATGCGCTGACCGGCGCCTGTCTGCATCGCGCCATCGAAGGGTGGAGCGAACCGCGCCGGTTGCGCGTGCTCGAACTCGATTCGCCTTCGAGCGACGTGCTGCAGCCACTCGCGATGCACATGCCGGTATCGCGCTGCGACTATACGATTGCAGGCACGCATGAGCAGTTAAGCGGCTTTGACGCGAGCGAGCATCCGTCCGTCCGGATCGCGAACATCGAGTTCGGTGATGCACCGCGCCTGTCCGGCATCGAAGCCGGCGAGCGTTACGACATTGTCGTGGCAAGCCATGTTCTGGCCGCGCAGACTGAGCCGCGTGCGCTGCTCGCCGCGCTGCGCGACTGGCTTGCGCCAGGCGCGCTGGTCGTGATCGCGGAGCCTCGGAATAGCCGCTTCGCCGATATCGTGTTCGATCTCGATGCGGATGCTGCGCATGCCAACGCGCGCCGTGCGGCATGGCTGTCGCCGGTAGCGTTGACGAAACACCTTGAAGAAGCGGGTTTCGATCAGGTCACACGGCATACGGAGCAGGGCCTGGATCTCGAAGGCGCACCAACGCTGATTGTTGCTCGCGAGCCGCTTACGGGCGCTTCTGCTGGCAACGAGACCGGAGCGCAGATGCCGCCGCCTGCGCATTGGTCCTTGCTGTACGCAGCGGAAACCGGGGCCGACGACACCCTGGCTGCTGCCTTGCAGGCAGCCGGCCACACGACGTCGAGCAGCACGCTGAAGGTGTTGCGCCATGACATGAGCAAGCTGGCCGCGCCGGCGGGGCGCCCGCATCACGTGGTATTCATCGCGCCGGATCAAACCCTGTCCGCCGATGCGGATGGCGCGGACGTAATGCACGCCCAGCAGCAGACCTCGCTTGCACTCGCGCAACTCGTGCGCGATCTTGTGGCGGTGGCAGAAGTCATGCAGCCACAATTGTGGATCGTCACGCGGGGTGGTGCGCCGGTCGTCACACCGTTCGCAGATGCCGTAGCGCTGCGTCCCGAGCAAGCCGCGATGTGGGGACTTGGTCGGGTGCTGGCCAACGAGCATCCGGAGCTGTCGTGTCGTTTGATCGACGTATCGCCGGCCTGCCGCGATGCAGATGCCGAATTGGCGCGCGAGCTGCTCGCGTCCGACGGCGAGGAAGAAGTGTTGCTCACCTCACAAGGCCGCTACGTACCGCGCATGCTGCCTGCGCCGAGCGCGGCATTGCGCAGCGAATCGGCTACGCCGGTATGTCCACGAAACGAAGCGGCGGTGCTCGGTTTTGCATCGCCCGGCTCGTTGCGCAACCTTGAATGGTTCGCGCTGCCGCAACGCGAACTCGCGGCCAATGAAGTTGAAATCGAACCTGTCGCAACCGGCCTGAATTTCCGTGATGTGATGTATGCGATGGGCCTCCTGTCCGACGAAGCAGTCGAAAACGGGTTTGCGGGCGCGACGATCGGCATGGAACTGTCGGGGCGCGTCGCGCGCGTCGGCCGGGACGTGCGGCGTTTCTCGCCGGGCGATGCGGTACTCGGTTTCGCACCAGCGTCCTTCGCGAGCCACGTGCGCACGAAGGCCGAGGCCATTGCCCACAAGCCCGAACGTCTCACGTTCGAAGAGGCAGCCACGGTGCCGACCACGTTCTTCACGGCTTACTATGCACTGTGCGAGTTGGCGCGACTGCGCCGCGGCGAGCGCGTGCTCGTGCATGGCGCGGCGGGCGGAGTGGGGATCGCGGCGATCCAGCTCGCGCGTCACCTGGGTGCGGAGGTGTTTGCAACGGCGGGCAGCCGCGAGAAGCGCGAATTCGTTCGTTTGCTCGGCGCCGATCACGTGTTCGATTCGCGCAGCCTTGCGTTCGCCGACGAAATCCGGGAACGCACGCAGGGTGCGGGCGTCGATATCGTGCTCAATTCGCTAGCCGGCGAAGCGATGGTGCGCAGCATCGACACGCTGCGGCCGTTCGGCCGTTTCCTCGAGCTCGGCAAGCGTGACTTTTACGAGAACAGCCGCATCGGCTTGCGGCCGTTCCGCAACAACATCAGCTATTTCGGCATCGACGCCGACCAGTTGATGAGCGCGTTGCCGGATCTGACCGCGCGCCTGTTCCAGGAGGTCATGCAGCTATTCGCGGACGGCGTGCTGCATCCGTTGCCGTATCGCGCTTTCCCGGCCGAACGGGTCGAGGAAGCATTCCGCCACATGCAGCAGGCGCGTCAGATCGGCAAGATCCTCGTGACGTATCCCGCAGGCACGCCGAGTCCGTCGCGTGCGAGCGCCGGCGCTGAAACGCTGCAACTCGATCCGGCAGCGGCGTATCTGATCGTCGGCGGGACTGGCGGGCTCGGTTTTGCCACTGCGCGCTGGATGATGTCGCGCGGTGCTCGAAATCTGACGCTGGCAAGCCGTTCAGGCGCGCTTGCACCGGAGGTCGCCGCAGAGGCTGCGCGTTGGCGCGAAGAAAACGGCACACAGGTGCACGCGGCAGCCTGCGACATCACCGATGCAGCCGCGCTCGACGCACTGCTCTCCGATATCGCTGCGCGTGGCACGCCGCTCAAGGGTGTGCTCCATTCGGCGATGGTGATTGACGATGGCCTCGTGCGCAATCTCGACCACGAGCGTTTCGCCGCGGTGCTCGCGCCGAAACTGGCCGGCGCGTGGAATCTGCATCGCGCCACCCGTGATGCGCGGCTGGACTTCTTCGTGGTGTATTCGTCGGCGACGACCTTCCTCGGCAATCCGGGGCAGTCGAGCTATGTGGCGGCCAACAGCTTCCTCGAAGCGTTGATTGCGCAGCGCCGCGCTGCCGGTTTGCCGGGCACCTACATGGCGTGGGGGCCGCTGGACGATGTCGGTTTTCTCGCGCGCAACGCTGGGACGCGTGAAGCGCTGCAGGCGCGCATCGGCGGCCTGTCGATCTCATCGGCCGAAGCGCTGGCCGCGCTCGAACGTGCGCTCCTCACTATGAACGCGGGCGAGGCGGTGGTGCGGCTCGATTGGCCGGCGCTCTCGCTCGGCATGCCGGCCGCCCGTGCGCGCCGCTACACCGAACTGCATGCGCGCGGCAATCACGAACCAGCCCGGCAGGGCGGTGCGCAGATGCGTGACCAGATCTTGAGCCTGTCGTTCGCGGAGGCGCTGCGTCTCGTCCAGGAGACCTTGCAGGCGCAGATCGCGCGCATCCTGCACATGTCGCCGGAAAAAATCGAAACCGGTCGCTCAATTCTTGACATGGGCATGGATTCACTGATGGGCATGGAGCTCGGCATGGCCGTCGAAGAGAGCTTCCAGGTCAAGCTGTCGATCATGACGATGGCTGAAGGCGCGACGGTGCATTCGCTGGCGCAGCGGATCGTCGAGTCGATCCAGACACAGGACGACGCGGCGGAGCCAAATGGCGTCGCGGCGCAAGTGGCTGCGGTCGCCGCGCAACATGCGCTCGATGTCGGCGCGCATGCGCTCGCCGATGTCGCCGATGCGTTGTCGGGACAGACGCATGAGGCAGCGCCTGCGTTCGCGCCAAACGCGGCGGCGGAGCTCGTCTGATGCGCCCGCCCTCCGGTTGGAGCCACCGTGAAGGTACACTCGGGCGGCCGTTGGCGTTGAGCGGTCACGGTCTGCACACCGGCCGGCGCGTGAATGTGAGCATTCTGCCGGGCAACGCGGGCAGTGCGCGCGGCATCGTGTTCCGGCGCATTCAGGACGGCAGCGTGCTGGCCGAACTGCCGGTGAGCCCGGCGTTGCGCCGGGGCCAGCCGCTGTGCACGATGCTCGAAGCCGCCGGCGGGGTGCGTGTGCGCACGATCGAGCATCTGCTGGCGTCGTTGCTGACTTGCGAAATCGATCGCGCGACCGTCGAGCTGGATGCCGAAGAAGTCCCGATTCTCGACGGCAGCGCGCGGCCGTGGATCGACGCGATCCGTGCTTGCGGGCGAGTCGAGTTGCCGCACGCCAAGCGCTTCATTCGCGTGCTGCGTCCGGTGAAGATCGCCGACGGCGAGGGCACGCGCGATGAGCGCAGCATCTCGATCGAACCGTCGCCCGTCTATGAAATGGCCGTGCGCAACGATCTGAAGGGCTTCGGCGCGTTGCGCTGGGACGGCGCGCTGACGCCCGCGAGTTTCGCCGACGAGATCGCGCCGTCGCGTTCATACGGACGCGTCAAGTGGGCGATCCCCGCGATTCTCGCCGGCTACGTGCGTGGCATGCCGATTCTGCGCGGTGCGCGGCTGTCGTGCACCGCGGCGATCGTCGGCAACCGCGTGGTGGGCGGCATGCGCGTGCCTGACGAGTTCGTGCGGCACCGCGTGCTCGATCTGGTCGGCGACATGGCGATGGCTGGCGCGCCGCTGATCGGACGCGTGTGCGCGTTGCGGCCGAGTCACGAAATGAATTACCGGCTGGTTGCCGAACTGCTCGCCACGCGCGACGCGTGGGAATGGGCTGAATTCACGGCCTGACCAACACTATCGGACAGGCACGTTACGGGGTTATCGGAACACTATGGGATTGGGCGATCACATCCGCCAGCAACTCGCCGCCAAGGCGTTGATGCGGCAACTGGAGCGCGTCTCCGAAGAAGTGCAGACGCCGGGCGTGCCGCTCGCCGCCAGCGGCACGCGCGCGGCGCAGGACGCCTCCCGCGCCGCGCTGTGCAGCTTCGAGACGATGCCCGGTTATCAACAGGTCGAAATCCTGCGGCAGATGGGCGAGAAGCTGCAGGTGCAGTCGCCGTTCTTTCGCGTGCACGAAGGCATGGCAGGCGCGACCACGCGGATCGGCGGCGCCGAGTATCTGAACTACGCGAACTACAACTACCTGGGGCTCGCCGGCGATCCGGTTGTGTCCTCGCGCGCGAAAGACGCAATCGACCGTTACGGCACGTCGGCATCGGCGAGCCGGATGGTGGCTGGCGAACGGCCCGTGCAGCGCGAACTGGAAACGGCGCTCGCGTCGTTTTATGAGGCGGACGATTGTGTCGTATTCGTGAGCGGCCACGCCACAAACGTGACTGTGATCGGCTCGCTGTTCGGCCAGGGCGACCTGATTGTGCACGACTCGCTCGCGCACAACAGCATCGTGCAGGGCGCGCAGTTGAGCGGCGCGAAGCGGTTGAGTTTTCCGCACAACGACTGGCAGGCCCTCGACGCGCTGCTCGCGCGCGTGCGGCACGACTACCGGCGCGTGCTGATCGCGATCGAAGGGTTGTACAGCATGGATGGGGATATCCCCGATCTCGCGCAGTTCGTCGCGATCAAACACCGCCATGCCGCCTTCCTGATGGTCGACGAGGCGCACTCGCTGGGCGTGCTTGGCCCGCGCGGCAAGGGCGTGCGCGAGTATTGCGAGGTGGCGAGCGCGGACGTCGATATCTGGATGGGCACGCTCAGCAAGACGCTGGCGGGCTGCGGCGGTTTTATCGCCGGCTCGCAGGCGCTGGTCGATATTCTGCGGCATCTCGCGCCGGGCTTCCTTTATAGCGTGGGCCTCGCGCCTTCGCTCGCGGCTGCGTCGCTCGCCGCGCTTGAGCGCCTGATCGCCGAGCCCGAACGGGTCACGCTGCTGCGCGCGCGCGGCAAACAGTTTCTCGACGAAGCGCGCGCCGCGGGCCTCGATACCGGCAAGAGCGCGGGCTATGCGGTCGTGCCGATCATTACCGGCAGCACCTTGAAGGCGGCACAATGGGCCAACGCGATGTTCGCGGACGGCATCAACGTGCAGCCTATTTTCTATCCGGCCGTCGAGGAGAAGGCAGCGCGTCTGCGGTTCTTCATCTGTTCGACACACGAGCCCGAGCAGATCAGCCGAACCATCGCGGCGCTCAGGCGCCTGCCCCGTTAACGAGAACAGGCTGCCATGTACGCCGTTCAAGCAGAGCGCACCGAGGTGCGCCATCGTCACCGCGAGCCGGGCGCGCTGCGCTTTCGCCCGGCCCGGGCGGAAGACGCCGAAGCGTGCGCGCCGCTGATCTTTGCCTCGGGCGTACGGGAGTTCGGTTTCTTTCTCGGTGAACTCCCCTGCACCTGCATCGAGTTCCTGCAATTCGCGTTCACTTCTGAACGCGGCCGCTTCTCGTACCGGCGTCACCGCGTGGCCGTGACCTGCGACGATCGGGTGGCGGCGGTGCTGGCCGTGCACGACGGCCGTCATACCTGGCTCGACGATCCACATGTCGCGCTGATGTTGCTGCTGTTTTTCGGCGTGCGGCGCACCGTTCGCATGCTGTTGCGCGGCCTGGTGCTGGAGAGTGAACTGCCCGCACCGAAATCGTCGCAGACGCTGATCGCCCATTGCGCGACGCATGAGCTGAGGCGCGGCACGGGCGTGTTCAGCGCGCTGTTCGTGAATACGTTGCATGCCGGCTTGATGCACAGCGACGGCGGGCGGCAGATTGTCCTCGATGTGCTGGTCAGCAATACCCGCGCATACGATCTGTATCGACGCTTGGGTTTTGTCGAATTGCCGCGCCACCGTCCGCTCGCGCGGCGTTTGCCCCGAGAACTCGAATCAGTGCGGATGCAGTTTGCAGGAAGGACTTGAGCGGGTCAGTCAGGAATGCTGCCTCGGGCGAGCCTGAATATCCGCGAGCGTATGACGGTTGCGGGGCCGTGACGGGTTGAGAGGCTCCGTTCGAGGCACGCGGCGCTGACGGACCGACGTATTGACCTCATAAAAAACATCTAGAAATGAAATGACCATGCAGATTCGTCCGGTGATTCTTTGCGGCGGCAGCGGCACCCGGCTGTGGCCGATGTCGCGCGGCGGATACCCGAAGCAATATCTGAAGCTGACCGGGGAAAACACGCTGCTTCAGCAGACCGCGCTGCGCCTGCGTGGTGTCTTCGACATCGCCGCGCCGATCTTCGTCACGAACAACGAGCAGCGCTTTCTGCTCGCCGAGCAGTTACGCCAAGTCGAGGTCGCGGCGTCGGCGATCGTGCTCGAACCGGTCAGCCGCAACACGGCGGCCGCGATCGCGGTGTCAGCGCTGCTTGCGTTGCGCGATTCTCCTGAGTCGTTGCTGCTCGTTCTGCCGTCCGATCACGTGATCGCCGACGAACAGGCGTTCGTCAAGGCGACCGAAGCCGCCGAGCAGATCGCGAAGGACGGCTACCTGGTTACCTTCGGCATCACGCCGACGGAGCCGCACACCGGCTACGGCTATATCCGTGCGGGCATGGTGCTCGTCGACGGCGCATCGACCTTCGCGGTCGACTCGTTCGTCGAGAAGCCGGATGCCGCAACCGCCCGGCGTTTCATTGTGGAAGGCGGCTACTACTGGAACAGCGGCATGTTCATGCTGAAGGCGTCCACGTATATGGAAGAACTGCGCCGCTACGAGCCGGAAATCGCGCTGCAGGCGGAGCTTTCGCTGAAGGCCGCGCAGCACGACAACGATTTCGTGCGTCTGGATGCGCAAGCTTTCGCCGCCAGCCCGAACATTTCGGTCGACCATGCGGTGATGGAAAAAACCAGGCGTGCCGCCGTGGTCGCCGTGGCGAATCTCGGCTGGAACGACATCGGTTCGTGGACCGCGCTCGCCGAGATAGCGGAGCGTGACGCGCAAGGCAATGCGCAGACCGGCGACGTGCTCACCGATGCGGTGACCAATTCGTACATTCGCGCCGAGCACCGCCTCGTGGCGGTGATTGGTCTGGATAACGTAGTGATCGTCGAGACCGCCGATGCCGTGCTCGTCGCGCATCGCGACCAGGCGCAGGACGTCAGGAAAATCGTCGCGCAGTTGAATGCGCTCGGACGTCACGAGTCGGTCACGCATCGCCGCGTGGTTCGGCCTTGGGGCTCGTATGAAGGCATCGACAGCGGTGACCGCTTTCAGGTCAAGCGCATCGTCGTCCGCCCGGGCGCGCAACTGAGCTTGCAGATGCATCACCATCGCGCGGAACACTGGATCGTCGTCAAGGGCACCGCGCTCGTCACGAATGGGGACAAGGAAATCATCCTGACCGAGAATCAGTCGACGTATATTCCGCTTGGCATTACGCACCGGCTGCTAAACCCGGGCAAGATTCCGCTGGAGATGATCGAAGTGCAGTCGGGCGCGTATCTGGGCGAAGACGATATCGTCCGTTTCGAAGACACCTACGGCCGCGTGCCGAAGGCGTGACGAAGCAAAGGCCAAGCTGTCGAGCGGCGGGCCCGATTTCGGACTCCCGGTCGACGCGTAGCGCCGCCGGGAAGCACAGCGATGGCTTGCCCTCGATACTGGTGGTGTTCAGCAGGCGCGCGGATCCCGCTGGACAATGTGCGGGTAATTGTCCGAATCGTGCATGTATGGTCCCGGCTAAAGGAAGCTTGACGGGGAACAGTTTTGGGCCCTGTCTCAGGGGCGACAGCAGGGTGCGCGGGGAAAATCACCCATCGGACAGAAATGTCGGGCCAAATGGACCTTATGGAAGGCGCAGAAAATACGGATTCTCCTTCGTTCGCGGCGGTAAAGGACTGGCAGATTGACGCCACGAGCCAGCACGTCGCGATGCGCCTGTCGGTGGAGGGGGCATCGGAGGTGTCGATTGCCGCAGGCGAACACGGCTTTCTGCTGGTGCCGGAGCAGGCACGCCAGATTATCCGTGACCTGAGCGCGGCAGTGCTGGCGATGGACGTAAAGATGCTCGCCGGGCGGCAGGACGCAAAAGACAGCAATGTCAATCTTCGCGAGGAAGTGGATTCTGACCGCTATGACGAGACCGTGTTCGCGTCATTGCCCGGGCAGCCCACTTGCGAGGCTCAGGTTTCACCTATGACGCGCCCGGCTGACACCTACCTGCGCTTCCTGCAACTGACCGGGGAATTACCTGGAGAGCGTTCGTCCCTGCTACCGCTTGACCCGCTCGAAGAACGCATTCTGACGTTGGTAGCCTGCACCGCACAAGACAACGTGCGGCTATCAGTCCGGGACCTGATGGCGCAGAGCGGACTCGGTTCGCCCGCTACGCTTCACGGTCGCCTGAAATCGATGCGGAGAAAAGGCTGGGTCCGGCTCGCGGACACCGATAATTCTAGGCGCAAACAGATCGAGCTTACTGAGGCTGCGTGGCGGTATTTCGACCGGCTGTCGGCGTGTGTAATGACGGCCCTGGACAGGTGATAATGGGACCCCAAAGCCGCCATGTCGCCCGCATACTCCAGTGCCGGGCTGATACCGCGGGATGAATTTGGCGCAGAGAAATGAGGTCGAGGCGCCATCGGCATAACTAATGCTGCGAAGGTGACGAAAGCGAAGACCGTCGCAGCAGCATATGCGGTGGCTCCGCTGTTCTAGCCTGGGGCTGTTAGCATCGAGTCCATGATCGGCTTCTGTCCATTCCCTTCGCCTGCTTTGCAGCGCGCGCCGCAAGGCTGCGAGGAAGTCAAAAGTGATATGAAATGCCGATTTGCACGGTCGGATACCAGCGGTAGGGCGATGCCTTTTCTCGCAGTTGCTGTAAGCCTGTTGCGGCGATTTCCTGGCTCAACGCAGGGCCGGCTGCTTGAGTGAGGGCGGGAGACAGCGTGTAAGAGGAGCGGGGTATGCCGTAAGCGACCCCAAGTTCGGCGGCGAGTCCGAACCCCTTCGCCGCGGGACGCAAACCGTAACCCACGCCGAGATAAGGCATCACAGTGGGGTACTTGAGGGTGGCTGTCGCATACTCCCCTGGAAAAGCAGGAGTGGTTTTGCCCTTGAACGTGTAGGAGCCATTCGTGGGAACGGAATTGCCGCTGACCTCGTCGTCAGTGAAGCGAAGCCCAGCGATGATGCGGAAACCGCTATTGGACCACGGGAAGAAATCGCCGTAGACGCCGCCTTGGCGAAGACGCACTCCATCTTCGTAACGATTCCCGCCCACGGAAAAGTTGTGCGAGAAGTTAATCGCGTTGAAGTCCGCATGCAGTCCGAACCATGAATTGATGTTCATGGCGGCGCCGACGCCGATGCCTTGCGTGCCGCCCTGGAGGTATATTTCCTGAGCCTGAGAAGGCTGGAACGATATGGCCAAACTTACTACCCAGATTACGTTTACTGTTCTCATGGGCCCCCTTGCGTTCTGGCATGGCAGCCTATTGCCTGCCATGTCATGTCTCGCGGTCTGCTAGGTCGTTCTGTCGGCGTCGCGTAATGATCATGGCTAGGGGCAGTGCGGACAGTCTGTGAGGTTTCGAACTCTGGCGGCGAATTAGGTAGAAAGAAGAGCAAATTAACGGCTGCAGCAGAAGCACACCGTGACGCTGCTCGACACGTTAAAAAATGGCTCGACGAGTAGGCGCCGCAGGTGCTGCCCTGAAAACGTGCTTGGCGAGGGGCCTACCGTGCCGCTTTTCGCAAAGCCGGTTGGATAGGTCGGTGTGATCAGCCAGCTGTCTGTCGATTAGTCGACACAAAGGCTACTGACGATCCCCGGCATCGAGCCGATTACTGCCTGTTCTCTTACAAGCGAAATGGACGATGATTTGCAGTTTGCATGCGGGTTCCATGGAGGCATTCACCTCGTTAATGTCCGATGCAGAGGCGAGTGCGTTTTCGTCACCAGTGGAGTAGCCGTGCAACTCCCATCCCGGCGCATTCGTGTCTTGAGGTGACTGCGCATCATCCAGCCGGACTAACTGGTGTTTCAGTGAGCTTGCATGGCCAGACTGGAAGCCGGCCTTGTTTTCGCTGACAAGAACTCTTCCAGCCCTTGTGTCTTGCTACGATTTATCACGGTTTCCCGTTACCGCTGCTGCCATCTCACTTTCGCGTGTAGCGTGTAGGGCTTATCCGGGCATGTCCGAGTGACGGACGATATTGTGGGGCTGGCCGAGCAGTTCTTCCCGGGCAAAGCCACTGACTTCTATGAATGCCCGGTTGCAACAGGTGATGCGCCCCTTCTGGTCGGTCACTGACACAAGCGTCTGATTGACGGGAATCTTTTGTTCGTGCTGGGTGACAGGTTGATTGTTACGCATCGTTCTGAATATCCGAACAGCTAAGTTGGGTCGAACGAAAATTTGAAGTGCATCACCTGACCGGGGAAAGTGTAAGAACGAGCGATGATTATCGAAGTAACGAAGTCAGGTCGCATGCTTGATCCAGCGATCCGTTAACGCCTGCGCGCTCATCGGTCGCCCGAAGTAGTAGCCTTGCGCTTCGTCGCACCCAAGGCGAAGCAACTCTTCCGCGTGGGCGGCGGTCTCCACTCCTTCAGCGATGGTACGAAGGCGCAACGCTTTGGCCATGCCGATGATGGTGGTGACAATCGTCAGACTATCCGGGTCGCCTGGCATGTCGCGAACAAATGATTGGTCGATCTTGAGCTTGTCCACCGGAAAGTGTTTCAGTTGCGCGAGTGACGAGTAGCCGGTGCCAAAGTCGTCGATCGACAGGGAGAATCCTGCCTCGACCAGCGCTTCGGCCATTTCGCGGGCTTTCTTTGGATCGCGCATCATGACCGTCTCGGTAATCTCGAGTTCGATGCACGAGGGATCGACACCCGCGCCCCTGACCTGAGCGATGGCCCTCCTGACAAAATCCTCATCGCCGAGCTGACGTGTCGAAATGTTGACGGCCACGCGGTGACGGAAATCGTATCCAGCCTGCCGCCACCGGTAGACCTGGCGGCTTGCTTCACTGAGCACCCAGTCGCCCAAAGCGTGGATCAGGCCGCGCTCCTCCGCGACCGGAATGAATTCGCCAGGACTGACCGCCCCCAACTCCTCATCGACCCAGCGCGCGAGCGCCTCGACACCCGACAGGAGCCCGGTCGTCATGCACACTTTGGGCTGGTAATACAGTTGCAACCTGTCGTCCCTGATCGCCGCCTCGAGCCTCCTGCCCAGCGTCACGGCGCGTTCCACCTTGTCGCTCATCTGGGCATCGTAGAAGAGCGACGCCCTTCCGCCTTGCGCTTTCACGCAGTACATGGCGGTGTCTGCGTGCCTGAGCAGATCATCCGCCGAGTCGCCATCTTTCGGATAAACGGCGATGCCGATGCTCATCCCGACCGTGAACGACATGCCGTTGACCTCGATCGGATGCTCAATCGCATGCAACAGCCGCACGGCGGTTTCAGTCACAGCGGCTGGGCTGGTCGGCCCGAGAATCGCGATGAACTCATCCCCGCCGAGACGGGCGAGAGTTTCTCCATCGCCCAGCACGGCGCCCATTCTTGCACCCACCTCGCGCAGAATCTCGTCGCCGGTGGCATGGCCCTGCGTGTCGTTGATTTCCTTCATTCGATCAAGATCGATGAACAGCACCGCGGCCTGCTTCGCCTTCCCGCGCACGTATTCGAGCGTGCGCTGCAGACGAACCATGGCCTGCGACCGGTTCGGCAAGCCAGTCAACGTGTCATAAAAAGCCAGCCGCTCGATATCGTTTTCGGCGAGCTTGCGCTCGGTGATGTCATAAACCGTGCCGATGCCGCGGACAGGTTCGCCGCTGGAATCGCGATCGATCTTGCCTCGCGTCTCCACCCACCTTACCGTCCAATCGACATTGACGCGGTGCTCGATCTTCAATGGCTCCCCGGCCAGAGCCGCTTTCCACGCCGCTTCAACCTCGCCACGATCTTCCGGATGCACACATCGAAGGAATGAGGCGTGGTCGAATGGTTCATCTTGCGGCCATTCAAAGATCCGGTAGGCCTCTGGAGACAGCGTCACCTTGCCGCTCAGGAAGTTGATATGCCAGTTTCCGATACCGGCGACGGCCTGGGCGTTGAGGAGGTCTTTCTCAAGCCTGGTCTGTTTGCGCAGGTCTTCCATCACAATCAGCATCCGCTCGTCGCTCTGATTGTCGCCGGACGGCAGTTTGCTGACGGTCACCGCGACCGGGATGGCCAGCGAAGCGGGGTGGTCCCATAAACGCAGCGCCGTCTCCGCACGTACTTTCGGCTCGATCAATGCTTGATCCACTAGGTTTTGCAGCGTTTCGATATCCATGACCTGGTCGAGCGGTCCACCTTGCAGGCGCTCTGGTTCGATCTCAAACAGCGTTCCGCATGCCCGGTTTGCGAACACCACACGCAGATCGGGAGAGACGACCAGGGTGCCGAAAGGCAGGTTCGCGAAGGCTGTTTCGAAGTCGCGCAGGCTCGCGATCAGTTCGTCCCGGTGGACGATATAGCTGTCGATGGCCAGCCCGACATCGAGCAGGATGATCTTCAGGAGCGCCTGCACCGTCGGCAGAAAATCGGCCTCGCCTTGTCCGATGCGGCGGCCGATCTCGGGCAACAGCCTGATAAGGTAATGGCTGTAGGCGCCCAGATACCATTCCGGCGACAGGCCGACCTTGGCGTGTGCAAGTCCCACGCGTAGGCGATGTTCCAGGTAGTCCTGCCCATACTGTCCGGCGGTCAGCGTCGAGAAATAGGCCCGTTGGCTTCTCTTTAGACGATTGACCGTCTCATCGTCGACAAGCAGGTGTCGTGTTTCTTCGAATGCCTGTAGGTGTTGATAGAACGAGTCTACAAATCCGGGAGCCAGATCGTCGAGCGACGCGTGCAGCCGTTCGAGATACGTTTCGTCGGAAGCAGAGAATGCGACGAATGCCTTCCGCTTGCCGAAGTCGATGCGTGGGAACATGCTCATGGCGGTCAAAAATTGGAATATATTATTGTGATATCTGGTTAGTACAATTTGTACGCCACGATCAGGGGAAACCTCGCCGAGCGCGCGTCGCGCCTGACCAACTTACGGGGATCGACTACTACGAAGCGTGCGTGCGGCAGTTGCTGCGAGCCTCCCCGGGCCGGCCGCCCTGCCAGATTGCGGGCTGGAAATCACGGTTTTTCTAGCAACCGGCACGGCCGACCGTCCAGGAGGCGTCGCGAAGTTGCCGGCGAATGAGGGCCCGCTCGCGACCTCTGAGCCGATCCGGAAAAAGGAAATAGCCTGATTCAGTTGCTGGCCCTGATCTTCCAGCGACTTCGAGGCGGCCGCCGCCTCCTCGACCAGCGCGACGTTCTGTTGCGTGACCTCGTCTATCTGCGTGATCGCCTGATTAACCTGTTCGATGCCGCGACTCTGTTCGGTCGACGCCGCTGCGATTTCACCCATGATGCCGGTCACGCGCGACACAGCCTGTGTCACCTTTAACATCGTCTTCCCCGCCTCGGCCGCGAGCGAAGACCCATCCTGAATCTTCTGCACTGACGCGCTTATTAGATCCTTGATTTCCTTCGCCGCGCTAGACGAGCGCTGCGCGAGGTTGCGCACCTCGCTGGCCACCACCGCAAATCCTCGGCCCTGTTCGCCTGCCCGGGCCGCCTCAACAGCCGCGTTCAGCGCCAGAATGTTGGTCTGGAAAGCAATCCCTTCGATAATGCCCGTGATGTCGGCAATCTTCGTCGAGCTCGCGCTGATCTCTTCGATCGTCTGGACAACCTCGCTGACGACGGCATTACCTTTGTGTGCCACTTCAGACGCGTTGGCAGACAGCGCGCTAGCCTGCTGGGCGTTCTCCGCATTCTGCTTCACCGTCGAGGTCAGTTCTTCCATGCTAGAAGCGGTTTCCTGCAGGGAGGCAGCCTGCTGTTCAGTGCGGGAGGACAGGTCGGTATTGCCCGACGCGATCTGGCTGGAACCTGTTGTAATACTGTCCGCAGCGCTGCGCACCTGCCCGATCAGCCTGACCAGGCTGCCCTGCATCTCGCCCATCGAAGCCAGCACACTGCCGGCCGGCGCATTCTTCGCTCCCGGCACCGGGCTCAGGTCACCGGCGGCAACACGCTGCGTTACGTCACCCAGAGCGGCGGGTTCGGCACCGAGCGCCCGCAAGAGGTCGCGCGTAATCACGACGCCGGCCAGCATTGCCATGCCGATGGCAGCCAGGCAGATGACGATCAGCAGATTGCGCTGGTGCGCAAATTGATCTTCGGTTTCCTGCACCATTTGTGCTGCACGTTCATGCGTCACTTCCGCATAGTCGTTGGAAGCCTTGATCAGGGCAGAAAGCAATGGCCGGCATTTGGTGACAATCGCGTCAATCGCGGCTTCGCGCTGGTTGCTCAAGGCAAGCCGGTCGATCTCCAGAGCCACCGGACGGTAAAGCGCTTCGATCCGTGGAATTTCGGCAGCAAGACTGCGCGACTTGTCACTCATGTCGTGAGCACTGGTCACCATGGCATTGAATTTTTCCAGTCGATCTTCGACCCGATGTTCTGCATCGTTAACGGCAGTCTTCTCGATCGCTATGTCAGCCGGCGCCGTGACCAGCACGAGATTGCGGACCGCCAGCGCGCGGTCATCAACGGCCGTGCGGATGGATTCCGCCATTTCAGCACGCGCATTGATGCCGCTGATAAACCCGTAAAAGCGGTCGTTGGAATCGTTCAGCGCTTTTAGCGATATGCCCGAAATGATGAGCACGATGGCGGCAAGCACGCCAAACGCGACAGAGAGCTTCGTCTTCACCGATAGATGCTTGAGATTCATATTGTTCGACTTTGCGGTGCTCGGAAGATTGTGTGGTTGACGCATAGGCGGCCGCCTTTGCGTCCATGCATCAGGCATAACGGCGCGGTTGCCGATCGTTGTAGGGGGGAAACTCTCTCTCTACGGAGCGCAAACGTTTGTTTTTTAGATATTTTTATATAGGTTCAAACCATGCGATACGATTTACCAATCAGACCGTCCGCGTGCATGGCAGGGGCGATCCTTGATGTCGGGTTGGCGTTCCATCGGATCCTGTCCTTGGACTGAACGGTGCAGTCCGATCGACAGTTTGTCGCGAGCCTGGAAGAGCGGGTGACGTTAGCCGGTGAGATGCATTTCCCATGGTGTCCCAGCTATAAAGTCAGACACACACGAGGTGTGATCAGCTACCAGGTAGCGGTAATTACGGCATCGCATATTGCGACTTTAGGCTCGCGGTTGAATATCGATGTTGGATGTTGCAGGCAGCCTGGCTAAGACAATCTGAACGGTATGAAAAATCGTCCGACTGGCTTGAGGCGTAAAGCCAAGTTCGCGTCGTTCCGTTCCATATCGGGATTAGGTTCAGCCATGGATAGGGAAAGCCGCCATGGATTCAGACGCGAATGCACTCGACCTCGTCGAGACTGACGTCGTCCCGGCGACGATTATAGAGCTGCGTGGTCCGGGACGACGCGTGATTGGCCATCGCGGACGCATTCTCAAGCGTGCCGCCGTTTTTCAGATAGGCGGTGATGCCCGTCGCGCGGAACGTGTGATTGCCAATCCGGGTATCAATGCTGGTCGCGAGCGCTCGCCGGCGCACCATCGCATACGCGTTCGCCTGCGGCAGCGGCGTGGTGCTGAGCCCGGTGCCACGCGCGATCGTGCGGAATAGCGGTCCCTTCGGATCACCCACCAGCAATGCCGGTGCCCCCTCCAGGTACGCATGCAGGTATTCCTCGAGCGTCTGAAGGCCGGCATCTCGTGCCGCTTGCCACCCTTTTCGCGCAGGCGTGTCAGCGTCGGATAGACACTCCCGTCCGAAACCGCCATGTCACATCTGATGTCCTCCAAGCCCTTGGCCACAAGGAGGCCCGCCAACGAGGACTAGCGCTAGCCATGCGTCGCGGCTCTCCCGGCTCATTGCCTCCTTCACAACACCCTTAAAACGCTATCCAGACACAATCTAAACGGTGCCATCAAATAGCCGTACCACGCTCCGCTGCCGTCGGTGCTGCTCCACAATCGGGATCCGGATCGGCACCCGCGGTTGGGTTCACTTTTTGAGTTTCGACTTCACCAGGTCGGAGCTAGCCGGAGAGATGACTGCGGCGCGCCTCATATGCAGCTGATTCGCCAGCGCGTCGAGATCTGCCAGGAGCGCCGGGTATCTCTCGACAGATACTACCGCGAGCATGGCGGCCGGCATCATGCACTGGTCGAAGCCCGCTCGAATTGCTATGCGGTGGCCGACTTCGACACTACAGACGACAGCTTAAGCCAGCGAAAAAAAGCCGGCCGTATGAGGGCCGGCCAAGGGTTCTGGCTGATTCCGAGGCCCGCGCCAGAACCTGAGAGACAGGCATTATCGCCCCGATTCGGCAAGGTTCCCACCGCCTTCGACCCGGTCTCGATAATTTTCGGCTCTTGCGGCACGTCCACTGGGTTCAGATCGAACACACATGGACATAAACGGCGGCGACAAGCTTGATCTTCGCCGCCAGGTCATCGGCCACGCGCCCGCGTGACTTGGCCTGATATTTTCTCGGCCAGTCGGCCCAGACGTCGCGATGGCCGTTAAACATGCGTCCCGCCACTCCCGCTGATGAAGCAGGAACTTCGTCCACATATGCGCGGATCTCCTGGCCAGATCCAGATGTCGGCGTGCGTGTCGTGTCGGTCGGTGCTCACAAGGGTCCTGTAGCGGGCGGATGTCGCGCAAGATCCACGTCCGCCGTATAGCAATTGAGCATGACTGGTCAGATCTAACGTCAATTAAACCAACCCTTAAGAAAGCCGCCTTTGTGCCGTTAGCAATCAGGAGGAACCCGCATCCTTTCGAGGCTATTTCCACATCCCCGGAATCAATTCCGCCATCTGGAAACGCTGCAGGCTGTTCATCACACGGTCGATGGCCAGCTTTTGTTCCTCACGAATATCGAAAGACTTACGTCGTGCGCGCGCTGAGTCCGGTAGATCCGGTGTTGATCCATCCCAACGCGAAGCCTCACATGAATCTGAATGACATGAGAATTTCCACCCGGCTCGCGCTCGGGTTCGGCATCCTGACGTTGTTGATTGCCCTCATGGTGGGCATCTCAATAATCAGGAGCAGTGCTGTGGGCGACGCTTTCGACACTGTGGTCAATCAACGCTATGCGAAAATTGCTGCGCTTAACAACATCAAGGGAGGCTTAAACCAGATTGCGCGCTCGCTGCGCAATGCGGTCATCATGAGTGATCCGGCCGACGTGAGGAAAGAACTCGAGGTGGTGGAGTCTACCCGTAAGGTCATCGTCGATCAGTGGGGAACGCTTCAGGCTCAAATCCGCTCTGAAAAGGGCAAAGCATTGGTGGAGAGGGCGACGGATGCGCGCAGTAAATACGCGGCGCTGCAACTCAAATTCACCGATCTGATTGCAGCCGGAAAGACCGATGAAGCCAGGAGCTTGCTGCTCGGCGAATTGCGGCCGACACAACTGGCGTATTTTGCGGCATTGGACGACCTGATCGCGTACCAGAAAGAAGCGATGGACGAATCCACGAGCCAGGCCTTTGCCGAGATTGCCAGCATGAAAGCTGTCATCCTGGTGTGCGGCGGCGTCGCCCTGATGATCGCCGTACTGATGGGCATCTGGACCATCCGTGCCATTACGGGCCCGATCAGTCAGGCCGTGAAAATTTCGCGAGCCGTAGCGGACGGCGACCTGAGCGTAAAGTTCGACGCCGTCGGCAAGAATGAGACTGCTCAACTGTTGCGCGCGCTCAAGGATATGCAGGCCAGTCTGGTCAAGGTCGTCTCCGGCGTGCGCCAGAACGCTGAAGCCGTGGCCGCGGCAAGCGCGCAGATTGCCCAGGGAAATACCGATCTGTCACAACGCACGGAAGAGCAGGCGGCGTCACTTGAGGAAACGGCGTCGAGCATGGAAGAACTGACCGGCACGGTTCGCCAGAATGCCGACAATGCGAAGCAGGCAACTAGATTGGCCACCACGGCATCGGGAATCGCGCAGCGAGGGGGCGAGGTGGTCGGTCGCGTCGTCGAGACCATGCAAGGAATTTCCGGCAGTTCAATCAAGGTCGCCGAGATTATCAGCGTGATCGAAGGCATCGCGTTTCAGACCAATATCCTGGCGCTCAATGCGGCGGTCGAGGCGGCCCGCGCCGGCGAACAGGGGCGAGGGTTTGCCGTTGTGGCCGGTGAAGTTCGCACGCTTGCCCAGCGCAGTGCGACGGCGGCCAAGGAAATCAAGGATCTGATCAGCGAATCGGTGACTCGGGTCGATGCCGGGTCGAAGCTCGTCAATGAAGCCGGTAGCACAATCGGTGAAGTCGTCCAGGCGGTGAAACGCGTGACCGACATCGTGAGCGAAATCTCGGCAGCATCGGAAGAGCAGAGCACAGGTATTGAACAGGTAAATACGGCCGTCGTCCAGATGGACCAGGTGACGCAGCAGAACGCCGCTCTGGTCGAAGAGGCTTCGGCCGCGGCGCATTCGATGGTTCAGCAGGCGAAGGCATTGCGTGACGCCGTGGCCGTCTTCAGGATCGACGCGAATGGGACATCTGCGTCACGAGTGACCGCAAATCCGAAAAGCGAACCGCGTCGGTCAGTACTGACGGCTCCCCCGTCATCCCGTGCGGCGTTGACGAAGCCGGAGACGACGCCGGTCGTGACCACCGGCAGAAAGACCGTGGTCGCGACTGATAACGGTGACGCTGTGGACTGGCAGGCATTCTGAGAGGATTGGAAAATTGGACGATACAGGCGATATGCTGGGCAAGATGGCGCAACTGGTAACCGCCAACACGAAGACCGTGAGCGCGCTTGGCGCGCGGGCTATGGTTCTGGGCAAGTTCCTTGATGCAGTCCTGCCGTACCTCACGACGTCACAGCGCGCCGAGGTCACCAAGTCATTCCGACAGGGCATTGAAGATGCCCTGTCGAGCATGGACGATGTGGCGTTGCCCGCCGAATATCACTCGGCACTGCTTGAACTCACCAATGCAATCCTCGCCGCACTGAGTCAGGAATCTGTCACGCGCTAAGAGCCTCATGCACTTTTTACTGTGCGGTGTGCGTCAGCGCATTCGCCAGTCAGGACGGGGGCTTGATACTCTTTCGGGTTTTGGCGCGGCCCCCGGAATGGTCCGCAGTTCGCCAATCATCGGTCATTCGGCCGTGCAACCCGAACAGCCCTTGGCCGCATTCTGCCTGTCGTGACCGGCGCCAGCCGAACCCCATGAGCTCATCGGGAGCACACGACCGGGCCTGCTCGCGAGCTGCCTTTTATTATTGATAAAGCGGTTACCAATAGGTAGTGCCTCGACCCTATCGGTGAGTGGATTCGGGAACAACAAGTGACACAGCTGTCGATAAAAGGGGCTGCGGGTGTTGATTTGCGTCTGCGCGCGAAGGCGCTGCGTCTGAACGGTCTCATCGAGCATTGGGGCGAAATCGACGGCGCCACATGGCTCGCGCCGCTGCTGCAGTGGGAAGAAGACGAGCGCGCGCACCGCTCGTTGCAGCGGCGCATCCGGGCTGCGAAACTGGGCAAGTTCAAGGCGATGGCCGACTTCGACTGGAGCTGGCCCGCGAGAATCGACCGCGCGGCGGTAGAAGACCTGATGTCGCTAACATTCCTCGCCGACGCAACCAACGTTGTGTTCGTCGGCCCGAACGGCGTGGGTAAGTCGACGCTTGCTCAGAATATGGCGCACCACGCACTCATCCAGGGCCACACGGTGTTGTTCAAGTCAGCTAGCGAGATGCTCGGTGAGCTCGCTGCGCTCGACAGCGATTCGGCGCTGCGCCGGCGTCTGCGTCACTATGCGACGCCAGACATCTTGGTGATCGATGAAGTCGGCTACCTCTCGTACTCGAACCGGCATGCAGACTTGCTGTTCGAACTCGTCAGCCGCCGGTATGAGGCACATTCGACCATCATAACGACTAACAAGCCGTTTAAAGAATGGTCGGACGTGTTCCCGAACGCGGCCTGTGTGGTGTCGCTGGTCGACCGCCTCGTGCATCGCGCCGAAGTGATCTCAATCGAGGGCGAATCGTATCGACTCAAGGAAGCGCGCGAGCGCAACGAAGCCCGGGCCAGGCAGCGCAAGACCCGCAAGCCTCCCACGAAGACGGAGACGCGTGATGAGCCGCCCCTTGTTGCCATCGAGGCGCCGTCGGGGATTGCCGTTCACCGTTCCCGACGACTGGACGCCTGAGCAGGCACTTGCCGTGTTCGAAGTCCTCGAGGATCTGCTCGCCGTCGTGACTGACTTCTATGGCGCTCAGCTTAATGAACTGCTGCGTGAGCAACGCTCTTCCGAGGCGCGCACGCGTACTCACGAACGCGACCCGCCGTTCTGACGTAAATACAGTGCATCAAAACGAAGGGGCCTGCGAGGCGCCTCGTGCTCGAACACACACTCTCACTTGCGCCGCCCAAAAAGCGCGGTTCTACAGCGCCGTCAACAACATAAAACCTGTCAGCGTCGACATAGCTGTTACGACACTTCAGAATGGCCTCGACGAGACCGACGAACCTGTCCGCATTTTTTGCGATGCAGCAATTACGCTCTTGCCCTTCCTGACTGGCTGGGCAGCCCTGCTTCTTTTTGTGGTTGCACAGGAGAGTGCCGGGCAAGTGCTGCATGACCGCGCCAAGTAGCGCGATTTTAAATTAGGGTTTACACTTACACCCGTCTCCTCCATGTCTCCTCGAAATATGGATTACGCCCGCCTTTCGAAGGCGGGCTTTTTTTTGGGGCAGACCTCGATGCGAATCAGGGTTTACCCAAATCCAACAACAATCCCTTCCTGACATCTGCCTTAATTTTAAGCGTCTGCTTACCTAGACTGTAATCACTGGTTTACGAACAGGGCTGTTCGTAGCAGGACAAAACAAAGTCTGGAGGTAAGTACCATGAAGTC
>Ga0255336_100224_pt1 | contig 115667 bp, 98 predicted proteins | sample MeOH1_35cm_T3_17_FD_189102 | JGI IMG/M metagenome (GOLD analysis project Ga0255336, IMG submission 189102) | Sandy soil microbial communities from University of British Columbia, Vancouver, Canada - MeOH1_35cm_T3_179 | ecosystem: Engineered > Artificial ecosystem > Sand microcosm > Unclassified ...
ACCCCCTGCGCCACCAGTTTCTGCACCGTGCCCTGGCGTTGGTAATTCGGGTTGATCTGCACCAGCGGCTCAGGCCAATAGCGGCCTTGCGCATATTGATGTTCGACCTCGGCTTGGATATCAGGCGCAGCGATGCGAACGAAACTGCGGGAAAAGCTGCCGTATCGTTCGATGAGCTGGTCGCGGAATTGGAAAACGTTATCCATGGAGAGTCCTCACTGATCCATCTTGTGGCCAATCGCCAGAACCGCTGTACTACCGGAGGTGCCTGCTGTGATGCGCTTCCATTTCGCACCTCGCCCCTTGCCAGTCGATTCGATCAACTCCTCTGATTTCATCGCTCGCAGCACTAGTCGAACCATATCCCGGCTCACGCCCGGGCAGGCTTCTTCAATCTCGGAAATCGAGAACGGCAGGGTGCGCCCCAGAACTTCCGTCCGCACTCGGTCGCCTTTGCTGCCACGTCCCCGTTCGATGGTGCCGACACGCTCCTCGAACTCACGGTAGGCCCGTAGCAAGGCACCCCAGAAGTAGTCGAGCCAGGGCTTTACGTCGTGCTGCCCCTGGTGCCAATCCTGCGAGCTGGCTTCCAGCGTTTCGTAATAGCCTTCCTTGGTATCTTCGAAGATGCGTTCCAGGCTGATATAGCGACCCACGGCATAGTCGAAGTGGTAGAGCAGCAGCAAGGTCAGCAGGCGGGACATGCGGCCATTGCCATCGGGGAAAGGATGGATGCACAGAAAGTCGAGCATCGCCAGTGGCACCAGCACCAGCGGGTCGGCCAAGTGCTGATCCAGCGCGGTCGCGTAGCGCCCGGTCAGATCGGCCATGGCCATCGGCGTCAGATGCGCAGCAACCGGCTGGAAGCGCAGCCGCGACGTGCCGTCCGGGTGGCGCTCGATGATGTCGTTGTTGGTCGCCTTCCAGCGCCCGCCCGCCTGCGGCATGTAGCGGTACAGCAGGGTGTGCAGTTGCAGCACTACGCCCTCGCTGAAGGGCATGTGCGCGGCAGACTCGTGGATCAGCGCCAGGGTATCACGGTAGCCGGCGATCTCCTGTTCGGAACGGTTCTTTGGCGTTGCGTTGCGGATGACCAGAGACTTCAACCGGGAGGGTGCGACAACAACGCCTTCCAGCCGGTTGGATGACTCCGTGGACTCCACCACTGCGATCTGGCGTAGCCCTTTGAGGGCTTCGGGCGACTGCGCGGCGTAGAGTTGCTGCTTACCCTGATACTCGCCCAGTGTGCGCAATGTGGCGGCTTGAGTGCCATCGAAGCGAAGCGCGGCAAGGTACTCGGGTGTGAGCGAGTGCATGGAAATGTAAGCCCAGGCTGTCTAAAGGGGGTAATCATAGCCGTTAAATGGGGTATTGTCTCTAAGAATGCCTCATTAACGATGCTTGACTACCCCATTTCCTAGACATAGAGCATTCGTGTGGGGCTGGCGCATGGCTGATCGGAGAGGAAATGGGCGACATCAATGCTTGAAATGGGGCAATAATTAAATAATTACCCTATTTATTTAATTTTTTACCCCATTTCCAGCGCCCAGCCTTGGGCAAAGGCAAATGGCAAGGGAACGGCACTCAAGGGACAACGGCCCTATACAGAAAAGGAAAAGGCCATCCTGTCCATCCGTTCTGCAACACCCAGCCAACTCTTCCCTATGCCGTGCCGCTGTCCTCCGCCGCACTCAGATAGTCCGCCCAGTCCTGCAGCAGAGACCTTCTCTGATCCAGCAGCAGCGCCTTGTTGTACGTCGCCCGCACCTTGTTGCTTTCCACGTGGGCAAGCTGCCGCTCGATTGCATCAGGCCGGTATCCGCTCTCGTTGGCCCAGGTCGAAAAGGTCGTCCGCCAGCAATGCGGCGTTGTGCCCCGGCCCAGGTTCATGTCGCGCATCGCGTAAGTCAGCCGGTTGGGTGTGGTGAAGCCCTTGCCGCTCCGGTGCGGGAACAGATACCGCCCGCCACTCGTGATGCGCTGCAAGTCTTTCAGCACTGCTACTGCCTGCGCAGACAACGGGCTGACATGGTCACGCCGCGCTTTCATCTTCGCCGCAGGCCGACGCCACAGCGCATCCTCAAAGTCGAACTCGTCCCACTCGGCATCCGCCGCTTCCCCTGGACGGCAGGCTGTCAGCGCGATCAAACGCAGGCACAACGCCGTCTCTGGATAGCCCCGGTAGCCGCGCAACTCCTGATAGAACTTCTGGATTTGCTCTCGCGTCATTGCCGCCTTGCTCTCGCTGAACGGAACGCGCAGCAGCCCGCGGAGGCTGGGAATCGGATTGGCCTCGACCAAGCCACGCACCACCGCGAACTCAAAGATCGCCGACAGATCACCTTTGACATGGATCGCCGCCCAGGCTCCGTGGGACTTGCATTCCTCCAGCAGCGGACGAATCTGTTTGACCCCAATGTCGCACATCGGCATCCCGTCGAACTTGGGCGACAGGTACTTCCTGATGCGGGATTCTTTCGTGCGGTAGGAACTGAGCGCAAAGACTGGCTTGATCTCCGCCAGGTACGCCTGCGCCACCTTGGCAAACGAGCTTTCACGAGCGCGCTTGCGCTCCTCCAGCGCTTCGAGGTTGCGCTGCTTGACCTGCTGCCGATCATGAGCAGGGTGGATACCTTGCTTGACCAAGGCACGCGCTTTCTCGCGGGCAGCGCGCGCCTCCGCAAGGCTTACTTGAGGAAAGCCGCCAATGGCAAAGAGGTTCTCCTTGCCTTGCAGACGGTACTTCCACCGCCAGAGCTTGCCGCCGGTGGGCTTGACCAGCAGGAACAGGCCCCCGCCATCTGAAAGTTTCCAGTCTCGATCAGTCGATTGGGCCGACCTGACCTTGAGGTCGGTGAGTAGATTCTCGGGCATCGTTGGACTCCACTGCGGGGAAAAGTACCCCCACGGTTGAACACGAGTACCCCCAACGCTACCCCCGAATTTTCTGGACCTCGATGAACAATAGGAACGCTCAGTAGACCGTATTGTTTATGCAACCCATTGATTTCAAATGAGCTAATCCGTCCACCAAGCGCTACTGAGCGCCACCGAGATCCAGCAAAAATCGTCAATTCTGGATCCGACAGTTCATACAACGCAGCCCACACATGAAGGCCGTCTGATTTGGCGGCGGCCAGCAAGCTCAGCAGTTTGCCGAGCAGGTCGCCACCCAGAAACTTGCGCAAGCTGTCTTCATGGTCCTTCAGGTTCGCCTTGAACTTCTTCAGCGCCTTGACCGAATAATCGCCCTTCAGGGCACGCGCCATGAACTGCGACATGACCAGCCCGCGGTTAAAGTAGACCGAGGTATCACCGGCCGTCGGTGTCAGGGTGACCCACGGCGTCCAATCCGATGCCTGACCGACGTCCGGCGCGACCGAGCCATCCGCCTGGCGGATGACGGGCGTCACGCAGTAGCGGACTTCGTCGCCGGTGCTGACGCTGTGGTCCGTCCAGTCGTAGCGCTGGAAGGGCCAGACCGTGGAGGGCTGGGTTTCCCCTGGGGCCATCGGTTCGCCCTTGAACCCCAGCCGATTGGGCAGCACGAGCCGCTCGATGCCGTTGGGCCGCTTGCGCTCGCGCCCGATGGCGAAGCCGAGGCAATCAGCGATCTCTGGCGTCTTCCAGATGACCAGGCAGTCATCGCCGTTGGCATACGCACGCAGTTCGATGGCCATGGTCGCTCCTGTTCTCCCGCAATGCAGGCTTGAGGTGTGGGGGACAGGAGCAGGCCAAAATGCAACCGAGTCAAACCTTTCGCGTGATCCCACCGAGCAGCGTTTGCACAATACAAATGAGACTGCTTGACAGGATGGTAACGGCGAATCCGCAGCCCGGGCGCACTGTAGCGGCGGGCTTTTCCCCGCTCCATCCCCCTTCGGGACTATCAAGTTTGATGAAATGCTGTCTTAGCCACCAAACGAACTGGCAATATGGCGCTTAGGGCATCTTTCTGCTTTTGAGTGACCACTGTATAAATATACAGTAGACTGGTTTACAGATCGCTCCGAAACCCAGCCATGCCCATTCCTCTCCCCGAGTCCATTCACCCTGCCCTTTGGCGTGCGTCCCAGCTCGCCCGGGCAGTTGGCCGTACCGTGCCCACGGGCTACCAGGAACTGGTCGGTGAACTCCCCGGCGGCGGCTGGCCAGCCAGCACGCTGGTGGAAATGCTGGTCCAGCAGCCCGGCGTCGGCGAGCTGCGCCTGCTACGACCGGCCCTGATGGCAAGCACGCGCCCCGTCGCGCTGATACAGCCCCCGCATTCGCCTCAGGCGCTGGCCTTCGCCAATTGGGGTCTGCCCCCTCGGCAATTGCTCTGGGTGCGCACTGAACGTACCGCCGATGCCCTCTGGGCCACGGAGCAGATGCTGCGCGCTGGCACCTGCGGCGCGGTGTTGCTGTGGCAGCAGCACATGCGCAACGATGCCCTGCGCCGGCTACACCTGGCCGCGCAGTCGGGCGAAGCGCTGTTCTACCTCATACGCCCTCTCGCCTGCGCGCGAGACGCGTCACCGGCGCCGCTACGGGTCGGCATCGTCCCAGCAGCTGGTGGCGCCGATCTTACCTTCTTCAAGCGCCGCGGCCCGCAGCAGGACAAGCCCGTCTTTGTTCCGCTGGAGCGGTCGCCCATCCTGCTTCGCCGTCATGCATCGCCTGTGGATCTGCCTGCGCCTGCCGCGCCTATGCCTCGAAGTGTTCCGGCCTCGTTGGTCCACTGAGCTGGCCGTGGCAGTCCTCGACAAGGACCGCGTACACCACGCCTCGCCGCTGGCCAGCGCCGCCGGCGTGCGGCCGCATATGCGCCGCGGTGGCGTGCAGACGATCGCGCCGCAAACCGTGCTCATCGAGCGCGACCCGGCGCGAGAGGCGGAGGGCCTGCGCGCGCTGGCCCTCGCCCTCCTGCAGTTTTCACCGTGTGTCGTGGGCGCCGAGGAAGACGCCGTGCTGGTCGACGTCTCCGCGAGCCTGCGGCTCTTCGGTGGTGCCCGTCGGCTACGCGCGCGCATGCGTGCGACCGCCGACGCGCTGGGCTATACCGTGGTGACCGGGTGCGCGTCCACAGCGCAGGCTGCATGGCTCCTCGCGCGCGCTGGCGGCGGCGTGTCGCTCAAGACAACCCGCCTCGGCCGTCGGCTGGGCGCCCTCCCCGCTGCAACCCTGCCGGCCGCGCGCATCCATGCCGAGTGGTTGGACGGTCTGGGTTGCCGCACTCTGGGCGACTTGCGCCGCCTGCCGCGGGCCGGCCTGCAGCGGCGCTGCGGCGCCGCCATCAACGAAACGCTCGACCGCGCACTGGGCGAGGCAGCGGAAGTGTTCGACTGGCTGGAGGCGCCGCCGGAGTTTTCCGCGAGGGTGGAACTGCCCGACCGTATCGAGCATGTGGAGGCCACCCTGGCCTATGCCTCCGGGTTGATCGAGCAGCTGATCGGCTGGCTCACGGCGCGGCACCTGGCCATCACGCGCTTTGCCGTGTCCCTGCATCATGAGCGGGGTCGGGAGGCGATCCCGCCGACGGTCGTGGAGATCGCCTTGGCCGAGCCGAACTGGCATGCCGATCACCTGGCCCGCCTGCTGCGCGAGCGGCTGGCACGGCTGAGCGTCGACGCGCCCATGATCACCGTTCAATTGGCGGCCATCGATACCCAGCCGCTGGCCCCGCCGAGCCAAAGCCTGTTCCCTGAACCGGGCGGCACGCCGGAGGACCACACCCGGCTGCTGGAGCTGCTCGTCGCGCGACTGGGCGCGGATCGCGTCCTGCAGCCGGCGCTGCAGCCTGACTACCGGCCCGCCGTCGCGAACGCCTGGGTGCCCGTGACGGACAAGATTCCGGCCGGAGCCGCCGCACCGGCTTTGCCTCGGCCGGTCTGGTTGCTGGACCAGCCGATTCCCCTGCTCGAGCGCGAGCATCGCCCCTACTATGGGTCCCCGCTGCGCATGGTGTCGCCGCCAGAGCGCATCGAGGCAGGATGGTGGGCAGGTGAAGTGGTCACGCGTGACTACTACGTGGCCGAGGGCCACGACCATGCCTGCTACTGGATCTTTCAGGAGCGCATGGGCAGTCGCGAAGGAGACGCCGCACGCTGGTACCTGCACGGGCTGTTCGGGTGATCGAGCCATGTTGCCCACTTCTTCCGGCGGCGGGCTTCCCGACTACGCCGAGTTGCACTGCCTTTCGAATTTCTCTTTCCTGCAGGGCGCCTCTCGCGCCGAGGAGCTGGCCGAGCGCGCGGTGCAACTGGGCTACCACGCGCTGGCGATCACCGACGAATGCTCTCTGGCCGGCATCGTGCGCGCGCACACCGTTGCCAAGCAGCACGGCCTGAGACTCCTCGTCGGCGCCTCCTTCCGTCTCGTCAATGCCGATGGCGGCACGGCCTTGTCCTTCGTTGCGCTGGCCCGCAACCGTGCAGGCTACGGCAATCTGTGCGAGCTGATCACGCTCGGCCGCATGCGTGCGGCGAAAGGTAGCTACCAGCTAACCCTGCGGGATCTGGCCTCCCCCGAACCACCCTACTCCCATCTGCGCGGCCTGCCTGACTGTCTGATCGTTTTCACACCGGAGTACTGCGCGCCGGCGGAGAAACTCGGCAGCCAGGCCGCGTGGATCTCTGCCACCTTCGCCGGCCGGGCCTGGATGGCGCTCAACCTGCTCTACCGGCCGATGGACGACATCCACCGCGCCGGCGTCGAACAGGCTGCGGCGGATCACCACCTGCGGCTGGTGGCCACGGGCAACGTCCTCATGCACGTGCGTTCGCGCAAGCCATTGCTGGACCTGCTGACCGCCATCCGCCTGGGCAAGCCCGTGGCTCAGTGTGGCTACGATCTCACGCCGAACGCGGAACAGCATCTGCGCTCGCAACTGCGGTTGGCCAACGTCTATCCACACCGGCTGCTCACCGAGTCCGTACACATCGCGAACCTCTGCCGGTTCTCGTTGGATGAACTGCGGTATGAGTATCCGGATGAGCTGGTACCCGACGGCCGGCCTCCGACCGAGTACCTGCGCGAGGAGGCCTACATCGGCGCGAACCGCCGCTTCCCCAAGGGCATCCCGCTCGCGATCCAGACGCAGTTGGAGCACGAGTTGGCCCTGATCGCGGAGATGCACTACGAGCCCTACTTCCTGACCGTCTACGACATCGTGCGCTTCGCCCGATCGAACGGCATCCTGTGCCAGGGGCGCGGCTCGGCCGCGAACTCGGCAGTCTGCTATTGCCTCGGCATCACCGAGGTCGACCCCGCGCGCGGCAATCTGCTGTTCGAGCGATTCATCTCGAAGGAGCGCGGCGAACCGCCCGATATCGACGTGGACTTCGAGCACCAGCGACGTGAGGAAGTCATCCAGTACCTATACCGCAAGTACGGGCGCAACCGCGCCGCCCTGGCCGCGGCGGTGGCCACCTATCGCCCCCGTGGCGCCCTGCGGGAGGCCGGCAAGGCGCTGGGCGTCGATCCGGCCATCGTTGACATGGTTGCCAAGGCACATCACTGGTTCGATGGAAAGGCCGACCTGCTGCTGCGCTTCGCAGAATGCGGGCTGGACACCGACGCCGAACTCACCCAGCGTTGGGCCAGCATGGCAACGCAGTTGCTTGGCTTCCTGCGTAGAGCTTCAGTTCATGGCCGAGGTGCTTGCGCCGGTTCCGGATCTGCTGTTGCGCTCCCGGTATCGCGCCGCTGTCCTGAAGCAACCGATCCGATAGGAAAAGAACATGCAGCGACTTGCACCATCCGCTGACTCCCGCCCGCAGGACGCGCCGGGGTTCAACCGACTTCACCATGTTTGCCTGCTGTGGGTCGATTATCTCCGCGCAGCGAGCGAGAGCGAAAAACAAGCCCTCCTCTATGAAGCCGTCATCCACCTGGTTCTCTTCGGCCCGCGTGGTGATGAAGGCGAGGAAGTATTCAAGCAAGTGTGGCAGGCCATTAGGCGCCGCGAGCATGGGCGCGTCTACATCAAGACGGACGTTGGTCGCAACGCAGCGGTCGCAACGGACGATGGACGGTTCTCGATGCATCAGGTGCTGTAGGACGGAAAAGAGCAAATGAAGAGGAATTTCGCGATGACTCTGGGCGTCGCTGCTGTCGCGGCCTCGCTCATGTCGCACGCAGTTCATGCCCACACGGTGGCCTGGTACTCCGATCACATTGAGGAGGCAAAGAAGCGTGACATGCAATGTCAAGCCAAGCAGAAGTCAGACATCTCGCCAGGCGTGGAAGATCAGACTGATTGCGACAACGCAGTGGTCGCGCTGGTGACCCAGCCTTCCAAGCGGCCCATTCCCAAAGCCATTTCGGCACCCGCGCCAAAGTGGAAAAACTTCGGTCATTGATTGACCGCACGATAGGAAAAAAAGCCTGACAATGGAGCCTCACCGCATTGAGGTATCGGCGCCGCGCCAGCGTCGTTCTGATTAGAACTTGGAACCCGTCCGATGTTACATACTCTTTGGACCATTGCCCTTCTCTTAGTCGCCACCATGTGCGCGGCGAAAGCCTGGTTGCATCTCTCCACAGCTGACGATAGCTCGGCTGAGCGCGCGCTGTTCTGGCAATTTTCCGTCCTGCTGCCACTTGCGCTGATTGTCGATATTCAGCGCGGGACCCTCGCTTTTGGCGCCATGGTGGCTGGGTGGAGCAAGGTCTTGCCAGAGCCCCATACAAAGCTCAACGAGATGACGTCCATCTTGCTGACGCTGGCAGTTTGGCTTCTCGTCTTCGTTGCGATCAATGGCCTCGGTGCATTGGTGGTCGAAGGATGGGCACTTCGGTGCAAGCGCAATAGGGCTCGCGCACTCACAGCCACTATCCTTCGACGCGCGGGCCGGATCCCGACGGGAGAGTAGTTGATGGCGCAGGCAACGCAGAGTCGGCCCAGGGCGGTCCGTTCATCTGATTGGGTCAGCGGCTTGTCCGCAGACCAGAAGAACCGCCTGCTGCAGAAGCTCAAGCTAGCACAATTATGGATCGACAGCTTCACTGTGGCGCTCGGTAAGCGAAAACCACCAAGAGCACGTATTGCGGAGCACTACATTGCCTACGCGCCTTTTTCAAACACGATTTCCGTCCCCGCTCGCATGCTGATGGAAGCGGATGAGCGGCTATTGCGGATTGCCGTCGCGCATGAGTGCGGCCACTTCCGACGACGCTGGTCCTCGCTGCTGTCCAGGTCGGACACTGCGCGCACTGGCGAGGAATTCTTGGCAGATCGGATCGCAATGCGTCTGACAGGTGCCTCACTCGACGAGCTTGTTGCCGCACTCCTCGAAATTGCCACCTTTGAGCCTGGTTCGAAAGGTTGCGACGCTGAACAGCTCGCCGATCGCCGGAAATTGCATGAGTTGGCGGGGTCATGAACGGAACGAAAAAAGCCTCGGAGACCTGCATTAAGAGCGGCTACGCTGCATCAACAGCCTGGAGAACATCGACGAAGGCAACATCACGGTGGCCGGCGCCAAGCTCGGCACCAGCGAGCTGGAGCTGCGCGCGCTGCGCCGCAAGGTCGGCATGATCTTCCAGCAGTTCAACCTGTTTCCGCACCTGAGCGCCGGGCGCAACGTCATGCTGGCGCCCACCGTGGCCGCCGGCGTGAGCGAAGCCGAGGCGCGCGCGAGTGCCTGGCCAAGGTGGCGCTGGCGGAGAAGTTCGACAGCTACCCCAACCAGCTTTCCGGCGGCCAGCAGCAGCGCGTGGCCATCGCGCGCGCGCTGGCGATGCAGCCCCGCGCGCTGCTGTGCGACGAGATCACCTCCGCGCTCGACCCGGAACTGGTGATGGAAGTGCTCAACGTGGTGCGCCAGCTGGCCAGCGAAGGCATGACGCTGCTGATGGTCACGCACGAGATGCGCTTCGCGCGCGAGGTCTGCAACCGCGTGGTGTTCATGCGCCAGGGCCGCGTGCACGAGGTGGGCTCGCCGGAGCAACTGTTCACCAGGCCGGCCACGCCGGAGCTGCAGCAGTTCCTGGGGATGGCCGCCTGAGCGGTCCGCGTCTAGGCGATCGTGCCGCACGTGGCGCACACGTCCGGCACGGCCGCCTGGCTCCCGCTCAGACCAGCGCCGCGCTGCCCGGCTGGCCCTCGGTGATCTTCTCCATCCGCTGCGCATGGCCGAGGATCATCAGCGCCTCGTCATCCCCGCGCGCCGGGGAATCCGCCATTTCCAGCACCGGCAACTCGGGAAACAGCACCGGGATCAGCTCCTTCACGATCTTGCGTGAATCGAATGGCCCGAAGCGGTAGACGGCCTTTCCGTCGATTTCCGCGAAGTACCATCCACCAGCCAGATCAGGATAGACAATCACACTGTGATCTTGACTTTGGGCTTGCATGCACCCTCCAGCGTTACGGTTTGCGACGGATCCTCCGCGGCCCGGCGGCAACGGCCGCCCGGGTCAGCCTGAGCGGCCGCGCCTTCGGGCCGGGGAATCGCATCTGTTGCCAGTGTAGGCCCGCCTACAACAAATCGGTACGGTGCCGTGCACTTGCGAGCGATTCTTGTTTGCCCCGGGAGGCACGCCGGATGCGGCGGATGCGTGTCCGCCATCGTACCGACAGCATGGCGAATCGATGCCAGTCTCAGCCTGTTGGCACTGCGCGGCGAAGGACAAGATCCATCGCCACGCCGCGCCGAACGGCCGCATTTCCCGGCCGTTGACTGGATCCCTGACCGGATCCGCATCGAGGTAGCCCAAGTGAAAACCATCCATTCCATCCGACTCGCAGCCAGCGCTGCCTGCATCGCGCTCGCCACCCTCTACGCGCCGCTGAGCCACGGGGCCGCCGGCAGCACGGACGCGTCGCTCTCCAACCCCAACCCCACGCATGAGACGGTGGGCGAAGGCGTCAGCGACACCACCATCACCACCAAGATCAAGGCAAGCCTGCTCGAACAGAAGCACCTGAGTTCCACCCGGGTCCACGTGCGTACCCGCGAAGGCGTGGTGCGCCTGACCGGCAGCGTCCCGTCGGCGACACAAAAGCAGACGGCGGCGGACATCGCCAGCGCCACCGACGGCGTCAGGTCGGTGGAGAACCATCTGGCCGTGCGCAAGCTGTGATGCGCCGGCGGCACAACCGCAACCCTGGAGCAAGGCCATGAACCCGAACGAACTCGATCGCAACAGCGGCGGCCCGCGCGCCGCCATCGTCGGCACCAACGACCCGGACAACCCCGGCCCGGGGCCCTTCGTGATGGCGGCCGACACGCTGGAAGGTAATGCCGTGGTCGGCCCCGGCGGCGACAAGCTCGGCACGGTCGATCACATCATGCTGGACGTGGGCGGCGGGCGCATTGCCTATGCCGTGGTGTCGTTCGGCGGCTTCCTCGGCATGGGCAGCAAGCTGTTCGCCGTGCCGTGGTCCGCGCTGACCCTCGATACCCAGCGCAAGAGCTTCGTGCTCGGCATCGACAGAGCCATGCTCGAGGCCGCGCCCGGCTTCGACAAGGACCACTGGCCCAGCATGGCCGATCCGCAATGGGGCACCACCATCCATGAGTACTACGGTGCCTCGCCGTACTGGAAGGACTACCGCTACGAGCGCGAAGCGCAGCCCTGACGGCGGCGCGGCCGCGAGCTCTTCCGCGCGCCCTGGCGCGCGCGGAAAGCCGCCGGCCGCACCGGCACCGCTCCGTTTCCGATCCGGTGAAAGCAGCACGCTTGCTGCGAGGTGAAAACATGCGCACCGTACTGTATTTCCGGCTTCGCGACGCCGTCGGCGCGGCGAAGATCCAATCGGCGCTGGCCGAGCTTCCCGCTTCCACCGTGCGCATCAAGGGCCCGTGGTTCATCCAGCGTGACGGCCACGCGGTCGAAGGACTGCGCAATGCCGCCGCCGCCCAGACCACTTACCGCGGCGAATGGGAAATCGCCGGCATCCTGCCCGGCGCCGCGCTGGCGGTCTATGCGACGCTGGCCCTGGGCACCTCGGCCGGCACCTTCGCTAGCGTGCTGGCCTGCGTCGCGGCCGGCGCGATCGGTGGCCTGGCGGGCGCGTGGCTGGGCCGGTGGCTCGGCGGGTCGATCCCGCGCGGCGCGGTCGCCCGGCAACGGGCCAGCCTCGCGCCCGGCGAAATGCTGCTGGTCGCCAGTTGCGCCCGCGGGACGAAGGCGTCCGTGAAGCTGGTGGTCAACGCCCTGGGCGGCGAGAGCGTCGAAGAACGCCACGAGGTGCTGCCGGACTTCCGCCGGGCATGAGCCGCCGCCTGCGCGGAGCGCCCGCCTTTGCGCGGGCGCGTTCGCGGGGGCGTTGTTCGCGGGCGCGTTACTTGCCGACCTGGTTGCCGACAATGCCGCCAACCGCGGCGCCGCCCACCGTGCCCAGCGCGCTGCCGCCGGTCAGCACCGCGCCGGCCACGCCGCCGATCCCCGCTCCCGCCACGGTATCCGTATCGCGCCGGGACATGCCGCTGCATCCGAGCACACCCACCACCGTGACGGCAATGGACACGCGCAGAAGGATGACACCGATATTGTTGCTGTTCATTTTGATACCTCGATTTACTGATGTCCGCCCCGGCCGGAGGCCCAGGTTGGAAGCGGCAATGCAGACCGCCATCGCCAGCCTGCCCTGAGGCTAGCCCGGCAGCGCCCGCGCGTCGGTCCGGCAGCGTACGCGCTGCGCCGCGCGCCGGGCTTGATGCCGGCGCCTGTCCAATAGCGTACCGACGCCGCGCTTGCGCCGGCGCAATGATGGCTCGTCGCGATGATGACGCTCCGCAATGAAACGCCTCCGCCCTGCCCTGGCAGCCCTCATGGCCGCTGTGGTCCGATGGCCCGCCGGGCCGCTCATCCACGCGCCGCTGGTGTCGACCGGAGAATGACATGCGAACTTATCGCTGGCTTTGTATCGTGGCGTTTTCACTCGTGCAGATGGGGTGCCTGTGGGTGCCCGGCGGATACGGAGGCGATGGCCGCGATGGCCGCGACGGCGGCTATCGCCACGGACAGGACGAACGCTATGAGGGCCGCCCGGACGGCTCCGCCTTCCGCCCGGGAGACCGCGAGCGGGTCAACGCGACCGAGCGCGTCGGCGACGGCGGGATGCGGGAATCCGGGTTGCGCAACGGATGGATGCAGTAGGCCGCAAGGACGACGGCACGGCTTGCCCCCTCATGCCGCAGACGGTGCAATGCATAGCAGCAGTTCGTGCCTGCCGCCATCGAGCGGCACGCGCGCGCCACCGCCTTCCAGGGCAATCGGCAACCCGTCGAGACGCGCATCCGGCGTGCCGGCCGTGGCCTGGACGCGAATCGCGTAATGGCCGGCGCCCAGCCTGACGGTGGCCTCGAACCCCGGCCACGCGGCCGGCAGCGCCGGGGCGACGACCAGCCAGGCTCCTTCGCGGCGAAGGCCGAGGATGCCCTCCACGCCGGCGCGGTACATCCATCCCGCCGCGCCGGTGTACCACGTCCAGCCGCCGCGCCCGACGTGGGGCGCCACCGAATAGACGTCGGCCGCCACCACATACGGCTCCACCTTGTAGCGCGCCGCGGCGGCGGCCGTGCTCGCGTGGTTGACCGGGTTGAGCATCGAGAACAGCTCGGCGGCCTTCGTGCCCGCGCCGAGCCGGGCGAAGGCCAGCACCGACCACATCGCCGCATGGCTGTACTGGCCGCCGTTCTCGCGCAGGCCGGGCGGATAGGCCCGGATGTAGCCGGGGTCGGGGCCGTCCCCGTCGAAGGGCGGCGAGAACAGCAGCGCCAGCCCGTCCTCGCGGCGCCACAGGTGCTGCTCCAGCGCGGCCATCGCGGCCGCCGCGCGCGCGGGATCGCCCGCGCCCGACAGCACCGCCCACGACTGCGCGATGGCATCGATGCGGCACGCCGCGCTTGCCTGCGAGCCCAGCCAGTTGCCGTCGTCGAAGGTGGCGCGGCGGTACCAGCCGCCGTCCCAGCCGTGCCGCTCCAGCGCTTCGCCCAGCGCCGCGGCATGCGCGCGCCAGAGGCCGGCGCGGCCGGCATCGCGCGCCTCGGCGTAGGGCGCGAACAGCGCGAGCGTGCGCGCCAGCAGCCAGCCCAGCCAGACGCTCTCGCCCCTGCCCGCGGCGCCGACGCGGTTCATGCCGTCGTTCCAGTCGCCGCCGCCGATCAGCGGCAGCCCTTGCGCGCCGGTGAGCGCCAGGCAGCGGTCGATGCCGCGGGCGCAATGCTCGAACAGCGAAGCCGGCGCCGCCCCGGCCTGCGGCTGGAAGAAAGCATCGTGCTCGCCGGCCTGCAACACCGGGCCATCCAGGAACGGCACGGGCTCGTCGAGCACGGCCGCGTCGCCCGAGGCGGCGATGTAGGTCGCCGCCGCGAAGGCGAGCCAGACGCAGTCGTCTGAGATGCGGGTGCGCACGCCCTGCCCGCTGTGCGGCAGCCACCAGTGCTGGACGTCGCCCTCGGCGAACTGCCGCGCGGCAGTTCGCAGCAGATGGGCGCGCGTGGTGGCCGGGCTGGCGAAGGTGAGCGCCATGGTGTCCTGCAGCTGATCGCGAAAGCCGTAGGCGCCGCTGGCCTGGTAGAACGCCGAGCGTGCCCAGATACGGCAGGCCAGCGTCTGGTAGAGCAGCCAGCCGTTGAGCATGATGTCCATCGCGCGGTTCGGCGTGCGGACCTGCACCGCGCCGAGCAGGCTGTCCCAGTGCGCCGTCACGGCGGCCAGCACGGCGTCGAGATCGGCGGCGCGATAGCGCGCGACCAGCGCGCTGGCTTCGCCCGCTGAGCCGCACTGCCCCAGCAGCGCGACGATTTCCACGCTCTCGCCGGGAGCCAGCTCCACGAAGCACTGCAAGGCCGCGCAGGGATCGCGCCCCGCGCCCACGGCGCCGGACAGCGGCGCCGTGCCGAGCAGCGCCGCCGGCGCGGCGGCCGCGCCGTTGCGGCCGAGGAACTCGGTGCGGTCGGCGGTCCACGCCACCTGCCTGCCGCCGAGATCGGCAAAGGCAACCCGCCCCGGAAACGCGGTGCTCCACGGATTGCGCGCCAGCATGGCGCCGGTGGCACCGTCGAGCGCGGTGGCAATGAACGGCGCCGAGGCGCCGCGGGCGGTGCCGAGCACCCACTCGGCGAACGCCGTGACCGACAGGCGGCGGCGCCTGGCCGACAGGTTGCGCAGCGTCAAGCGCGAGATCTTGAGCGGATCGTCCAGCGGCACGTATTGCAGCAACTGTGCCGCGATGCCGTTGGCCTCATGCGCGAAGCGGCTGTAGCCGTGGCCGTGGCGCGCCGTGTAGGCGCCGCCGTCGCGCACCGGCTGGGCGGTGGGCGTCCACAGGTCGAGCGTGTCTTCGTCGCGGATGTAGATCGCCTCGCCGGGCGGGTCCAGCACCGGGTCGTTGGACCACGGCGTCAACTGGTTCTCGCGGCTGTTCTCCGCCCACGTGTAGCCGCTGCCTTGCGCGGACACCTGGAAGCCGAACGCCGGGTTGGCGATCACGTTGAGCCACGGCGCCGGCGTCGACGCCTCTCCCGCCAGTTCGATCACATATTCCCGCCCGTCCTTGTCGAAGCCGCCCAGCCCGTTGAAGAACTCCAGCGAGGCCGGGTCCCATGCCGGCGCATGCGGCGCCGGCACGGCGTGGGCCGGCGGGAACGCCAGCCGGGACAGCCAAGTCGGGCGTTCGGGCGCCGCGCGGACCGGCGCCTCGGGCAAGCGGGCGATCTGTTCGGCGATGGCGCCGCGGCGCGCGACCAGCGCGACGCGGGCCACCGACTGCAGCAGCGCGCGCTCCTCGACCCGCATCAGGTCCGCGCGCAGCGTATGGACCGCCCCCTGGCCAAGCCCGTCGCCCAGGCGCGGCCGCGACTGGCTGCTGCGCACCGCGGTGTCGATGGCGGCCTGCAGGTCCTGCGCGTAGGAGGAAGCGCGTTCGTTGACGATGATGAGGTCCACGCCTAGGCGCTTGAGGCGCCAGTATTCGTGCGCGCGCAGCAACTGGCGCACCTGCGCCATGTCTTCGACGTCGTCGATGCGCAGCAGCACGATGGGCAGGTCGCCGGAGATCGCGTGCGGCCACAGGCCGGACTGCGGGCCCGCGCCGCGCAGGATGGTCTCCGGCGGGCTGCGAAAGCGCGCGTCGGCGTACAGGATCGGCGCCGCCAGGCGCTGGAAGTCCGCCGCCTCGCCGGCCTTGGCGTCGAGATAGCGCAGCTGGACCTGGGCCTGGGTCCACGCCAGGGTCTTGGCGCGCTCGAAGGCGCTGCGGTCGTGATGCTTGTCGATCAGCACCATCAGCTCGGCCCGCGAAGGCGCCACCAGCGTCCAGAAGGCGACCCGGGCCACGCCGCCCGGTGCCACCCGCACCCGCTGGCGCAGCGAAAAGACCGCGTCGAGGACGATGCCGGTGGTATCCGACAGCGGCTGCGCAAGCCGCGCGCCGCCGGCCGCGCGCGGCGCCAGGCCGGCGCCCAGGAAGCGCGCGCGGTCGGTCTCGTGCTGGAGATCCGCGACCACGTCGCCCTCGGCCACGGTGAAGTGCGCGGCCCATATGCCCGGCTCGCCGTCGGTGCGCGGGCGGCGCGTGGCAATCAGCGCGCCGAACTCGGCCAGGTACTCGGTCTCGACGAACAGCTTGGAGAACGCGGGATGCGCGTCGTCGGCGGCCGGCGTGGCCAGCGCCAGCTCCGCGTAGGAGGTCAGTTCGATCTCGCGCGGGCGGCGACCGCTGTTGGCCAGCGACACGCGCCGCACTTCGCCGTCGTCCTCGCCGGAGACCAGTACGTCGAGCGTGGTGAGCAGGCTGCCGTCGCGGCGGATGAATTCGGCGTGGTCCTCGGCGAAGACCACGTCGCTGCCGGCGTCCTCTTCCTCCGCCTCGCCTTGCCCAGGCTGAGGGCCGGCAGACCAGACCCTGCCGCCCTGCGTGTCGCGCAGGAAGATGAAGGAGCCGGCGTCGTCGCGCGTGGCATCCTCGCGCCACCGCGTCACGGCCAGGTCGCGCCAGCGGCTGTAGCCCGCGCCGGCGGTGGTCAGCATCACGGCGTAGCGGCCGTTGGAGAGCAGATGCGTGACGACGGCGCCCGCTGTGGTGCCCGCGGCGGCCCCCGGATACCGGCGCACGGTGGAATCCTCGTGGCCCGCCTCGGCCCGGGACGCCTTCACTTCCTCGGCGCGCGGATGGGAGATGGCGACGTTGCGCGGCATGCGCTCCTGCAGCAGCAGTTCGGTGGCCTGGATCATCGGCTCGCGGTGGAAGCGCTCGCGCATCTGCCCCGCGTGCAGCGTGTTGGCGATGGCGACGATGGTCATGCCCTGGTGATGCGCCATGTAGCTGCGGACGATGGCGAAGTCCTCGTCTTCCGGCAGGCGGGAGCGCGTGAAATCGAGCGCCTCGTAGAAGCCATGGCGGCCCTTGGCGCCCATGCCGGCCAGCCGCACGTAATTGCGCTGGGCCGCCTGCGGATCGACCATCGCGGCCAGCGCGGTGGCATAGGGCGCGATCACCACGTTGTCCGACAGGCCGCGCTTGAGGCCGAGCCCCGGCACGCCGAAGTTGGAGTACTGATAGGTGAACTCCATGTCGCGCGCGTTGTAGGCGGACTCGGACACGCCCCACGGCACGCCCAGCGAGCGCCCGTAGGCCTGCTGGCGCTCCACTACCAGCCGGTTGGTCTGCTCCAGCAGGCTGCCGCCCGGCGCGCGCATCACCAGCGACGGCATCAGGTACTCGAACATGGACCCCGACCACGAGATCAGCGCCGAGCCGTTGCCCAGCGGCGTGGCCGTGCGGCCCAGGTGGAACCAGTGGCGCGTGGCCACGTCGCCCTTGGCGATGGCGAACAGGCTGGCCAGCCGCGCTTCCGAGGCCAGCAGGTCGTAGCAGTTCACGTCAAGGCGGTTGTCCTCCTGCGAATAGCCGATCGACAGCAGCTTGCGCTCGCGGTCGAACAGGAAGCAGAAGTCCATCGCCAGCGCCATCTCGCGCGCCTCGGCCGCCAGCGCGTGCACGCGGGCCGCGAACGCCGCGGGCGCGGCGGCGATCTGCAGCCGGTCCTGCTCGTGGCCGGCCATGGTGCTGCGCAGCGCCTCGACCCAGAACGCCAGGTCGGCCAGGGTGTCGTCGCCGGCCGCGGGCAGGATCTCGCGGGCCGTCATGGCGGCTTTCTCCGTCAGCCGCCGGAGCGTGGGCGAGAGCGTGGCCATCGGCTCGGTGCCGGCCAGGCGCGCCTCGATGTCTTCGATCAGCCCGCCCAGGATGCCGCCGCGCTCGCCGCCCGGGGTGGCCAGGCTGGCGAGCGCCTCGCGCGCGAGCCTGGCGGTGTCCGCCATGCCGGGGCGCAAGTCCGGCGCCGCGGCGGCATCGGTCCATTCCTCGCAGGCATTGGCCAGCACGATCAGGTGGCCGGCGAGGTTGCCGCTGTCCACCGACGACACGTAGGCGGGCGTGAGCGCGCGCAGGTCCTGCGTGTCGTACCAGTTGTAGAAATGCCCGCGCAGGCGCGGCAGCTTGCGCATGGACGCAAAGGCCGCTTCCAGGCGCTCGACCGTCGCCACCGTGGCGCTCCAGCCGAAATCGCGCGCGGCAACGGCGGAGAGCAGGTAGAGGCCGATATTGGTGGGCGAGGTCCGGTGCGCCACCACGGGCCGCGGCCTCTCCTGGAAGTTGTCAGGCGGCAGCATGTTGTCGGCTGGCGTGACGAAGGTCTCGAAATAGCGCCAGGTGCGGCGCGCGGTCAGGCGCAGGTCGCGCGCGTCCGGCTCGGACGGCAGCAGTCGCCGCGCCACCGTGGGCGAACGGCTGACGCCCAGCGCCAGCGCCGGCGCCAGCAGCCACAGCAGCCCGAACGGCAGCGCCAGCGGCCAGGACGGCTGCGCCACCGCCAGCGCGCCGGCCATCATGGCCACCGCCAGCACCACCCCGCCCGCCATCTTCAGGTAGAAACCGGCAAGATCCAGCCGCGGGCTGCTCATCGACTGCGCGGCCGTGCTCCACTCCAGCAGATGGCGTCGCGTGAAGCGCAGGCGTACCAGCGTGCGCGCGATGGCGTCGCCCATGCGCCAGGCCTGGTCCGGCAGGAAGGCGATGGTGAGCAGCACCTGCGTGGCCGCGACCTGCAGGTCCCGCGCCAGCATCCGCACGTGGTTGCGCATCTGGATGCCCGCGCGATGCGGCACCAGCGAAAACAGGCCGGGAAAGAACGCCGGGAACGCAATCGCGGCGAGCAGCATCAGCGTGGCCCACAGCCCGGCCGCCAGCGGCAGCAGCCAGCATGCGCCCAGGGCCAGCAGCAGCACCGGCGCGAGCAGCGCGCGCCGCAGGTTGTCGAGCATCTTCCAGCGGCCCAGCATCGGCACCGCCTCGCTGCCGGCACGACCCTTGAAGATCCAGCCCAGCAGTTGCCAGTCGCCGCGCGTCCAGCGGTGCTGGCGCTTGGCGGCGACGTCGTAGCGCGACGGGAAATCCTCGACCACCTCGACATCCGAGGCCAGTCCGGCGCGCGCGAACACGCCTTCGAAGAGATCGTGGCTGAGCACCGCGTTCTCCGGGATGCGGCCGTGCAGCGCGCGCTCGAAGGCGTCGACGTCGTAGATGCCCTTGCCGGTATAGGAACCCTCGCCGAACAGGTCCTGGTAGACGTCGGACGCGGCTGCCGCGTAGGGATCGATGCCGCCGGGCGCCGAGAAGATGCGCTGGAACACCGATCCCTCGTTACCCACCGGCAGCGAGGGCGTCACGCGCGGCTGCAGCACGGCGTAGCCGCCCACCACGCGCCGTAACTGCGCGTCGAAGCGCGGCCGGTTCAGCGGGTGGGCCATCTTGCCGATCAGCCGCAGCGCCGCGTCGCGCGGCAGGCGCGTGTCGGCGTCGAGCGTGATGACGTAGCGCACGCCGGCGGGCACTTGCGGCGGCCCGCCGTCGGCGCCGACGTAGCTGGTGTCGGTGGCGCCGCGCAGCAACCGGTTGAGTTCGTGCAGCTTGCCGCGCTTGCGCTCCCAGCCCATCCAGGTGCGTTCTCTGGCATTGAAGAGGCGGCGCCGGTGCAGCAGCAGGAAGCGCTCGCCCGCAGGCCCCGGCCCGTGGCGGCGGTTCAGCTCGCCGATGACGTCCGCGGCCACGGCCAGCAGCGCAGCATCGGCCGCCACCGCTTCCTGGTCCGCGTCGGCGCCGTCGGTCAGCAAAGCGAAGGTCAGGTCGCCGCCGGCACCGGCCAGGTGGTGCACCTCCAGGCGCTCGATCTGCTCGCGCAGGCTCGCCTCGCTGGCCAGCAGCGTGGGCACGGCGACCAGCGTGCGCAGCGAGGACGGCACGCCGGCGGTCAGCTCCAGCCCGGGCAGCAAGGACGCGCCGAAGCTCCAGGCCATCGCGCGGTTGACCAGCGCGGTGGCCACCTCGCTCGCGGGCACGAAGCCGAGGGCACCGAGCAGCACCAGCCAGCCGCCGGCGAGCACGGGTTCCGACACCGCGGCCAGCACCCACAGGACGGCGGCGAGCACGGCAAGGGTGGTCAGCAGGATCGCGCCCACGTAGCCGCCGATGCCGAAGGCAATGTTGAGGCGGCTGAAACGCAGCCGCGCGGGCGGGCGGAAGCCGATGGCCTGCTCGAGGGCGAGCCGCCCCTCCGCGATCAGGTGATAACCCGGGTCGCCGGTGCGTTCGGCCTGCGCCGCGCTGTGCGCGCTGGCGGCCGCGGCGCGCGCGGCCGCCAGCGCGGCGTCGGCGATTTCGAGCTCCGGCAGCGGCGAGCCGCGCGCCAGTTGTTCGATGGCGCTGCGGTAGAGATTGCGCGTGGCGAAGTCCATCGCCGCGAACGCGCTGCCGTCGCGCAGCCGCCGGTCGACCAGGCTCACGCTTTCGAACAGCTCGGCCCAGTCGATATCCAAAATCAGCCGCATGCTGGTAATGACATTGCGCACGGTGACGTTGGCCGCGCCCTGGCGCTGCTGCGCGTGCCGCACCACGTCGTCGATCGACACGCCCTGCAGGCTTAGCCGCCGCTCCAGCCAGCCCAGCGTGGGCGTGGTGCGCGGATCCTGGTCCCGCAGCCGCTTGGCGAGCTGCGCGGCGAACAGCTCCGACAGCGGCGACGCCGAGCGCGAGGCGATGTCGATGTCGAGCGCGGAACCGGCGCAGCCCGACACCAGCAGCCGCTTCGACAGTTCGTCGGCGTCGGCGCGCGCGGCGCGCCCGGTGGTGATCTGCTCGGCCAGCCGGCGCAGGTTTTCCACCAGCACGATGCGCAGGGTAATGGCGACCGCCCACAATTCGCCGATGGTCAGGGGCTGGACACCCTGATAGGCGGCAATGAAGCGGCGCAGCATGTCCGGGTCGATATGGCTGTCGGTATGGGCCACGAAGGCCCATGCCAGCCCGAATATCCTGGGGTAGCCGGCGAACGGCCCCTCGCTCAGCTTGGGCAGCTGGCGGTAGTAGCCGGCGGGCAGGTCGTCGCGGATCTCGCGGATCTGCGCTTCCACCAGGTGGTAGTTGTCGAGCAGCCATTCGGCCGCGGGCTCCACGCCCTTGCCGCTTTCCAGCTCGGCCGCGCTGGCGCGGTAGGCTGCCAGCAGCACCTTGGCATTGTCATTGAGACGGCTGCGCAAGGTCGGCACGCGCGGCGGCCGCGGCGTGACCGGCTGGGCCGCGGCGAGGCTTTGCGCATGCTGCTCCAGCCGTTCGGTGCCGAACAACTCCTCGCGTATGGGCGCGGCGTTGGTCCATGGTGATGCTGGTGAGGAAGAGTCGAACGTACGGAGCAGTGCTGAATACATGAACACCTTTGAATTGGGCTGCCGCGCGCTTGCCGCGTGCGCTTGCCGCATTTACGGCTGCTTGCGCTGTTGTTCCTTCGCGTCTCCGTAGGAAGCCTGCGCCTCGCCGACGACCTGTTCGGCCTTGCCCTTGATCTCGGTGGTCTTCCGGCCCGTGGTCTTGCCAAACATTTCCCGCAGCTTGCCCTTCGCCTTTTCGAGACGGCCCTTCACCTGGCTTTCGTTCATGACATCGCTCCTTGAAGAAGGCGGCTGGCCGGCTGGCCAGCCGGGCGCTGCGCGCGGCGACGCCGGCCGGTGTACCGACGCCCCGGCGGGCCTAGAAGCGGCCTGTCAGCACCAGCACGAGCACCACGATCAGCAGCACGCCCAGCACGCCGCTGGGCATGTAGCCCCACGAGCGGCTGTGCGGCCACGTCGGCATGGCGCCGAGCAGGACCAGCACGAGCACGACCAGCAATACGGCTCCTAACATGGAACCCCCCTTTCCCCGACTCCGCGTTTTTGGCCAGGCCACCGCTGCGCTGCGCCAGCGGTGCCAGAATCATCGAGCCCGATGCGTAGCCGGCCGCGTTACCTTGGAACCGGCCTGACCGTTGCCGCCACCTTGCCATCTGGCGGGGAGAATGTCGGTACGCTGACGGACAATGACGCAGGCGGGAATGCAGCGCGCAAGGCCATGCGGAAAAAAATACAAAGGCCCACGCCATAACACGGGCACCATGACTCACAATGGGAGCACCGATGCCGGTCAGACGACGCGCATCGATCCGCAGGCGGCGCGGTACGGACAGGGTCTGGAACGGGTGCGAGAAACGGGACTGAAGAACGCTTCGGTGAACAGTCCGGCCACAGCATGGCGGCGGGACAAAAGTGATGGATATGCATCGGCCCCGGGTGCAGCAAGCGGCGCGTATGCGCCGCTGCAATGTGTCGCCATCATCCCATGATCCTGGCATCGCGCTGGACTATATTTTTAGCGGCGGCAAATTCGCGCGACCAAAAAGCCCGCGCGAATTTGCCGCCAACATGCCGGCTCCTCCGATTGGCCGGCGCTGGAGGCGCAACATGAGTGCCCTGGATGACCCGAAGGCCAACCATCTGCTTGCCGTGCTGCCCGAAGCGGACTGGTTGCGCATCGCACCGCACCTCGTGCCGGTCGAGTTGCCGCTGGGGCACGTGGTCTACGAGTCCGGCGACCAGTTGGGCTCGGTGTACTTTCCCACCAGCGCGATCGTATCGCTGCTCTACGTGATGGAAGACGGCTCATCGGCCGAGATCGCCATCGTCGGCAACGAGGGGATCGTCGGCATCGCGCTGTTCATGGGCGGCGAGACCACGCCGAGCCGCGCCATCGTGCAAAGCGCCGGCCACGGCTACAAGCTCAATGCCAAGCTGCTGAAACAGGAGTTCGCGCGCGGCGGCCCGGTGCAGCGCTTGTTGCTGCGCTACACCCAGGCCCTGATCACGCAGATGGCCCAGACCGCGGTCTGCAACCGGCATCACTCCATCGAACAGCAGCTTTGCCGCTGGCTGCTGCTGAGCATCGACCGCCTGCCGACCAACGAACTGACCATGACGCAGGAGCTGATCTCCAACATGCTCGGCGTGCGGCGCTCCGGCGTCACCGAAGCCGCGTTGAAGCTGCAGAACGCCGGCCTGATCCACTACAGCCACGGCCATATCTCGGTACTCGACCGGCCCGGGCTCGAAAAACACGCGTGCGAATGCTATGCCGTGGTGAAGAAGGAGTTCGACCGCCTGCTGCCGGACATGCAGGCCGTTTGACGGATAGCGAGAGCACGCCCGCCCCGGGCATGCGCCGGTGCGACGCCGGTACGCGTACCCATGCGCACATGTCCGCCATCGTACCGACACCACGGCGCTACCGTGCCAGTCTTCGCTCATGGGCCGGCCTCGTGCCCGCCATGCGGGCGGGCCGATGACAAGCCCTGCCGCGCAGCGAACCGCAGGGAGAGAACCATGTTGAGCGTTCTGGTGGTCGTCGTACTGGCGATGGCATTGATGGCAGTCGTGCCGGTGTGGCCCCACAGCCGCGCCTGGGGCTATATGCCCGGCAGCGTGCTGGGCGCGTTGCTGCTGGTGATATTGATCCTTGCCCTCTTCGGCAGGATCTGAATGCGGGCAGCGCCCCTTTCTTGAGGCGGCCCTGCCGGCGACGTCCATGCCACGCGCATGGGCAGGGAGCATTTCATGCAATCGGGCATTCCGGGCATCGCGGTGGTGACGTATCGCACCACGCCCTCCAGCTGGTTCTTCGCCGAGGTCGACAGGGCGTGGATCTATCGTTTCGGCCCCTTCGCCAGCGCGCAGGCACTCGATGACGTTCTCGCGGTGATCTACGCCACGCTGCCGCAGCGCGCCGCGCTCGCGCTGGTTGGCGAATGCGACGATGCCGGGGGGCTGCTGGCCGCGGCCACGCTCGCCGCGCCGGCGCCACCCGGCCGGGTAGCGCTGGTGCCGCGCGCCGCGGCGTCCTGGTGGCACGCCTTGCTATACAGGCTGCGTTCCCATGGCGCGCGGAGGATTGTGATCCATTGACGGGCGCGCAGGCCCGGTGCCTGCGATCCTGCGACGCGCCCGGTCCACACCCGCCCCACCCAACGGAGACCGCCTCATGGCATTTGCCTTCCCTCGCTTCCGGCCCGAGACGCCCCTCCCGCTGCCCAGCGCCATGGCGGCGGCGCTGCTGGAGCCGCCTGCCCCGGCCGCGGCAGCACCGTGTCCCACGCATGGGCTGCGCGGGACACGGCCGGGCCGGCTGTATCCAGGCGAGCCCGGCCCCGGCGCGCTTGCAGGAGGACAAGACATGTTACGCAGCATCGAAGAACTGGAAAGCTACCCCATCCGCGCGACGGACGGCGAAATCGGCGTGATGAAGGACCTCTATTTCGACGAGAAGGCATGGGTGGTGCGCTACCTGCTGGTCGAAACCGGCAACTGGCTGTCGAGCCGGCGCGTCCTGATCCCGGCCCTGTCGGTCGGACGGTCGGAATGGCTGGACAACGTCATCGAGGTGACGATCACCAAGGCGCAGGTGATGCACAGCCCCGACGTCGACGCGTGCAAGCCGGCCTCGCGGCAACACGAGACCGACTACCTGGCCTACAACGGCTATGCCGACTACTGGGGCGGCGCGGGCTTCCGGGAAGGACTTCTATCCGCGGGCGAAGTCGCGGCGGGCCACAGCGAATCCGACCAGGAACGCGGCGAAGGCGGCGGCACGCATCTGCGCAGCGCGGAGGCCATTGCGCACTACGCCATGCATGCCCGCGACGGCGACATCGGCCACCTGGAAGGCCTGCTCGTCGACGTGCGGACCTGGGCCTTGCGCTACGTCATCGCCAGCACCAGCAACTGGCTACTTGGAGACCGGATCGTCATCCCCGTGAAAGCCATCGAGAGCGTGAACTGGCCCGACGCGACGGTCTCGCTCGACCTGCCGCGCGCGGTGCTAAAGGCCGCGCCGCGCTACGACGACGAAGTACGCCTGGACCGGCGGCAGGAAGCCAGCATCCACCGGTACTACGGCCAGCCGGGCTACTGGCTCAACCAGCCCGCCGGCGACGTTTCCGCCCGCCCGCACTGAAACGGGCGGAGTATCAGCCTGCACGCCATGCACCACGGCTGGACACGGCGGAGTCATCAACCCAGGGATCCGGCGCCAGCGCCGGCTCCGGGAGGGACCATCATGAAGCCCGGCTACAACGCATCGCTCTACCTGCTGCCGTTCGATCATCGCCAGTCCTATGTGGCCGGCATGTTCCGCTTCCAGCCGCCGCTGACGCCCGCCGAGCGCGATACGGTGGCCAGCAGCAAGCAGATCATCTACGACGGCTTCCAGGAAGCGGTCGACAACGGCGTGCCGGCGTCCTGCGCGGGCATCCTGGTCGACGAGGAATTCGGCGCGAGCATTCTGCACGACGCCAGGAAAAACGGCTACGTGACCGCGCTCTCGGTCGAAAAGAGCAGCCCGGGCGAATTCGAGTTCGAGTACGGCGAAGCGTTCGCGGAGCATATCGAAGCGTTCAGGCCGACCTTCGCCAAGGTCCTGGTGCGCTACAACCCCGCCGACGACGCCGCGCTCAACCTCCGGCAGACGGCGCGCCTGAGGCGGCTCGCGGACTACTGCCGGCACGCCGGGCAGCGCTTCATGTTCGAGTTGCTGGTGCCGGCCACCGAAGCGCAGATGTGGCAGGCCGGGATGGACAAGGATGCCTATGACCGGCACACACGCCCCGCGCTGATGCGCCAGGCGATCCGCGCCCTGCAGGACGCGGGCGTCGAACCCGATGTCTGGAAAATCGAAGGGCTCGACGGGCGCGGGGACTACGAGCAACTGGTCGAGACCGTGCGGCGCGACGCGCGCGATGACGTCTGCTGCATCGTGCTGGGACGCGGCGCCGGCGAAGCCCGGGTCGTGGCGTGGCTGGAAGCCGCGGCGCCGGTGCCCGGCATGATCGGCTTCGCGGTCGGGCGCACCACGTTCTGGGATGCCATCGCCGGTTACGAGAGCGGAGAAATCAACAGGCGGGAAGCCGTCTCGCGCATCGCCCGGAACTATGCCCGCTGGGTCGTGCGCTTCGAGCGGGCGCGTGCGTCCCATCGCGCCACGGCGCTCGGGGCCGCCGGCTCCGCAACGCCGGATACGCCGGATACGCCGTCATGATCGTCAGCCCCCTGGCCGGCAAGCCGGCGCCACGCTCGATCCTGGTCGACGTCGCGCGGCTGGTCACGGCCTACTACACCGATGCGCCCGATCCCGCCGAAGCGCGGCAACGCGTGATATTCGGCACTTCCAGCCATCGCGGGTCATCGCTGGAGCGAAGCTTCAACGCGCCGCACGTGCTTGCCATCAGCCAGGCGATCTGCGAATACCGCGCCGGGCAAGGGATCGACGCCCCGCTGTTCCTCGGCATCGACACCCATGCATTGTCGGTGCCCGCCTGCGCCAGCGCGCTCGAGGTACTGGCCGCCCACGGCGTGCACGTCATACTCGCCGAGCACGACGAGTACACGCTGGTTCTAATGGTCGTGCTGCACAATGATGGCCTGACGTTCCGGCAAGCCAGCGTAGGAATAGCAAATGATCAGGGTGCTGCTCAATTTTTTCACCCCATTGCCCCCAAAGTGGGTATCGCGCGAGTCGACCGACGCCTTGCACGCAGATATCAAGGCTGCGGGCGTATGGGGCGAGGAGATCGGAGACCCGCCGGCGCCAGACCTCCAGCTAACCGGACTGCACCGCCAGTGCCAGGTGGCTACGGTGCTTGCGTGAGGGATAGCGGAAGCCGACAGGGCCGCCCTCCTCCGTCATACCCGGGAGGACCTCGAACATACGCAGACCGAACCACTGGCACCATGCATGGTCGCCGTGGATCTGATCGTAGATGCCCGACTTGCTTAGCACCGCGCCATAGGTGCCCGGAACGCGGAGGAATCGCGTGCCGGCGGGCAAAGCGACTTCCGCGCCGGGCAGCGGTTTGGTCGCGCTCCTAGCGGAATAGCCGCTCATCCCAGCGCACGGGCTCAGCCGGCCCGACGACAATCCGTACAGCCTCCGGGTGGGCAGGATTGACCAGCGCATTCCACTCGGCGCGCGCGACCACAGACGGCACCAGCAAGATCGCAGTTCTCCCGTCCTCCAGCCAGCGATCTCCGTAGGCGCGCGCGATGGCTGGCGCATCGTGTGCATCCCAGCCTGCCGGCAAGGCCGTCCATTCGACGCGCTCAATTGACACATCCTCGGGCACGTCGGCGGCCACACAAACGTGGTGGCGCGGCACCTTGCCGATGCGCGCATGGACCAGCACCTCGAGCATGGCGCCGGAGAAGGTCAGCGCCCCGTAAATGACGGGCCGCCCTGGGCTGTTGAAGCGCCCTCCGACCAGCATGGCGCCGGTGCCGGTCCAGATCGGGTGGCGACTGTCGGCGATGCGGTAGATCCGCATCAGACCGGAATCCCATAGAACAGCTTCCAGAGCAGCTCTTCCACCCGGCGCGCGCCCAACTCCGTCATGCCAACGTCCAAGGGGGTGCGGCCCTCCAGCAGCGGGTGCGGCGTGTTGAGAAATTCACGGGCGTCATCTTCGTCGTCCCAGACAAAATTGGCGCTCGCGAAGATTCGCGCCAGGCGCTCGGTCTTCTCGGACTCGTCCGGCGACAACCGCTCGCGGCGGCGCTTGTAGGTCGCCTCGGGCACGATCCGCGCCATCAAGGCGCGTCGCTGCTCAACCGAACGCGCAACGTGCGCCACGCTCTCGCGCAGCGCCGCCTTCGGCAGGCCTTCGCGCACCGCCGCATCGAGCTCGGCAAACGAGTGCGGCACCGGCGCCAGCGCCATGACCGCGCTGATCTCTTCGGGCGTGATCGCCATCTCGGCTCCATCTGGCATCAAATGACTAACCATTATAGATCAAATGATTCCTCCTGACGGCCCCCAGTCGCTGACGAGCCGGGCCGGCTGGAATATCGCGCCGACCCCGTCGCTGTGCTGGACGGCGAAATAGGGGACGCTGTCGAAGCTAAGTCGAACTGGCTCAACAGTGGGAAGAACGATCGGCTCATCGGGACGCCATCCAGCGAACTGGGCCTCGACAGCGCGGACGATGTGCTTTGGGCAGCAGCGCCGCATGGTCCAAGGCGCATCGTCGAGGCCGGTGGGCAGCAGGATCTCGCGCCGGCTGACCCAGGCCGGTTCGTTGCCGACAAGGGCCTCGTCGACGGTGTCGATGGCATCCCCCTGCGAACCCGCCAGACGATGGGCGAATCCCTGCCGGCCCAGCATCGAGAAGGCCGCCGCGTAATTGTCCCGGCCCACCGTTGCGACGGCCGCGGGCGCTGGGGAGTTCGTGGTACTGGCCGCTGACGCTGCGGGACCAGGGGCGCAGGGCACACCCGGGCCACCGTGGCAGAACACGGTCGGCGGGGTCCCCGGCCGCCACGCACCATAGGCTGCCACCAGTTCCGTCGCGCCCGGCGCGCCGGACGCGAGACCGGCGGCAACTACGCGTCCCGCGGTTGCGCCGCCGCCGCCGCGTGGCGGCGCGCCCGTAATCGGCAGGATCTGCGCACGCCAGCCATCCTTGGCCGCCTTGTCCGCGTCACCGAACGTGCCCTTGGCATCGACCGGGCGCACCTCGGTGATCGACCGGGCGCACCTCGGTGGGCTTGGCGAAGACGAAATCCGGATGCGCGGCGACCAACTTGGGTGCCGCAGCGCAGTCCTCGCAGTGGCCCGCCCAGCGGTAGCCGAGCGCCTGCATATCCTGGTAGGCCAGCGCAGCCGCGATCATGCCGGTAAGCCAACTGCCCGGCATACTCGGGCTTGAACGGCGTGGTCTTCAGTTCCACGACGACGTAGCAACGCAGTTTCAGATGATAGAACAACAGGTCGATGAAGAATTCGTCGCCACCGACCTCCAGCCGGTACTGACGGGCGACAAAGGCGAAGCCGGCTCCTAATTCCAGCAGGAAGCGCGTAATGTGCTGGGTCAGCGCACGCTCGATCTCGCGTTCTTGCGCCGCTTCGGTCAGTCCCAGGAAATCGAAAATGTAGGGATCTTTGAGCGTCTCGCGAGCTAGGTCCGACTGGGCCGGCGGCAGTCGGTCCGCAAAGTTGGTGACTGCCCCGCCCTTCCGCTCATGCAGCCGGGTTTCGATCTGCATCACCAAGATGTTGCGCGACCAGCCGTACTCGCTAGCCTGCGCGGCATACCATTCGCGTAGCTCGTTGGTCTTCAGTTTGTCCAACAGGGTACACAGGTGGAACCAAGGCAATTGTGCAGCAGGCTGCTGCACAAACTCGCCTCCTGGCCAGGCCTCGGCGAGGGCACGCATGTATTTGAGGTTGCGGGGCGAGAAGCCCTTCATGTCCGGGAAGGCCGCACGCAGGTCGCGCGCGAGCCGGTCAATCACGCGCGCGCCCCACCCTTGCTGTTGCTGCCGCTCAAGGATGTCGCGGCCGATCTGCCAATAGAGGGTCACCAACTCGCGGTTCACGGATACGGCGGCGCGCTGCCGCGCCCGCTCGACCCGCGTCTTGAGGTCAGCCAACCAGGCCGCATAGTCGGCGGAAAGAGGAGTGATGTCGGGCATGCAGTGACCAATGCGTGGTGGGAGCAGCGCCCCTCGGGCGCCGGCATCTCCGTTCATTATCCCGGTCGACCAGGCGGCGAGCAACCTTGGGGCTCCGCCTGCCGGTGACCAGTTCGGCCAGCGTTCGCGTCGGGCGTCGCCGCCCTCGCACGTTCGCCGGCAGGTCGCCCCGCGGCACCAGAATTCTTGCCTCCGCACGCTCCTCGATTGCGGCCCTATTCTCAGGCCGGGCGCGAACCACGCCATACCGGTCCCGGCCTCGAGCGGGTTCGACTAGCGCTTGCCCAGTTGCGCGCGCTCGGCCTCATTGAGTTGGTCACGATGCAGGTACTGGCCCGGCACGGGCGGAATGGGCGTCAGCTTCGCGGTCACGCCTGCTCCGGCGTCGCGCCCGCCTGCCCCCACCAGCCCCTCCACTTGCCCATTTTCCCTCAGTCCCCACGCCGCCAGGTGCCAGACTGCCGGCGGGTTCCCCTCTCGCACGTCCGAATGAACAAAGAACCAATCGTGGGCGGGGATGATCTGCGTGTGCATAGTGCGCGCTCCGTTGTCGTGACGACGCTGTTAAAAACGTCTCTTACGGCACTAAACGGCACTTTCTTAACCAAAAATTATCTTTCTTCACTACATGATAACTCTTATTATCATGTACTTTAAAAATAATGTACGCATCCCCTATCGGTGCCGGCGACACCCTGCCTATAATGTGACCCTATGCGCGCGTCCCCGCGCCGGCACTGGGCTGGCGGGCCGCCCGTCTGTCCTGAACAGGGATCTCCATGGCTGACGCAACCTCTTCCGTGCTCGTGCAACGCCCTCCGCTCACAGATATCAAGGTCCCATTCGAAGGCGATCTGCTGCAACGACAAGCTGTGGCCGAGCGGCTGACGGCCTACGTGCAGCGCCTGCAGGTCGGGGCCGTGGTCGCGATCGACGCGCCGTGGGGCGAGGGCAAGACCTGGTTCGGCCAGCACTGGACCAAGCACCTCGAGCAGCAGGGCCACCGGGTCGGCTTCCTCGACGCGTTCGGCCAGGACTATGCGGAGGACGCCTTCATGGTGCTGTCCGCGGCGATCCTCAAGCTGTGCGCCGGCGACGCGACGGTCGCCGACAAGGTCAAGCACGGCGCCGGCGAGGTCATGCGCGCGCTGCTGCCGGTGGCCACCAAGGCGCTGATCCATGTTGCGGCCACGGCGGTCGGCGCCGGCGCCGTCGTGGAGGCGGTGAACAAGGCCACCGACCTGGACCTCGGCGCAGACGAATTCGCCGCCGCCGCCAAGCAGGCCGGGGACAAGGCGGGCGATGTCACCAGCGCGTGGGTGAAACAGCGCCTGGGTCAGTGGGCCGCGGAGCAGAAGAGTGTGGAAGGCTTCCGCCAGGTCCTGGCCGACTTAGCCCGCCGGACGTTCGACGAGACCGGCAAGCCTATTGTCATCATGGTGGACGAGCTCGACCGCTGCCGGCCCGCCTTCGCCGTGGCGCTGCTGGAACGCATCAAGCATTTTTTCGACGTACCGCACCTGGTGTTCGTGCTGCTTATGAACCGGGACCAACTGGAAAAAGCGATCCGGGGCGTGTATGGCGCCGAGACCGATGCTGCTGCCTATCTGGGCAAGTTCCTTCACCTGTCCTTAAGGCTGCCCAAACCGCAGACGCGTGAGTTGACCACTGATCATCCTACTCGCCGATTTGTCAAAGCAATCACAGTCGAGCTTGGCCTGGAGACGGGCGAGTTCGGGTCGTACATGTCAGCATGCGCGGTCCTCTTCAATCTGTCGCTGCGCGAGATCGAACGCGGCTGCACGCTCTTCGCGCTGACGGACGGTCGGCAAGAGGCGCTGCGGGCCTATTTGATCGCTCTCAAGTTGAAGCGGCCCGACCTCTATCGTGACTTGCGTGATCCGCTGCGTGCCGACGCGGCCCATCGAGAATGCTACGCGTTCTTGGACGAGGAAACGACCATGCTGGTCCGTGTCGAAAGCAAGCACCGGCAAAAACCCGTCGCGCTGCACGACACGGGTTTCGCAGGACCGTATTTGAATGGACTGCTGCGCTTTCACGGTACCTTCACAGGCCACAGTGCCGCCAGGATGCAGGAGGAAGACCGGCCGGCCATGCAGCTCATGGATCAGATCTTCGGCCCTCGTGAGCCGGAGCGCGCTTTTGCGCGGGCATTGGGTGCCATTGATTTGGACGTCCAGTAATGTCGGCGCCCTTGCTTCCAAGATACGACTCTCGACCTGCGCGCCGGCGCAGCTCGGTCACGCGCCGGCCGCTACATCGGGGCCACTTCGGCTTCCTGCGCGCGCTCATCCAGGGCATGCCCGCACGCCCGATGTGGGAACGCTATCTGGCCGAGGAAGGGGAGATTGAGGACGAAGCGCCGGCGACGGCTGCAGCGGGCGCCTCGGATCCCGTCGACCCGGCCGCTGCACGGTTCGCAGCTCACCCGAAGGTACGCCGAGTCACGGCATGGCTGCGTGGGGAGTTGGCCGCGGCCGCCGGCCGCGCCGAACGGTACGGCATGGCCCGCCTGGTGCGAGTCGACTTCCGCCAGATCGGCCGACCGGGCGAGGGGTTGCCGTCGTTGGAGGATTTTGCGGCCGAGGCCGGGCTGGACGGGTTTTCCCAATCGGAGCAAATGGAGGCGTACCGGGCTCGCTTCGGCCGCGCGCTCGAGCGCGAGGCCAAACGTGCCGCGCTGATGCGCCGGCAACTGGAAGCCATCGACTGGCTGGAAGGAAAATACGCGCAGCCCGTGTTGGCCGCAGACGCTTGCCGCGCCTGGCTGGCCGATACTCTGGCGATACGGCTGGAGGCCGCCGGCGTGAGCACGCTCGCCGACCTGATCGATCGCATCAACGGGCTCGGCAATGGCTGGGCCCGGGGCGTGGCTGGGATTGGCGCGGGCAAGGCTCGCGCGATCGAAGCCTTCCTGACCAGTCACACCGATACGCTCGGCAAGACGATCGGCCCTCATGTGGCGGTACCGCGCCGCCAGCGCTACGCCCACGAACTCGCGCGCGTGGTGCCGCGAGGCACCAACGATGCGACCTTGGTGCCGCTAGACAAACTCGTCATGCCGGCCGAACTGGACGGCCGCAACGGCGCCTACCGCCTTCCGCAGGCCCGCTGCCTCATCAGCGCACACAACGACTTTGAAGCCGTGCTGTCGTGGCTACGCGCCAAACCGGGATTGCCGCCAGACCAGGCGGCACGCTTGCGCGAGCGCCGGCGGGACGTGGCCACCGTACCCGGCCCGCTCGACTGGCTGAACTGGCTCTCCAATACCCAGCGCGCCTATCGCAAGGAGGCCGAGCGCTTCCTGCTGTGGGCGCTGCTTGCCCGCCGCAAACCACTGTCCTCAATGGACACCGACGACTGTATGGCATATCGGGATTTCCTCGCCGCGCCGCCCGCTGACTGGTGTGCGCCACGCTCCCGTGAGCGCTGGAGCCCGCTGTGGCGTCCCTTCGAGGGTCCGCTCAATCCGAGCGCGCAACGCTACGCCGTCGGCGTGCTGACCAACCTCTACTCGTACCTGAACGCGAAGAACTACCTGGCCGGGAATCCGTGGCAGGGCATTCACGTCCCGCGCAGCGCCAAGCCGGAGCTGGATGTCGGGCGGAGCCTTACCGAAGACCAGTGGGTATTCGTGACCGATTGTCTGGCCCGCCTGGTTCCCACTTCGGCCAATCAACGCCTGCAGGTCGCCCTGCCCCTCCTGTATGCCACCGGGCTGCGCCTCTCCGAGGTGATCGGCGTCACCACCGACGATCTGGAATGGGTGAGCCTCGCCCAGCCGGGCACCGGGGAGCGGGAGGAAGGCTGGTGGCTGACAGTACTCGGCAAGGGCAACAAGTTGCGCCGCGTTCCGGTACCGGATAGCACCATCGCCGCACTCGGCCGCTACCTGCAGACGCGCGGGTTTTCCGCGGATCCGGCGGCTAGCCGCGGTGTCGCGTTGCTCGGCCATGCCACGGACCAGGCCGAGCGCGCGCCCTGGGCGAAACGGGACACTGCCGGCGCCGACGCTGGACTGGCCGGATCGACCCTCTATCGCCAGATCAAGCGCTTTTTCCAGACATGCGCCGTCGAACTCGAGCCGGTAGACCCGCGCGGCGCGGCGCGATTGGCTTCGGCCAGCACTCACTGGATGCGGCACACTCATATATCGCATGCGCTGGCTGCCGGTGCGCCGCTGGAAGCTGTCAAGCAAAACGCTGGGCACGCATCACTAGACACGACAACACGCTATGTGACGACAGAGGACGCCAGACGTATGCGCGCAATGAAGCAGCTCTGGAGCAAAGACGGGAACTAGCACTCTCAGCAACGGCAGATCAGATCAACAGGGAGGTCGGCCTACCCTCCCCGTCTTACTGTCCGGGCTTTCCAATTGCTGAGGCGCGCGGCCGGAGCCCCTTCCAGTCAATTCAGTAGCTTTTTCCTAGTGCGTGCTGTTTGGCAGCCCCCCTACCCTCTGATATTCCTGGATGCCGGCTATTCGGGTCTTGCATAAGCAAGACCCGCTCAAGCAGGCGGGATACACAAATTCAGTATATAACCATCTATTTGTTTAAAACTGATGATTACGTTGATCGTGTGTCGGAGTGGAATCGACCGGACAAGCACGAAATCGCGGTCAGCTATCTGCGTCGAAGGCTGTTTCGGCGCCGAAACAGGGCCCTCTTAGCTCGACCGCGGGAAGCCGCTTGCCTGAGCAGTTTGGGCGCGGAAACGTCGAGAGCCACTTGCCTCCAAATGAAAAGACATCCGTGCCGTGGCGCCATACGCCGCCGCTTCGGCGCCGAAGCCAAACAACAAACGACCGGGGCCACACGTAGTCAAAGACGCCGGATAGATATTCCCGTTTTGTTGAGATTGAACGTTCAACAATAAGTGCTCAACGAGAGATTGACTCATCTAACCGAAGATCACTTCGCCTCTCACCGAGTCGATAACTACTCCGCAAACACCGTTTCGGCGCCGAAACGAGGACTACGCTTACTCCTTTCCGAATGATGGCTAGGGCGCTACGTGAACGGGCTGTTTCGGCGCCGAAACGTGAAGTCGCCGCGTCTTCTGAAGCCCAAATCGGCGAGATCGAATCTGCTTAGACTCACATCTCGGCAAGATGGGCTCTTAAAAGACCGATTCTTCTGACTTGAAGTCACTTCATCCTCAACCACAGACGACGATACCGATGGCACCGTTTCGGCGCCGAAACGGGCTTGATTGATGCGCACCCGCCGACGGAAATCATCCGCTGACGTATCGTGTCGACGGGAAAATTAATTCCATCCATCTTCCGTTTCGGCGCCGAAACAAGGCATTCGGTAAGTGTTCGTAACGACTATCTTCCCCGTCTCAAGTGTGTCCTATGCTGTGATGAAGCGATTTCAGCGTCGCTCGACATCTATTTTCATATTTTTTGGTCAATTTTAGTTTCTAAAATAAACTCTCGAATGCTATGATTCGAGCAATGCCATTTCGGCGCCGAAACAGGGAACAGGTATGACTGCAAAGGTGATTACGGTCTTCAACCAGAAGGGCGGGGCCGGCAAGACAACGTGCAGCTTGCACTTGGCCGCTGGCCTCGCTCTCACGAAGAAAAAATCTGTTCTCGTCGTTGATGCCGACGATCAGGGGACCGCCTCAAGGTGGGTCGCCTCTGCGAACAACGCTTCACCCGACGAAGCGAAGAAGTTCCCTGGCGACATCAAGAATGTCTTCAATTTCGAAACACGAATCCATCGCGAAATCGAAAAAGAAATTGATGATTACGATGTGATCATCATTGATTGCCCGCCGTCCGCTAAGTCGCCAGTCGCATCCGGTGCCCTCGTGGTTTCAGACCTCGCTGTGATCCCTGTGCAGCCAACACCGCAGGACATGTGGGCGCTCCCTAAGGCGCTCACGCTGGTCGACAGCGCCAGAGAGAAGAACAAAGACCTCAAAGCACTGGTCGTTGCCAATCGTGTCACGCGAACATCGATCGCATCAGCGGTCGTTGAACAACTCGGGAACCAGACCTTTCCGTTAGCAAAAGCATCGCTTGCCAACCGGACCGCGTTTTCGGACTTCACCGTGCCAACGGGTACGGCGTATGGCAGCCGGGACAAAAAGGCCATCGCGGAGATCAACGAGCTCGTCAACGAAGTCGCGCACGCACTCTCCCTATAGGAAGAACAATCATGGCAGACAAGAAAAGTCGGCTCGCCGGCGCCCTCTCAGATTCGTTCATCGAGGAGAGCAAATCGGTTTCCTCCGAAGCACAACGCGCTAGAGATCGTTTTCGGCTCGCTGACAAGCTCGAAAATGCCGGCGGCATCGTCATGGAAACCGAGCCGCGGGACGCTGAGCCGCCAAGCGCAACAGCGCCGGGAGGAGAGGGCGGTGACACCTTGATCGTGGATATCAGCACCGTCCTTGAGAACCCCCTGAATGCGCGGCGCATATACGATGAGGAAGTGATCAAGGAACGGGCTGCGTCGATCCTGGCCAACGGCCAGCTAACCGCCGCACCGGTAATTCGCAACCCCGACAAGCCGGGCACGTACATACTGCTTGACGGCCATTACCGAAAGCGCGCGCTCCAGTACCTAAACCGTCCCTCAATCAAGATTGAGGTCAAGGAGATCAAGGACCGGCTCGATCTCTATCGATATAGCTATCTTCTTAATGATCAACGTAGCCAACAAACGGCACTCGATGATTCATTGGCCTGGAACGATCTATTGGAGAAAGGGGAGGCGGACTTCGAGAAGATCGTTCAAGTGACAGGTGCATCGAAAGCAAAGGTATCGAAGACCATTTCGATTGGGAAGCTGTCGGCCCCGATTATCGAAAAGGCGAGCCTTACACCTGCACAATTCGGACTGGAGATGTTGTACGAGCTTTATCTCTACGAGCAGAAGCACGGCAACGCGAAAGCAGTGGTGCTTCTTGACAAGATCATCGACGACGAGCTCAGTACCCGGGATGTCGCATTGATCCGAAAGTCGGAGGAGGCAGTACGCACTCGAAAGACCAAGGAAATTTCGAGGCAGTACAAGATCCGTAGTGGCGACGCTGAGATTGGTTATATCAAAGATTGGGACTCGGGACGCTTGGTCTTCGAGGTGACGCAGTCGGACGCATCTATTAAAGAAGCAATTCTGGCCGACCTGAAAGCACTTGCCGAGAAATACGGTGGGCTGAGTCACTAGGCGGAACGGCCCCGACAGCGAGCGACAAACTACGACACGTCCATTGCTGTTTTGCCGAAAAACAAAGGCCCCTGACCGAACGGTGCGGGGGCCTTCTCGTGTCAGTTTGGCGTTACTTCAAGGCGTTGGTGTTCTTAGAGCGGACCACATAAACCAAGTCATTCGTCAGCGAATAACTCTCAAGGACTTGGCTGTCTTTCAATCGTTGAAGCGCAGCTTTGAGTCGAAGACGAAATCCGGGGAGCGACTTCTCTTTTGCGCCGCATAGCTCTCTGTATTTCGCCACCGATAGCGGTATTGGATCGCGATGCGTGGAGAGAAAACTGTGAAGCCAAAGTGCTAGCGGTGAACGCTGACCAATCTTCTTTCGTTGCACCCACTCAAGCATTGTGAAGGAGTCTTGAGTGAAGAGGCCGGCAATTTTCGGCTCAAGCCACACCCTCCACTTGCTAAGAGTCTTTCCGTTCGAATCACGCCATTCGAATGAACGAACCAATGAGCCGGCATAGCCGGCCTTGCCAGAATCCGCCAGCACCTTAACCTGGTTGGCAGACAGGCGGTCAAAGCACTCTTGGAGATGCTTATACTCCTGGCCATTAATAGTCCAACCCACCTCTTTCAGGAAGCTGTAGGCAGTGAATTCAACAGGCTCATCCTTCGACAAGGGCTGCTGCCGAGCAAGATGAAAAATCGTGAGTAGGACGCTCATATCATCCTGGCGAAGTTCTTCGCCTTTGTAGACGATGTCAACGTTGGCTAACGTCGCGATCTTCGTGCCCTTGTAGTACTCTCGATTGTTGTCCTTCGCTGCAGTGAACAAGGCTCCACGAGCGAGAGAGTTCGGCAAGCCTCTCCGATCTTCGAACCAAAACGGAAGTTCGAGTGGGACGGGGCTTTGCAACGTGCCAGATGCCTTTCGCTTGTTGGCCCTGTCCAGGACGTTGCTAAGGGTCTCGAGCAGATGGGGATCGCCAACTGGGGCGCCAGCTCGCAGGCCTGAGGCGCGGGTACGGCCAGGCCGGGCGACAGGTTGTTCCGGTTCGGACTGGGGGACCAGTTCAAAGCCGTCAAGTTGCGGAGCGGTCTCCATCAGAGTCCCATAGTGATTTCAGCTATGGCGATTATGGGCGGGTGTATACAGGTGTCAAGGCTGCACTATTGGTAATTCACCGATGATCGTTGATAGTTCACCGATGGTTTTGAACTTTGTTGCAAAAATGCCTGTCGCTAGCGTTGACTGAAGGTGTTCGTTGAACCAGCGCCACTTGGATTACGTAGTTAAAGATTAAAATAAAGTATTAGGGGTTGGATTTTTCCTTTTGTAATCAATGACTTATCCCTGTGGATAATTGGCGAACTATCAATAGTGATTCGGCTGATCTGCTATTGATAGTTCGCCTACATCACTATTGGTGACTCGCCGATCAACTATTGGCAAATCGCCGATTCACCATGCCTGACCTGATCGTTTTGGGTCACTTTTCCACAGACCGACCGCTGCCTAGACCAGATGCTGTGCCGAAGGCCTCACCGTACCGTGCTCTCGCCGGGCGATCGTCGTAGTCCAAACTTGATAGACGTGAGTATCCACTTTCGTTGTATCCACCATATGGCGTAGGTTTAACCTCTAGATCGGCTTGTTCTCATCGGTCCAATGTCAAAAGAGATATGCAAAGGTGAGCTTTCGAGGAAATGAGCCTAACCACGCCGGTCAACACGGATGAAAGTGCAGCAAGCGATACAAAGCCGCCGGCGGCACCTCTCGAAACTGGTCAAATTGTTGATAGTTCACCGATGGGCGACTGCAATGGCTTGATAGTTCACCGATGCCAGAAGCGAGCCAGGAAACGTGACCGGGACGAGTGTAACTCGCTGATTGTACGGAGTTTTTTCGCTGCAATCTTGTGCGCAAGGGGATCGAAGCCATGTTGGCGAACTATCAACGATGCGGCGGGAGTGGACAGCATCACTCAACACGAACGCGAGACAGCAACGGAAAGCGTTTCCGCGCCGAAATTACGGACGATACTTGGTAATTCACCGATGGGTAGACGTGGAGGATTTGATAGTTCGCCGACGGGCTCTGAGGCAATTGGGGCAGGCGCGGAGCCGCCAGACGGACATCGCCGCGGCCCGGTGGCCCGGTTGTGGGACACTGATGGGAGCATCGGCGAACTATCAACGTAGGCGACTGGGCGGCGGATTATCCGCCCGCCCCCCCGCGATTCCGAGCAGGCCCTTCGCATGGGGTGCGCTGGGCGGTCCGGGGCCTGCTTGCGTCGGGACCCGACACAACCGCTGCGCGCGGTCCAAAGGGGCGCAAGGGCGCCACGCGGGCCTTGTGTGCGCCACTTACCAAGACCGGCCTAATCAAGACTTCCACGCAGCTCCAAAGCCCGACAGCCGAAGCTGGGAAGGCTCCTGCGGATAGCGCGCCTTTTAAAGGTCGTGGGTAGGACGGCCCGGGTTCGGAAGCATGTTGCCGATAGTGATTGTTGTGGATGTTGCTGATGACGCAGCGCGGGCGGATCAGGTGGATCTCGTCGATGTCCATCCACTTCGGTGTCTCGAAGCGGAACTGGGCCTCCAACTCGTTCACGTAGTCGCGGAAGATGTTGCGGATGGTCTTCTCGTCCAGGCCGGTGTCGTCGGCGATGCTGGCGAAGGCGCGCTTCAGGCTCTGCTGGCCGATCCACCGGCACAGACGCTCGGTCATCTCGGGCTTGGCGTTGATCGCCGGCAGCGCCTCCATGAAGGTCTTGCCGCAGTCGGCACAGCGCCACCGCCTGGTGTCGACGTAGACGGCAACCCGCTTGGCGTGGATCGGCATGTCGCGGATCACCTGCTCGTTACGGCCGTGGCCGATCAGGCGCTCGGAACCGCAACCGACACACGTGCCAGGCGGGTTAGTCTCGAATCCGGATACCAGAAAAACTTGAGCGATTACGCGAGACCGGCCTCAATAACGAAGCGAGAAGTGGGATTCTTCTTGGCCGTCGAGATATTTATCGTACTGCGCGCACGGGTAATTCCGACATAGAAGAGTCGGCGCTCTTCGGCCTCTGTGCTGCCCTCATCAGGGATCACTGTCTCCTCGGCTCGAATCAGCGCCGTGTGATCCCATTCAAGGCCCTTGCTAGCGTGAATTGTCGTCAGTACTAACGCATCGTTCCCGGGCTCGTTGTTAGAGCGCCGGAGGTAATCTAGCCTCTCCGAGAATGAGCCGTTAAGCCGGCTGAGGACGTCATAGGTCGTATTGATTGATCTCTTGCCCTGGTCTGAATTGGCCCATTTGAGCATCCATTCGTGCACGCCACCAAGAACGAGTGAGAGGAATTGACGGGAGGACAGTGCCCGCCATTCCGCGAGTCTCTTGCATAAGTCAAGTACCTTTTCGACGGCATCGGGCGATATCCCCAACTCGATAAGGTGCGATTTCTTGGGGATGTCGGATGTCAGGGAGATGGCACCTTTCCGATGAAGTATCAGGAGATCCGAAGACCCCACACCGGCGTATCCGAGGATCGCATCCAGGCCGCCAGCCTTGGATCGCTGAATGAGCTCAAGCAAGTTGCCCATAAGGGCCGACTCCGGTCGATCTAAGATCGACCGGCCGGCGGCCCGATAATATTTGACACCGTGCGAACGGCATACGGCCTCGATCGGGTCAAGAATGCGATTTGTTCTGGCGAGGACCGCGGCGGTCTTCCCCATGCGTATTGTCGCGGAGAGCGCTTCAACGGCAGCAATGCCTTCCTGGTACTCGTCATCGAACCGTTTAAACTCAACGGTGCCACCTGGGCCCTTATACGAGTTGAGTTCCTTGTTGATCCGATCCTTGTTGTGCCGTATGACCTTGCCAGCTGCATCGAGAATCTCGGTGTGGGAGCGATAGTTTGTCGCGAGAACAATGGTCCGAGCGCTGAACTCATTGGCAAATGCTTCCATTCCGCGAAATCCAAGCGCGGACCGCCAGCCAAAAATCGTCTGGTCGTCATCGGCAACCAGCACAGTGGTTGAACCCGCTCGCGCGTGAAGGACGGTCCACAGGGCTTGCAGCGCATCGCAATCCTGGTACTCGTCAACGAGGAGGTGGTCGACCGCGTAAGGCTTGATCGAACCGCTCTGCATCCCTTTAACTGCGAGCCGCATGAGATCCTGAAAGTCGATCCGGCCGTTACGCTCGAGCGCCTCTTGGTACGCCATGTAGAGTTGGCCCTCAACAGATCCTTTATCCGGCGTTCCGAGTTCGGCCTTGAGCCGGTCTATCGTTGATGATGCCTCGTCCAGCTTCCAACCGATGCCATACTCTTGAAGAACCTGAACTATCAGGGCAGCCCGCTCGCCTTCGGAGGCGATGGACGGGCGCTCGCCACCGGCGGGCGCGAGCTGGCGGTATGCGAGTGAGTGGAAAGTGCCGGCCAATAGGCGCTTTTTCGCATCGTTGCCCGCAAGGGCGAGGATTCGGTCCCGCAACTCGATCGCCGCGTCTTTACTGAATGTGACCGCGCCGACGGTCACGTTGGGGTCCGAGAGGAGTACCGCGGCCTTTGCAGCGATAGTCGCGGTCTTTCCGGCTCCTGGGACCGCGACAGCGACGCAGTGATCTCGGCAATCAACGACTTCCCTCTGAGCGGGATTCAGCCCCTCCAGCATCTGCGCCAAGGACATAACTTTCACGAGTGGTTGGTCGACGTTCTGCCCGAGGCCTGAACACCGGGGTTAGCACACCAGTAATGCACGTCGGCGCCAGTTGCCGGGACAACGGATCCGTTGGCACCGAACGCGAATGAGCCGGTCATCGTTTGCGCTTCGTCTCAGTTGGCATACCTCGGACGGAGCGGAACCGTTAGCCCCCCCGAACGGTCGTCATCAGCTTCAGGTGCGTCATGTAGCTGCGCAGGCCGAGCGGGTGAAACTTGCGCAGGAAGCGAGTCACTTCCTCGTTCACGTCCGACTGATCGCGAATGCCGTTCCAGACCATGAAGTCGAACTGGTCCATGGTCTTGTCGAACTTGACCAGTACGCTCAGCACACGCATGGCATAACGCGAGTAGGCTTCGACGTCCAGGTCGAGGGAGGGCAGGGTGACGCTGGGTTCGAAGATCGTGTCGCCGTTGGTTCGCATCTCGTCTTCGCGTTGCGCGCGGTAGGCGAGAGCGACGCCCAACTGCTCGTCCACGTACCTCTCCAGGCTGGCGAGCTCGCGCTCAAGAAACTCCTCGACCTTCGAGGACTCCTTGCGCCCGAACGTGCTTTCACCGAAGCGTTGCAGGTTCAGGCTCATCCGGTTCATGTACGGCCACCACTGCTCGAACAGCGGGCGCAGGCGCGTGTGGTTTAGCTTCACGTTCTGCTGAACGACGGCCGCGCCGGCAAGCTGGCGATTCAGGATCTGCACACCGAGTTCGCGCCGGCGCTTGACGATCGCAACACGGTCAGTCGGCGAGAGTTCGCGGAAGAGCTTGCGCGTGCGAGCGACCTCCGCCTTCTTCTTTTCCGCATCGGCGCTCGAAATCAGACCTTCCTTTCGCAGCGTATCGGCCGCGACGTCCATCTCCTGCAGTTCCGCCTCGACATGGGCGTCATCGAGGCCGTCGACGAGGGGGGGCTCACCCGTGGGGATGCCAATGGGCGCAGCGGGACCGGCATTCAGATCGGTCGCTTCGTCAGCAAGTGCAATGGCGTTGTCGGTCATGGTGTGTTTCTCCGTTGGACCCAGGCGAATGCGCCCGGTGAATATTGAATTAGCGATTCGTGTAGTAAGTCGATGCGAGGCGCCAGAACAGTGCGCCCAGTAAGGCTGAGCCGATGCTCCATGTGATGGCGGGTAGCGGCAGCGGGAGCAGGAACGCGGATGCGGCACACCCAACCACCACCAGCAGGCCGTGTGCCGCCAGGTGAAAGCCGACCGGGCTGGCCACGCCGGCGGCCGACGCCCTTATCCGCCGGTGCACGGCGCCGTCGTTGAGCATCGCGGCGGCGAGGGCAAGTGCGCCCACCAACCATGCTGCGGCGACCTGCGCGCGGTAGACAGCACGATAGATTGCCATCCAGAAGTGCTTGAGCCAGGAGGAACTCGCATCCGACAGGCCCGCGTCGTGGACGTCCGTGACCTCCAGCGAACCCCGATAGGACCAGTGCATGGCGCCGCTGTCGACGAACAGTCGCGCGAACTGCGTATTGGCCCGCGCCGCGGCGCGATCGGCACGACGTGCGCCAAGCGCCGCATCGACAGAGGACTGTTCCGCCGGTTGAACCTCGAAGTCGTTGTCGTCGGGAAGAAGCGGAGTCAGCACGACGAGTACCAGCGGGGCGGCGATCATCCACAACCGAAGATGAGAGACGAGACGACTGGACACGATCAGCCTCCCCAGAATTTGTGCGCCAGCATTAGCGGAATGGCAGCGATGGAGATCAAGCCGCCCCAAAACAGCAAGGGCCGCGCTTGTTCGATCTGGAGGACGGCCAGGCACCTGGCCGTGCTGCCGCCTTGAAACTCGATCGGCGGCTCGGTGCCGGCCTCACGTGCGTGGAGCCAAGCATCGATGTTCCGCGCCTGCGCGTTGCTGGCGCCGGACAGTCGTGCCCCTATGGTTAGCGCAACCTGGCGCCGCCGGCCGAGTGGTATTGCATCGGGAAGAACATCAGTCATGGGCATAGGCCTCGCCGGCCTCGTAGTGTTCAAAGTACACGTGGAACGTCTGACCGTTCAGCACACGCGCAGCGAGCTGAAACGCAGCACTGCGCTGCGTGACGGTGACGGGAACGGGCTCGTCCACGATCCGGAACTCCGATCCGTCGGCCTGGCGCCGTTCAAACTCTGGAATCGACTCGTAGAACGGGTACCAGAGGTCGTAACGGGTACCCAGGAATGCAGCGTACCGCTTCAGGTAAAGCTCGTGCGAGCGCGCGAACAGACCATTTACGAAGGCCACGTTCGGCTGACCGTCGCCTCGCGCAGCGCGATAAGCGCCGATCGCGTCGCAGAGCATCTCCTTGACCAGCGGCTCACTACGGATCTGGTACGTGGTTCCGATGAAGTCAACCAGGCGCGTGCAAACGTCGGCCAGTTCTGGCGACACGGTGAGCATCGGCGATAGCTTTGCGGAGAGTTTGTACTGGCGTACAACTTGGCGGAAGAGGCTGGTAGTCATGCGAAAAGCTGGTCTTATCCTTCAATGATGGGAATGCGGCCCTGATAAATCGAGCCCCCGGAGATCCGCAGGAAATACTGGAGATTCGGCAGCTGGGTAATCAGATCGACCGGTATGAGTGGCACCTTCTCAAGCTGTCTTGAGCGCGATACAGAGCCGTTGAATTCGCCAACATGGGATTCGGACCCTGTGCTTGTGCTGCTCGATACCACGATGTTCTGGATGGCCGTTTCACCGACCTTGTCGGAGAACCACTTCGCCGTGTCGGTGTCTTCCAATCGTAAGACGATTTGGTTGTTCAGATTCGCCAGTACCTGCTGCATTTTCGCGAGGTCTCCGAGTTTTGCTGTCAGATCTGATCGACTCTGGAACGCGACGAAGGCATTGAAGCCAGCACCGCGTCCCTTATTGAGAATCTGGATGACTTGCTCGTTGATCGCTTCGGCAACCTCATCGATGATCAACACCACCTTGGGCGGAGTCTTGTAGAAGTTGTAGATGGCGCCAGCGACCGAGGCGATATCGGCGAGGATCATCGACATGCTGGCCTTGGCGACGATGGCATTCGACATGGAGTCCGCGCCGACGAACAGCACTGCTTTCTGGCGGATCACCTTGTTGATGTCCCAGATCTCCCGATCGTCGGAAAAGTCGTCTGCGCGGGGCGCCAGCATCAGGCCGGTCTCACCGGTCGCGAGCATCTGCAGCAACGGCAACGCCGAGGCGATGATCCGCATGTAGTGCTCGCGGTCATGTGTGAAGGTCGATACCAGGCCGTCGATCGACTCGTGCCCCATCCCGGTCTTGGCGAAGCGCTCCAGGTACAACTGCACCATCGCATCCAGCAGTGTCCCGGCGCCTTTTTGGGCGACCATTTGCATGAACCCGTTGACCTCGTCTTCCCAGTCGGCCATGCCGGCCTCGGGGAAGAAGCGTCGGAGGCAGCGTTCAAGCAGCTTGTTGATGCCGGACTGGGCGTAGTCGAGGATCGATGCGAGATTGGGCTTGTCGCCGACATATAGCTCGCCCTTCACTGCGCGGTCGATGAAGAGGTAGGCGAACTGACGGAAAGGCCCGTCGTCCAGCAACTGGGAGATGCGGCTGGCAATTTCGGAGGGCTGCGACCAGTTCTCGAGCGGATTCAGGCGAATCGATTCCGAGGGCGCCGCTTGCTTCCAGTGCAAGAACTTGCGTCCGGCGCGCTTGCACTCCCGTTCGACGCGCTCTTTCCAGTCGCGATCGTTCTTGGGGTCAATGATGATCAGAACGTCATTCGGATTGTGGATGACCTGGGTCGAGATCACCTCGTACGTTCGTGTCTTGCCGGAGCCCGTCGTGCCCGTCACGCCCGTATGTCCACCTAGTGCCTTGTAATGAAGCGGAACGAATGTCTTGTGAGGCTCCATTCCGTGGATCCATGAACGCCCTTGTGGGGTATGGTCCCGAATGCCATCGGCCGGCTTGAAGATGCCCTCTACAGCATTGGCGACCTTGGTGGGCAGCCACTCGGGAAGACCGGGAATGGAGGTGGACGGCATGCGCAGGATGTCGTGTGCGATTTGGCTGTGGGCCTGCGTCCATTCGAAGCCGGTGCCGAGATACATCGCCTGATGCTTCTCGCACCACGTCGGCTGCAGTGAGAGCAGCTTGTCAATGTGGATCTTCGCGAGCCACTTTGTCGAGATGGCCATCCGGAACTTCAAAGCACGCCAGACCTGGGCGACGCGGACCGCGAGAACGGCAAAACAGAACAGCGCGAAGTAGCCCCGGTGCGGCATACCCGTGAACGTGATGACCAGGGCTGCGAGTAGCCAGCCCGCAGCGGCACGGACCTCATAGATTGGACGGAAGTGATCGATGTAATGGCGCATGGATCAGTCTTGAGAGGCGCGAGGCGAGATCAGTAGCCCAATGCGTTCGACGAGCAGGATGTCGGAGCCCTGGACCATGTAGAGCCACCCGTGCTTGCGCAGGTTCTCAACCAATGTGTCGCTGGCAATGCCGTAGCCGCCAAGCAGCCGCTTGGGAATGGCCAGACCCTTCTCGATCCAGGTAACCTTGACCTTGCCTGCGGACACGTCCTGTGCGAGAGCACGGAAAAACTCCCGCATCAGGTTTGACGCCGCGCCGAGGGCCTCGCCAAACGGATCCGCGGCAGGAGCGGCGCGACGCGTCGACTTCATCTGCGCCAAGCTCTCCGATGAGGCACTTCGGCTCTCCAGCGCGGGCACCGGGACGGCCGCGTCAGTTCCCGTCTTTGGCTGTTCAAATAGCGCGCTGACACTGGCGGCTGCGTTTGGCGTCGGATCGACGGCAATGATCGGGGCGGGTGAGGGCGCTGCTGGCGTTCCTGCGGGTGACGGCGCGGCGGCCGCGAGATCTGAGGCAGATGGTACGTGGCTGGCCGCCGGTGCAAAGATCGCGCGCTGGGCCTTCTGCTCGAACGTGGTCACGGTGCTTATTGCCTGGCGTACGACTTTGTGCATCAGCGCTTCGACACCGCTGGGCATCTTCTCTGGATTGATGGCGCCGAAGAGCTCGGGCAGTACGGTGGAGTCGAGCCAGTTCAGGGAGTCTGGCGCCAGAATCTCGCGGGCTAGGAGAGCGGTCCGCATGCGCTCGAGTGGCAACGCCGTCTCGCGGCGGATGACGCGAAAGCGGTCGCCGGCGAGCCAGGCGCCAAACGCACCGTGGGCAGCGGGCACCCATTCGCTGCCATCGGAGAGCCGGTGGAAATGGAAATGTCGGCAAGGCTCGTCGAGCCACGAGCAACAGGCCGCGAGGAACAGCGCGTAGTTGTACTGCGGCTCGAGCACGCGGCGGCGTTCGGAGGGCAGGTCCGCGCCAAATTTCTGGCCGCCGGCGAGGCGCATCGCGTAGTAGGCGGTTTCCACCGTCGCACGGAACGCACCGCCCGGTTCGGCGTGGAGGGTTGGCGTCAGCGGCATCGACGAGAACCAGTTCGCACAGGCCCGTAGCACCGCGAGCCATTTGTCGTCGAACTCCTCAACGGTCGCTTCGTTGGCACACTGACGGATGAGGGCGACGCGGGCCTCGTGCGTACTCAGCATCGCGGCCGGATTGAGCGGGGTATGGTCCATGACTTAAACGAATTTCAACGCCTTCATGGCCGCCTTCATTGCGCCCCCGCCGGAGATGGCAGAGCCATTCGCAAACAACGCGCCAGCAATTTTGGGAATCTCGAGGGAGACTAAGCACAAGACGAACGCAAGGATTGCCGCCTGCACCCCCGCGGCCATCGTGTCATGGCCGGTCATATTCAGCTTCGCCAGCGAAGAGTCGAGAGTCGTATTCACCAGCTTTCCCATGATGGCGGCGACAACAATGTAGAGCGAGCCGCCGATCATGTAATCCAGCCACGCAGTGAAGTACCGACGCGTGTACTCCGACATGCCGAGCGCTAGTGCTAGAGGACCGAGCACGATCCCGATTGCCACCTGGATATCACCTAGCATGATGAAAAATGCGTAGATCACGGACGCGATCAAGGTGAGCACGAAAGCGATGATGAGAGGCAGCGCACTCAATGCGACACCAAACATCTCGTACCAAGCGGCGGCGCCGAGCGCTCGGGTCCACGCATCCCAGAACCCACTGGCGGAGTTGGCGAGTGTCCCCGCGATCGACAACTGACCGCTGTTGATCGACTGGGCCAGCGCTGTGAACCAATTGTAGATGCCAGGGATGAAATCCCGATAGCCAATGTACAGGGCCGTGAATATCCCGAGCATAGCGAACGTTTCCAGGAGGTCGGTCCACGCGGCTACGGCACTGCTGGTGCCAGAAAATCTAAAGCCTGTGAGGACGATCGTAATGACCCCTAGGGCATACGCCAACTTGTTGGTCTCCGGAAGAATCGTCTCGCTCATGTCCAGGGCCGCATTAGTCATGCCCGCCCGCGCAGCCTGCATTGCCCGAATCGCGGACTGCATGGCTTCGGCGATCGAGGTGCCGCTGAGGGAGTCCATGAGTGTCTTGCCGGTACCGGAGCTCGTGGATGGAGCGGCTGGCGCATCACCGGTTGTCTGCGCCACTGCCCCGCCTGCCTGCAACGCTAGTATCGCGAGTGCGATCAGCACGAATCGGCGGATGAACAAGGAGATGGTCATCATGCTGCGCGGGAAACCTCGGCCTTGAGGCCGGGGATGGATAGCGCGGCGTGCGCAGCACGCCCTTCTCCCGCTTCTCCTTTGTAGATGCTATCTTTGGAACGAAAGTGGTAGCCATATCCATCGGCCCGCTGCACCAGCGAGCAATGGCGATGACTGATGCCCTGTATGACACCGTTCGGCGTTTGGATGTTGAATGAACCTGACGCCCGTACTGCAACGCGGCCCGCATAGGTACCGGCCTTCTTTCCGCTTGGCACGACAGCGTGCACCCGGTCGCCCGTCTGGAATCCCTTAACCTGCTTCTGGCGCATCAAGTAACCGCGCGGGAACCCCGAGGCAGTCAGCCGCGTGCGCTGGTAGCTGCCACGCCCTGTCGCTTTCACTTCAAGAGTGGGTCGCTGCCAGCCGGTGATAGCGTTGACGTCGCCGACGCATGCCGCATCCAGTGCATGGGTCTTTGGAATGGTGTGCGCGGCCCGGTTGAACTTGGTTCGGCCTCCCGAGGCGAGTTCAAGTGGCAGGCCCGTGGCCCGCAAAGCGTTCGCCAGTGCCCAGCGGGTCGCGTTGACGGCAGCGGCATCCTTCAGTGGCCGCGATGCGGCCGCAAGTATGCGGGCCAGACGTTTCGGGTCGTCGACGTACTGGCGTACGTCATTTGCACCCTTGTCCTGGTTGCAGGGGCCGCAAGCCAGTCCAAGGTTACCGATGCGGTTCGTGCCGCCTTTTGCCCTCGCGGTCAAGTGCTCGATCTGAAGCGGGCGGTCCGTCGCGTCGCAATAGATGCATGTGCGCCCCCATTTTTCGAGCAGGTATTCGCGCACCTCGTAACCGGCGAGCGTACCCTGTTGGTACTCGACACCAGAAATTTCCGGATTTTCCATTGCCTGCATGTCAAAGCGCACCAGCTCAGACGAGACGCCATTGACGGGAGCCCAACGGCGGATGCGCTGAACCCATGCCATCGTCGTGTCCACGCGATGCTGGAGCGATGGCGCGAGCCAGCCTGCAGGGCGCGTACGATTCAGGAAGCGCGGCGCCCGATAGCGCAGGTTCGCGCCGCGGCGACGCCGGCGCATGGAACGGCGAGCCGTCAGGGACTCGCTGATTTGACGGCCACGATGGACGAGCTCAAACAGACTGAGCACCGCCGCTGCTCTCTGAATCTCTTGAGTTTCACGAACAAGCGCGATGCCGGTGACCTTACTGCCTGGGTCCAATTTGACGCGAAGCGCTTGAAATGAGCATGAGTCAGCTTTGCGGTCCACGAGCCGGATCACGAATGGAACGACGCGATGTATGCGCGCACGGCCGCGTTCGAGAAGCAGGCGTGCCCGCTTCTCGCTGCACGGCATCAAGGGCCGGCGGTGTTTGTCCAACACAAAGACTGCCATGGCAATCTCTCCTTATTAGGTGCCCTTACGGGCCTGGTTACGCGCCCCTTGCGAGGCGTCTCCCTTCGGCAATGTTGCGAACCGGCGATCTGCCCCAATTCGTTTCGTGCTTACCCTGTCGCTTGTCTGCAATCGGGGCTTCAAGAGGCAGGGACTAAGGAAGCATCCCTACGTCGGTCTTGCACCTATTCGCAACGTAGCGGGTTGGTTACCGCTTTGCCTGGTCAACCCGAGCTTGTCAGTTGCCTTCTCAAGCTCCGGCCTTAAGGCCGGGGTAGCTGACGGGATCACTTGTTGTTGAACACCGTGGCGCGCAGTTGCTGCAACTGGCTTTCCCTCGCGGCTGCGAGAGATTCGGCCGCCTCGGTACGTTCGGTTTGCTCGGCGTTGTCCTTCTGATCCTTGGCTGCGTCTGCCTGAGTCTTTGCGCTCATCAGCTGGAGCATGTCCGAGTTCTGGCTTGCGAGCACATCAAGCATCTGGGTGGTCGACTGCGCGGTCTTCGCCGCCGTCGGCGACATGTCCATCTGCTCCTGGATAGTCTTGCGGCGCTTCGCGAGCTTCTGGCTCTTCTCGTTGATCTGGTTGCCCATGTCGAACATCCGCTTCGCGGTCTTATCGCCATTGGCGAGCAACGTACGAGCGTCGTAGAACCACTGCGCGGGCGATTTGCCGGACTGGGTCACCATGCTCTGCACTCTCGTCAGATACTCTGCGCTATCGGACAAGGTGCCGTAGAGATCCTTGAGCGTGGAACCGTAGCTCTGCGCCGTCTTGATGTCATCCTGAATCTCGGCGGCCTGCGCCCTCAAGGCATCAGCTTCGAGCCCAGTGGATTGCAGCAACTGGTCGGCCATCTGCTTGTATTGATAGACGATACTGGTGTTCTCGTACACTTCGGTCTTCAGTGCCTGCATGGCCGTCATCGTCGACTGGATCAAGTTGGCCGCGTCGATGACGGGGAGGCCCGTCGCAAAGGCAGGCGCCGAGATCAAGAGCGCTGCGACTGCAGCGGCGGCACGTTTGGCAATCTTCATCATGCTGCGCGGGAAACCTCGGCCTTGAGGCCGGGGATGGATAGCGCGGCGTGCGCAGCACGCCCTTCTCCCGCTTCTCCTTTGTAGAGGCTATCTTTGGAACGAAAGTGGTAGCCATATCCATCGGCCCGCTGCACCAGCGAGCAATGGCGATGACTGATGCCCTGTACGACACCGTTCGGCGTTTGGATGTTGAATGAACCTGATGCCCGTACTGCAACGCGGCCCGCATAGGTACCGGCCTTCTTTCCGCTTGGCACGACAGCGTGCACCCGGTCGCCTGTCTGGAATCCCTTAACCTGCTTCCGGCGCATCAAGTAACCGCGCGGGAACCCCGAGGCAGTCAGCCGCGTGCGCTGGTAGCTGCCACGCCCCGTCGCTTTCACTTCAAGAGTGGGGCGCTGCCAGCCGGTGATAGCGTTGACGTCGCCGACGCACGCCGCATCCAGTGCATGGGTCTTTGGAATGGTGTGCGCGGCCCGGTTGAACCTGGTTTGGCCTCCCGAGGCGAGTTCAAGTGGCAGGCCCGTGGCCCGCAAAGCGTTCGCCAATGCCCAGCGCGTCGCGTTGACGGCAGCGGCATCCTTCAGCGGACGAGCTGCGGTTGTGAGGATGCGCGCGAGACGCGTCGGGTCCTTGACGAACTCTCGGACGTCGCGTGAGCCCTTCTTCTGGTTACAGCATTCGCAAGCCAACCCGAGATTGCCGACGCGGTTTGTCCCGCCCCTTGCCCTCGATGTCAAGTGCTCGACTTGAAGGGGGCCCCCCTCGGCATCGCAGTAGATGCAGGCGCGGCCCCATTTTTCGAGCAGGTATTCGCGCACCTCGTAACCGGCGAGCGTACCCTGTTGGTACTCGACACCAGAAATTTCCGGATTTTCCATTGCCTGCATGTCAAAGCGCACCAGCTCAGACGAGACGCCATTGACGGGAGCCCAACGGCGGATGCGCTGAACCCATGCCATCGTCGTGTCCACGCGATGCTGGAGCGATGGCGCGAGCCAGCCTGCAGGGCGCGTACGATTCAGGAAGCGCGGCGCCCGATAGCGCAGGTTCGCGCCGCGGCGACGCCGGCGCATGGAACGGCGAGCCGTCAGGGACTCGCTGATTTGACGGCCACGATGGACGAGCTCAAACAGACTGAGCACCGCCGCTGCTCTCTGAATCTCTTGAGTTTCACGAACAAGCGCGATGCCGGTGACCTTACTGCCTGGGTCCAATTTGACGCGAAGCGCTTGAAATGAGCATGAGTCAGCTTTGCGGTCCACGAGCCGGATCACGAATGGAACGACGCGATGTATGCGCGCACGGCCGCGTTCGAGAAGCAGGCGTGCCCGCTTCTCGCTGCACGGCATCAAGGGCCGGCGGTGTTTGTCCAACACAAAGACTGCCATGGCAATCTCTCCTTATTAGGTGCCCTTACGGGCCTGGTTACGCGCCCCTTGCGAGGCGTCTCCCTTCGGCAATGTTGCGAACCGGCGATCTGCCCCAATTCGTTTCGTGCTTACCCTGTCGCTTGTCTGCAATCGGGGCTTCAAGAGGCAGGGACTAAGGAAGCATCCCTACGTCGGTCTTGCACCTATTCGCAACGTAGCGGGTTGGTTACCGCTTTGCCTGGTCAACCCGAGCTTGTCAGTTGCCTTCTCAAGCTCCGGCCTTAAGGCCGGGGTAGCTGACATGGTCGCTCCGTTGGTTTATCGAGACAGCATTTCGCGCACGTACCGGTCCTGCCAATCAGGCTCGTTGCTGGCGTAGTGGCGATCGAGGATCGACTGGGCAACGCCGTCTGAGCGCAGCATGGCGAGCATCTCGGACGTGAAGTTGGTCTGCAACATCCGCGTTTGCTCACGCGTGATCCAGAGATAGTCCCGATTCGGGACCGCGTCGTTGATCATCGACACCTGGCGCTCCGTCAGCCCGAAGGTGTCGCAGTAGAGATCGCGCGACGTGTTGGCCTGGTTGTTCGGCAGGTAGATGAAGTTCGCGACGTTGTCTTTAAGAATCTCGAAGTCCGCCACCCGCGCGACCTGACGCAACGACTGCGTAGCCAGCCAGATGACACCGTTGAGTTTCCGGATGGTGACGATCCATTGCTCGAAGCGCTTGTAGAAGCGGGGCTCCGTGAAGAAGAAGCCCGCTTCCTCCACCTCGATGATCGTGTACCGCAACCCGTCCATCGTCAGGCTGATCCGGTAGAACGCATAGTCCATGAACAGGACAGCCGCGCGCGGGTAGTTTTGGATCAAGTCACCCATCTCGATGGACAGGTTGTCGCTTACCTCGAACGCATCCTCGACGTGGTCGAAGAAGTGTCCATACTGACCGCCCTTGAGCCAAACCTGCAGGCGTTCACGGAGGTCTGAGTGCAGCAGCGTGGCGAGGCTGGTGAGGGTCCACTGCTCGCGGGGATACCGCGCGAGCACCTGCACGGACTCGTAGACGTCCGAGCGCTGCTGAGGGCTGACGGTGAAGCGGTGCTTGCCGTCGCTGTCATCCTCGATGGCGAGAATGACCCAGTCGGTCAGGTATGCATGAGAGTTGTAGTCGCCCAGCAGCGATAGCGGATTGATCTGGGTCGCGGTCTGGAACTTGCCCGTCACGTCGACGAACTTGCCCCCGGCAAGCAGGGTGGGGATACGCGTGGACCGGTCCTTGTCGCACCGGATGCGCCGCGGATTGTGACGCGCGGCTTGACTCATCAGGAAGTTCAGGACAACAGACTTGCCCGCGCCGATCGGTCCCAACACGAAGAGGTGGCCATTGCCGCCGGGTTGGTGCAGATCGACCCGCTGCGCGGTCCGGTGCTGGGTCGGCAGGCAGGTCAGCGGCGGGACTTCGTATCCGGCCTTGTCGGTCAGCCATTCGTTGCGGACTGGGCCGGGGCGTACCGAGCGCAGCGGCGCGATGTCGGACACCGCGGGCGTCTCCACGAACTGAAGGCGACGTTGCTTGTCCCAGCGGCCGGGCAGGGTGCTGTTCCATGCCGGCATCAGGTTCGTCCGCTCGATGATGCAGCCGAAGCCGGCGTTGGCGATGGCGCCGACCACTTCACCGCGGGCGCCTTCGCACTCCGCCGCCGTATCGCCATAGACAATGACGGAAATATTGACGAACCCGTGCTGCTGCCCCTCGGCAGTCAGCCGGCGCAGCGCGTCGCCCGCTTCAGCCGCGAGTTGCTCACGCCCTTCGTCGTTCTTCTGCTCTTCCTTCGACGCGTACTGCTTGATGATGGAGCCCAGGTTGAAACTAGCCACCTTGTAGAAGCGGCGAATCTTCGCGATGTATCCCGTAGCCTTCTGCGTGTTCAAGAACCGATGCATGATGCAGATATCGAGCTCGGCATCGATCTGCATCAAGACGTCCAGCGCTGCCTCCTGGAAGCCCATCCATTCCTTGACGGCGATGATCGACGCGTACCGCTTGCCGTGGGCGGACTCGAAGAGCAGCATGTCGGCGCCGGCGGTAACTTCCGACTCGGTTAGATGCGTGTCCAGCAACGTCATGGGGAAGCGCACGCGCCGCGCTGGCACGGTCGGATTCGCCGTTTGATGCAAAGCGGCCAGGCTGTCCTGCATGGACTGGCGACGCAGGCCGAGGCGATTCACACCACCCCGAAATGTGTCGAGAATGGACTCGAAGCGCTTCACGTCGGAATTGATCTTCTCGACGTCGAAGGCGAAGGCGTTGCGGGCAAGGACGATATCCTTGCTGGCTTCCCAAACCGCCTTGAAGACATTCTTTCCGCCTACGGTCATGTGGTAGGCAATCTTCTCGATGATCTTCTCGAAGCCGGACTCGGGCGTGTATGCGAGTGCCAACGAGTGGGCGTTCTGGAAGTACTTCCCGCTGGACATGTCCTTGCCGTTCAGGCTATCCAAGCGCGCTTCGATTGGGGAATCGAACTTGCCGTCGATGTACCGTGTGGACCGGCGATGCTGGAGGCGCCACCAGGCCGTGATGCGCGCATCGAAGCCCTTGCAGGCGTGGTCGAGCTGGTCCCGTGCCGATGTGACGTCGAGCACGTTTGGGCTGTCCGCGTCGACGCCTGCAAAGGTGAACGTCGACAGGAGCGAGCCGTCTTTGTTGAGCACGAGATCCGGCGTGACGAGCGTCATCCAGGGCACGATCTCTTGCATAGGTCGTTGCTTCAGCATGGGAGATCGCTATCGAATCCGTAGGGCCGACGATTCCGTTGCGTGAATCTGCCGTGCCACGGCACGGATTCGTACACATCGGCGTACTGGTTGTAGATGTTCAGGATCAGGTTCCACCACGGGTCGCGTTCGGTCAGCCACCGGAGCACCAGGTGGACGACAATGCCAAGCGAGAGAAATCCGAGAATGACCAGCCACCCGGCGGTATAGGTGGAGTAGCAGAGCAATGCGGTGACCGTGCCGTTGGCGATGGCAAGCCCACGGACCGCTCCGCCCATCATGCGCGGCAGCGAAAGGGAGCGACTGACCTTGTGCGATCGCATGATCAGCAGTACGCAGCGATACCGTACTTCTGCATGATCGGAATCGCGGCGGCGGCGACGCCGATGCCCACACCGGCGAACGACACAAACTTTATGATCGTCGATTCAGAATTGGCGATCCCGATTGCGGCGAGGATGATGATGATGACGCCGCCGCAGAACAGGAATGGCCCACTGAAGAACGTCTTGATCTCGCAGATCACGCCGGTGACGCTGTCGAGCATAGCTGCATCGGCGGTACCCGCGACGAGTATCAGGGCGAGGCCCATGATGAGGTTTTTGACGTCTTTGCTGTTCGCTGCACGCTGAACACGAGCGGTAAGGCTATTGGGAAGCATGGATACTCCAATTAAAAAACCCGGTTGAGGATGTAGTCGTTGTTTTCGAAGCCGTGGATCTGGAGAATTTCGGACACGTGGCGCAGTTCGCCGCTGCGCTTCATATGGATCACGTAGTCGAAGCATTCGGCGATCAGCTTGCGCATGTCATTGAGTTCCCATCGGGAACCGGCCGGGATGCCGAGCATGCCCAGGCTTTCCACGCGGGAAAGGGCAGAGCGGGCCGTGCTTGAGTGCACGGATGCCATGCCGCCGTCGTGGCCGGTGTTCAGTGCCTGGATCAGGTCGAACGCCTCGCCAGCGCGCACCTCCCCAACGATGATGCGATCGGGACGGAATCGCAGCGACAATGCGACCAGCATCTGTGTCGATACGGCCTTGTCGAGGTTCGACAGCAGCCGCACGCGGTTCGGCACTGGCACCTTGAGCTCGGCGGTGTCCTCGATGGTCACCACGCGCTCGTCCGCGGGAATCTCCGCCGTCATCGCATTCAGGAACGTGGTCTTGCCGGACGATGTGCCGCCGGCGACGAGGACATTTTTGCGCTGGCGTACCAGCTTCCGAATGGCTGCTGCGACCGAGGCGTCAGCCTCACCGCCGAGAAAAATTGGCGTATCCGTCTCGCGGCTCCGGGCGAGGGTCGGAGAGAAGGCCCCCATGGCTGCGTAGTCGTCCAGTGACAGCGTCGTATCGCGATGCCGACGAATACTCAACGCGTGGCCATCGAGCGAAGTCGGCGACATCACGGCCGCAATCCGGAGGCCGTCGTGCCCCGCGTTGATGATCCCCTGCGCGGTACCGCGTACCGCCGACTTCTGGACGGACGAAGCGAGTGAGCGCATCGCGCCTTCCAGCATGGCGGGATCGATCTTGATCGGCACCGCGATCATCCGGCCGGACTGCTCGACCCAGATGTTGTCGTGGCGGTTGATCATGATCTCCGCGACATCGGGCGAAGACACATATCCCTGAATCGGCGCGAGCGAGTGGAAGAACATCGCGAGGGCGCTGTCTTCCAATTGGCTGAACTGCAGGATGGGGTGATCGTCATGTGTAGACATGGCGATATTGTTTGCGTGTTGGGTGCGCGCATCGTGAGCAAAAGCTGTATGAAATTCGTGAGCTTTCTGCTTTTTTGTGGGTAGCGCCCGTTAGTGCCCTGGCCCCGGCCGTTGGTGGGGGGTATCCATCCGGATGGATAGGGTTGCCCGATAAGGCGTTCAAAAACGAAGCCTTATCGGACTCCACATATTGGGTGCGGAGAACAAGCGGTAATGAGGGGGCGCAGCGTTCCGACTAGTGGTTCGGCGGCGACAGCAAGATTTCCGGAAAGCTCACGAAAATCGCATAGCATTCGGCCGCCGATTAGGGCCTCGCCCCTGTTCAAATTGCTGGCATCGAAACCGGGTGCCGCATGTTCCGTCTCAACAAAAAATCCGACTCGCAGAAAGTTGCGCTCTCTCCCGCGCCGGGTATGTATGCCGGCGAGGAGGTCGCGCAGCTCATCTTCGACCGTACGACGCGCATTGCGGTCGAGCGCAACCACTGGAAGCTGGCGACGCTGGCCCTGGGCGCCATCGCTTTGGCTGCGGTGCTGACGCGCCAGCCGCCCGAGCCGGTGGTGCGCGCCTACGGGGTGTCGGCCGACGCCACTGGCCGTCCAGTCGTGCGCGAACTGGAGGCCTATAAGCCTCAAGGGCTGGCTGTACAGGTCGCGTTCCGGGACATTGTCACGCGCATGTTCACGATCGAGCCCGTCATCACCGGCAAGCTCGAGAACTCCCGACTCCAGCAGAACATCAGGTCCGTCCAAAAGCAGATGGTTGGAGCGGCCGGGAAGCAGTTCTCGGACTGGCTCGACGAGGATGCGCCGTTCGCGACCATCACGACCAATCCCAATCTCGTCCGGGAAGTCAAAGTCGCGAATATCGCGCTGCTGCCGGACAACACCGTCGCCGTGGAATTCATCGCCACGACAACCGACGAGACGGCGAAGCCGCGCAAGGCGCGTTACGCCATCACCTTCCGCTACCAGATCAAGCCGCCCGACAGCGACGCGGCGCTCTCCGATAACCCGTTCGGTGTTTATCCCGTTTTCTTCAGCATTCAGAAGTCGAGTGCTTGATATGGCCCAACCTATGCGCAATCTCCTGACCACGCTCGCCGCGGCGATCCTTGCTGCGGTCACCATTTCGACTCCCGTATTCGCTGCGGATAAGCCGGCGCAACGCGCGGCACCGATCTTCCCCAAACTGGGCATTGGCGATCTGTCGGACGCGATGAACCCCATGAATCCGTTCAACGGCGGGGTCGAGCCTATGGCGATGCCCGGCGACTCCCGGCTGGTCGTGTTCACCTACAACCCGGACCAGATCTACAAGGTCCTCTCGGCACCCCTGAAGACCACCACGATCGAGTTTCCCCCGGGCGAGACGTTGGCCTCGGAGCCGGCGTTGGGCGAAAGTGTGCGCTGGAATATGGAGACGGATGGCGCCAATCACATCTACGTGCGCCCCCATGCCTCGGGCCTCGTCAACACGCTTTCGGTGAACACCACCAAGCGAAGCTATGAATTCACGCTGGTCTCTTCGCCGCTGGGCGGCATCTTCTACCAGAAGGTGCGCTTCCAGGTGCCCGAGTCACTGATGACCAAGGTCAAGGCGCGCGCGGACTTGGTCGAGAAGGGTGGTGACGATGCAGGCAGAGCAGAGGGTCTGCCTGCAGACGCGCAGAGCGGGCGCAGTGACATGGCAGTCAGCCCTGACAAGTTGAACTTCGATTACAGCGTGGGCGGGCGGGCCGACTTCAAGCCCGAGAACGTGTTCGACGACGGTCGCGCAGTCTGGATGCGCATCCCGAAGTCCGCTGACTGGCCCATCGCGCTGGTCAAGGACGGGAAAGACTATGTGGTGACCAACTTCATTCGCCGCGGCGACTTCCTGGTGGTCCAACGTCTCGCCGACATCATCATGCTGCGCTCCGGTGACGCCGAGGTGACCGTGCAGCGCGGCAAGCGCGGCTTCCTTGGCCTCTTCTGAGCGAGCTCCGGGCGTGAAGCAACCTGTCGAAGACGTGGTGGACGCGAAGACCCGCGTGACCAAGGGCAAGATCCCCCGCAATATCCTGTTCAGCATCGGGATGATCGCCGCCATGGTCGTTGGCGGTCTGGGCTACTACTACCAGAGCATCACCGAAACCGAGACAGAGAAGAGTGCAGAGGAGCGCAAGGCGGAAAGCCTGCGCGCCAAGACGAGCCTGCCGCAAGGTGACACACTGGATGACACCATTCGTCGGCAAAAGAAGGCCGCCGAGGAAGAGGCGGAGCGGCAACGTGCACTGGCGATCAAGCCGGAGAGCCGCTCGGGACCGGTGATGACAGCTCGCGATTTCGGAAATCGTGCACCTACCGTGTCTCCGGAGGTCGCGAAAAAGAACGAGGAGGACGCACTCTTTACCTCCAAGATATTCGCCGGCGACGGCAACCGCGCTCGCCGTCAGACGCTGCCTGGCCCCGATCTCACCGGCGTGCCGGACCCCGCTCAGATGCGCGCGATGCAACAGGCGGCTGCAGCTGCGGCAACCGCTGCGAACGCGGCTGGCGGGGTCGCTGGACAACCGGCACTGACGCTGACCAGCGATCAGGCATTTCTGCGCCAGACTGCGACATCGAGCTCGCAACGCACCGGCATTGCGGGAACGTTGCCGGCCTGCACCGTGAGCCAGGGCTTCATCATTCCTGCGACGCTCAAGGGCGGCATGAATTCGGACAAGCCCGGCGAATTCAGCGCGGTCGTCTCGCAGGACGTGTATGACACCGTGCGCGGTAACTGCCTTGCCATCCCGAAGGGATCGACCATGGCCGGACCGTACAGCGCGGACGTGGCAATCGGCCAGGAGCGCATCCTTGCGGCGTTCACCCGCTTGCAACTGCCGAACGGCAGATGGGTGCCGCTGCTCGGCATGCAAGGCGGCGACCCGAACGGTGAGGCCGGGATCAGTGGGGACGTCAACAACCACTTCTTCAAGATTTTCTGGGGCGCATTGGTCATCGGTGTGCTTGAACAGCGGTTCAACAACACCGCGACCTCGACGACGGCAACGCCCGGCGGCATTACGACCTATGGCAACACCGCCGGCCAGGTTGCCGCACAGACCGCGCAGACGATCCTCAATCGGAATCAGAACATTCGGCCGACCATCACGGCGAAGTCTGGCCAGAAGATCCTGCTGCAGGTGAAGCACGACATCGTGCTGGAGCCTTATCGTGATTAGGCGATCGACGTTGCGCCTGCTCGTCAGCGCGGCCGTGACCTACGCAATCGCGGGACTGTCTGTGAGCGGGGCTTATGCAGCCACCATCGTGGAAATCGTCAGTCCGACGACGTACCTGGTGCATACAGAGACCGACAAGCGAGTCTTGCTGATCAATGGCAGTCCCGTGCTGTACTGCGGCCTCGACGCCTTCCATCAATGGGCAGCTCGTCTCGTCGGCGCACCGGTAGAGCGTACCGCTGCCGGTATCGAAGTCAAGTTCAACGGCGAGCGCGTGGCGCTGCAATCGCTGCTGGTGGACCGTGGTTGGCTTCGGCCGACGGTGCTGACCGATGGCGCGCAAGCCGCGATCACCGAGCGCCGCGGCGGGTGGGACTGTGCACCGAAAGCCGAGCCGTTCGTCGCCCTGAGCGACAAGGTGGACCCCTACGTCCTCGCCGGCATCGCCATGAACGAATCCGCTTATCGCGGTCGCCCGTGGCCATGGACGCTGAATGTGGCCGGTCAGGGCATGTTCTTCGCCACGCGCGAGGATGCACACACCGTGGTCCAACGTCTCATCGCCGCAAATCGCTGTGACTTCGATGTCGGAATCATGCAGGTCAACTGGTGCTACCACCGCCAGCGGTTCTCGTCCGCCTGGGATGCGCTCGGACCCCTCAACAACGTGCGCGCGGCCGAAGCGATTCTCGCCGACAACAAGCAGCGTAGCGGATCCCCGATGACCGCCGTCGCCTGGTACCACAGTGCCAACCCCAGTCGTGGTGGCCCCTATCTCGCTCGATTTATGACCAACTTGAAGCAACTGGAACCCTCGGGGGCTCTTCGGTCAATAACCCCTCCCTGAAGGGAGGGACTTGAGGGAGCAATCCCGAGAGCCCGAGATTGACCAGGGCAAGCGGTAACCAGCCCGCTACGTTGTGCAGAAGTGCGCAGACCCACCGCCGAATGCTTCCTCAGTTCGGCGCTCTGGAAGCGATGGCAGCAGACAAGCCACGGGTAGGCACGAAACGGGCTATCGCCGGGAGTCATCCCGATCTGCTGCACAACCTGCCCGAGGGGAGACCTTCCGTGAGGAAGGCGTTACAAGGCCCGTAAGGGCACATACATAGGAGCCGATCATGTCGGTTTTTGTTCTGGACAAGCATGGCAAGCCGCTCATGCCATGCACCGAGAAGCGCGCTCGATTACTGCTTGAGCGTCGCCGGGCGCGCGTGCATCGCGTTGTGCCGGCCGTTATCCGTCTGGTTGACCGCACGGTCGATGACTGCGAGTTTCAGCCCCTGCGTATCAAGTTGGACCCAGGCAGCAAGATGACCGGGGGGGCGCTAGTGCGCGATACGGAGCTGGCTTGCTCCGTATCCGGGGAGATCCGACGTGGTGCGGCAGTGTTGAACCTGTTCGAACTCGTGCATCGTGGCGGCCAGATCAGCGAACGGCTGACGGCTCGCCGTTCCATGCGCCGGCGTCGCCGCGGCGCGAACCTGCGCTATCGGGCGCCGCGCTTCCTGAATCGTACGCGCCCTGCAGGCTGGCTCGCGCCATCGCTCCAGCATCGCGTGGACACGACGATGGCATGGGTTCAGCGCATCCGCCGTTGGGCTCCCGTCAATGGCGTCTCGTCTGAGCTGGTGCGCTTCGACATGCAGGCAATGGAAAATCCGGAAATTTCTGGCGTCGAGTACCAACAGGGTACGCTCGCCGGTTACGAGGTGCGCGAATACCTGCTCGAAAAATGGGGGCGCACATGCATCTATTGCGACGCGACGGACCGCCCGCTTCAGATCGAGCACTTGACTGCGAGGGCAAAAGGCGGCACGAACCGCATCGGTAACCTTGGACTGGCTTGCGGCCCCTGCAACCAGGACAAGGGTGCAAATGATGTACGCCAGTACGTCGACGACCCGAAACGTCTGGCCCGCATACTTGCGGCCGCATCGCGTCCGCTGAAGGACGCCGCTGCCGTCAACGCGACGCGCTGGGCATTGGCGAACGCTTTGCGGGCCACGGGCCTGCCACTTGAACTCGCCTCGGGAGGCCGAACCAAGTTCAACCGGGCCGCGCACACCATTCCAAAGACCCATGCACTGGATGCGGCGTGCGTCGGCGACGTCAACGCCATCACCGGCTGGCAGCGACCCACTCTTGAAGTGAAAGCGACAGGGCGTGGCAGCTACCAGCGCACGCGGCTGACTGCCTCGGGGTTCCCGCGCGGTTACTTGATGCGCCAGAAGCAGGTTAAGGGATTCCAGACGGGCGACCGGGTGCACGCTGTCGTGCCAAGCGGAAAGAAGGCTGGTACCTATGCGGGCCGCGTTGCAGTACGAGCGTCAGGTTCATTCAACATCCAAACGCCGAACGGTGTCGTACAGGGCATCAGTCATCGCCATTGCTTGCTGGTGCAGCGGGCTGATGGATATGGCTACCACTTTCGTTCCAAAGATAGCCTCTACAAAGGAGAAGCGGGAGAAGGGCGTGCTGCGCACGCCGCGCTATCCATCCCCGTCCTGAAGGACGGGGTTTCCCGCACATCCCGATGAAATCCGCAATCGCCGCCGCGGCGCTGCTTCTTCTCGTTGGCTCAGCGTTCGCAGCCGAGACCGACCCGCTCGACTTCGACTACCAGGTCGGCGGCCGCGCGATCGACCGCCCGGCTATGATTTTCAACGACGGCACGAGCACGTACATCCAGCCCCGTGCTGGGCAAGCGATCGACCTGGATGGTTCGCAGCCGTCGGGCCCCTATGTCGTGCTCGACGGGGTGCCGGAGGTCATTCGCTACATGGTGAACGGGCAGCCCGTTGTCGCTAAATGGAAGCGTGCCAATGGGTTCACCAGTGAGCCGGCGAATGTGGCCGGCGACCTGCCGAAGGGGTTCGCCGGCTTCTCGGGGCGTGTGGCACTCGTAGGCCAGCACGGCAAGCTTGACCTCGTACGTCCTACGGCAGCAACGATGCCGCTTTCCATGATGGTGAAGTCGCTTGCGCCGGCCGGCTGGACTGGTTCAGCGCAGAAGGACATTGCACTCTCCACGGAACTGGGGTTCCGCACCCGCGCCGGCGAGAACTGGGTGCAAGCCCTGGAGCGGCTGCTCGACCAGCGCAACCTCTACGCCGAGCTGGACTTCCAGCGCCAGCACATCGCGCTGCGCGGCACGGCTCCGAAGTCAGTGGGCGTCGCGGGCGGTCAATTTGCGCAGGAGACGCCGGCTGCGCAGCAGGCGCCCGCGCTTCGCTTGGAAACGAGCACGCGCGCAACTGCGGACCAGGCGCTGGCTAGCGAGGGGACCCCCAGGCAGTCCGATTCGCCGCTCGCGTCGGCCATGGACGCCGAGGCAATTCGGGACATGGCCGGCCGAACCGAGATTCGCTTTGGGACCAAGCCGTTCGACCTGGTGGTGCGCGGGGAGGGCGGCAAGAAGCTGTCCACCGAATGGAACGAGGGAGAGAAGGTCCTTTCGTTCGATTCGGTCGACCAGTTCACCGTTACAGGGAACGGCAAGGCTGTGGAGGTCGCCCGTGTGCCCGGCATCGCCTACGTATTTCCGGAGAACAACGCGGTCGGCCTGACGCGCGTCTTCGAGAAGGACAACGCGACCTACCTGGCTTTCAAGGAATCGCGCATCCACGTCTCTGTCTTTGGCGACGACAACCGGGCGAGTGGCGAACTGAAAGACAAGTACTACAGGCACAACGGGATCGCCTCCCACCTCACGATCGTTGCGGACGGTCAGACGTTGAAGATCGATCGTCGGCCAGAGGTCCGGTTCTACGAGCGAGCGGGGACGCGATGAAGCGATCTCTCATTCTTCTTGCACTGATGTTTGGCGGTGTCGCGCGAGCGGATTGCCTCGACGATGCGGCGATGTATCAGCAGATGAGTCCTGTCCTCCTGCGAGCGATAGCGCAGCATGAGTCGGGCATGCGCGCCAACGCCGTGAACAAGAACACGAACGGCACCGAGGATATCGGGCTGATGCAGATCAACACTGTTCATCTGCCCCGACTGGCCCGTTACGGCATCACGCGCCAGTCCCTCTTCGACCCATGCGTGAGCGCCTACGTCGGCGCGTGGGTGCTGCGCGACTGCATCGACCGGAACGGGCCGACCTGGAACGCCGTCGGTTGCTACAACGCCGGATCGCCGGAGAAGCGCCTCCGATACGCCAATCTCATCTACCAAGTGCTGCTGCGCACGCAGACCCGATAACCGAAGGAAAGCCACCATGTCTCAGTATTCTCGCCATCCCCGGCTCGGCCAGATTCTGGCCACCGTCGGGGTGATCGCCGCCAGCGCGTGTGCAAATGCCGCAGTGGCGGTCTCACCGTTCGGCGTCGAGCCTGTCGGCAGCTTCGAGCCTACTAAGCCACTCTCCGGTTCCGGCTGGCAGCCGCTGGCCAGCGTGACGAAGCGCAGCGTGCCCGTTCCTGCAGTGTCGGTGCCGGTTGCTCCCACCGTAGTGGCGCCCAGCACCGTGCCGGTAGCGGCGGTGCCCCTTATCGATTCGAAGAGCGACATCGTGCCGGCTGCCGTGCCCGGTCCCGTTGCAACGGTGCCTAGCGAGCCGGCCGCGCCGACGAGCTGGGTGGTGTCCCCCGGCGACGGCACGTTCCGCCAGGTCATCGAAGGATGGGCACCGCGAGCCGGGTGGACGTTGGCTCCGTGGGAGTTGGACAGCGATGTCCCGGTGGAGGGAGCCGACAGCTTCGACGGTGACTTCAAGGCAGCCGTGCGCCATCTGCTCGCCTCGACGGAACTGACCGACTTCGCCCTGCAGCCGTGCTTCTACTCGAACAAGCGCGTGCGGGTGGTCAAGGCCACCACGAAGTGCGACCCGAGCCAATAACCGGATCTCAACTCGAAATGACACTAAAAACTCTCGCGCGTCCCGTCGCTGGCGCGCTGCTGACCACGATGATCCTCTCGGGCTGCGTGTCGCCACAACTGCTCGAGGGCAACCAAAAGGCCGTCGATACGCTGCGGGCCAGCTCCGACGAGATGACCGAGTCCCTGTACGCCCGCATGCGTCGGGATCGAGCGGCCATCGAGCGCGCACAGGAGGTGGACAAGCCGTTCCTGGCAGGCAAGGCGGTGCCGACATCGCGCAACGTCACGCTGCCCTTGGCGCTGCGCAAGGACGTTGACACGCTGGTCATCTTTCCGGACCGTTCGATGCCCTTGGCGGTGGCCGGTCAGCGGATCACGATGGCAACCGGCATTCCGGTCAAGATAGAAAACGATGTGTACCTTCCACCGGCTGCTCTCATGCCGCGCGGCGCCGCCGCGGCGACGGCGAACAGCCGCACGGTCAATGGCAATTCGCCGAGCATGGCGCCGATGATCGGCCCGACGCCTACGCTCGGTGGTCCGCTTCCGGCCGGCCTCGCCAGTGCCGCCGGCGGTGCCCCGAACCAAGCCGTTCCGCTCGTTGAATCCGCCTTGAACGTCGAGTTCAAGCAAAGCGAGAAGATGCCGCTGGCCACGATGCTCGACCTCATCGCCACGCGGCTGTCGATCAACTGGGAATACGTGCCGAGCAAGAGCGTCATCCGCTTCTACCGGCTCGCTACCAAGATGTGGCAGTTGCCCATCCGGCCCGGCAAAAATTCGTTCTCGACGGAGTTCCGTCAGACGACGCAGGCCAACGGTGCCAGCGGCAATTCCGCGGGACAGGCGGTGCAAGTCGATACAGCGACCAAATCCGAAGCCAAAGACATCGACGATTTCGAGAACATCGGCAAGAGTATCGAGCCGGTGCTGACGGTGTCGGGTTCCATGTCGATCAATCCGTCGACTGGCCTGCTGACCCTGACGGACACGAAGGAAGCCGTCGACCGTGCCGACGATATCCTCAAGCGGCAGATCGGCATCTATTCTCGGATGGTCTACGCCAAGTTCCAGACGGTGGACTTCACCGTCACTGACACCGGGCAGGCCGGCGTGGACTGGAATGTCCTGCTGACCAAGGCGCTCGAGCACGTGCCGGGCTTCTCGCTGACCGCGCTGTCGCCGACCTCGCTGGTAGGCGCCGACGCCGGCAGCCTGGGCCTGTCGATTACCTCCGGCGGCTTCAATGGCACGCAGGCAATCGTCAATGCGCTCAAGCAGTATGGCACTGTCTCGACCTCGGTCACGGTGCCGATCGCGATGCGCAACCGCCACGGCGCGCAGTACAACAATCGCCGCCAGTTCACTTACGTCTCCAACACGACGCCTGCAGCCTCGACCGTCGGCGGTACGGGCGGCACGCCGGGTATCACGACGTCGACTGGCACCGTCGGCTTCAAACTCACGATGTTCCCCGATGCGACTTCGCGGGACGACGTGAACATGACGCTCGCATTCGACCAGTCTCAGCTCGACGGGGAGATCCAGACCTTCACTTCCGGCACGGGGGCGAACCAGCAGTCCGTCCAAGTGCCAAAAATCTCCGGAAAGGGGATCAACGGCCAGGAGGTAACGGTGCGCAACGGTCAGACCGTGATCGTGACGGCGTTTGATCAGAATGATACTGCCACGACGCACCGGACCTTGGCAGAGCACCTGCCGCTGCTCGCCGGCGGCAGCCTGGCCGCGACGCGCTCGCGTACCTTCACCCTCGTGCTGCTCACGGTGATGGTGCAGGATCAGGGGGCGGGGGTGCAATGATCCTCGACATTCACGGTAAGAAGGTCGCCTTCGGGATGCAGTGGCGCACGCTGACCGGCAGCGACGCGCCGGCGGCGCTCGCGGCGCGGGTGGCGAAGGAAGTCCGCGCCACTCGGATCTGGCACGAAGAGTCGGCCTTGCACATGGGCTATCTCGGGCCTGCCGATGCCCAGGTGAAGCTCAAGGACAAGCTGTACTCGGCGGCGGCTGCGCTCGCGCGCATCCCCCAACTGTCCCCGAATGCCTTGTTCCTGTTCCACCTGCAGGCACACGGAACCCACGTCGGGTACCTGGTCTGTGGGATCGTGAAGGGCCGGCCACGGGTAGGCTTTGACCAGGTGATTACCGACGAGCGGGAGCTGGCGGCGCTGGTGGTGGATTTTGTCTCGAAGTGCGACGGCCAGTTCAAGCTGGCGGGCAATGCACCCGAGATTCAGGGGCTGTTCCCGCCCGATACGCGCGCTGTCCACGTGCCGTTCACGCTCGAGCAGATCGCGGAGGGCCTGGGTCCACACGCCCTCCTGAAGAAGCCGAGCGCCATCACGCAGCGCAAGCAGACCATCGTGCTTGGCGTGCTCGCCGTGCTTGGCATCGTCGGTTGGCAGTACAGCGCGCAGGCCTATCGCGCCTATCAGGCAAAGATGCACCCGCCTCCGCCGCAGAAGTCTCCGGCCGAACTCTACGCGGAGGACATCGCCTCCCGTGCAAGCGTGCCGGTCGCGCTCGCGTCCACCGCAGCCCCTCGTTTCATGGCCTGGTTCACGAGCGCGGTACCGCTGCAGATCGGTGGGTGGACGCTCAAGACAGTGGCCTGCGACCGGGTCGTCACGCCGAGGACTGCTTGCACGCTGGTCTACGAGGTCAAGGCCACGACCAAGGGCGCGACCAATATGACTTTTCTGGCTGCGTTGCCGGATGACTTGGCCAACCCGACCTTCCGCAACGAGGACAAGGAAGTGGTGGTGCAGGGCGGTTTCGACGTGGGTCCGGAGACACGACTGACGGCGCTGCTGGTTCAACCGCCCAAGCCGATGGCCTTGCGCGCGGGATTCGGCTCGACGCTGCAGACGCTGCGCCCGGTCGCCGGCAAGGCCGTGCTGGGAGACGCTGCCCTGTTCGGCGTCATTCCCGCCGGTTCCATTGGCGTCGAGCATGCCTACCGGACCGCTTCGTGGCAACTGGAAGGGCCGATGCGCAACGCGACCGAAATCGTAGCGTTCCCACGCACCGTCACGCTCGACAAGATCGCGGTCACCGTCGATCTGGACGCGCAGCCGGCCCTCAAGCAATCCAAGTTCATGCTCGCGCTCAACGGCACGGCCTACGCGCAAGACTGACGACCGAGGAAACTTTCATGAAACGAACCTTGATCACCTTCGCGGCGCTCGCGCTGGCCAGTTCCTTCGGTGCACGAGCCGAGGAAGCGAAGCCGATGACCGAGACGCAGCGCCTGATCGCCAAGGATGCGCAGCTGGCCGAGCAGCAGCTCGATCAAGCACTCGCCAAGGGAGCGCCGCCGCCCGTCGTATCGGCCGCTCCTGCTGGCGCAGTCGCCGCAGCGCCCAAAGACCGCGGCCCTCAGACCGTAGCCGTCTATGGAGTGGACGCGTCCGCGCTCGGCATTCGCAAGGAGTTGCGCGGCTATGTGCGCTGGCAGGGGCAACTGTATCCCGCCAAGGTGGGCGGCACGATCCGCGGGTACACGGTCGCGTCCGTGACGGAAAAGGGCACAACGCTCACGCGCGGAAAGACGAGGCTGGTTGCCAACCTGGTGGAGGAGGACCTGACTGCGCTCCCGGGCCAGCTGGTGGACCCAGAGCCGACGGTATCCCGCAAGGCGGATCCGGTGCCGGCGGGCGTCGGCGCAGGGATCGCGCCAACGGCACCGCAGCCGCAGCCTGTGATGCCGTTGCGGGCGCCGACAATGCCCGCGATGCAGCCAGCGCCGTTCCCTGTGGCCGCGACGGCTACGGCGAAGAGCTGAAGAGATGAGATTCTTCAAACGCGACACGGCGGCTCACGGCGCTCCCACAACGGGCGGCGTGACAGTGCTGTCTGGCGCAACACAAGCGCTGGTGCCGACCGGTCCGGCCGCTCCGCACCCTCATGCGACGTCACTCGTCGCGGCGGCCGCATCGATCGACGGCGATGAGATCCGAACCGTCGATGATCTGCCGCAGTTCGTGCGGCCGCTCTATGACGACCTTCGGATGTCGCCGTCGTTGCGCCATGAGATTTGCCCGGTGCTGGTGAGCGAGCCGAAGAGTGCCGGTGGCACGGAGCGCGGCGAATACGCACTGATTCTCACGCGCGAGATGCTCAGTTCGGACTTCACCGAAGAGATCCAACGCCAACTGCGCATGCGCTATGACGCCGCGGCAAAGTGCATTTACGTGGCGGCGGCGCAGGTCATGGTGACGCTATCGCGCGGCAGTTTTGATTCGAGCGGTGGCCGCGAGGAGATCGTCGGCGGAATGGGTCGGCGAAGTGGCAGCGCTTTGTGGCAGAACTTCGAGTCCGCGATTCGGTTTGCTTTGACGGAAAACGCGTCGGACCTGCATTGGGAGGTGGCTGACCACGGTGGCATGTCGCAGATCCGCTTTGCGATCGACGGCCATCTGGTTGCCCCGCCGGAATTCCGAATGGAAACCGGCGTGCTGCTCGATACATTGGCTCATGTCTGGCAGAAAGGAAAGGGCGGATCGCAGGGCGTATTCAGTCGGGTGTTGCCGCAACAGACCAGCATCCGTGCCCGCGTCGACGACCAGGCGGTGGTGTTGCGCTGGGCGTCGATGCAGAGCGCCACCGGCCACGTGACGGTTATGCGTTTGCACCGCGAGGAGGTCGAAGACAGGACTGTCGATTTTGTGAAGGATCTGGGCTATTTCCCGAGCCAGGCGCAGATCATCGACCGCACTACGCTCCAGTTGGGCGGTGGCACAGTCTTCGTCGGGGTGGTTGGCTCTGGCAAGACCACGTCTGCACATGCCGTGATGCAGAAGTTGCCCGACTGGATGCACAAGATGGCGGTCGAAGACCCCGTTGAGCTGCTCGCGCGCGGCACGCATCATTTCTCGATCGCGCGGACACTGGATGGCGCAAATCGCGACGAAGACCCCTTCATCGCGGTCAAGCGTCAGATCAAGCGGATGAACCCGCATTTCGTGTCGATCGGTGAGGTGCGCGATCACGAGTCGGCGGGCCTCTTCCGTGACGTCGCTGGCGCGGGCCTGCGAGCGTTGACGACGGTGCACGCGCCGAGCGCACTGCAGGCGCCGGACCGTCTCTCGGATGGGGAACTGCAAATCCCGCGCAGCGTACTGGCCACGCCGGGCTTCGTGAACCTCTACGTCTACCAGGCACTCGTTCCCAAGACCTGCTCGTGTGGCCATCAGGGCGACGAGATGAAGCAGATTCTCGGCGCGGAGAAGCTGAAACAGATCGAGCGGCTCTTCCAGTTCGACGTCGACGGCATGCGGGTGCGCAACATGGAAGGGTGCCCCCTGTGCCGCCGCCCCAATCTGCCGATGCTCAATGGCATCCGCGGTCGCACTGTGGCCGCCGAAATGTTCGAGCCAGACGAACAGGATCTCGCATACATCCGCGACGCGCGAAACCTGGAGCTCGCCGCCTACCAGCGCAGCAAGAGAGTGCTCGGATTCGACCAGCCCGACAGCACCGGCAAGTCTTGCTTCGAGGTCGCGATGTACAACGTGTTCACCGGCGTCGTCGATCCGCGCGAGGCCGAGCGCCTGTGCTCGATGGATGCCTACGAGGCAAAGCTCGCGCGTCGCAAGATGCGCCACGATGGAGTTTCTCTATGACGATGAGCGAAAAGATTCGCGGTGCTTTTGGCAAGCTAGTCGGCCGGCGCGTCGTGAGCGCGGGCGACCGCATATTTTCCGACAAGCTGTTCTGGGCCAAGCTGCGGTTCCGCTCGGAACGCGCGCAATACTACTTCGACCTGGCCAAGCGCATCGACGCCACACCCGGGGAGCCGATTTCCAACCATTTCGCGAAGGACGCGACCCGCCGCGCCGGCGAGCCGCTCGGGCGCCTGGCTGCGCACTGGCTTGCGCGCTGGGAAGGCCTGCACGGGGAAGCCCAGCAAGCCCGCCTGTCGGAGATCTTCCGCGGCACGGTGCCAGACGAGGACATCCCGATTCTCGCGGTTGCCGAGCAGGGCGGGGACATCCGGGAGGGGCTATATGCCCTCTCGGAGAACCTGATCGCGCTTGAGGATGCAAAGACCGGCATCGTGTCGACGCTCTTCAGTGTGGGTATGACGCTGGTGATTCTGCACGCGTACCTTGCGCTGGTCGCGTTCCTGGTAGCACCCGAGTTGGACAAGGCGTTCGCTGTGAACCTGCGGGTCGAGAACTACGGGCCGTTGGCGTCGGCATACCACTATGGGTCGGCGTTCATCCGGCACTGGGGCTGGGCGGTGCTGCTGACCGAGGTAGGCATCGTGTATTGGATTGTGCGTGCACTGACGCGCTACACGGGCCGATACCGCGCGTGGTTGGACCGAAGGGTCATCGTGTTCGACTTCTTCCGACGCTTCCACGGGGCGCAGTTCCTTGCGGGGATGGCCTCGTCGACCCGGAAGTTTGGCACGGACGCGCGCAACCTCACGCAGGCCCTGGAGCTGATCCGCTCGACCGCGTATCCGTACCTCGCTTACCACATCGACCGGATGCTGCTCAACCTCGAATACTCGCCAAATGAGGGCGGCAAGATCTTCGACACGGGCTTGTTCGACAAGGCGACCAGCTTCCGGATTCAGGACGTTGCCGAGTACGAAAGCAACCTGTCGAAGATGCTCGAGTCTGTCTCGAGGGAAATGCTCAAGAGCACGCCGCGGGAGATGCAGGTGAAGGCCGGGCGATTCAACCGACGCGCCAGCATTCTGCTCGTTGGGCTGATGGTCGCGCTTGCCTATATGCCCGCTTTCATGATCGATGAAGTCAAGACCAACTCCCGTATCCAGAAGATGTCCGGATACATGGGCGCCCCTTCTACCCCCGCCATTCACCCCTAACCCTGGAGAACCGAACATGGCACGCACCAAACAAGCCGGCACGCCGGCAGTCGACACGTTCAACCGCAATACGCCGGATCACGCAATCGCGGCCCCGCTCAATGTCTCGGGGATGAAGGAAGGGCAGCGGAACAGGCGGACACGCCGGCAGTGGGGCGGCGTGCTCGATGACTACGGCTTTTACCTCCTGCTCGCGGGCCTGGCGCTGCTCGCCGGTCTCGTCTATTTCTCGCGGAACCAGACCGATTCGCAGGTGCAGCAACTGACCACCGAGCTCAACAGCGTGATCGGGAAGGTGAAGACCTCGTACCGTGGCCAGTACGACAAGGTGACGATGGCAGGCCTCATCGGCAACGGCATCTTCCGCGACCTGACCACGATGACCGAGGCCAGCGGCCGGGTGATCATCCAGCCCGGCGGCGGCACGCTGACGGTCGCCTCGGCGCAGTTGCTCAGTGCGAACGACTCCCTGCAGTGGACGATCCCCAACCAGCCGGACGCGGCATGTGTGTCGATCGTGGGCTCCTACCAGGCAAGCGCCGGCAAGATTTTGGTGAACAACGCCATCATCAAGGCCGTGGGCGGGATGATCGACCCGAGCAAGGTCGCCTGCTCGGGCGGCAGCAACACCATCGACCTGTTCACGTCCTGATCGATTGAAAGAGGGTCTGAATTGGCGAGCTTTCGGGCGCCAAAACCGCGCCCGTGCATTCGATAATGGTTCGTCGTAAGACCACACCTGCCCGGCCACTCGGTCGGGCATTTCCATAGGAGCTGGCCGTGCTGCTCACGGATATGTCTTTTACGCTCATCGTGTCGTCCATCGCCTTGGCCACGACGATTTCGACCGCAAATAGGGCCATCGACGAGGCCCTGGCAATGGGCACCGGTCAGTACATGGCCAACATGGCCAGCGCGGCGAACACCTACACGTTCGACAATTTCACCGCGCTTGCCGCGAGCCCGGCCGGCCCGGCCACCCTGACCGTGGGCAGCGTGTCCGCGGTCGTTCCCAATCCGCTGCATCCGACGGTACAGGACTTCATTAATCTGAAGCTTCTGCCGATCGGCTACAGCGAAAAGAGCCCGCTCGGCCTTACGTTCGCAATCGACCTCTCCCCGACGAACTGCGCGGGCGATATCACGGGCTGCACGATTCCCGGGCGGCTGTACTCGACCACGGCATATCGGGACACGGCCGGCAATATCCGGACGGACCATATGACGCTGGCGGTCGAAACAGCGGGCGTCGACGGGGGCACGTCCTATGCCGAGTCGCCGACGGTGGTCACGGGGATGGCGGCGAGCTGGACCGCGCCCAATCCGCTACCCGGCTCGCCGGCCGGCGTGCTGATGATGCGCGTGGGAAATAGCTCGCTGCTGGCGCAGAGCATGAACCAGTTCTATAAGCGCGATGGCTCGCTCAACCTCACCGGTCCGATGGATGCCAACAATCAGGCGATGAATCGCGTGGGGAATTTTCAGTCGAATGGATCGGCGGCGGTGGCGGGGAACGTTGCCGCGGGCAATGAGATCACGGGCAATGCTGTGCGGGCGAATGCGCTGCAATCCTATGGTGATGCTTCGATTGCGGGCAATGCCAGTGCGAATGCGGTGTACGGGAACTATGTTCAATCGAATGGCAGTGCGAATATCGCCGGGCAGGCCTTTGTCGGCAGTACGCTGACGGCGGGAGGCGTTCAATCTAATGGGGCGATAAATAGCGGCGGCTCGATAACGACAAGTGGCTATTTGGTTGCTGCAGGAGCACTAGTTCCGTCGACAGGTGGAGGGCAGACGGTCACGGAAGGGCAAGGTTGTGGCGACCCGCAGGGGTCTATCCGGTCTGACCCCGCTGGGCGCGTCTTGTCGTGCCAATACGGCGTATGGCGACTTGGTAGCGGGACGTCGGCAATAGCTGATGGCGTCGTCGTCAGCGGAGCGACTGTCTGCAGCAACTATTGCTATGTCGGCATTTGTGTCACGAAGGCGGGAGCACCCGGACAGCAAAGCTCCATCGGTGGTTGGGCGTGCAATCCCGGTACCGAGTTTATCCCGACGTCGACCGGGTATTTGTCTAACCCAGGGGGGAACGGCGGCTAGATATGAGCCTAGCGGAAGCTATGTGTGGGGGAACTGGCAATGCCTGTTCCCCCCAACAACTCAGACAGGGCCGGTCGGGTTGGTGCACTTCAGAACAACGACGCCCGAGACATCTCCGCTCGATGGCGTCGTGAAAGCGTAGCCAATAGCCAGATAGGGGCTGTTTTGCGAGCTTCCGAGGACCTGAATGTGCTGGGCAACTCCATTGGAAATGGTCACGCCGCTCAATATCGTGAATGGCACGGCAGCCGTTGCATGTGCATCTGAGCCGATTCCGACGTCAAGCGAGAACGAGTCCAAGGTCGGACCACTCAAAGAAATGGTAGCGGTGGCCGAGTTCAGCTTGCCGGGTGCAAAGTTACCAGAAACGGCAGTCGGCGAGGTTGCCGCGATATTGGAGCACGTCAGCTTTGGTCCAATAGACAGATCGGGCTGCAGGGTACGGTCGGCGATCAATGTTAGAGGCTTGCCTACCGCATAGTGAGCACCTTGGTTGCTACTGATGCTGCCAAGCAGATTGCTGGAGCCATCCGTCCATCGGCCGATGGCGAACTCCCCATTACCGGCAACGTCAACGATTTTCCCGGACGACAACGTGATCAGACTGTTGGTATCGATACCGAGTGTTGTGTATGCGCCTTCGGCGCTGGCCTTCTGAAGATTGGCAGGGAAGCTGCTCCAGGCAATCGATTGTTGCGTGGTACGGGTGGAAGTCTCGTTCTGGGGCACGAAAACCACGGCCAGCGGATCAGCGGTGACAGCCGGGGCGGTGCCCTGGACGGTGATCGCCGGCGCGGGCGGGGGCGTCGTCGTGGCCGGGGCCGAGGCGGCCGGCGCATCGCCACCGCCGCCGCCGCATGCGGCCAGTGCGAGGACCGCGGCTGCGGCAACTGCGGAGAACGCGAACTTGGTGCTGTTTTGCATTTTTCTTTTCCTATTGAGTTTCAGGGCTTTGGCGCATTTCTGTAGCGCTTGTACTTAGCTTACCGGCGTGGCCAGGAAGTCAAGTCCGCGCGACGCCCCGACAAATAGATGAGCGCGCAAAGACCCCAACCAATCCACATCGGCAGAAATTGGCTGATCTTGAGCCACCAGGGAGAGGGGTAGCCACGCGCGAGTTTTCTTGGCCGCCGAAGCTGGGCATGCAGCACGTTGCGGCATACCGTCTGCATCGTCTGCTGGCCGAGATCCTGCCTCGCGGCCGCGGGATGACAGGGGAGCTAGATCCTCGAATGAAGCCCCAATTTCCTTTGCTCGTTGGAGGCTTTTCTTCCGAACAGAACATGATCCCCGGCGTGCCGCCGTGCTTGGCACGTCGGCCATCCCGAGTTCGATCTGCGTTGGCCAGGTTGAGCACGCATAGCCGGCGCGGGCCTGCCGGCAAGTCGAGCCCCTGAAGTTCCCGTCGAGCGCCGCCGGCGAACGCGCGCGTCAAGGCGGAACCAGCGTCAAGGTGTAGCCGGAACCGAGGCGACGCCAGTGCCGGCCGCCTCGCCGCCCAAGCCGGTACCACAGATGGCCGGTAGTAAGCCGCTCCGGTGAGCCAGCATGTGGACTCTGACGTCTTGCGCTCTCCGGATGGTGCCGGTGCCGGCAGTTGGTAGCGCCGCTGGCCCCGGCCGGCCGCGGTGGGCGGGCGGGGCTGCGCGGGGGCTGGCCGGCTCGCGAATGAACGGTTCACATCGGCGTGGCGGCAACTGGTGGGCCTGTCCGTGCGTGGCGCTACAGCGCGTGCGGCGGCTTGATCGGGCGCGTGCCTGGCCCGCGCCGGCACGCTGGCAACTGACGGCTCGGTAAAACCCGGCAGCCCGGCCGCCGTCGGTGGCCTGGACCTGCCAGGGAATTCTGAGCAGCGTGAGCAGGTAGGCCGGGCACGCCGCTACAATGGCAGCGACCGGCCAGAAAGAGACTCTCGACATGACCTCCTGAATTGCTAACAATTCAGCCTCGAGCAAACGCTGGGACCACGCATGACAACGATGAATTCGATCCAGGAGATCTTCCAAAGGGAATTTGCCGGCGCCACGTCGGCGGTAGTGCAGAAGATGCGCCGCGACGAGCACAACGTGGCAGCCTTACGTCGCAATTACACGGAACATTGGCCGACGCTGACGGAGCAATATGAACTCGTCGTTGTTGCGATCGAGGAGGAACTGGGCAATGAGAAGCGCCGTGAAATCTGGTGTGGTTTCTTAGAAGACGTGCAGTGGACTGGATTGGGCCATAAGGGACCGGTCTATCGTTTTCTTGCCGACCGATTTCAGCTTCTAGGAATCCACGATCGCGACCGCGTGTCGGACGCCAAGTTTTACGGGAACGGGGGCGGTGGCGGATCGCGCGTGAAGGCGTACAAGACGGGAACGACCTCACGCGTGAGCACCGCGACACCCGCGCAGGAAGGGATGATGGTGCAGCGCCTCGTCTGGGTCCGGAAGAACCACGCCAAGTTCCGTGACCCCGTGGAGCAGCACTGGGAAGGGAAGTGCGCCGTCGCGGATCACGATTGCGACGGCCACCCTGGACTGTTGATTGCGTCGCATATCTACCCGTGGGCACGGTCCACGCCGAAGGAAAAAACGGACGTCGACAACGGCCTGTTGCTGTCATCCCCCATTGACCGGCTCTTCGACCAAGGCCTGATCTCGTTCGCCGACGACGGCATGATGCTCGTGAGCGACGATCTGGCGCCGCGAACAAAGCATGTGTTCGGACTCAAAACTGGCATGAAGATCGCGAATTCGAAAAAGATTTCGAAGGGGATGAAGAAATATCTGGCCAAGCACCGCCGTCTTCATGGATTTAGAGCGGCTAACAAAACCGTGTCATCGAACGGCGCCTGATGGACGTTAGCGGTGACATGGCACGAAAGAAGATCAACAACGAATTGTGGAAGGCATTGCAGCCGCTGCTGCCAACGGTGGAGCCCTCCCCAAAAGGTGGCCGCCCCAGGGTGGAGGACCGAGCAGCGCTGAACGGCATTCTGTTTGTATTGCAGACTGGGATTCCATGGGAGGACCTGCCGCAAGAACTGGGCTTCGGCAGCGGCATGACTTGCTGGCGGCGTCTGCGTGACTGGCAGACCAGTGGCGTCTGGGGACGCCTGCATCTGGCCATGCTGACCCGCCTGCGCGAGCATGACCAGATCGATTGGACGCGGGCAAGCATCGACGGGGCAGCAGTGGCCAGCCCCCGGGGGGCCAGCAGACCGGCCCGAACCCCACGGACCGCGGCAAGCTCGGCAGCAAGCGCCATCTCGTCGTAGACCGGCGCGGTGTCCCCTTGGCGCTGCTCGTGACGGGTGCCAATCGGCACGACTCGGCTGTCTTTGAGGCCTTGGTCGATGCGATTCCGTCTGTGTTTGGCCTGTCCGGCCGACCGTGAAGCCGCCCGGACAAGCTCCACGCCGTCAAGGGTCGTGGGCATTCGCGCAAGCGAGGCATCGACCCGCGCATCGCTCGCCGTAGCATCGAGAAGAACGACCGCCTCGGCAAACATCGTTGGGCTGTGGAGCGCATGCCTGCCTGGCTTGCGGTGTTCGGCAAGCTGCTCATTCGCTTCGAGCGTCGCCTCGATATCCATCTTTCGCTGCTCACACTCGCCTGCGCTGTTATCTGTTCCCGATTCGTCGAGTTTTTTTGCGACTCTTATTGCTCTACGTTGATGTCGATATCATTCACCGCGCTCTCGACGTAATTCCCAAGTCCTGCAACAAGCGAGTTGTAAATAGACGCTCGATTGGGCGCATCCGCTGGCGCACTGAGCGTAAGTACGAAAGCAACCTCGCTCGGAGGCACATGCTCATTGCCAACATAACCAAACTGATATAGATCTCGAGGAAAGATACGCGCGCACACGCGCAGCGTTGTTCCACTGAACGCCCGGCCGCGTGCCACGTAGTTCACGTGATGACGAACTGGATTCCATTTCGCCAACGATGCACGTGCCTCGAGTTCAGCCGTCTGGTCCTCACGCATGCTCCCCGCCAGATTCCCAACAGATCCGTCGGCCGTCCAATATTGAAGTGCAACTTGAACGCGGGTCGCGAAGTAATTCGCCATGCCGAGTTCGGAAACCAAAGGGCGCAGCACTGCGGTTAGAGCAACGCGACCTCGCAGCTTGCCGTCCTTGACGAACTCTGGTGGGATCGGGATGTCATCCCAATAATGCCAGAAACCTGCGGGCAAGTTGGCCGTCCAAGCTAATGTGACGGCCCCTTCCGCGCAGACCCAAGGCAGTCGTCGTTGTTGATGCGGTGTGCCCCAGCCAAGGCGGTGATCGAAGGAGTCGCGCTCTGACGCATTAATCAATAGCGCTTTCACTAAGTCTGGCGTCGGCGCTTTCAGATTGTGAAACGTATGAGCGGCAAGAGCCGAAGTGATCGCGGTGGCGTAACTCGATCCAATGAGCGTCTCGCCACCGAGGCCGCGCAGTGTGGAGAACCAAGAAACCTCCGGCTTGAAGAGACCTTCAGGGCCTGGACCAGGCAGGCTCACCGCGCAAGCTGGACCCGGTTCGCCGTCGGCGTCGGCCTGCCGGCCTGCCACGGTCAGGGCGGCTTCACAGTCTGCGGGCGGACATAACCTCTCGGTGTTTTCCGGGGCATGATTGCCGATGGCAACCACCGGAAGTACGTTGTGCTCACGCGCGATTCTGTGAAGCTGATGTCCCAATCGACTCATGAATAGCGGACGATCCCCGCCGACTGGCTCACTGAAGGACATGTTCCAGACTTTCGTATCCCCGCAGTGGCGGCCAATCACTTCGCGCAAATAGGTTTCTAGCTCTTGGGACGTCGCGCCTATCCCGTCTTCACGGGCGATGGACTGCGCAATTCCAATCCGACACACTAGGTTGGGAAGCGTCAAATGCCCGTTCCAAGCACCTCCCTGAACAACCAACGACGCGATTTGATTACCGTGTTTGCGGTTGGCAGCGACGTCAGCAACCAGGGAGGGAGCTCGCCATGCAACCATGGGCTCGTAGCTCTGGGCGAAGAGCCCGCCATCGACGATCCCCACGATAGGCTGCCATTGTTCGTTGGGTACCGGGCGCTCGGGATCTGGTGCTCGGGGCACGACTGCAGCCTTGACTGGTTGGACTGGGTCGATGCGGAAGACTGCCCCCGCCATGACAAGTTGACGTAGCGCGTCTGCATCGGATGCGAGGAACTCAACCTGGGTAAAAGGAGACTGCCGATATGCGCGTGTGCTGCGCGCAATGCTGAGTGACGTGGCTGCAGTTTGGACCTGTAGTTGATCGGCGCTCGACCCAGCCTCACGCGTTATTGAGATCAAGTTGGGCAAGGGAAGAATCCGGCTCTTCTGCTGTGATGCGCTGACGAATTGCGTGACGCTTTCCCGCGCGGTCACATCGAAGAATGGCGTGAACCATGCGGTAAAAATTCGGCCATTCTCGCGCGTCACTGCGTCTTCCCATAGCGCATCGAAGTCCTGGCCACCGGCAAGGGGCGATGTGAACATGCTCTCGACACTTTTGATTCGAGAGATAAGCGCACGCGCCTCGGCTTTGTTGGTCGATGCAATGTACGAGGCCAGGTCTTGACACCCATTCTGGCGAAGCTGAACCAGGTAACCCTTCGGTACGGGCGCGATCAACTGCGCATTGTGCCGGTCGTTGAATATGACCGACGGCGTGTAAGTCGGCGCATAGGAGTCATCGAACATCTCGACGATAACGAGCATCAACCCCGCGTGAAGCGGATAGTCCGCGTCTGCGAGTTGTCGCAGTTGCGCAGATAGATGGACGCGTTGGCCGTCTAGCCGCTCGGTGCGAACGTGTGATTCGTTAAGTCCTCCGCCGGTGACAGATCGCGGTCGTGGGTCAGCCTTGAGTGTCAGGACTGGATTGAGAACGGGGCGGGCATCAGTTGCCATCGTCTGTAGGCTTCAGATAAGGGGAAATTGCTTGGCGGGTTACCCCAAGGAACCGCGCTATATCGGCCTGCGAGACATGATGCTCATGTGCGAGAGTCTCAATCAGTTGGCGTTTAACGTTGGGCGGAATTGTCCCAGCGGCAACCGGGGTGCCGACCCGAGATAAGGTTGAACATGCCAGACTCCACATATCGAGCTGTTCGTCCTTGTGCGCCGCTTGCCGACGGGCAGCGAGCGCGGCTTGTTGGATGTCGGCCCCGTTAAGCCCGTCGGACAGGAGGGCCAACATGCGTGACGCAACTTCATAGGCGGGATTTTCACCGAGGAAGTGGAACCACAATGCTTGCCGCAGATCTCGATGGGGCGAACCGAAGGCAATCTTATAGGGGAAGCGCCGCCAGATGGCTGTATCCAGCATCTGCGCGTGATTCGTCGCAGCAATGACTATCGCGCTCGGTTCAAGGGAGTCGATCCCTTGGATCACCGTATTGACGACGCGTTTTAGCTCACCAAGCTCGTTTCGGTCGTCGCGCATCTTAGCGATCGCATCGAGCTCGTCGAGGAACAATACGGCGTTCTTCCCAGCAACAAAATCGAAAATGCTGCGAATATTCTTAGCTGTGTCACCAAGCAATGAGGAAATTACCGAATCAAGACGCACGACATAAAACTTGCGGCCCAACTGAGCAGCGATGTGGCCAGCCATGAGGGTCTTGCCCGTCCCAGGGGGCCCAGAAAGCATCAAAGCGAGACGCGAAGCGATGCCCTGCGCGACGAGCTTATCGAAATGGGTCGCATCGGCCAAGAACGCCTTAAACGCTGCCTGCCCAATCTCATCAAGAAAAATCGGCACATCCGGCATCTCATGCACTTCCAGCAACGGCAGACGCGATTTGTTATCAACAGGTAAGGCTTCCGTGTAACCGGCTGCACGAAGCGGCACGCCTTTGCGTCCGAGTACCTGCCTGAGCATTCTGGCACCCTCAGTGTCTCGGGCGGCCATGTCAATACATAGCCGACGACCGACCTGGCGGATGCGATCATAGTCGGCGGCCATGGCTGCCTCGGCAAATGCAATGAGGTCAGAGGAGGAGGAAAGCATGGGTGGATGCAAGCTAAATTATTATTTCGTCAATTTATATGACGTTATTGTCAGTCAGAAATGACGATTCAGCAAGTTAAAATTCACGTAAGTCAAGTTGGTGGCCACCGGCATGGGCGGACTCCGGCTCCCACCGGGACTTAACTGGTATAGGCTTGACCGCAACGAGTTGCGGCTATTCCCTATCGTCGGACAGAATCCTTACGACATATGTGCAGTAATATATACTTTTAGATCGATGGCGGCAGTGGTCGGCTTTGTTGCTGGATTTCTGGGGTAGTGGCTTTGCCCGTCTTTGGGTGCCCATGACGTTCAAAGTCGTCTCTGAAGCGGTCACAGACTAGCTCCCGCCGAACTTTCGCTTCGGGTCATCACTGCCCTCCGTACCCGGCGCTCGTTCCCGTCTCTAGGTCGCATGCAGGGAGGCATGCCAAGCGCGCGCGGGGGGGGGGCAGCGCCGGCTCCAGCGTGCAGGTAATCGGCGGCGTCGAGCATTCCTGCCAGTCTGGCCGACACTGCCGGCGCCAGCGCGCGTTAGCGTACTCCTCGCGTCGAGGTTGACTAGGCAGCATGCTACTGGCGGTCGATGGTGTTGGCCCTGGGCGGTCAGTCGGCCGGTGTAGGCGTCGGCGTCGTTTCGGCTCCGCCTACGTGGTGATCCGGCTTGCGTTCGCTGGCCGGTTCGCGCAGGGCTCTACTGTGCGCGCCCGCCCAGTTGGCCACCCGATGGCCCTTGCCGGCCGGATGCGGTCGTCCGGCGGGGCAGTGCGGGCGCTGGCCGGCTCGCGAATGAACCGTTCGCATCGGCGTACCGGCAGCTGGTGGGGCTGTCCGTGCGTGGCGCTACAGCGAGTGCGGCGGCTTGGTCGGGAACGTGCCTGGCCCGCGCGGGCACGCCGGCAACTGACTGCTCGGCAAAAACCCGGCAGCCTGGCCGCCGCCGGTGGCCTGGACCTGCCAGGGAATTCTGAGCAGCGTGAGCAGGTAGGCCGGGCACGCCGCTACAATGGCAGCGACCGGCCAGAAAGAGACTCTCGACATGACCGCCTGAATTGCTAACAATTCAGCCTCGAGCAAACGCTGGGACCACGCATGACAACGATGAATTCGATCCAGGAGATCTTCCAAAGGGAATTTGCCGGCGCCACGTCGGCGGTAGTGCAGAAGATGCGCCGCGACGAGCACAACGTGGCAGCCTTACGTCGCAATTACACGGAACATTGGCCGACGCTGACGGAGCAATATGAACTCGTCGTTGTTGCGATCGAGGAGGAACTGGGCAATGAGAAGCGCCGTGAAATCTGGTGTGGTTTCTTAGAAGACGTGCAGTGGACTGGATTGGGCCATAAGGGACCGGTCTATCGTTTTCTTGCCGACCGATTTCAGCTTCTAGGAATCCACGATCGCGACCGCGTGTCGGACGCCAAGTTTTACGGGAACGGGGGCGGTGGCGGATCGCGCGTGAAGGCGTACAAGACGGGAACGACCTCACGCGTGAGCACCGCGACACCCGCGCAGGAAGGGATGATGGTGCAGCGCCTCGTCTGGGTCCGGAAGAACCACGCCAAGTTCCGTGACCCCGTGGAGCAGCACTGGGAAGGGAAGTGCGCCGTCGCGGATCACGATTGCGACGGCCACCCTGGACTGTTGATTGCGTCGCATATCTACCCGTGGGCACGGTCCACGCCGAAGGAAAAAACGGACGTCGACAACGGCCTGTTGCTGTCATCCCCCATTGACCGGCTCTTCGACCAAGGCCTGATCTCGTTCGCCGACGACGGCATGATGCTCGTGAGCGACGATCTGGCGCCGCGAACAAAGCATGTGTTCGGACTCAAAACTGGCATGAAGATCGCGAATTCGAAAAAGATTTCGAAGGGGATGAAGAAATATCTGGCCAAGCACCGCCGTCTTCATGGATTTACAGCAACGGGTTACTAGTTGCTTCTTGTAATGAACGGCCAGTGGCCGCTCGCCTATCGCCTAGGAAAGCGAGTGGCTCAGGTCTTTTCAGGGGCGCAGCGCGCCCACGCCGCTCTCATAGCCGCCGTCCGCAGTCGAGCGAACAGCATCATTCATCTACGATTCATCACCCTCTTCCACCCGCCCCCAATAGGCGTAGTTAAACAGCGCATCCAGCTCAGTGAAGTTGGCCAGGCCGAGTGCCCGTCGCACGGTATTCGCTTGTTCGCAGTACCGCGCATAGATCTCGCCCGTAACGGTCGATTTGGCGGGATGGAGCGGGAAGGCGTTGTTGCATAAATCGGGCGCTGCACGGTGACGTTTACGCGCAACGATCGGGGCGATGCCCCTGTTAACAAATCGGGTTCCTGCGTAGATTCTCGACTTTTGCCGAGAAGATGCGTAGGGACACAAGCAAGAAGCGCGCGCCGAAGGCGCGCTACCGCGTCAGAAACTGGGCGGCGTACAACGCCGGCCTGATCAACCGAGGTAACGTCACAATGTGGATCGACGCAGCCGCCCTTGCCAGCATGCCCGACGTCGAGCCGACGCGCGGACGGCCGCGTGTGTATAGCGATGCGCTGATTCAAGCGTTGCTTGGCCTGAAGACCGTGTTCCGCTTGCCGCTGCGCGCCTTGCAAGGCTTCGCTCAAAGCCTGCGCGATCTGGCTTTCGCCACCTTGCCCGTGCCGAACTACACGACGCTCTGCCGTCGCACGCAAACACTCGAGGTCCAACTGCCGATCATCCGCGACGGCGAACCGATCCATCTGGTGGTCGACAGCACGGGCGTGAAGGTCTACGGCGAAGGCGAATGGAAGGTGCGCCAACACGGTTACTCGAAGCGTCGCACGTGGCGTAAAGTCCATCTCGCACTCGAAGCGAACACCGGTCAGGTTCGCGCCGCGCTGATGACACATCAGGACGTTGCCGACGGTGACGCCCTGACCGAGCTGCTCGACCAGATCCCGGGCGACGAACAGATCGATACCATCGGTGGCGACGGGGCCTACGACACCAAACCGTGCCATGCGGACATTGCCGCGCGCGGCGCAATGCCCTCGATTCCGCCGCGCGAAGGCGCGGCTCATTGGCCCACGCACACGCCGGGCGCGGCATGGCGCAACGACGCAATCGATGCGATCGCTCGAGATGGACGCCGCGAATGGAAGAGAGACAGCGGCTACCACCGGCGCTCGCTCGTGGAGAACGCGATGTATCGACTGAAGACGCTCACGGGTAGCTACCTCTGGGCACGTCGCACCGACTCGCAGGCGACCGAGGTCGCTATCCGCGTGGGCGTGATCAACCGCATGGCGGATCTCGCACGTCCGCAGTCCGTTCGCGTTACCTGAGATCGTGAACATGACGGCTACCTCGTCCTCACATTCGATTTATGCAACAACGCCTCGGCGAAGCAAGACTTGACCGCAATTGCAAAGGGACGGCCTACGCTCCGGCCGGCTACATTTAGACAGTGTCCGCTCATCGGCCGAGTTCGGCCCCTGCGGCGCAGCGCAGTCGAATGGCTCCGAAGGGTCGTACGCTGCCGGCTGGCGCCAGCGTATCGGAGCTCCGGGCCGATCAGGCCCCTGCCGGCCACAAGCGGACCCTCGCTACCGGCTTGGACCTTCCAGTATGCTTTCCTCCTCGTTGTGGCCGAGCACTCGCCGGCCTGAAGAATTCTCGTTACGTGGTGCGCAAACAACAACGCCCCAAGGCCGAAACCAAGGGGCGCAAAGGTGGTAGAAGCCAACAGTAATTGGCTCTCGGCCGGTTGGAGGAGAGTCCGCTAGGCCCAGATGGCGACCAGCTCGGCAATCTTGGTCGCGACCACCGCCATTGAGTCTTCGGCAGTGTCCAGGCCGGTTCGGGAGCAAGCAAGGGGCTGACATTCCGGAGTTCTGGGTACGTCGTCTGGTGCACGATGGGCACGAGCCGGTTACCCGCCAGGAGGGCAGAAAGCTCTTTGTCGGCGACGCCCTCTTGCGGGAGGCGGCGCAACAGGTTCGGGATGACCAACACGAGCCCGATGCGCGAATTCGGCAAGCCCTTGTCGATGGCACGCATCATCGGCACGCCCAGGCCAAGGTCCTTCTCGCTGAACCAAACCTTGACATCAGCCGCCACGAGCAATTCGTATAGCTCCTTGGCTGCCCCCTGCCGGTCGTCCCACGCGTGGCACAGGAAGCAATCGCGAAGGTCGGGCTGCTCTGACGCTGTCTTCTCAACGGATTCGCGAATTGGCGTGAGTGACTGTACTTGGGAAGTTGTGTACGAGACGGACGAACCGCCTCGCGACCAGCGCGGCCTTGCTCAGCCACTGGACCTGCTACCACCGCCGCTGCTGCTGTAGCCACCTCCTCCGCTGCCCGACGTGGAGTAGGGGGAGCTGTAGCCACCGCCGTAGCGATAGCCGCGGCTGCTACATGCAGGACAGGCCGCAGCCGCTGCTGCCGAGTTGTGTACACGTACTGGTGCCGTGCATCTTGCCATAGCCATGCTGCCTCTTTTATTGTGACAGCGCTAATGTTAAACACAATTGATTAAGCGGTCATGGGACAGGGATGTGCACGATCCGGATTGGGCCACTCCGCCCCCCTCATTTGAGGTATGGCCAGAATCGCCAAGGCTGTGTAGGTTCCGACTCGAATTAGCGAATACCTAGAAGGGGTCGGGACACGAACTTACATGCCATCTGTATGTGGTCCACTAGCACCTCTCTATGCATCTCTCAGACTTCAAGTACCGAACCCAGGGCGGGCTGTATGCTTGCTTGGCTCCCCATCATTCCTGGACACCATGCCCTCTTCCCCGATGTCGCCGCCGATCGAAAAGCCAATGGGCAAACCGGCCGTTTATCGGCTGCTGCAGGAACTGGGGCACGACCTCAGAGACTGGAGCATATCCGTGAAGACAGGCGAGCCGATCGAGCCGGTTACCAACTCGTTCCGGAATTCGCAGTGGGGATTCGCGGATCCAGGTGGAAAGCCATCGGCCGTCTGCCTTTGGTTCCAAGATATCAATAAAGGGGGCGAGGCGACGTACTACGACGGAAACGATCGGAAGTATCGCAACGATTTGCTGAAGGCAGTCCAGTTCTCCGGGGAGAACTTCACGAAGAACCGCGGCAGACTCAATGCGTGGGATTGGCGCTCCAAGAGACTTGAGGACGTCGTCAGAGCAGCCCACTACAAGCGCCAGCCTTTGCGGGTCATCATAGTTGGCGGCTCCAAGAAGGACGAACTGTCACGAGGCCATGGAGAGCTTCCCAATATTGACGAGGCGTCCAAGGCGGAGACCCGCGGGCTTGATCCGGCGACATGGTGGGTCCACTCGTATGACGACACGACGGGGGCTTACCGCATCTATCGTGATCTGCCGTTGCCGCCGGAGACGCCGAAGCCCGACCCAGCCGAGCTCGATCCAGGAAACGACCCGCTTCTGCAGCAGTACTTGGAGACCCTCGATGAGACCGTCCGTGAGGCGGTCATTAAAGCACGTGTCGGGCAAGGCCTGTTCCGGGAGCAACTTATCCAGCGATGGGGCGGCAAGTGTTCTGTCACGGGCCTACCGAAGGCCACAGAGTTCTTGATCGCTTCGCACATTCGACCATGGAGCTTGTGCGACACGGCGGAGCAGCGAATCTCGCCGGCGAACGGCTTGTTGCTAACGCCGAATCTCGACAAGATGTTCGACCGAGGCCTGATCTCCTTTGACGAGAACTTCAGGATGATGATCAGCCCGACACTTCCGCAGGGGGTGAAAACGGCTTTCGGTCTGAGCCCTCAGTTGGGGCTGAAGCAACGTCACAAGGACTCCGTCGAGTACCTTGAGTGGCATCGCAAGCTGCTGTTCGTTTCTGAGGACAAAGCGCAGTAGCGAATAGCGCGCCTCAGCTTGCCCAGGAGCGTCGCGCAGCGATCCGACGCGAACGGCCTGTCTGGAGAGCAATGTCAGACCGCTCAGGGTCGTTCAGGGACGGCGACGACCGGGAGGTGGGCAGCCGACCGAGACCGGCCAGGAGCTGACGTTCGTCCGCGCGCTCGTAGCGCCATACGAACGTCAGTTGCACGCTGCCGAACGGTCATTCAGCGGACGAGCTTACGCCCATGGCTCACATGGCCGGTTAGCGAGGATGGGCGAGAAGCGGAGATGCGAATGTATCGACGCGTCGCGACAGATCGTGTCCGGATCGGATCGCGCCTGTGCTTCGAAGCCAGCAACGACGTCGAGACACTGAATGTCCCAACTAGCGCATAGCATTACTTGCCCGAATCAAATTAAAGATTTCCCGAAAACTGACGATAAGCATTCGGGAAGCTCTAATCCAATTTCAAACGTCATGCAAAGAGCGCAAGAGCAGCAAGCGGAACTTGCCAGCCTTATCGAGCAGATCGAGGAGATCCTGTCGCGGGATAGACATCTGGCGGCCTACTTTCGCACCGAGCTCGACTGGCTCGAGCGGCGCAAGGAGCTTTGGCAAACCGATGCCTTCCGTATCGGCCTGATCGGCGTAACCAGCTCCGGTAAATCGACGCTGGTTAACGCGCTGCTCGGCGACGAGTTGCTGCCGAAAGCCGTGCGGCCAAGCTCGAACAGCCTCGTGGTGTGCGAATGGGGTGAAAAGCTGCAGTGCGTGGTGCACTTCAAGGACCCGACGCACAAACCGAGAGCCCTGATCGGCAGCGCGATCGCTGCCGGCCTGCAGCGGTACGCCGACGAAGCGACCAATGCCGGCAACCACAAAGGTGTCGAGGAAATCCGGCTACGCTCTCCGAACTTCAGGCTTGGCCGTGGCGTGGTGTTGATTGACACGCCGGGCCTCGACGCGTTCGGTCACGACGACCACGAGAAACTGACGCTCGAAGTACTGCTGCCAACGGTGGACGCGGTGTTGTTCGTCACCACCTGCAAGGCCAACTCCGATGAAAAGATGTCGGAATACGTCGGCCTCGCGCGCGATCTCGACAAGCCGGTAATCGTCGTGCAGAACATGATCGACAGCGTGGTCGAGAAAACCGGGCATGCCGGCGAAGTGCTCAAATCGAAGACCGAAGTGCTCGACGAGCATCGCAAGCGCCTGCTGAATGTGCTGAAGAAGTCGGGGATCAAGTCGGTCGAGATCAATCAGGTTTCCGCGGTGTGGGCGTTGAAGCGGCAGCTGAAGCGCTCGGGTGTGCCCGCGCTGGTGGCCAACATCAAACACCACCTCGACCGGATGGCGCCCGTTGTTGCCGAAGGACGGCACACACAGCTGACGCGGTGGACCCGCGATCTCATCACCAAAGAACTCGCGCCCGGCGATCAGTCTGCCGTACTCGAGCGGCAGAAAGCGAATCTTGCGAGCCTGGTCAGGTTGTCGAATACGCTCGACGAGCGCTATAACCGCAGCGAACTGAAATTCGAAGCGGCCCGCGCGTCGATTGCGCAAGAGGCGGCCCAGCTCAGCGCCGAAGTCTCCACGCTCAACGCGACGAGTATCGACAGCGCCTACGACCTGAAAACGCGCGTCGAAAAATGGCTGCGGAGTTCGCCGGCGCAACTCAGTGCGCTGAACAAGGCGCTGGCCAAGCAGATCGCCGACGATTGCGAATCCCTCAATCTGCGCCACGACGACATCGATTTGAGCGTCAAGTTTTCCCAGCAGACCAACGATCTGAGCTTCGAAACGACCGAGAGAAGCCGGACCGTCAAGGATGAGCAATCAGGATTCTCGGGGCGGGCGAAACGCTGGTTTGGCGGCATCGCGGGCACCGACTGGGGCTATAACGAGCGCCGCATAACATGGGACGAGATCGCCAACTTCGGTGCGTTCCAAAAGAGCCTCGAGTCGGCCATCTCGCACGAGGTCAAGTACGTCGACCGGTTCGTTCGAACCATGGTGGATCGCATCCAGACCGTCAGCGCGCAACTGAAGGAAGAACTCGACAGCCACGCAAAGGGTGTCCGAAAGAAGATGTCTGCGACCACGGCCATTGCGCACCGCGGCGCAATCGCTCAGGAATTGCGGGCCCTGCTGCGCGGCCGCAAAGCGTATCGCGAACCGGACGAAACACCTGCGCCTGCGGCCGCAGCGCCGTCGATCGACGAACATCTGCACGAAATCGACGTCTCGCCCGCGGTACTGTATGCAACCCAGCTTGCGACGCGGATCGCCCGGCGCCGGTTTCTGGAAATGCGCGACGAGGTGCTGTTCGACCAGGCGCAAGCGGCCAGTGCCGATTGCGGACGCGTTTTGATCGCGGGGTTCGACGATGCGAGTCTGGTCGAGTTCGTTAACCGCTTCTGGTTCGACATGCTGGAAGCCGAGGACCGGAAGCTTCGCGGCTTCACGCCGCTCGAAATGGACCGCACGGATATCCGGCAGATCGCGGTCGCGTCGCTGAACGGCGCAGGCAGCACCACACTCAAAGCGGTGAACACATTTCTATCGAAGCCGTGCGTGCTGTTTCTGGTCATCGACGCGCAGCAGATCGGTGCGAGCGGCAGCCTGCTGCAGCGCACCGACATCCCCTTTGCCGAACTGCAGATACCCATCGTTGCAGTCGTGCAATCGATCAAGGAACTCGAACAGTCGAATTCGATTGCCGAGGCGCTGTTTGAACTCGGGCGGCTCGCCGAGTCGTTCGGCTTCACGCTCGCGGGAGCGCTGGTCAACGATCAGCAGGTGCTCTACTCAACACTGGCGAACTGGCTGCTCGGCCCATCGATGCGCATACAAACCGTCTCCGACGAAACGCAACTCATGGATTTGCTGCCGGCACGCAGCCGCAAACAGGCGATCGACGTCGTGCGGTCGTGGCGAGCGCTGGCACCCTAATCTCGATCCGCAGGAACACACATGATTACCCCAACGCGAATTACCGTTGACGAGGCGACCCGTGAAGTCCTCGATCAGCTCAGTTCACAGCTATCGGAAGCGCCAGGCTGGGCGGCGCGGTTAGGTGAGGACATCCAGGACAGCGTGACGGATGCCACGCGTACTGCGCTGGCCGCCCCGTCGAAGACGCTCACGCAGCTGGCCGCGACCGCAACCGCTTTGCAGACGCAGGCTGCGGCGCATGGCGAGGCGTTGAACGGCATATCGAACATGGTGCAGTTGCTCGGCAAGCAGGTCGGTCAGTTCGAAACGTCCATCGACAAGCTGGGCAGCAGCGCCGTTGCGCAACGGCATCTGCTGGCCGAGCTTCAGCTTGGACATAAGCAGCTGCTGGCATCGGGCGAACAAGCGGTTGCGGCTGCGCAGCGGCAAGACGAAGCCTTTGCCGTGTTGAGCGACGCGATGCGCGCGTCGACGCGACAGCAGCAGGAAAGCGTCGAAAAGCTCGCCGCATTGTTACAGGACACAAAAACCAGCCTGAGCGCGGTGCAAGCCGCCCAGGCCAGCCAACAACAACTGCTGCAGGATCTCATGCAACGCATCGACCAATGGGCGCAACCGTGGTGGAAGCGAGGATCCAGGCCGTCACGGAGCCAATCATGAACAAGCGGACCATCCAGGCCTTGCTCGCTGATGCAACGCTGGCCTCACTCGCCAGCCAGTATGATCCGCCGCGTTCGGATGCCGGCTCGCCCCGACTGGCGGAGCGGCTCGCGGCATACGCGAAGCAATTGACGGCCGAGCGCTTTGTGTTGCCGATCGCGGGGATTCAAGGGAGCGGCAAGAGCACGCTGCTTAACGCACTCGCATTCGACGAGCCGGTACTGCCGATCGACGCCGACGAAACCACCTGCGTGCCGGTCGAGATCTCGTGGGCGGCGCAGGCGAGCCGCCATGCGACGGTGCATTACCTCGACGGCCGCAGCGAGTCGCTGCCGTGCACTGAAGAGGCGCTGCGCTCGGTGGTTCACAACGAACACAATCCGGGCAACGAAAGACAGGTTGCGCGTGTCGTGCTCGAATCCGGCCGCGACATGTTCCGCCATGGCCTCGTGCTGGTCGACCTTCCGGGCGTCGGCAGTCTGACTGCAGCGAACAAGGCCACCACGCAACGGTATCTATCCGAAGCGGTGGGTGTGATTTTCATGCTGCGCACTGTTCCGCCGTTGACGCGCTCGGAAGCGATGTTCGTGTCGCTGCAGTGGTCGTCGCTGCCGACCGCGCTGTTCGTGCAGAACCGTTGGAACGACGAAACCGACGAAGAAGCGCTGGCGGGCCGAGACCATAACGTCAAAGTGCTGAAGAGCATTGCAGGCCAGACCGGCATCCGGCTCGACAAGTCTCCCGAGATTCGCGTGGTGAACGGCTATCAGGCGCTCAACGCCACCTTGATCGCGGATGCGCGTCTGGCCGATCTGTCCGGACTCACGGCACTGCGCGCAGAACTCGATGGATTCGGCAGCGCGTGGAGCGGCCGGGTGGCCACGGCGGTCGTGGCTGCGCTCGATGCGGATCTGATGCATCTGATGCGCATGATCGACAGCCGCCTTGAAGAAGCAAAACTCGATCGAAGCGCGCACCAGAAGCATATGCAGCAGGAATCACAGCGCTTTATCGAACGGCTGCAGGCCATCGACGAGCGCGCAGCAGAAATGGAAAGCGACGCCGATTCGTTCCGCCGTACCGTCCGCCAGCAGTTGCGGACGTGGAGCGGCGATATGGCAAAGGAATTGCGCAACCGCATGCGCACCAAGATGCGCGCCGGCATCGTCGATGGTCCGCGACTCAAGCAGGCGCTATTCGACGAGCAGTCGCAAGCAACCGACGACATCTTCGAGCAGATCCAGCAGGACGCGCTCGCTGCGCAAGATCGCCTGCGCGGAGACCTCGAAGGACTCGACTCGTGGAGCGCCGATGCGCCCGACCTGCGATTCGGCGTCGACAAGGAAGAATCCACCAAATTTGAGAATATGGGCGGAAGACTGGGATCGATCGCAGGCGGCCTCGGCGGAGGCGCGGCAGGTATCTGGGCTGCGGCGGAAGCCGGCGCGCTGATCGGTACGGCGCTCGGACCTGTGGGTACCGCGGTGGGCGCGGTGGTCGGCGGACTGCTCGGTGGCATTGCGGGCCTATGGATCGGCAATAAGACCAAGGAAGGCATCACCGGGTTGCGCATCAAGGCGGTGGAAAGCGATGTGTTTGCTGCGATCGACCGCTACGTCGACGAAACGTCGCGCGCGCTTAACCATATTGCGGAAGACTTCTGTGCCGAGCTTGAAGCCGTGCTCGATGCGTGGCGCGCGTCGAAAACCGGCGAATTCGAAGAAGAGCAAAAGCACTCGCTGGGCATGTTGAACATGTCGGCCGCCGAGAAGTCGCGCGCCGCCGAATCGTTGCAAGCTGACCGCAAAGCGGTGGAGAGCTTGCGAAACCGTGTCAGCGAGGTGGCCGCGTGAATCCGTCGCAACAGAAATGGACCGATGGCGCACGTGCACTCGCCGACATGCTCGCCGCGTACGGTGACGACAAGCGCTCGAGCCTCGCGATGCTGGTGCTGCAGCGGTTTGCGATGCCGCAAGCCTATGTGACCGTGGTGGGCGAAACGAGTACCGGCAAGTCTTCGTTGATCAATGCGTTGATGGAGAAAGCCTTGCTGCCGGTCAGCGCGACGCCGACCTCCGGCGTGGTCACGCACATTGTGTGCCGCAACGAGGTTGAGCCGCGCTTCTTCGCGATCTATCGCGATGCGACTCAGGAAGCGATCGACTACGAACGGTTCTGCGCACAGAGCATCGAACCGGGCGACGACATCCTGCGGCTCCAGGTGCGCGCGAGGCCGGGTGCCCCGGGCCACGTCGGCATGCACGTGTTCGATACGCCCGGGTATAACGCGGTGCTGAGCAAGCACGAGGAAGTGTTGACCACTTTTCTGCCGCAGAGCGATGTGATCGTCTTCACGGCGGGGTATCGGACCGGCTTTGGGCAGTCGGACCAGGACTTGTGCGAAGCCGTCGCGGCGGCCACCGCGCATGACACGAACATTCCCGTGGTGCTAGCCATCAATCGCGCGCCGGACGGTTGCGGCATCAACGATAAACGGGTCGCGGAAATTCTGCGCCTTGCTGAAGACGGGCTGAAACGTAAGGTATCGGTGCAGATCATCCACTCGACTAACCGCGCGGTAGCAGACGGTCCGCTGGAGCGCCGTACGATGGATGCGCAGGCACTATGGGACGAAGTGCACACGCATGCTTTCGCGCCGGCCGTGCTCGAAGCGACGCAACGGCGGCTGCAGAAAACCTTGATCGACATCGTCGACGATGCATATGCGGCGCTGGAGCGTGAAGAGGCCGGCTTGAGCGCGAACGCAGATCAATACGCCGCGATCCGGCAGGCCGTCAAGCTTGCCGATGGCGCGAGGGCGCAATCGCATCGGGAAATCGACGAGACAATGCGCAGGCTCGAAGCCGCTCTGCCAGACCTGGTGGATAAACTCGCCGCCGCCGCGATGCCGCGCGTCGAAGCCGACATCATGTCGGCGAACAAGTGGCTCGGCCACGCGGACTGCGCGCAGTGGATCGCCGGGCACTGTCTGCCGTTCGAGGTACGCGGCATTGGGCGCGCGATCGAAGATCATCTGGCGGTTGAAATCGATGCGTTGAATCAACGGCTCGAAGAAATCGCCAACACGACGATCGCCGAACTCGACAAGACCGTCGCGCTGCAGGGCGAAGACCCAGTATATAAGTTCGCGAAAAGCTTGTCCGCCACGCTAGCGCAGCGCTTGACAGGGACCGCCGTGAACTCGATGTTGCGTGGCATGGGCGGCGTGGGCGGTGCCGCGGCAGGCGCCGGTAACTTTGTGAAGAGCATGGTGGCGCGCGTCGGACGTCTGTTCGGCACGCGCTTTAGCCGGGAAGTCTATAACCAGATCGGCCGCATCTTTACGAAGAGAATGCTCGAGCGGCTCAATGTCGCTGTACTGGTGATCACCGAAATGGTGAGCTTCGTATACGAAGCTCAGGTGTGGCAAGGCAATTTGCTCAAGTCGAGCCGCAAGGCGTTCGACGAGTGGACGGGCACTGTGAAGACCGACCTTCTGCAAGCCTATTTGCCCGAGATTCGCCAGGCTAACTACGACATCGTCGACGCGTTGTACAGCGATATCGATCCGTCGCCAGCGCCCGATGCCGAACGCGATGCGCGCCTCGCCGAGGTTCGCGCAGCCAGGATGCTGCTCGCGAACCTTCGCGAGTGCCTCAACTCAAACAACGAAGCCTGATACAGGAAAGAACACGCCATGAGCGACGATTTTATCGACTTGCCTATGCGCAGCACGCCGGCCACGACGACCGGCAGTACGCCGGTGCCGGCAACCAAAATGCAACAGGCAGCTACGTTGATCGATAGCGGGGCAAATGCGATACAGGCAATTGCGCCGATTACGCAGGGCGTAGTCGAGATCTGGCGCATCAAGCAACAGTCGCAGGCCGATGTGGCGCAGATCGAAGCAAAGAGCCGCGCGGTGTGTGATGTGCTGCGTGCTGAGACTAACCGTTTGATGGTGATGAAGGACACGATCACTACGCGTGGCCAGGCGGCTGCGGAGCTGGTGCGCGCCGTGATGCAGGATCTTCATCGGCTGGATCCGGTTGCGCAAAAGGGCATTGTCGATACCTTGACGCAGTTGGTCGCCACTGTGGTTGCCGATAAGGGTGCGCCTGCGGCGGATAAGCCGTGAGTAAAGACCTGGCCATCGTGGCTGGCGAGATCGTGGCGCTGATTAAGGCGCTCGAACTCGAGAAGGCCCGACGGCTTGCGGTGGAACGGCGCCGTGAAGCAGCGGTTCGGGAGTTTGGTGCGCGGCAAAAGTCCGTGCATGAGCTGACGCTGGCGATCGTTGAAGCGAAGCGGCAGCGCGAGCGAGTCATGCGCGCAGTGGATGATGTGTCACAGGCGCAGAGGCTGTTTGCGAAAGCGCAGGTGGAAGCGATTTGCAGAGAGTTTTTCGACGTGGAGATTGCGAGGTGGACGGCCAGGAAGAGAGAGTTGTCTAGGCCGGGGCGGTAGGGGCTTGCAGAACCTCTACGTAACGTTGTTGCTCAATGGGCTGATCGGTTCGAACGTCTCGCCCCACGCGCGCAGATTCGAGGCGTACGTATCGAGCACCTTGCTGGCGACTTCACTTGTCACCGCAGCGTGATATGTATTAGCTAGGACTCGATCGGACAGGTGGCTGGGTCGCTGAATCACCGAAGCGGCGATTCAATGAGGAATGAGCTTTTCCCTGGCGAGTTCCAACGAATCGAGAAAGGTGCGCACAGGCGTCTTGCCATAGCACCATCGCCCTTGATGTTCGCGCTCGTTGTTGTATTGGTCAAGCCAGGTGTCGAGGTCTTGCTGCAAAGCCGGGATCGAGTCGTAGACCTTCTTGCGAAAAGCGACGCGATAGAACTCATTGAGCATGGTCTTGTGCAGGCGCTCGACAATGCCGTTGGTCTGGGGTGACCTGGCCTTCGTGCGTGTGTGGTCAATGTTCTCCACAGCCAGATAGAGCTCGTATTCGTGGTGTTCCGGATTGCCGCAATACTCCGCACCTCGATCAGTCAGCACACGCGCCAACGGAATACCATGGCTGTCAAAGAACGGCAGCACGCGGTCGTTGAGCAAGTCGGCCGCCGGTAGCGGCGTCTTTCGGTCGTAGAGCTTGGCGAACGCCACCTTCGAGTATGTGTCGACAAAGGTCTGCTGGTAGACGCGACCGACGCCCTTGAGGGTGCCGACATAGAAGGTGTCCTGGGCCCCGCAATAGCCGGGGCATTCGGACTCGAATTCCCCGTGACTTTCCTTCTCCAGCTTTGCGCGCTCAAGCGCTGCCAATTGCGCCTCGGTCAGCACCAGCCCCTCCTGGGCCGACTTCGCTTCCAGCGCCTTCAGGCGCTTGATCATGGTCTCCAGGTCATGGCGCAGCCAGATGCTGCGAACACCCTGCGGCGAGACATGCAGGGCATGGCGCTTGAGGACCTCGTTAGCAATACGGACCTGGCCATAGGCAGGCAACTCCAGCGCCAGATCGACCACCGCACTCTCCACCTGGGGGTCTACGCGATTCTTGAGCAATGGCCGGCGGCGCGAGATTTCCTGCAGCGCTGCTTCACCGCCGCGTTCGTACAGCGATGGTCGCGCGCCGCGCGGCGTCGCCACCGTCCGCAACCCGCCATACTGCCGACGTTCAAAGGGAGCCTCGTCGAACGTCGGCAAAGGGTCGTCAGCGGCCCTTCGTGCCCGGCGCTCGTCCCCGTCTCGAGGTCGCATACCGACCCAGTGTGTGGCAGCCTGCCACGCGCGCTGGGCTGGGCCGGTTCCAGCGTGCAGGTAATCGGCGGCGTCGAAGATTCCTGCCAGTCTGGCCGGCACCGCCGGCGCCAGCGTGCGTTAGCGTATGGGTTGCTGGTCTACCTTGGTGCGCTGCCTTGGGTCTGGAAGCGCAAGGCTGGCCAAAATGACAAGCGAGAAGGGGGCGCAATGACCCTGACCGATGCCTTCCGCCAATTCCGGGGCAAAGCCCCGGAACATCCGATACGACGTGACCGCGATTAGCGACACGGACCCTCCGGAACTGGTCTGCATGGACACTGGCAGTGCTGGATGCGGCGACGCGACGACCTGCCCGCTGGCCAATGTTCTGCTGTCGTAGTGCCGGTACGAATAGGCGTATGGCTGCTCTACGTCCAACAACCGTCATTGCGAGCGCTAGGACTCGAACGGCCGCGTTGGGGCCAAGAACGGAATTTCACGAGTGTCTGCTTACAGCCGGCAGTCGTGATGGTGGCGCACTTCCTTACCGTTGGCCCATGAGATAAAGAAGCGCCTGTCCGTTTCGAGCAAGCATTTCCGCCGCTTCATTGGGCGATGTCGCCCACAGCGGAGCAAGGCCTTCGGCAACCTGGGACGTGTTCCAAGGCAAGATTGACTTGCCCCCAACCTTGGCAAAGGGACCATCGCTTTCTGGCACAACGCGGTCGTGCGGCATCGCTTCAGCCAAGGCCCGGCCATTCGCAGATTCGAACATCGCCGGCCCGATGCTGAACCAACACCCGTGCGCCGCGGCGTCCTTCAGTTCAGATGTGCTTCCGGAAAACCAGTGCATGACGGCCGTGCCGAAGTTCGGATGCCGCTCGAACTCTGCCAATACGTCCCTGACTGCGCGGCGGGAATGGACACTGAGCGTTCTGCCTCCCAGCTCCGCGCACCGGGCGATGACCGCGCCGAAAATCTTGCGCTGGACTTCGTAGTGGGCTTTGAAACGAGATGACCCATCAAGGCCCACCTCACCGACCGCCTTGACGCCAGCAATCTGTTCCAGTAGCAGGTCTAATTCTGCTGCGCGCTCGTGGGCAATTTCGGGATGGAGCCCGGGTGTGATGAGTACTGAGGGCAACGGCTCCAGCGCTCGCGACGTCGCCGCAAACGCCTTAGGACTCGTGGTCACCAACCAGGTGAACTCATTGCGGCGGGCGGCCTCGCGGTAGACCTCCCTCGCACTAGGGTAGAGGTCGAGGTGGCAGTGAAAGTCCATCACAGCAGTCCGTCCGCTTGGAGCAACGCCTCCAGTTCACCAAGACTAGCTTGGAGCACCCGCCGATATGAACCACGCTCACCAGGCGCAGCAAATGCGAGCGTGGCGCCAAGGAAGCGGTCCAATCCCTGTTCACGCACCGACAACACAGCCAGTGCTGCCGCCATAGGGTCGTCCGGGCCGCTGGACTTGTCAGAACCGGCCAGCGAGGGGAAGGCATAGGTAGTCCTGTCGCGGCCATGGCCCCAGGCGAGAAACGCTGCTCGTCGAATCATGCAGGGAACACAGCGGCCACAATGCGTTCGGTTGTAGGTTCGGTAACGTCCGCAGCTCGTGGAATCTGAAGAGACGGTGTCAAGCAAGGTCTGGTTCGCGCATTCGCGAAGCATTTCGCCCTTCGTCTTGAACCGGTACGGCAACTCGAGCCGTACGCCGATGCCCAGCACTTCGAGCAGCTCCTGCAGCATTGTCATGAACAGCGGGTGCGTCGTGCGCGTGCTGAGGCTGGAGACTCGCCCAGGGACGAGGGGCGGATTGACGCAGATGAAGCCGTTCTCGGGGACAAACACCTGCACGGGCTGGCCGGCAATCTTGGATGCCGCCATCACGGCGAACCCGTAGAACGCCAACGACCGACCGCGCGTCGAGGGCTCCCGACTGCCGGTAAAGTTGATGCCATGGCTCCACTGCATGTGAGTCGCCCCACCGCCAAGTAGCGTGGCGTACCGGCGTTGGCGCTCGGAATCCTCGTGGGCCAACTGCGAGACGAACGCCGGCCGTCGCCCACGGGTCACCAGGTCGATGCCCCCTACAAGGCTGTCCAGACCGCCCGACAGAAGCGAGATGCAATCGTGGGCCAGCGCCTGGGGTCTGCCGTTCGGAGGCGCGACCCCGCCCTCGACGAAGTGAAGCGTCCAATAGTCCCCCGTCAGAACCTTCAACATCTGTTCGACGTGGGCCTTCCAAGGCGCCCACCGAAGGGGTTCATGCAAGCCGACCGTGAGTTCGATGGTCCGAGTCCAGCCGTCTGCACTGGTGTTCCGCAAACAGCAAAGGTCGGCTGCGCAAACCGACAAACAGAACTGCACGAAATCCCAAGCCTGAGCACTTGGAGCGAATCCCTTGCGCTTCAACGACCCACGCCAGCCCTGCGCGATGGTCCCAACGCCGGCGCGCTTGGCGCTCTTGAACAGCGTGAACGCGCGCTCGCCATCTGCGAGCGTGGCGGGCAAGTGGTCGACGGACGTGCATAGCACCTTCGTCATGATGCGAACACCTCCATTGCCGACCGTAGAACGTCACGGGCGAGCCGCTTGGGGTCGAGCCCCGTCCCACCGAGCCGCTCCATGACGACACGAACTTCCGACTGCACGTACTCCCGCACATCCTTCCGAAAGAGCTGGACTTGTTGCGGGTCGTGCCTCAGCCGCTCGTAGGTTTGACCGAGCTGCAGGTCCATGCGATTACAGACATCGTTGGCGATGGTGATAGCCATGACATCGTGAATCTGCGCATCCGTGAGGTTGAAGACGTCGATGTCGGGATTGAGTTCGTAGAGCAGCCCAAGCGCCTCGGCCGCGGCGTTGCGCAGCGATTCGTCGTCTACGCTGCCCGTATCGGGCATGACCTCCTTGACCAATTCCAGGATGAGGTCGTCAGCAGCGAGACTCGCAGCCCGTGTTCGATTTACCCAGTCTACAACCTGCGGGTCAGACCCATCGCGGGCGGACGCCAAGAACTGCCCCAGGGCACCTGCGCCCTGAGCCGTGCCTCGCATGGTGGAAGCTGCGCGCCGCGCACCGCCCATGCCCTTGGTAACCATGCTCTTGGCCGCCGCGCGCAACGAGTCGCGTCCGCCACCGCCAAGAGCGGCGGACATCTTGGAACGCGCGTCGGCGAACCGGCGACTGGGTGCGAAAGCCTCATCCGGCGCCGCTTGCTCGCCGGCTGCGGCGGGCCCCTCGGCTCCGGCTTCGGTGCCCGTGTCAGCAGGCTCGTGGTCGCCATCATCGCCCGAGCCATCGGCGGCATCGTCGCCGCCGGCAGGCGCCGCCTCTGAAGTCAGCCATTCCGGGTCAAACGGCGAGCCGGCTTTGCCGCCGGAGCTTGACGTTGAGGTTCCCACTATCGGGTCCCCCGCTTCGCCTGCTGGATGGCCGCCTTAGTGGGTTTCTCCGCCGAAGAGTCTGCCTCCCACTTGTCGAGGGTGGGGCGTGCCCATGTCTGCGAGTACAGAAGGGGGACGACGCCAGGACCAACTTTCCCGACCGGTGCCTCTGCCAAGAGCGCCGTGGCCTGGGCAGCCAGCTCCGGGTAAACCTTGCAGGGCTCGATGAGCGGAACGACGTCCTCACCCGAGCGCCACGTCCGCATCGCGGCCTTCAGCTGCCAGGCTTTGCCCATGGCCATCCCTGCCTGGATAGCGCCAGCGGCTCGGATGGCCTCTGTGAGTGGTGCGTTCGATGCCGTTGCAGCGACCAGGGCGTCGCGCAACGCTCGCCCTTGGTCGGTCATGTTGTCCGCGCCAAAGTCCCGAGTCGCCGTATCCCTGCTCAAGTGCAGTAGGGGGCGGAGGTCTACGTTACCGAGCGGCGGTTTGAGCTGCAGCCATTCGCACGAAAAGGGGTCATCCTTGAAAGGCTCGGGGAGGGGCGTGCCGGCGGCCGCCGCGGCTTCCGCTTCACGCAAGACTGTCACTCGCCCGTCGGCGTCCGCCGAGACCCTTGCAGCCAGGGCGTTGGCCAGCGTCTCGTCGCACCGTTCGACAAGGTGCCACTTTGCAAGAGAAGGGATGTCGAGGTCGATGCCCTGCGGGGCAGCTAAGGCCGACCGCAAGTAGACCGTGTTCAGGAACCGCTTCATCAGCCGCGGGTTCGCGTTTACGGCGCTCGACTGGGTAAGCAGCGGAGCCAATCCCTCAGCAAGTTGCATCAACTCGAGCATGGGCGTGTTGCCCAAGCCGACAAGGCTTTGCAAGAACTCGGACGTGACGGCGTCACCTTTCCAGCTGCTTTGCAGGCGCTTCGGGATAGCTTCCTTTGCCGCGTCGAATCCGACCTTTCCGAAGACGCCGTCAGCATGGGCACGCTCCATCAACAGCAAGGCTAGGTATGCCTTGGCTTCATTGATACCGAGTCGCGGAACGTGCAGCGGAACCTGGATGAGCTTGTCGAAGTAGTTCGTTGCAACTTCGCTCGAGATGCCGGTCCCTTCGAAGTGCACCCGCACCGCGCCTCGAATGAACTCGTTATCGGCCGCCACCACGAACGCGCTGCGCTTGAGGAAGAGGAGGAGGCGAATCGATTCCAGCGTGGAAATGGCGGTCTTGGGCAGGCAGCGGTCTAGGTCGTCCACGAACACTACCAGCGTGACCTTCAGCTCTTCGAGCAGTTCTTCGAGGGCATTGCGGAACGCCTGAATCTCATTGGGCAATGAGACCGGCTCTGCGGGCTTGAGCAGGTCATTGGGCATCCCCTTGTCGGCGCCCTTTTTCTTCTTCTCGCCTTCTCCGTCGCCCGACTCCTTCGCGTCGTCGTCCCCGCCAACTCCGAAGAACCCAGCAGCCTTCATGACAGCGGAGCCGATGCTGCCGACGGGCACACCTGTGTAAAGCGTCACGGCGGCTTCACCACCCATCTGCGCGAGGCGAAGGAAGTTGATGCGCTTGAGGAGGCGCTTCGCCTTCTTTAGCAGGGGCCCGTTCTTGGCCGCCAGCCGCAGCACCTCATCGCCAACCAGCTGCAGCAGCGCACCTCGGGCACCCTCGAAGTCCTGGTAGAGCCACGGGTTGAACGTGACGATGACGTAGATGTTGGTCCCCGGGGCATCGGCTTGTTTCAGCCGGCCTTCAATCATCCTGACCAACGAGGTCTTGCCGACACCCCAGCCGCCAGAGACGCCGACCGAAATCGGCGTGCCGTTCGCCTGTTGGAGGAGTTTCGCGCACGCGTCCGCTACGACACCGAAATTCAAGTAGTCGACGGTGGTTTCATTGTCTGACCACATTTCAAATTATCTCCGACTCTGCCAAGTTGTCTGATATTACCTTGTGATCTGTCGCGACGGCGCGCGGCGCTCTCAAGAACGTTGAACGTCCCCCTCCAGGCAAACTATTTAGCCTTATCTACGACCGCTGTGGGTCGTCAGTTGCCCCCTGTGCCCGGCGCTCGTCCCCGTCTCGAGGTCGCGCGCAGACCCAGTGTGTGGCAGCCTGCCACGCGCGCGGGGCAGGGCCGGCTCCAGCATGCAGGTAATCGGCGGCGTCGAAGATCCTGGCCAGCCTGACCGGCGCCGCCGGCGACTGTGGGCGTCGGTGTGGTTCAAGCCTCGAGGTCAGTTCAGTTGGAGTGCCGCCGGCAACCGGTGGAGGTGTCGGCCTAGATTGGCGGATGCCCGGCGCCGGCGGCACTACCGCGGCTCCGGTCACGTGGTACTCCAACTGCGCCGAATGGGTGCTGCGCTCATGTTCCCACGACCAACTGGAACTGGCGAACGGGCGCACCGTTCGGACGACTGCCCAACGCTGTCGCGTTGCGCTAGCGCGAAGCTCCGCGCGCGGAAGACAGTCAAGGCCCCGAGTCGGGCCGCAAGCCTCGCGGTCGTGCAGAAACGGTTGGCGCCGCCGATAGTGCCCAAAAAGAAAAAGGGCGCCCTTTTTCTTTGGATACCCAAATCTCAGCGTTTGACCGCTTTCAACTGGCGTTTGAACGCCTTCAGGTCGGCGACTGCGTACAGTTGGCTGCGGCCAATCTCGCTGCTAGCGACCAGCTTCTTAGCTTGAACGTAGCGTCGGAAAGTTGCCATTGAGACTTCAAGGTACTCAGCGGCCTCGGCAGCCGTGAATTCGTCGTCGGCAAGGTGGCCAAAAACCTCTTCGTGGCTTAGGTTCTCATTGGAGAACGCCTGTTGCCCAATCAGCGCGAAGAATTTGACGCGCTCCTGGGCGGGCATCTTGCCGAGGGTCTCCATCAGTTCCACTGCAGTCATGGTGCTCTTCATTTTCTCTCTGCCTTCAAGTACAGCTTGAGCTGGGCGTAGAAATTCTCGTGCGAGCCCACCTGGTAAAAATCAATCATCAACAACTCGACATCGACTCCTTCGGCTCGTTGCTCTGGCGTTGGCGGCCGATAGGCGATTAAGTATTCTTGGCTCCGGAACTTAAACTTGTGGACCCAGATTCCGGCCAGGTCTCCTCTACCTTTGGCTCTCCGATATCCGGGTTGCTACAAACGACCTCCACTTCGTCCTCGATGGCTACTTGGAGTGGCTTATGCGCCTTCTTGACAAACTGACCGAAAGGCTTCTTATAGCTTGGTACCATGATCTGTTGTGGTATCAGGTATGATTCTATATCGTATCATTTTGCATTTCAATGTCCAGGTAGCCGATTGGCCGGTCTCGGTGTCTCTCGATGCATGCTCCGGAGTCGACGTCTTCGACATTAATGCAACTGTCACCGCTTGCGAAACGGGCCCAACCAGCGACAAGCCACTATACCATCGCGATAAGTGCGTCATGGGACGCTTTGTGTTCTGTGGAGACTACCGTCGGCGGGCGACCCTGGGGAATGACGGTCGGGAGGGGCGGTGGCTGGATTGTGAGCACGAGGCTAGCGCGGCCAAGAGCCTTCGCGCGCCCGTCAGTATTCTCGTGCCCCGGGGGCGCGAGTCCTGGGCGCACGCCGACAGGCCCCGGCGTCACAGATTTCCGTGGCTAGGTGTGTGTGCGGCTCGCCCACCGGCGCCCGATGGATGACTAGCTCGCGCGTCCGGAGACCGCGCCGGGGTGCGAAGGCTGATGACTCTTCAACACGGCACGCCGTTTAGGGACGGAACCGCACCGGGGGATCGGTACTCAAGCGTGACCAGTGGCCGAATGATTCGACTGCGGTGCGAACCGTTGCAGAACATGGTGGACCATGCTTTTTGCCAGTTCCTCCTCGCCGAAGAAGACGGTTCCAATTCCCTCCTTCCGCAACATCAGTGACTCGTCCTCGCTGTGTGTACGCATGACGATCTCGATTCCCGGGTTAAGGGTGCGCGCCGTGTCGGCCATCTGGCGGACATTGAGCGAATCGGGCATTGCCACCACGAGCATGGCCGCATCGGCAATGTGGGCCTGAATCAATACCGAAGGATCCGCAGCATTGCCCCACACTGCCACCATGCCCTTCTTGCGTAAGTCCTCAACCAGTTCCCGGTTCTGTTCCGCCACTACATAGGGGATGCCGCGGGCGTCTAGTGAACTAGCGATCCGCTTGCCCACCCGACCGTAGCCCACCAGCACGACTTGGCCCTCCAGATACTTGCGCTCTGTGGTCGTAGGCAGTTCGGCGTAGGGGTCGCCTCGTTGCTCCAGACGGCGGGCCAGTTTCGAGCGTCGGAGTACCCATCGGCGCAGCGGCTCGATGGCTGCGAAAAGCATAGGATTCAGGGCAATAGAAATAAGCGCGCCGGCCAGCACCAGGCTCATGCCTTCGGCGGGCAGCAGGCCAAGGGAACGTCCCAGGCCGGCCAGGATGAACGAGAATTCGCCGATTTGCGCCAGGCTGGCAGAGACAGTCAGCGCGGTGTTGAGCGGGTAGCGGAAGGCCAGGACGAGGGCAAATGCCGCGATGGATTTGCCGAGGACAATGATGGCCACCACGCCGAGCACGTGCACCGGCTTTTCCATCAGGATAGCTGGTTCGAACAGCATGCCCACCGACACAAAAAAGAGAACGGAAAAGGCATCGCGTAGTGGTAGGGATTCTTGAGCGGCTCGATGGCTGAACTCAGATTCCCGCATGACCATTCCGGCGAAGAATGCTCCCAGAGCAAAGGAGACGCTGAAGAGCTCGGCTGCACCGTAGGCAATGCCAATGGCGCCAGTGATTATCGACAGGGTGAACAACTCGCGTGAGCCCGTACTCGAGATTTGCCACAAGAGCCAGGGCAGCACGCGGCGGCCAACGATGAGCATCAGCGCAATGAAGGCGGACACCTGCAACAACGTCTGCCCAATGGTCGTCCACAAGGGTCTCGATTCGACTGGCGGTACCGCCACGGTGCCGCCCAGGAAGTTGGTCAGCGGCGGCAGCAAGACCAACACCAGCACGGTGGCCAAGTCTTCGACCACCAGCCATCCGACCGCGATGCGGCCGTTCATGCTCTCGAGTGCGCCACGTGTTTCTAGGGCCTTGAGTAGCACCACGGTACTGGCGCATGATAGAGCCAGGCCGAAAATCAAACTGCTGCCCCAACCCCACCCCCACCACCACGCGACCAGCAGGCCCAGCACCGTAGCCAATGCCATCTGCACCAGGGCACCTGGTACAGCGATGCGTTTAACTGCCAAGAGGTCATTGACGGAGAAGTGCAGGCCGACACCGAACATCAGCAGCATGACACCTATCTCGGAGAGCTGGGAGGCCAGACGCACATCGGCCACGAAACCGGGCGTGCTGGGGCCGATGATGATTCCGGCGACCAGATAGCCGACCAGCGCCGGTACCTTGACTCGCTCGGCAAGGAAACCAAGCATCAAGGCGATGCTGAAGCCAGCGGCGAGCGTGGTGATCAGGGGTATGCTGTCTTCCATTCAGGGGCCGCGAAAGTTGAGTGAACGGGGTCCTCGCGGCCGCTGCAGCGGCAGCCGTGGCCGGTACCACGAATATCACGAACTCGACCACGCCGCACAAGGATATCGCATAGGCTGCTGACGCCACGGCTGCGATGTCATTTTCATTCCGAATGGGGTATGCGCAGCGCGGCGTCACTGCCTGAGTAGTGGCGAGTAGCTCTATAACAGCCCACATGGAGCCGCGATCGCACGGCACGCACATCAGCACTGGGCGCGCTTTGCGCGAACCCGCCAAGGGGCCGATAATGCGGCCGCGTGTGGACGGCCGGCATCGGCATTTGGGGGCTTGGCCGGCCTGGTGCCCTCTGGGTGCGACGTCCGAGCCGTCAAAGCGGCTTAGCCGTGTGACCTTGACCCCTGGGCGCGGCAGGCCTCGTCCTTCAGGACGAGGAAGGATATGCGTTGGTCTGTGGTGCTTCTTGAAGAGCGAGGAACAGGTCATGATGGCGTTTCAGCTCCTCCAAGCACGGCTGGTCGGCCGGATTCTCAGGAAATGCCACAAGGCCCTGGAATTGGTACTGTGCATATTCGGTACCTTGAAGCCGTGCTGAGACAACCACTTGGTGTTCCGGATCGATAGCGATTAGATGCATATCGAACAGCGTGTGAATGTCCGCACGCAGAAGCAACCCGTTGGACGTGGAGTAGTTCGTTTTGCGCGCGTGCGGCACGATATGTGCCGCTTCAAGAAGAGGCACGACACTTGAGCCCGTAATCGCACACGTGTCGCCGTAAGCGCGCCGGAGACGTTCGCGGAAATCAGGCTGACCACGTCGGGTTTTGACGTTCACTAATTGCCGATTTTCGTTATTTACACCATCGTCGCCGGCGTCATCATCTAGCGTCACCGCTTCAACTGGCACGGCGCGATGCAGCTCGATGTACTGTTCATGGTAGTTGTGATTGAACTTTCGCCATCCGGCGCGCAGCCAAGCGGCAGGGATAGGTTGCGACTTTGAGTTGCTGAGGTATTGGTGCGCGTGCTCAGAAACGGATTTGGCCAATTTTTCTAGGCCGCTGTATTCTCTAATTTGGTCGTACGTAAGCCTTAAGGTATCTCCGGGCAGGCTGCGCAGATGCGCTTCAAATGCGTCGTATTTTCTTGCCATCGTGAATCAGTTCCCCAAATAGATTCAGGTTGTGCTTGCCTGATCCCGCAGTCTACCCTGCCGAGTTAGCCCGTTCCGACCGTGCAGATGTGCAGCGCGAACTTCTCGGCTTCCAGGCCACTGGCGAGACGTGTAGCTTGAAAGTAGCCCTTGAGTCGACGTGAGCCCAAAGGACCGTTATGGGTCGTCAACTGCCCCCATGCCCGGCGCTCGTCCTCGTCTCGAGGTCGCGCGCAGACCCAGTGTATGGCAGCCTGCCACGCGCGCGGGGCAGGCCTGCTCCAGCGTGCAGGTAATCGGCGGCGTCGAAGAGCGCCGCCAACCTGGTCTCGCTCTGTCGGCGGCAGCGCAGCGCGGAAGTAGCCCGGACGCTTCACAGCGGGTCAGGCAGGGCGCCAGGCAACCCCTTGAGCACCGCCTGTTGATACAGGTGGTCTGGTGCCATGGAGAGGCGCCCACCGTCCCACTCGCGGCGCAGCTCCTGCATCAGTTCCGGCGCCACGTTAGGGCCATGCGCGCGCAGCGTGTCGGCCATCGCATCGCTGATCCGTTGCAGTACCTCCTCGGGCTTGGCCACGCCGCAGACGTTGCGGCCGAATTCGATCAGCGTCTTGCGCTCCGGATAGCGCTTGCTTTTGGCGAGCTTGAGCGCCAGTTCACGGTCGGTCAGCTCCACCCCATGGCGGTTCTGGTACCGATAGACGGTCGTCGTGACCACATCGAAGAGGGGCGAGAGCTTGGGCGGCGCGCTGTGCGGATCCTCATACAGCAACCCGAAATTCTTCAGATGCGCATCACCGTTCCGAACCAGCACCGTGAGCGCCAGATACTCGAAAAAGCGCCGGCAGCTCTCCGGCGCGTTGGCCCCGCAATAAGCGTTGATGACCGTGGCGATCTGCTCGTAGGCGCCGAGATACTTGTCGTCGTTGCTGCGGTTCATCAGCACCGTCATGTCCTCGAAGCCAAGCTGCCGGTCACCGGCCAGATCGAACCGCGCCATCACGAACAGCTTGCCGGACCGCGAGAGCCAGAACTCGGGCACGGTCAGGCCGGCGCGACGCGCCGCCTCCATGCACAGGAATTCGTTCTGCGCCAGATACGGATAATCCTCGCCACTGGCCTTGACGATCAGATCCGGCACGATCACCGTCGCGCGCTCGGCCAGCGGCGTATCAAGCTTGTCGGCATCGGGAATCATCACCTTGGGCTGAAAGCCGCTGATGCCCGATTGCAGATAGGTGTCGACGAGGTGGTCGAACAGGTCGGCCGAGCCCTCGTGTTCCAAGAGCGCGGTCAGGCCCACGCCCGCGCCCAGGCGCTGGCGCTCGTGGCCCGGCACGGTATAGCGCAGCCGGCCGATCTGGTTGGCTCCGGTCAGCGCCAAGAGGCGCATGTCGTCGAGCTGCATGAGCTTGCCGAAGCGATTGCGGATCCGATCGAGCAGGTAGCCCTCCGGGCGGTTCATCGCGAACAGGGGATGCAGCGCGCTGCTGGCGTAGCTCTCGACCCGGATCGGCATGCCCAACGAGATCTCGCACGGGCGCTCCGTCGTCGTATAGTTGAAGACGTAGCGCGACTCCTTGTCGAGCGTGCCGGAGGCCCCCTGCGGTGTGGTGACCAGCAGGCGTTTCAGTTTGTCACTCATGCTCGTCCAGCAGTGCTTGCAGCGCCTCGGCCGTCGGGCGCGCATCGGTGATGGCGACGCCTTTGCCGAGATAGGTCAGGACACTGAACATTACGTGCAGACCGACGTTGCCGCCCTGTTCTAGCTCGGCAATCGTCTGGCGCCGCACCTTGAGCGCCGCGGCTAGTTCGGTCTGCGTCCGGCCAAGTGCTTTCCGGGTATCACGGATGAGCCGACCCAGATCTTGAGCGGTGTAGGCAGTCTTCATGGTGTTCGATATTTCGTACTTATCGCAGTCGAGTATAATACATCGTCCGTTTTATCGAACATTTTTTCGCGTAGCGCCGCCACTCGCCTGCGAACGCCCGCGCCCTGGCTTCACAGTCTTTGAAGATGAGGGGGCACACCGGCTGCCCGGGCCATTGGGCCGGGCGAGCACCGCTCCAGCCGTGCGTGGCGCGGCAGTGTTGGATGCGGACCAGGTTGGGTGCGAGCGGGGGCCGCGGGACGACTGCGCCGCGCTGTCGGTTCGCGCTAGTGCGCAGTGCCCGCGGTATCGCCATTTCTGCCGCCGACGGTCTCCCGGGCGTGATCCGCGATGCCAAGCCGGCGGGCTACGGTGCGGACCGTCTGAATGCGCATGCGGTTACCGAGCTGAGCCCCCTTGATCTGCTCGAACGCGGGGTCCCGGACGGCGTCGGGGCCATTGAGGTCTGCGTCGACATGGACCGCAAGCTGGCCTGGCGGCCCAAGGGCCTAGAGGAACTGAAGCCCATCGCCGAAGAGCTGGGCGCGGCGGCGCCAGCCAGCCGGGCGCTGCGCCGGCTCAATAAGGACTTGGACACCAGCGCGGGCGGGGAGCGTCCGAAGGCGACCCTAGTGCACGAAGGCCGCCTCTGGTTGGCGAAGATGCAGGACCGCGGCGACCGGCCGGCTATGCCGGCCCGCGAGTTCGTGACGATGCGCCTGGCGAGCATGGCGGGGCTGGACGCGGCACCAGTGGTGCTGCACACCTTCGGCTCGCATCAGGTCTTGCTGGTCGAACGGTTTGACCGCACGGGGGACCCGTATCGCCCACAGCGCCGCCTGTTCGCCAGTGCCCACACGGTGCTGCGACTCCCCTTGGACGCGGTTAGGGGCGATCCGCGGCGCTCCTATCTGAACCTCGGCGATGCTGTGCGCGTGTGGGCGAGGGGGCGCGACGACTTGGGTGTGCTGCTGCACGAGCTGTGGCAGCGCATGGCTTTCAACGCCCTGGTCGGCAACGTCGACGATCACCCGCTGAACCACGGCCTGCTGCATGATGGCCGTGCCCAACGCGGCTGGCGGCTGGCGCCGGCGTTCGACATCACGCCGGCCTTGACTGGAATGCCGCAGCCGCTCGCCGATGGCCCGGGATTGTCCATGGCCACCAACGCCGACGGCACGGCCCGCACCGGGGTGCCGCGGCTGACCGCCGCGGCGGGCCATTTCGGGGTGGACGCCGACGCGGCGGGCGCCTGGTTGCAGGCGACGGCTGCGCTCGTGGCCACGAACTGGGAGCGGATGTTGCGTGAAGCGGCGAGGCCGGTCATGGAGGACGCCGCTAGACTCGACGGGCTGATTGCCGAGGTCCGGGCCGCCTTCGCTTATAGCGAGTGGCTGGCCGGAAACTCCTGACCTTGGGCGCGGCAAGCCTTGTCATTCAAGGGCGAGGAAGGATAGCGCGGACGCCGAGGGTGTCCGTGGCGGCCGTCAGTGTGGCGTCTGCTGTTGTTCAATTTACTGGCGGACGATCTCAATGGGAGCGGCGACGCTGATCCTGCACGTGCTCAAAGCGTTCATGTTTGGGGATCAACGATACGCCGGGCCATGACGTTGGCGACGTTGTATTGTGCGAGGTGGCAGCGACGCTGCGTGCTGCCGCACGCGGCCAGGATGCAGTGGGACGCCAGGGCGGAGAGGCGTTCGTCCTCTTGCTGCCGCGCACTGGCCCCGAGGAAGCCAATGTCTGCGCGGAACGTCTACGACAAGCGGTGGCCAGCGCGAAGCCGGGGGCCGGCCTCAGGGTGGTTCCGGTCACGGCCAGCTTCGGTGTGGCCCAGGCCGCCGCAGGCGATACTTGGCGGACGCTTTTCAAACGGGCAAACGAAAAGCTCTACCATGCCAAGAGCGACGGCCGCAACCGAGTCGCTATGGCCGGGTAGGCGTCCATGCCTAGCGTGACTGCTACCTTACCCGCTGCTCGCCGAGCAGCGCCAGCTTGCGCGAGCCGGCGAAGATGTCGCTCGGCTTGAGCCCGTAGACCTGCCGGATCGAATGGCTGAAGTGGGTGGAATCCGGGTAGCCGGTATCCAGCGCCACGTGCGCCAATGAGATGCATATCCTAAGAGTGCCGCCGAGTGCGGCCCGGCAGGATACAAGACGACGAACCGGGTAGACAACGGCACGAAAGTTGGGGGGGCTAAACCCCCAGGAAGTAAAGGGGTCAAGCTGATCTTTGCCTCGTTGGCGCGGTTTCGCCAGTGGTCAGCTGCTATAGAGATGCGTGCCACAGTGGTTGCAGAGGTGCTGGGTCTCAGTCGTGAAGAGCCGCCGTTGTTTCCACAGCCGAATGCTTTGAGACCCGCACTTGTTGCATGCCAAGCCACGCCCGTTCGCAATCCCAGGATTTTCTGCGATGTATTTGTCTACGCTTTTCCCGCGGTGGCTACAAATCCATTGCACGACCGGGGCGAACCAGAAGAGCCCATAAGCCAGAAACACCCACAGAATCGGATCTTGGTTATACCGTCGAGCGTTCCACCAGCACAAAGCGGGAATCCCGATAACATAAAGCAGATAAACAGGGGTCGACATCTCGTTCCTCGTTGCGTTGATAGCTGATTTACCGCTTGCGGCGCTTCTTGATCGACTGCGACGTTCCGAACGCGCCAGAGCAGGATGGGCAAGCGAAGCTCCCACTTAGCTGCGGCCTGGCGCCGGCGACCGAGATCAGGTACGGCGTCCCGCATGAGCGGCACGGGGACAGCGAGAGATGGGCGTCCGTTCCCATCGATCGTGCAAGGTGGCAAGCGCGGTCAGCGGTCAGCTTGAGCTCGCTGCCGAAGAAATTGGTCACCGCATCGAATGCGGCGATGAATGCCTCGGGGACGTTGCAGTCGTTGGCAAGTGCCAGCCGATACAACGTAACCATCATCGTGCCTTGGAGCCGGTGGTTAGGCGAAGTGAAGAACCAGTTGATCGAGTTCGGCATCTGCCCGCACGGCGACGACTCCCCATGGAACTCCTTGTAAAGTCCGCGCGTCTCCGGCGATTTGATTCCAAGCAGCGACGACACTGTGGATGCGCGGCACTTCTGCTGGATCATGATCTCGCTGTAGATCTTGATGCGGTGTCGTGGCAAGGCGAGACCTGTCCACGGTGCTTTCTTGTCGAGGCGGTTCGCCTTGTTCGGTGTCGATGCGAGAAAGAAGTGGCCGAAAGCCTCTTCGCTACGGTTGCCGTCGCTCAGTTCGAGCCAGAACAGCTTGCTGGCCAAACGCCACCGGAAGATCGGGAATTCGAGCTTCCCAATCATCAGGTCCAGCGAGTGTTGAGGGACCGAGCGCAGGTAATTCGCGAGGTCGAGGCTGATGCCCAGAAGTGGGGCGGCGATGACGCTAGCATGCAGAACCTCAACCACAAGCCAGAGGTACAACCGGTTGTTGTAGAACAGGCTGAGCTTATCGAGATCCGAAAGGCGTGGGGCCTCACGTCGCAAACGGTCGACGGCGACCGTGCTTGTTCCGCCAGTCGACAGTGACTTCCAGTCTTCGACGTCGGTAAGGGTGGGGCTCACCACCAGGTAGGGTGTGCCCATCAAAGAGCGAAGCGCTACCTCGTCGGCACTCAGTCTGTCGATATCGGCCTTGGTCACCTGGAAAATGGACTCAAGAGAGGGGTGGCGTCCCAATGCTTCGCCGATGTAGTCCTTCAGGTAGTAATTGGCCTGCCGCATGCGGTCGAGCGACATGCGTGAAATCTGGAGTTGCTCAAGACGTTCGTATGACGTGTGAAAGGAGATCGACATAATGATTAGATGGCTTCCAGGCAGGCGTTTAGGTCTTGGTGCAGGCGAGCAACCACGCCGGTGAGAGTGGCGATGGAGTCGCGGTGTAGCACCCGGTCTGGATCCATTTGGAACATCATCTGAACGGTAGGCACTTTCGAGATTGCGCCTTCGACAGCGCCGATCAGGTCGATCAGGCCCGTCGTTACCTTGTTGTGTGCATCGACCTTGAGCCGCTGTTGGATGATGTCCTGTTGAATGGCGGCACGTTCTTCGTGGGCCTGTGACAGATTGTGTTTGGCCTCGGAGATCTTCGCGGTTAGCGTGGCGAGGGCGTCCTCGAGCAGGCCAAGAGCCGGGGGCACTACCTCAACCTCGATCGTTTTGACTGGTGGATTCGTGCGCGTTGCTTCGAGACGCCGTTCGAGATCTGCCTGCTCGCGGGTGAGCTGGTCGACTTCCATGTTCAACCGGCTCGTTGACGCATTCGCCTTGGCCAAGTCAACTTGGGCGGCCGAAAGCGATTCTCGACCCTGGTCGCGTTCTTTCGTGAGGCGCGTCACCTCTGCCTGCAGGTCGCGGATCTGGAACGACTGGTCCTGTTGCGAGGCGATAGTCTCGGTGATGGCTTCATTAGCGAGATCAAGCTTCGACTCAGCCTCGTAAAGCGCGGTCTGGGTGCTACGAAGTTTCTTGAGGAACGGGCGGATGTCTGTGCGCTTGAAGTCTTTGTCGCTGAGCTTCAGCGCGTGAACTGCATCGAACTCGTCATCGGTGATGTCTTTGCGAGTCAGGATGTCCAGTTCCGAAATCGAGAACGCGGAAATCGCTTCGCTTTTGTGGTTATACCGCTCGTGGGCTGCCAAGTACACGCGGAGCGATTTGCGCTTCATCCCCATCGCTGCCTCGCCCCAGTCGCCGAGGCGTTCAGAAGTGCGCAGGCTAGCCAGATGTGGGTCGGTGATGGTTTCGCTGATCGCACTCAGAATGATCCCGCGCACATAGGACAGTTGCGCGCCGATGATGTAGTGCTCATTCCGGATCCGCTCGACGGAGAGAAGGACCTCTTCCGCGGCCTGGCTGACTCGGGCGAGTCCATCGTCGTCGAGCATTCCCTCGAAGTGTGTGCGGGTCACCTTGCGGACGCGCAGGGCAGGGACATCGATCGGCCGGCCCTGCGGTGGTACGAAGACTGCGTTGTTGCTACCTTGATTTTCTTGATTCACGTGGTTCTCTCTTCGTTACGGTCAACCGTCTCAACATAGCGTCTGAGAAGCGAAGTCAAGGGGACGCTACCTGCTGGGTGCACGTGATACGAAAAAAGTCTGTGACGATCCTGCAGGTGGGTAAAGGATAAAGACCCACCGGCCTAATTTTTGCGTGAAAAGCTCGCGAATTTAGTACGTCTTTTCGAATGTGCCACTCAAAAGACAGTCGACTTATCCGTTCTTATCGGCATGATGTCTCACGAGATATAGGGTAAGCGAGCCCCCTCTTACGTAGGGGCTGCCGAAGTGGCAATGGTGGCGGGCGTTTCGAGAGCGGGCCCCCAACGTTAGTGGGGGGTATCCATCCGGATGGATAGGGTCAGTCGATATGACGATGAAAAATGTACGTCTTATCGGGTCACGGGCGCTACGTCGGATCGGATTGCGCCGAGTCTGCGCTGAGACGGTCTCGCCTTGACGAGAGCGTGGCGAGTCGAAAAGAAGCTACGATTTCGCGAGCTTTCGGGCTCCACATGGGCGTGCGTATCGCGTACAGTGGCGTTACCTCCAGCGTCCAAGACGCATCGAATCGCACGCGGTCCGCCGTGTGCCTGTCTTACCTACTTCCCCTTCGTGTTTCGCAGCGTGTTTGCGTGAGGCCTCGAGCATCAGGCAAGCATGTTGTCGCCCAAAGGATTCCTTGCTCTTCGAGCATCGAATACACGCCCGACATCAGTTGGGACATCTACTGCAATTGTTTTCTGGAGAGAAAACCGTGGAATCCTTTGTTCTGAAAGCCTTCAAGTCGCCGATTCGTCTGCTCGTTCTCGTTACGGTGCTCTACATGGCTTCCCACTCGGAAATCGTGATGGCGTTGTTGTTTATCTTCGCCGCGGTGAAGCTCTTCCGAGTTTTCACCCGCGCAGCGAAGACGCCTGCATCCCCCGATGTTGTCGTTCCGAAGCCCTCTGCCGAAGTACACGCGCGGAAGCCGGCGGCGGAGAGCCAACCCCCCGCTCAACCTGCCTACGCCAAGTCGGCAGTCGTCACACCCTTCCCAAGCACTCGCGCCGCTCGCCGGCGCTGACGTGCAATCTCCGCCTTCCTCTGAAGGCGGCCCTTTCCACCTGTCGCGGGGATCCTCTCCCCTTGACAGGTGGGCCGAGGGTTCTCGCAAGGAGACCCCTTATGACGATGCAAACCGTCGGCTGGCAGTTGGACTGCTTCAGTGCAGCGACTCCGGTCAAAGTCAAAGTTCCCCGTCCAGATCCATTCCCCGCACCTCACCTGTGGAGCGAGGCAATTCGCGAGCAATTGACCGACGCGTTGATCGCCCTTGCGTGCGATAGCCGGCGCGGGGTCAACCTGCCTGAATCGCTCATCGATTGCGCTGAGATGCTCCGCGCCCGCATGACTACCGGGGCGCGCGATGAGGATTACGAGATGACGCTTGGTTGGATCTTCCAGTACTGGGATGGCGCTATTCCGTACCGCTACATCTGCTCGATCAGTGGTGTGAACCCCGAGGTGCTGATGGACGTCGTGCTCGGTAGCCCGATCCTGAAGCGCGACCTCGAGCGGGTGGGCCGTATGAAGTTCGGCACGCTGGTATAGGAGCGACATGCACTGGCTAAGAAAGATCATGGAAGCGCTCAACGGCGCCGCTGCGGATCAAAAGGTTGGTACCGAGTGCCATCCGCCCGAAGCTGGAATTGTCGTCGGTGCTGGCGCCGACAACGAGGTCCAGATGCATATCGGTGGTGAGCCGCACCTCTTCGTTGATGAGGGCGCGGCGATCGTGCATTTCGTGTCGCGCTTCGAGGTGGAAGTACGGAGAACAGTATTCGGCCCAAAGCTGTTGCCTAGCGTCCAACCGTACTGGCTGCCATGCAAGCGACATGCCGACGCGACGCTCAGTGAGGTCATTGAACAGGTGCTACGGGGCACCAGTCCGAGTCCGGTACCAAAGGCCGCTGCTCAGGTCGTCGACCAATTTCTTGATCAGATCGAAGCCGAAGCGACGGACCTTCACTCTGACGCTAAGCCCATGCGGCCGGCGGCCAAATCGCGGACCGACTCTGGCATGAGAAAAGGTGGCTCTTACGTGGGCACCATTCTGACCTGGGGTGAGGAAGTCTTCCCGGATCGCAAGCGGCCTGGCGAAACGTACCGCTCCTTTGCGGTTCGCCTTCAGACGGCCGAGCGCGAGGAAACGCTCCAGGGCGAGGGCTTGAAGGATGCCATTGCCGAAGCCAAGGCTGAGGTCGGCAATCACGTAGAGATTCGCCGCCTTCGAAAGGTCAAGGTACCTGCCTTTCGAAAGAACGGTGAGCCGAAACTCGATGCCCATGGCCAACAGATCCAACACGACAAGTGGCTCTGGGCAATTAACCAATCAAACTGAAAGGAGTGCCTATGGCGTCCATCAATAAGGTCATTCTCGTTGGCAATCTCGGAGCCGACCCCGAGACCCGTTACATGCCCAGCGGCGACGCAGTGACCAACATCCGCATCGCCACCTCGGATCGTTACAAGGACAAGCAGAGCGGCGAGATCAAGGAAGCCACCGAGTGGCACCGCGTCGCCTTCTTCGGCAAGCTGGCCGAGATTGCGGGCCAGTATCTGAAGAAAGGCTCGTCGGTATATATCGAAGGCCGCATCCGGACACGCAAGTGGACGGACCAGTCAGGTGCAGAGAAGTACAGCACCGAAATCATCGCAGACCAAATGCAGATGCTCGGCTCGCGCCAGGGTATGGGCGGAGGCGATGGTGATGACAACGGCGGCAGTCGTCAATCGGGCGGCGGCTACGGCTCGCGCAGTGGCCAGGGCAAAGGCCAGGGTGCTGGTGGCCAGCAGGACGGCGGCGCAGCGCGCCGTCCGCAGCCGGCACCGTCGAATGGCTTCGAGGACATGGACGACGATATTCCGTTCTGAGGCCTCGTAAAGTAAATGTGTCAAGATCAGCCCCGCCGAAAGCGGGGCTTTTTCTTTTTAATCAATGACTTATGTGGCAGTGAGATACGTC